>Ga0247822_10001090_pt1 | contig 16153 bp, 12 predicted proteins | sample 13C_Cellulose_Da_FD_192423 | JGI IMG/M metagenome (GOLD analysis project Ga0247822, IMG submission 192423) | Soil microbial communities from agricultural site in Penn Yan, New York, United States - 13C_Cellulose_Day30 | ecosystem: Environmental > Terrestrial > Soil > Agricultural land | place...
TTTTCATTGTGCATGACAGCCGCAAGTTGTTTTGACATGGCATCATCAATCGCCTTGATAGCAGCATTGATAGTTACCGACAAATTTTTGTCCCACTTAACTGTGCCTTTCATCGCCTCAGAGGTTAAGGTTCTAAGCAGCTCTTCAGTTTCATCGCGAGAGGTCTGTTTGGTAGCACTGATGGCTTGTTCAAGAAAACTCAGTTCCGCAACTTGTGTTTCCAGATGCTGGTTTTCAAATTGTTCCTGGTTAGACATTTTTTATCCTCTATTTTCCGTCTTTGTCTACGCCGAGCTCATTTGACAATGACGAGAGCGCGTTAGTGTTACTCAAGACATCTTCGAGTATGGCTTCAAGATCTTCTGAGCGATCAGCTTTGGTGAGCAGATCCCTGAGCTTATTGCGCGTATCCATGAGCTTCTTCAATGGCTCAAGTTGTTCAACAATTCTGTGCGGCTCAAAATCTTCCATTGTTTTGAAGTCAAGATTAGCGGACATTTCACTGACATCATTTTCGAGGAGATTTGCCACCTTCATGCGCAACTGAGGGTTTACCTTGGTCATGATATCGTTAAAGTTGTCGCGATCAATTTGTGAGAATTTGCGATCTTTAAGCGATTTCTTTCCTTCAGTGTTGTCACCAGAGTAGTCGCCCATCACGCCCATCACAAACGGGATTTCTTTTTCAACGATAGAGCCGTTTGTTTCGAGGTCATAAGTAATATGAACCCGGGGCTTTCTAACGCGTTTAAGTTTATCGTGGATGCTATCGGACATAATCCCTAATCCTCTTTGGCTAGGTGGTTTGGTTAATCTTCATTAGTCATAACACCAGTGAGTTCACTGAAATGTTTTCGTGACGAAGAGTCTGGAATAAGCTCAACGATGAGCTCGTCAAGCGGCATATTGCCCCATTTTACGGCCTTCTCAAGCGCATAAGACACGGGGGAGTGTGGTTCGGTTGTTCGGAAAAATTTTGCAATGTCCAGCAATTGTTTAAACGCGATTTCACGAGAAACCAAAGCCGGTGCAGTATTCGTTATAGTTGTTTGGGTGGTGCCTGATCCGGGTACTGCAACTATTTCTGTCGCGACAACAACCGGTTCAGCTTCAACAGGGAGCTTATGCTTGGCAATGTGATTTAGTGCTCCTCTGCATTCCTCCAGAGCGCTCACTATGGCTCGCATAGATGGCGCATATTCCGAGCCGCAAAGTTGATCTAGTAATGTTTCAACACTTTTTGCGCAGTCGATGGTTTCATTTATGTCATCAAATTGATCGAGAATAAATTGCTGTGTTGATTCTTCTACTGCACGTTCAATATCGGCCAAGGTGAAACCAAGCTTTTCAGCTTTACTGGTGCGAGCATCTTCATTAGTGATTCGCTCCAGCTCAACTGCTTGTTGATATTGCCAGTAGGCAAATGGACCTGGTGAATAACCTTCAGTTAAAGGCACTCTTCTTATGGGGGCAATGAGGACACCTTCATTTGCTGTGCCATTCAGGCCTGCAAGCGGAGAAACGCGGGTTTCGATTCCGTCCTCTTCATCGGGCAAGGGATAGAGGTTGTCCCAAAAGTTTTTTATTAGTCCGTCTATCAATAAAAATGCATCGCGAACGCCTTGAAATCCGTTGCGGCGGATTAATGCCTCGGTTAGCCAAGTGGCCACCTCCAGGTCTTTGCTCTCGCGCATCAGGAGGCCGGGTGCTAACGAGAGTATTTTTCTCCAATGATCATCGGCTTCGCCATTGGATTCTTTATACAGATTATTTTTTTCTGCATCACGAGCGGCATAGCGCGCAGTCTTGATGGTCTGATAACTTGACAATGGCGAAGCGTCCAGCCGCAAATCTATGCCGGTTGGATGCTCAGAAGAGATGGGGGCCAGCAGGCTGGCAAGGTCTAATACAGGCTGTGATGCCATTTTTAATACATATCCCTTTTCTAGGTTTTACCAACAAAGGTGGTGAAGGTCCTATTAACGCTGTTTTGAGAGCTCTATCTTTTGGATTATTACTTTGAGATAGTTCAGCACCTTGAGTCTAAGGTTGGCCAAGCTAGCACAATCAACGGCATAAATTAAGAACTGGCGTAAAAAGTTATAATCAACAGGGCGAATTGCGTCACAAATCTGGCTGTAGTCTGAGGTTTTAATGCCATGATACCATTCACAATTATGGAAAATGCGAATGTGATGCGACATGCAAAACTGATTAAACACACCATAAATTATTAAAAATAGTGCACTACTTCAGATGGAACGTTAAAGGATGAAGGTCAAATGGCGTTACAGGTTACGTTAGTAAAAACTCCGGGAGGCGTTTCTGTATCCAGGACCAGTCATTTATTCAATGAACAGGGCGGTACCTTTGGTCGGGCAGCTACAAACAGTTGGCAGTTGCCTGATCCCGATAAGTTCTTATCCTCTTGCCACTGTGAAATTCTATGGGTTTCAGATGGTTACTATCTTGTTGATAGAAGTACGAATGGTACTTTTCTCAATGGCTCTCCCGAGCCCATCGGCAAGAGTGTCAAGTCGCGCTTGAACAATGGCGATACATTTGAAATTGGGGATTATCGATTTTCGGTATCCATTCCTGATGCTGTGCAGGCTGGCTCTCCGTTTGACAGCGATGCAGATTTTTTCGCTCGTCCTTCTTCTTCCTCGGCCGTTAATGTTTACAACAATCCATTCGATAATAATTCAAGCGCCGATAACGTACCTATCTTTGAGCAGCCACTCGATCCATTAGCAATTTGGGATAAGGCTAATAAAACTCCAGAGCCGCGCACCAGTTTCATGGGTGAATTAGCGCCTGATACCAGTAATTCAATAGACGATATTTTTGGTAGTCCCCCCCCGCGCATCCAACAAGATTTCGCGCCAGTAGATTTATCACACGGGATGGATCAGGCAATGACCTGGCCTGACGCCTCAAGGGAAAACTTAATCCCGGAAGATTGGGAGGACGATTTTTCTGATTTGGGTGCAAAACCTTTTGATTATCAAACATCGGATTCGCAGGCATATGTTCCTGTCATACAAGAGGCACCAGCGAAGAGCGTCCCTGTAGCAGAAATAGTTATACCTAGCCCGCGTGTTGAGCGACAGCCACTCGCTGAACGAATAGGTTCAATTGATACGGCAGCAGTAACTCCGGTGCCTCCGGTAACGGTTTCTGCTGTAGTGCCTTTAGCAGTTCCTGTGGAAAAAACGAATCATATAGCGGCAACAGCAGTGAATCAGCCGGTTGCTACAGCGTCTGATAGCCTGTTGATTGAGGCTATGGGCTTGGACTCTTCACGGCTTTCGGATCAGGATATCGCGGACATCACCATCATGACCGGTCAGCTAATGCGTGAAGTTACCGAAGGCATGATGGGTGTGTTACGTTCGCGCACCAGCATTAAGAATGAATTCCGCATGAATGTAACGACTATCCAACCGGTAGAAAATAACCCACTGAAATTTTCCGTCAGTGTTGATGACGCACTTGAAAATATGTTTGTGAAAAAATCCAACGCTTATAAAAAACCGATAGAGGCTTTTAAGGAAGGCTTTCAGGAAATAGCGGAGCATCAGGTTGCGATGATTGGCGGAATTCGTCAAGGCTTTGAATCCATGATGGAGCGGTTTAACCCTGAAGGTTTGGAGAAAAGCTTTAATAAGCAAGGACGCGGCGGAGTTATTCCAGGAATGCAAAAGGCCAAATACTGGAACAGTTATACAGAATACTACTCAGGTTTTGTCGATAATATTGAATCTTCATTCCAGCACTTGTTTGGTAGCGATTTTGTGAGTGCCTATGAGGATCAGCTTCGCCGCCTTGCGGCAGCACGAAAAAAGGGTCAACAATAATGCATCGTGATAATCGATTTTTACCAGTTTTTACACACCAATTTATTTTTCGCGCACTCGCTGCTTTTGCGCTTGTGAGTATAGCGATGCTCATGGTTGCGTGCAGTTCATCAAAAAGTCGTGTTGGTGGAGTTTTAAATCTTGATACAGATTTAAAACTCACATTCGAAGTCGCATCGGACATCAACCCTGACGACTCGTCGCGCCCATCGCCCGTGTTTGTCCGCTTCTATCAACTAAAGTCTGCGACCGCGTTTGATAAGGCAGACTTTATCGATATTTATGAGCGCGATAAAGAAATTTTTGGTGGCGATATTATTAGCAAGCAAGTTCTGAAACCTTTGCTGCCTGGTGTTGGTCGTGTCGAAACATTTGTGCTTGAGCCCGGTGCAAAAATGATTGCGGTTTATGCTGAGTTTTCCCAATACCCTGGCTCAACTTATAAGGTCATTTTTCCAGTTACCGAAAATAATGTGATCAAAAATAAAGCGACCATAAAGCTTTCTGGCAGAACAATTTCTTTGGTAAAAAAATAATTTTCTTTGGCGTTGCTGCCTCGTGATTCGGTGGGATTCGTATGTCGTTAGATAGTAAAGTGGTTTGGTCAGAGGGAATGTTTCTCAATCCCCAGCATTTTCAGCAACAAGATCGATATATAGAGCGATACATAGATCGCAAATGTATCGCTTATGGCAGTAATGCGTGGGGTGTTCAGGATTTTGAAATAGATCACCAACTACTGAAATTGGGGAAAATATCGTTAATCAAAGCGAGCGGAATATTTCCCGACGGTACACCGTTCAGTTTCCCAACAGCAGATGAACCACCTGCGGTAATAGATGTACCTGTAGGCTTGCATAATGCCCTTGTCTATTTAGCTGTTCCAGTAAAACGCCCGGGCGCGGTTGATGTTTTATCCAAAGATAATAATCATGGTTTGGCAAGATATTATCCGACGGAGCTGCCGGTGCGTGATGTCACCCAGGAAGGTGGTGAGGATCATGCAATTTCTATCGCAAAATTACGCTTGCGGTTGATGTTGGATAGCGATGATCTAAGTGGTTATGCATGCATAGCAGTAATGCGAATCACTGAAGCGCGCGAAGATAAAAACGTTATTCTTGATGACCAGTTTTTCGCGACTTGTCTTGATTGTCGTGCGGTACCCAAACTTGCCAGCTTTATCACTGAGTTAGGTGGGCTATTGCATCATCGCGGTGAATCAATTGCGGGGCGGTTGGCTGATGCGCGTCGCGGTGGTACTGCGGAAATAGCGGACTACATGCTATTGCAATTGGTAAACCGTGCTGAACCTTTTATCAATCATTTAGCATCATTAAAGGGGCTTCATCCGACGGAGTTATTTGCGGTTTTATTGCAGCTCGCGGGTGAACTGGCAACATTTGTGACCAAAACAAAGCGCCCACCTGCTTTTCCGGCTTATTTACACGATAACTTGCAGCAAACATTTACCCCGGTGATGTCGGCACTGCGCGAATATCTTTCAATGGTTTATGAGCAGACTGCAATATCGCTGCAATTGGTGGAGAAAAAATACGGTATTCGTGTTTCTGAAATTGCTGATAGATCACTGCTTAAAACGGCAGTTTTTATTTTGGCAGTGCGCGCAGATATGAAAGAAGAAATTGTGCGTTCACGTTTGCCTGCACAAATTAAAATTGGCCCGGTCGAGCGGATCAGAGAGCTGGTGAATGCCGCAATGCCCGGCATTACTCTTCGCCCATTGCCTGTTGCGCCACGACAAATTCCATTCCGCTCAGGCTATACCTATTTTGAGCTGGATCGACATAGCGATTTTTGGAAAGAGCTGTCCCAGTCTGGCGGATTTGCACTGCATTTAGGCGGTGATTTTCCGGGAATTGAAATGGAGTTTTGGGCAGTTCGCCAATAACTTTTGCATCTCTTTGGCGCGTTATATAAACATTCGCCCATTTTGCTAATAACTAACCTGTCAATACAGGGAGTGCTATATGTCTGCGGACGATTCAGATAAAACGGTATTTAAACAACCTATGCCGGGCGGTGATCGCACCACTATGCGCCCCTCGCCGGGTGGTAGAAATATGGCAGCCGGTGTGCGTGATATTCCTGTTCAAGCATCGCCGCAGCCCACACCCTATTCATCGCCTTCCAGCGGTCGTATGCCAATCGATCCTAATGCGGCTAATTTTAAAGCTGATCATGGATTGAATCCGATTGTTAAGGCTGCTTCGACGCTGATTGCAGTATTTGCCAAAACACGCAGTTCTCTTAGCCATCCAGATGTGGGCGGTTTACACCAACGGTTAACGAATGAGATCAGAGCACTTGAAGCGCAACTGCGCGACTTGGGGCTTAAGCAAGAAGTGCAATTATCGGTGCGTTATTTGATGTGTTCGGTGTTGGATGAGGCGGTATTGAATACCCCTTGGGGCACCGAAAGCGGTTGGGGGCAGCGTACGCTCCTGAGTGTGTTCCATGGCGAGACATCGGGAGGGGAGAAATCCTTTTTAATTCTGGACCGCTTGCGCCAATCGCCTTCAGAAAATCTTGATGTCATAGAGCTGTTTTATATTTGTTTAAGCCTTGGTTTTGAAGGGCGATACAGATTCATGAATCGTGGCAAGGAGGCGCTCGATCAAGTGCGCGAAGAGCTATTTTCGATTATTCGTCGCCAGCGCGGAGATTATGAGCGAACCTTGTCTCCAGCATGGAGTGGTTTGGGGCGCACACGAAATCCATTAACTGAATATATTCCGCTGTGGGTTGTTGTTGCACTCATGGTGACAATTTTGTTTTTCAGTTATTCAGGTTTACGTTATTGGCTTTATGCATCATCCAGCCCTGTCGCGGATGAAATTGCCGATCTTATTGTGGAAGATAAAAAATAAATAATGGGATTATCTCTGCGTAACGATTTTTAAAATCATTTAAATCAAAGCAGATGCTCCGGATATAAATAGATTATGCGCTTGGGCGCAGTTAATGAAGACTCTAGGTCATATGAATAAAATTGGTCGTTTTTTCACCCATCCAGTGGTGATCTCCGTTATCGGGCTACTGTTAGTTGCACTGTTGATTTGGTTTGCTGGTCCGCAGATTAAATTTGGCGCAAATAACGAAGCTCCGTTGGCAAGCCCGGTTACTCGCCTGCTACTAATTATGGCGGCTGTAATTCTGTGGGGATTGAATAATTTGCGCCTGCAGATGATGACCAAGCGCAGTAATAACGCGTTGGTTACAGACTTACAGCAAAATAATTCCTATGCGCAATCTGATATTGCCTCTGAACAAGCGGCAGATGAGATTGCACAAATTAATGATCGATTTCGCCAGGCACTGGATACACTGAATAAATTAAAGTTCAGTGGCAGAGGCAAGAAAAAAGCTCTGTATCAATTGCCTTGGTACATTATTGTCGGCCCTCCTGGCTCAGGTAAAACAACGGCGTTGGTTAATTCCGGGCTTGAATTTCCCCTTGCGGAGCAATTTGGAAAGGGCGCATTACAAGGTGTTGGCGGTACACGCAACTGTGATTGGTGGTTTACTAATGAAGCGGTATTGATCGATACCGCAGGGCGTTATACAACGCAAGATAGCCATAAGCTTGTTGATAGTTCTGCATGGGAAGGTTTTTTATCTCTGCTAAAACGCAATCGCCGTCGTCGTCCGGTCAATGGTGTGATTGTTGCAATCAGCTTGCAGGACCTATTAATCCAAACTGAAGAAGAGCGGTTATTAAATTCCAAAACTATTCGTACTCGCCTTGATGAGTTAATGGAAAAACTGGAAATCCGTTTTCCGGTTTATTTGCTTTTTACCAAATCAGACTTGGTATCCGGATTCAGTGAGTTTTTTGAAGATTTGGGCAAGGAAGAGCGGGAGCAAGTGTGGGGTGTTTCCCTTCCCAATGCACCGAAGCCTACACAAAGCCCGGATTTTGATTTTTTAAGCCACGAGTTAACCAAACTATCACGCCGATTGCATGACCGTGTGATTTGGCGCATGCAACAAGAGCGTGATGTCAAACGTTGTGCGGCAATTGAAAGTTTTCCGCTGCAAATGGAAAATCTATACCAAATTGCCGAAACCTTTGTTAAGCGCACATTCGCGCAAAATCGTTTTCAGTTTCAACCTTATCTGCGCGGAGTTTACTTCTCCAGCGGTACACAGGATGGAACACCTATTGATCGCTTGATGACATCAGTATCTGCAAATTTTGGATTTGCACGGGATGCGGTGCAAGCAACCAATCAGCGTGGCAAAAGTTTTTTTATCGCACGCTTATTTCGTGAAGTTATTTTTCCTGAATCTGAGCTGGTGGGAACCAACATGCGCTATGAGCGCATGATTCGGTGGTCACAAAATGCGGCTTATGCCGGTATTGCAGCAGTAACTTTGTTAATAGTGTTGTTGTGGAGCGGCAGCGTTACCCGCAATAGCTTGTATATGAATGAGGTGAAAGAGCAAATAGCGCTATTTAAAACAGAAGAGCAAAAAATCAATAGTTGGAATGCCGATGCCAGCGCAGCTTTGCCTGCACTTAATGCGCTCGCTAAAGCAAGTAATGTTTATGATAAAGAGGCGCACCCCTGGCTAAATGGTATGGGGCTCTATGATGGCAAGGTTGATCATGAAGCGGATGCATTATATCAACACAAATTAACAACGGTTTTTCTTCCGCAACTCTTGCGTACCTTGGAAAAAGTGATTCAGCAAGGCGACACAAGTGGCGATCTGTACCAGACATTCCGTATCTATGTAATGTTCAATGCAATTGAACATATGGATAAGCCGCTCCTGAAAACCTGGTTTGAAACACACTGGGATAAACAATATGGCAATGATGCAGAGCGGCGTACCGAGTTACAAAATCATCTTAATGCATTACTTCTGAACGATATACCTTCATCAGAATTGAATGCACCATTGGTCGCCCAAACGCGTGCAATATTACTGCGTATTCCTGTTGCGCAGCGGATATATAGCCGCATCAAGGCCGATCCACAGTTCAATCAAATGGTTAATGTACTGAATCTTTATGGTGAATCAGTACGCACCACTTTCAAAATGGATGGAGCAAATCAATCTGCGTTAACAATCCCGGTGTTATTTACTATACAAGGTTATAGAAGTCTGGATTTGTCACCCGACTCGCCTTTGTTTGGCGATGTAGTTGATGAAGAATGGGTGCTTGGTGGGAGCGATAACCAAGCACTTATCAATCGCGATGTTAAGGAAATTAGTAAACAGGTGAAGGATTTTTATCTGGCAGACTACAGTAATACCTGGTTAACAATTCATAATTCATTACATGTTGCTGAGTTTGCCAGCTTGCAGTCGTTAAATTCTGCACTGGCGACTTTTGTTGATCCAGTCTATTCACCAGTGCTGTCTATTCTTGATGTGGCTAAAAACAATACACAGCTTACACCTCCGATACTTGATGCCGCAGCAGATAAGGTTACAACGGGCGTAGCTGGTAAAGCGGTTAATTATCTTGCTGATAATGTTGAAACAACGGTCGTCGATAAGCGCTTCAATGATTTGCATAATCTGATTACCCAATCAGCGCGAGGACCTGCTCCTATTTCATCGACAATGCAACAATTAGAGGCCTTGAAAGCATTTGTGCAAGAAATTGCTCTCTCGCCTGATGCAGAGCAAAAATCATTTGAAATAGCAAAAGCCCGTTATACCAGCGGTGCGGCTAATCCAGTCACCGCATTGCGGGCTTATGCCAAATCATCTCCCGAGCCTGTGCAACGTTGGTTGACATCACTTTCGGATGAGGCTTGGCAGGTCATCATGCAATCGGCTCATCAGTACGTTAATAAAGAATGGCGTGCGCGCGTATATCAAACCTACTCGCAAGGTTTGGCCGGACGTTATCCACTTAACCGTACGGCAACCGATGAACTTGCGCTTCTGGATTTCAGTGGCTTCTTCAAACCGCAGGGCACTGTAGATCAATTTGTAAAAGAGTTTATCGATCCATTTATCGACAAGCGCAGTAATTGGTCTAACCGGGCGGTTGATGGTTATAGCATTGGTTTTTCATCCGCTACTGTTAACCAGTTGCAACGTGCTGCCAGTATTCGCGATGTATTCTTCCGGCAAAATCCTGAAACTCCAAGTATAAGCTTGGAGCTGCGTCCCCTGTCGATGGATAAAGAGGATGCTGTCTTTACTCTTGATTTAGGCGATGAGCGATTAACTTACAACCACGGGCCAAAATTCTGGAAGCCAGTAACCTGGTCTGGCCAAAATGAATCGCGCCGTATCCGTGTGATTTTTGAAGACTTAAGCGGAGCGCAATTTGATAAGGTGTTTAATGGCCCTTGGGCGTGGTTCCGTTTAATGGATGCATCAGCAATTCAGTCCACACCGCAGTCGAATATTTATTTAATTACTTTTGGACATTCTTCGGATACAGGTAGCACCGCGCGTCCTGCACGGCAAATAGTGTATGAAGGTCGGGCAACCAGTGTTCATAATCCATTTAAAAATGATTTGCTCTCATCATTCCGTTGCCCGGAGTCGATTTAAATGAATCCCAGCCATTCTTCAGTAGGTTTGTTTGGGAAATTGCCTGCGCATGGTGATTTTATCTATCGCAACCTACCAAGTAATTTTATCAATGCTTGGGATTCATGGCTGCAAGGTTTTGTAGGTAGTTCGCAAGAGCAAATTGGTGAAGCATGGCTGGACGTCTATTTAACAAGTCCGATCTGGCGTTTTGTTTTATCTGAAGGTGTTATAGATGGAAATTGCTGGGCAGGAATTATGTTGCCTAGTGTAGATAGAGTTGGACGTTACTTTCCATTTTCGGTTGCTGCTCGTCTTCCTGCCGGTACAATTCCTTTTGATATGATCAAACAAAATGAATGGTATGAGGCTATTGAACAGGCTGCGTTAAAAGCCTTATCCGGGCAGTTACAAATAGATGATTTGGTCGTTGAACTGAATCAACATAAATATGAATTAAATATCGCCTATAAACCTGATGCAGCTATGCCAGAAAAGCAGGGAACATTAATTCAGTTGGAAAATGAAACTGCGTCAATTGAAAGTGTGTATCCATTTTTATTGGATTCCATTTGCAAAGAACAATTGGTGAGTTATTCACTCTGGGCTACTGCTTATGGCTCCCAGTTTGTCGAACCTGGGCTGTTTTACACGCGCGGGTTGCCTCCATTGCGCGGAGTTGCTGCGCTGCTTGATGGCCAATGGTCTGCCAGAGGTTGGCATCAACCCTATAGTCTCAAATCACATTTAACCCCGATGTAAAGCATCACCTGCTCGGTGCAACATTAATGACAGATACAACATATAGACGCCCGATTTCCTGGGTAAGCGGTGTGCGGACAGATGTAGGCACCGTGCGTGCTGTTAATGAAGACGCTGTTTTGGCGAGACCGGATATAGGTTTATGGGCCGTTGCTGATGGTATGGGCGGACATAAGGTCGGTGATATCGCAAGCAGTAAAATTGTCGATGCACTTGCCGCAGTGAAAGATTGCGCAAGCCTGAGTGATTGTGTTGATCTCATCGAAGATTGTTTGATTGAGGTTAATCAATTGATGCTTGAGTACGCACAAATCATGTTTGATGGCAGCACCATGGGCAGCACAGTTGTTGTTATGGTGATCAAGGGGCGTATTGGTGCTTGCTTATGGGTTGGCGATTCAAGGTTGTATCGCTATCGCAACCAACAATTAGTGCAATTATCCCGTGACCACAGCCAATTGGAAGAGATGATTGAGCTGGGTCTGATTAGTCGCGAAGCCAGCGAAAATCATCCTAACCGCAATGTGATTACGCGCGCGGTGGGAGTGGAGAATGAACTTAACGTTGATATGACACTTTTTACTACGCAAGTGGGTGACGGCTTTCTGTTATGCAGTGATGGTCTATACAATGCCGTAGCTTTTGAGGAAATAGTGCAATCAATGGCTATTCGGGACGTTCAGCAAAGTACGGATCAGTTAGTGGAAAAGGCCCTTGAATGTGGAGCCAGGGATAATGTTTCTGTGATTGTTGTTAAAGGCAATCCAGGTAGAGTGTCTGCTGCTTAATACGCAGGGATAGTGACGATTAAGTAGCGGAAGAACTACGATGAGCGATGCCAACGAATACGAAAAAACACAAATAAAACCAACATCGTCAAGCCCTGATTCGGCTGTAGATGACAAGACTCGCTTTGCCCCGCCCAAAAATCTGGAAGTAGATGAAGACAAAACGCGGATGCAGTCACCCCGGCAGCCAGTTATAAATCAAGCTTCAGATAAAACCCGTTTTGTCCCACAGCGCAAGCAGGCGACTCCAACGCCGAATATTCAATCTGAAAATGCGGACGCAAAAACGCGTATCAATGCTGCCAATCCACCGGCGGGAAAAATAGGCGATGCTTCAGTATCTGCTGGTTCTCTCGATAAGTATTCCGTATTAAAAGGCCGCTTTGTATTGGAGGAGCTCCTGGGTGCTGGAGGCATGGGAGTTGTTTATAAAGCGAAGGATCTATTAAAAATAGAAGCGCAAGATCGCGATCCTTATGTAGCGATCAAGGTTCTTATCGATGAATTCAAAGCACATCCTGAAGCATTTATCGCGTTGCAGCGCGAATCACGTAAAACGCAGCGTATAGCGCATCCAAATATCGTAACGGTTTATGATTTTGATCGCGATGGCGATACGGTATTTATGACAATGGAATACCTTGATGGTAAACCATTGGATAAATTGATATCCCAGCATCGGGGCGTCGGCTTGGCTCAAGATGAAGCAATAAAAATTCTTGAAGGAATTTGTGCCGCACTTGTGTATGCCCATGGGCAAAATATTATTCACTCGGATTTCAAACCGGGAAATATTTTTGTCAGTAATAAAGGCATTGCCAAAGTGATCGATTTTGGTATCGCCCGTGCTGTTGCGAAAGTTGAGCACCGTGAAGAGAGTGTAGATGACCGCACAGTATTTGATGCTGGAAATTTGGGAGCTTTAACTCCAGCTTACGCTAGTCTGGAAATGCTGGAAGGCAAAAACCCTGACGTCCGTGATGACATCTATGCATTGGGTTGCATTGCGTATGAATTATTTACCGGTGACCACCCGTTTAATCGTGTGCATGCTGATGAAGCAAAACGCCAAAAACTAAAACCAAAAAAAATTCAGGGAATGAAAAAACGCCAATGGCGAGCAATCGAGCGCGCATTGGCATTTGAGCGGGAAAATCGAACGCAATCGGTTGAGCTTTTTTGGGCTGAATTTACAAGTGCAGATAGCCACTTGGGGAAGTATATTGTCCTCTCGTTATTATTGCTTGCGGGTGCAGCTGGTTTTTATTATCAATATAAACCAGAAGTGGCGCCAACCTTATCTGAAGATCAGGTGCGAAGTGAAATCGAACAAAAGCTGCGACTGGAAATAAAAAAGAAAGCCTTGACTGACTTATTTGCGCAAGCCAGTTTCTCTCCTGAATGGGAGGCACAGGTGTGGACAGAAGTGCAAGAGTTGCGGCAGATGCTTGGTAAATCAGATGAGTGGCTTATTGCACAAGAGAGCGCCTTTTTTAATTTGTACATAAAAAAAATCACTGCTGCACTGGGCGAAGATGATTTGCAAAATGCGCAAACATGGCATGCCAACTCCAAGCGCTATGGTAACGACAAAACTCTGCTAGACGATTTGGCTGCTAAGATAGCGGCTGCTTTAGAGGCTCGTAAGCAAAAAGAATTGGAACAACAGCAACAACAAGAGCAGCTTGCGATAGAGCAAGAAGCTTTGGCCAAAGAAAAGCAACAACAATTGCAGGTCGCACAGGTACAGGCTAAACAGCATTCTGATTTTGAAGCTGCGCTTGCCAATGTTAATAAACAGTTAGCATGCAACAGCACTATTGATATGCGCGATTTTGAAATTGCAGTGACCAAGCTGCGCACATTAAATGCGACTCGGTACAACAAAGAGGAGCCTGTGATTGTTAACGGGTTGGCGCAATGCATTAGGAAAATCGGTGCAACTTTCCCTGAGCGAGCAGAAGTTATTAAGCGGCAGGCTATTCGTGTGTTTGATGGTAATAGTGTGCTAGAAAAAATAATGATTGCAGCCAAGGACCCATGTGGCGCATCACTGGCCGGATTTGGTGCCCGTGGTATGGGCAGTAGCTGCCGCGATAAATTAACCGGTGCAACCAAAGCACCTGCAATGGTAGTTATTCCAGGTAAAGAAGGTTTAAAAGCATTCGCGCTTGGCAAGTTTGAAGTGTCAGTGGATGAAATGAACGAGTTTTGTAAGCAGTCAGGGCAATGTAAAGCTGGCTCTGCGAGTGAAGCGAGCCTGCCCGTCACTAATTTAAGTGCTGCCACAATTAATGCTTATCTTAAATGGTTGTCAGACAAATCTGGACGCACTTACCGTTTACCAACAATACAAGAGTGGCAATACGCTGCAAAAGCTACCAGTAATACACCAGATCCAAATCGCAACTGCAAATTAAATTCCCGCGGTATCCAAAAAGGTAATGTGCTCAATAAGGCAACATTGGGTGCCCAAAATACCTGGGGTGTAGTAAATCATTTAGGAAATGCACGTGAGTTGGTAGCTCAGCGTGGTGGTGGTTATTTGGCTGTTGGTGGTTCTTACGACACGGACATGCAAGAGTGCCAATTTGGGAGTCAGGAACCGCATACAGGCGTCGCAGATTCGTTAACCGGTTTTAGGGTTTTACGCGAAGTTCAGTAATAAGGCGAAAATAAAAGAGGTAATGTTGTGGAAAAAATGTATGTGGATGCGATGAAAAAACTTGTTGAACAACATTACAAACATACTATATCCAGCAGTGAATATAGGTTTAATCGAAAACGATTAATTGATCAAATGGATTTGGAGTTCAATGGGATTGACGCTGCGAATAGAGAAGAGTTTACGGCAGTATCAAATGATTGAGTTTTGGTAGCATATTATTAATCTGTTGAGGATGATGTGTTTTTACTATTTGTTTTAATTAATTTTAGGCAGCTTCAGTGAAATGATGGTTACAGACACCGTTATTGTTATGCAACTACCCTGGTCGCTACAGGATGGCGAAAGGTTTTTTAAAAAAATTCTGGTCGCTTTCCTGTTGGCGTTTCTGGTTGCTGCCATCCCTGTATCAATTGTTAATTTGCCAGAATTAACCCGTGCGGACAAAGAACGGCTGCCTCCACAGTTAGCTCGTGTTGTACTGGAACAAAAGGAAATTATTCCACCGCCGGTCATTGAAAAGCCCAAGGTTGAAGTGAGTGCAGTTGAAAAGCCAAAGGAGCAGTCATTACCGGAGAAAGCAAAGCCAGTATTGCCTACAACCGAGCAGGCACCAAAACCCAAAATTGAACAGCCAGTCTCTGCTGAAACGACCCGTGCGAGAAATGTCGCAAAAAAAAGTGGCTTATTGGCAGTTGCCAATGAAATGAATGAGTTAACCGACACTCGTGATATAGATGTCAATATCAGAACTAAAGTAAGCAATAATAAAACTAATTCAAAAGCCGCTGGATATGATGCAGCATTAATAGCCTCCGCAACCTCTACAGCAACAACAAACAAAGTGGATGAAAAAAAGGTTATCGGAGAGCTTAATAAAACCGATCTACAAGAAAGAAATACTGCATCGCAGACGACTGCAGCTACAGAGCGATTTGAAAGCGAAAAATCCACCAGTGCACAGGGTGGCGGAAGGACAACTGATGATGTCGCTTTGGTATTTAATAAAAATAAAACCAGCCTTTATTCGCTTTATGATCGCGAGCGTCGCAAGAATGTGGGTTTAAAAGGACGCATCGTATTCCAATTAACTATTGCCCCTAATGGAAAAGTAACGGATGTAAAAGTCATATCAAGCGAACTGAATAACCCGGCACTGGAAGCGCGCATTATTAGCCGGATTAAAATGTTTATGTTTTCCCCATCGACGGGAGGACCAATTACTCTGAACTATCCAGTAGAGTTCTTGCCGTAACAATGTCTAGCGGAGTGGGTTGTGTATGTATTATTAAAAACACAACCCAGTCACAAAATGTTCAAAAAGCGTTACGCATAGTCAATTTCCTACAGTCAACGGCTATACCGCAAAGGTACAATCCGCCCCTTTTTACACGTAGCTTCCCTACTGTTCGCCCTCTTCAACATAAAAGGAGTCATTATCATCATGACGATAGCAACACTGCATCGCCCCTTATCATTAACCCTGGCAACATTAGGCCTGATATCCCTTGTCGCATGTGGCGGCGGTGGTGGAGGTGGCGGTGGCGGTA
>Ga0247822_10001091_pt1 | contig 16152 bp, 9 predicted proteins | sample 13C_Cellulose_Da_FD_192423 | JGI IMG/M metagenome (GOLD analysis project Ga0247822, IMG submission 192423) | Soil microbial communities from agricultural site in Penn Yan, New York, United States - 13C_Cellulose_Day30 | ecosystem: Environmental > Terrestrial > Soil > Agricultural land | place...
CCCCCGGACCCCTCCGCGCTCGGCCCTCCTCCGTATCGGGGTCAACCGACGGGAGGGGGTGAGTCGGGCCGGAGGCCAGGCGTGTCGGAACTACGGTGTGTCCTCATCGTCTCGACCCGCTCACGGGCCGACGGATCGGGGCGGGGCGGTCGCCCGGCGCCACTCCGATCAGTCGGCCGCATCGGGGAGGATACGTCTCAGTTGTTCGCGCAGGTATCGCGCGACCTCGCGGGCGGTCTCCATCCGCACCGCCTCGCCGGCCACCCGCTCCGCGTCCTGCGCGGTGAGGCTGCGGATGACCCGCTTGATGTCCGGGATCTTCCGGGGCGTCGCGCTGAGCTGTCGCAGGCCCAGCCCGATCAACAGCGGGGCGAACATCGGTTCCCCGCTCATCTCCCCGCACACGTTCAGCCCGATCTGTTCCTGCTGCGCCGCCTGAACCACCATCTGGATCAGCCGCAGCACGGCCGGGTCGGCCGGGTTGTACAGGCTCGCCACGTTCTCGTTGTTCCGGTCGGCCGCCAGGGTGTACTGCACCAGGTCGTTCGTCCCGATCGAGAAGAAATCGACCTCCCGGGCCAGCCGGTCCGCCAGCAGTGCGGCGGACGGCACCTCGATCATGGTACCGACCGGGATGTCCGGTTTGAAGGGGATTCCGGCTTCTTCCAGATCCTCGCGGACCTCGGCCAGCAGGCTCTTGCACTGCCGCAACTCCATCACCGTGCTGATCATCGGGAACATGATCCGAATGTCCCCGAACACGCTGGCCCGCAAGATTGCTCGGAGCTGAGTCTTGAACAGGTCCAGGTTTTTCAGGCACAATCGCACACTGCGCAAGCCGAGGAACGGGTTCTTCTCGCTGTCCAGCAGGCCGGTGAGGGAGGAGAACTTGTCGGCCCCGATGTCCAGGGTGCGGATGACGACCGGGCGGCCCGGGCCGATGTCGGCCAGCACCTTTTTGTACGCCTGGAAGTGCTCCTCCTCGGTCGGGTCGTCGGTCTTGTTGATGTAGAGGAACTCGGTCCGATAGAGACCGACGCCCTCGGCCCCGCGGGAGACGACGTGAGCGGCCTCCTCGGGAAACTCGATGTTGCCCAGGAGCGTGACCTGGATGCCGTCCTTGGTGACGGCCAGAAGCTCGGTCGGCAGTTCCTCAACGTGTACGGATTCCTGCACGCGGCGCAGGGCGCGGTACTCGGCGAGGGTCGCCTCGTCCGGGTCGAGGATCAGCAGCCCGCGGCGGCCGTCCACAATCACCAGGTCGCCGCCGGACACGTCGGTCAGGAACCGGCCGAGGCCGACCACCGCGGGCAGCCCCAGGGCGTCGGCCATGATGGCGGTGTGGCTGGTCGGGCCGCCGCTCTCGGTGGCGAAGGCATGGACCTTGTCGGGGTCTAGGCCCGCGGTTTCGCTGGGGGTCAGGTCATGGGCGAGGACAATGACCGGCTCGTTAGCCAGCGGAATCACCCCGTTGGCCGTCACCCCCATCAGGTGGCCGAGCAGGGTTTTTTCCAGGTCGAGGAAGTCGGTTCGGAACCGCTTCCAGGGGTGGTCGGCCGGTAGGTCGTCGATCTGCTTGATGACCGACCGGATGTGGCGGCTGACGGCGTACTCGGCGGAGTACAGTTCGATGCGGATGAGCTTCTCGACCCCCTGGCGCAGGGTCGGGTCCTCGTACAGGAAGGCGTGGCCGTGGAGGATTCCGCCGATCTGCTCGCGGAGCTTCTCGGAAAGGGCCTGCTCACGGGCACGGGCGTCGGCGGCGACCTCGGAGAGGGCGGCGGTCAGCCGGCGGACCTCGGCCTCGACCTGCTCGGCCGGGACGGTCCGCTGGGAGATGACCACACCCTCGGTGTCCAGCACCAGGGCCGGGCCGATGGCCACGCCCGGGGTGACGGCGATGCCGCGTCTGGTTTCCATGCCACCGCCTGACGGTTCGGGGCGGGCCGCGCCGCCGCGCCCCGCCGGGATCAAGTGTCTTCGCCGGGCGACCCGAGTAGGTCGGCCAGTGGGCCGATCGCATCGGCCGCGTCGTCTCCGTCTACCTCCAGCACCAACTCGGCCCCTGGCAATGCGACGAGGAGGATCAGGTCCAGGGAGCTTTTGCCGTCGGCCCGCCGGTCGCCGTTCCACACCGTTACTACCGACCGGTAAGTGCGGGCCGCCAGGGCAAAAAGAGTGGCCGGCCGCATGTGCAACCCGTTCGGGTTGGCGACCGCAACCGTCTTCCGGATCGCTCCGTTGGCCGACATGGCGTGCCCCCGCCCTACCGACCGCCGGTGATCAGGGCCCACACCTCGTCCCGGGTCCGGCACGCCCGCAGGGAGCGGACGAACTCGTCGTCCCGCATCGTCTGGACCACATTCTCCAGTGCCCGCAGGTGGTCCCCCGGCCGGTCCTGCGGGGAGATCAACAGCACCACGATGTCCACCGGCTCGCCGTCGATCGAGTCGAACGGGATGCGGCCATCCGCCTTGGATAGCCCGATCGTGCCGACCAGTTGGGAGACTGCCGCGTGCCGCGAGTGCGGGATGGCGATCCCGCGGCCGATACCCGTGGACCCGAGTTGCTCCCGCCGCAACACCGCCCGGATGACGTCTTCCAGGTCAGTGTTGAGGAACTGGCCGGCGGCGTGCAAGGACCGGACCAGTTCCCGGATGACCTCGTCCCGGGTGGTGGCCGTGAGGGTCGGAACGATCGCGTCCCGGACGACGAAGTGGGACATCCGCATACCTGCGACTCCTCTCGGCGGGGGGTCGGACCCGGCTGGGCCGGGGCTCCCGGGTGCGGCGACGGTCGGCTGATGGTCCGGCGTCATTGACGCACCCCGTCGGGGCCGCCGTGCGAGGGGTCCCGGCGGTGGTCCTGGAGCCGCTCCTTGTAGTGCTTAATCTGCTGCTTGGCCTTCTCGATCGCCGCGGCCACGGCCAGCAGCACGTCGCTGCCTTCGCCGTGACCGACAAACTCGTGCTTGTGCTCGGCGGTGGCCAGCACCTCCACCGCCTTGCCGTCTCCCTTCCGGAAGTCCACGGTGACCTCGATGAAGGTCAGCCGGTCGAAGAAGGTGAGCAGCTTCTCCGCCTTCTCGCGGACCTGTGCCTGGTGCTCCTCACTCAGATGTCCGTGACGGCACGACAATTTAACCTGCACGACAACCCCCTCGACGGTGGGCCCACCCGGCAGGCGGTGCCCGCCGGGCCAGTGGGGATGGCTTCTCCCGCCAACGACTTCGGCATTGTAAGGCCGACCGGGGGCCGGTTCAACGAGCCGGCGAATCGGCCGGTGGCGACCCCGAGCCCGTCCCCCGGACAATCCGCACCCGCATCCGCTGGCCAATCCAGAGCCCCTCAGCCGGCGGGTCCAGCTCAATCAGGCACTCGACGGTGCGAACGTCATTGACTTCCCCGGGCTCCAGAACGAAGCTCCGCCGCTGGGCCACCCAGCGGGCGATCGACTTGACGCGCCCCTTCCAGACCGAGCCGTCCGGTCGGTTCTCGTCCTGCACCTCGGCCGGCAATCCGACCGCCACCCGGCCGAGTGATTCCTGATCCACCTCGGCCCGGACGACTGGCGGCCCGGCCGGAGCGAAGACCACCGCCGGCACCAACGCACCCGGCGCGATCAGCCCGCCCCGGGCGACCTGGAGGCGCAGGACCGTCCCCGGCCCCGGGGCGGTGAGGATGTAGTCCGCGACCGTCTTCGCTGCCAGGTCGCGGTCGGCCTCGGCGGCCTTGAGCCTGGCCCGCGCAGCCCGGACCCGCAACTCGGGGTCGAGATTCTTAAGGTCTTCCAGTTCCAGCCGCTGTGACGTCTCCATTTGCTCCAGTTCGCGGATCTGAGCCTCCATTGCCTCCAGTTCGGGCTTGCCCAGCGGGGTAACTTGCTGCTGGTCCTTGCGCTGCTGGAGGAGCTTTCGCGCCGCCTCGACCCGTGAGGCCGCCGCCTTGAAAAGGGCTTCGCGGGCGGCGATCTGGTTTGGCACCCGCCCCTTGTCGCGGAGCGTCACGTCCAGTTCGACCTGGGCGGCGTCGAGGGCGGCCTGGGCCTGGATGAGCCTGGCCTGGGCAGCCGAGTCGTCGAGCTGGACAAGTGGCTGGTTGGCGGAAACGGTCGCACCCTCGGCGACGTGGACCTCCACGACGCGGCCGGGCTGCGCGGGGTCGAGGGCGGTCACTTGCCCGGCAGCGTCCACCCGACCGGTGCAGAAGATATCGATCTCTTCCGGCAGCGGGCCGGCGAGCGGGCCGACAGCGGGCCGGTTGAGCCACCACCCCGTGCCGGCGATCGACCCGGCCAGCAGCACCAGCATCACAACAAACCCGGCCCGCGGCGACCGGCTCTCCTGGCCCATTCTTTTCCTCAGTCGTCAGGTCATCAGGTCGTCAAGTCTTCATGTCGAAAGCCCGGACCGCCCGGACTTGACGACCTGATGACCGTGTTAGCGGATGTTGTGTGCCGGATCGACGCCCTGGAATGACCGCAATGCCGCCAGCCCGGACCCGAGGGCCATCAGCAGGGTAATACCCGCCGCGGCCAGCACCACGTACGGGTGCAGCCACACCCGCGTGCCCGCCCGGTTGCCCATCTCCGCGAGCACGACCGCCGCCGGCGCCGCCAGCGCGATCCCGAACAGGCCCACCCAGAAGGACTGCTCGACGACGGTCAGCTTCAACCGCCACCGGGGGATGCCCATCGCCCGCAGGGTGGCGAACTCTCGCTGACTGGCCGCGGTTGCCGCGTAGAGAGTCTGGCTCGTCACCACCGCCCCGACCACCAGCCCCAACAAGGCCGTGAACGCCACCGCGACCCCGGCCTTGGTGGTGAACAGCCAGTGCAACCGGGACCGGGTCGAGAATTCGTCGGCGGTGAACGCGCTCATTCGTCCGTAGGCTCCGAGGCGCCGGGCGGCGTCCGCGGCTGCTTCCGGGGAGTCGCACTTCGCCAGCACGTACGACGCCCCGCCGGCCGGGTCGCGGATCAGGGCGCGCGCAGTCTCGAACGAGCAGAAGACGTACGGCCCGCTGATGCTGGTGTAGCCGCGAGTGGTGCCGACGACCCGCACCCGCCGGCCGCTGACCTCCGCCTGGTCGCCGAGCCGGCGGACGCCGAGCCGGCCGAGTTCCGCCTCGTCCACCGCGACGGTGAATGGCTCCGCGAGTTTCGCCATCAGGTCCGGGTGGGTGCGTAGGTACTCGATTGCCCCGAGCGAGTCCGGGCCGAGTTTCGCCCCGACGACGGTAATGATCTCGGGCGGCCCCGGCACGGCGTCCGGGCCGGTGGTTTTCAACCAGAGTGCGAACCCGACGGCGTACGGCTCGACGCGGCCGACCTCCGGCTGGGCGGCGACGCGGGTGGCCCAGCGCTCGGGGATCGGCCGTGCCAGGTCCACGCTGCGGACGCCGGGGTAGCCGACCCACAAGTCGGCGCGGGCGGCGTCCACCGGAACGGAGACGGTCGAGAACAGCCCGAGCATCAGCCCGGCCTGGACGGCGATCAGGATGGCACTGAACGCCACCGCCAGGACCGCCGGCAGGAACCGCTGTCGTTCAAACCAGATGGTGTTTAAGGCGTAACTCATTCGACTGCGGCCGGGACGGGCAAAGGCGGCATCCTGTTACCTTCGCACATCCGGCCGGGCCAGCAACCCGAAAAGAACGCTGCGGCAAGGCGAAACAGATACGGTCAGAGAAGGGAAGACTGCCGTCACTTCGCCCGAATCGTGACCGAAACCGGTGCGACCCAGTGCTTGTGGTCGGCTTCGTAGTACTGGTACGCCCGGCTCGCCGGACCGCGGTACACGCCGGGCACCTCGGCGATCAGGTCCACGCCGAGCGTCACCTTCTGCTTCGGGGCCATCCCGCGCCAGTACAGGATCAATTCGCGGCCGCGCGTCTCCCAGTAACTCACCACCGGCTCGGCCCCGGCGGCTGGCGCCGCCGTCAGTTCTTTGTGCTGCGTGTAGTCCTCCGGCAATTTCAGCCCAGCCGGCAGGCCCACGATCGCCACCGTCATCCCGTGCGGCGTCTCCCGCACGTTCTCGACCGCGACGTTGAGACGGACCGAGTCCCCTTCCTCGACCTCGGCCCGCGCGAGTGCCGTTACGAGCCGCACCCCACACCCATCAGAGCTGTCCGGCTGGGCCGTCCGGCAGCCCCAGGCCACAGACATCGGAAACGCCTTCTTCGCCGTCGTCTCCAGCCGGATCACTGTGTCGCCTGGCTTGAACCGCGACTCGACTTCCGCGATCTCGATCTCGACCGGCCCGGGAGCAGCGGAGGAGTACTCCCGCGTGGCCACTTCTTCGCCACCGACGAAGACCTTGAGCTGTCCCGACTCGGCCGCGCCGCCGTTCGCCCGGGCGAACGCGACCAGCGCCTTCAGGGCAAGAATCGTGGACTGGGTGGAGCCGAACGCCCCGGAACCGTCACGGTGGCCGCTGAGCCATCGCACCGCCTTCTGGATGTTGCCAATGAACTGGTCCGGGCGGTTGGCCTTCTGCCAGCCGAGGGCGGCCAGGGCGGTCGTCTCGATCAGGAGCGCCCGGCCGGACGAACTGGTGATGCTCGTTCTCGCGCCGGGGACGCCGCCGTCGGCCGCCTGCATCCCGGCCAGGGTCGCGAGGATCGCCGCCCCGTCGGCCTGCCGACCGCGGTTCAGGAGCGCGTTCGCCACGAGGGCCAGGTAGTACGGGTCGCTCGCCTCGGGGCTGCCATCCTTCGACCGAGCCAGGAGGGCGTCGATCTCCGGTGTCAGGTCGGTGGGGCTGGCGGCCGCCCGGTCCGCCTCGGTGATCGCCCAGACGATATAGGCATTGGTGATGTGGTCCGGTGCCCGACCGAAAGAGTCCAGCGCCTGCGAGCTGCGCGTGAACCCGCCCTTGCCGTCGCGGCAGTCGAGCAGGTACTGCCGGGTCCGCGCCAGCATGGCCGGGTCCACCGGATAGACCCGTGCCATGTCGGTGAACTGCAACAGCCCGTAGGCGGTCAGCGCCTCGTGCGGCCGGTCGGCGGTGCCGAACCACTCGTAGCCGAGCCTCGTCGGGGCACCCGTCTTCGGGCACTCGTACCCGGTCAGGCGGGTGTAGCCGCGGTCCATCAACTCGCGGGCGCGGCGGCTGAGGTCCGGGTCGGCGCGGCCGGTTTCCTGTAGGTACTCGGCGATGAGCACGTTCGGATAGTTAGCCGTCGAGGACTGCTCGAAGCAGCCGTGTGGCTCCCGCATCAGCCCGTCGAGGCCGGCTTGCAACTCGGCGAGGGTGTTCGGGTAGACCGTCACCGCAACCCTGAGCGTGCCCGGAACCCACTCCCGCGGGAGCCGCACGGTCGCCTCGGTTCGCTGCTCCAGCAGGTCGGACTTCGCGCCCAGGTACGGGAAGCCGTCCGCGACGACAGTCGTCGTCCGCCGGACCGAGTCGGTGAGACCCGGTCCGGCGGTGGCGTTGACCGTGACCGCCAGCTTGCCCTCGGGCCGCGTCGGGGTCAGGCGCACGAGGTGCCGGCCGCCGCCGTTGGCCGGGAGCTTGACGGCGAACCGGCCGGGGCCGTCGGCGGCGAAGCCGTCCAGGGTCAAGGCGACGCCGGCGGTGTGCGGCTCGCCGGTCCCGTTGGTCAGTCCGACGGGCAGGTCGATCCGGTCCGCGGAGCTGACCTCCTGCGGCAACTTCGGCTCGGCGGCAAGTGGCTTGCGTACCTCGATGGTGCCGGTAGCGGCCCCGATCCGGCCATCGAGCGTGTGCCCGGCGACGAGGACCCGGTAGCCGTTGACGGAGTCGCTCAGGTCGAACGCGAGGGTCGCCTTGCCATCTTGCGGCAGAACGATCACCGGCTGCCACAGGAGGGTTTCAGCGAAATCGCTTCGCGTCCCTTCTGGACCCGGGGCGGTGCGCGTGTGAGCGTACTCGCGCACGACCATCGACGGGGCCAGCGGCGGGGCCGCCTCAAGCCGGGCCAGCCCGTTCCGTTCGACGTCACTGAGTTGCCGGCCGCTCTGCCGGGCCTGCGTGCGGATCCTCAAGACGTCCGATTTCAACCGCGGCCCAAGCGGCGGCGGCTGGTGGACCGGCTGCTGCGGAGCGACCGCCACCGGCTCCCGATCATCGCCGGCGGGCAGTGCCTTGACCCCCGGCGGCGCGGGGACGGGCTTCGCACCGCCTTGTTTGAAAACCTCCGGGCCGCGCTTCTCCTTGAAGCGCTCGGGCCGGGCCGGGGGTTGCGGCACAGGAGCAGGCGGGACGGGCATTACGTTCCAGCGCGGGGGGGCGATGTTGGCGGCGTAGGCCCGCCAGCCCTGGTCGCCCCGGCCGGTGTACCACGCGGCGAACAGGACGAACAGCCCCAGGCTGAGCAACCCGACGGCGCCGACCGTCAGCGGCGTGCGCTCCGGGCTGTTCCGCTTGTGAAAGAACCTCGCCGCGAGCAGGGCCAGGGCGCCGCCGAACGCCAGGGTCAGCGTCACCGGCAGCCACGGCCGGCGGGACTCCATCGACTTGTCGAAGAACATCAACTCTGGCGCCGCCTGCTCGAACGCGGCCAACTGGGACCGGTAATCCGCCTCGGCCCGGCGCTGTTTCTCCCGCTGTCCGGCGACGGGCGCTTCGGACCGCTGATCCTTCTCGGCCGCGTCCAGTTCGGCCACGGCTGCCTCGTATTTCGGCCAGTACTCGTCGAATACCCGCCGGGCGTCGGACCGCCAGACCGGCGCGGCCCCGACGTGCTGGCCCATCGCCACCAGCACCGCCTCGGCCGGGGCGCCGTGCCGCGACCGGAACTCGCCTGGCGCTTGCTCCGCGAACCGCCGCCAGCCCTGGACGCCCAGGAGCAGGTCCAGACCGGCCTCCGCCTTCGGGTGGTCAGTCAGCAAGAAGTCGGCGTGTTCCAGTTCTTCGCCCCTCTGCACCTCGCCGCCGAGCAGGAAGTGCGTCGGCATCAGCCGCTCAGACTTCTCGTCGGCCATGGCCAGAACGCTCTGGTTGACCACCGCGGCCCACAGGACGGCCGGCTTCGGCCGGCCGGTTTCGTCGTGTGCGTGGACGGTCAACTCGACCGGCTCACCGGGCGCGAACGCCCCGCCGCGCGGCTGGCCGCCTGGCCGCGTGGCATCGAACCGGAGTTTCAACACCTCTCCCTGTCGCCGGTAAACCAGCCGTTCGGCGACCGGCCGGAGGCTCACCCGGCCCTCAGCGTCGGCCGGCTCCTCGAACACCGTGACCCGCGTCACACCGCCGAGCTTCGCGTCGCCCGGGTCGAGTTCCAGTTGCGTCGGCTTGCCCGGCTCCAGCACGGCCCGCCGATGCGCAAGCGGTAGACCACGGGTGTACGCCCCGACCAGCACCGACCGTTTCTTCCCGGCGGTCCACAGGTTGACCCGGAGCTTCTCGCCGGGCTTCGCTACGCCGTCGGGGACGTTCAGGACGACGCCGTCGGGCTTCGCCTGCGGCAACTCGTAGCCGGTCAGAGGCGAGGCCGCGGCCACACCCAGCGCGGCCGCGAACGACGACGCCACCGGCTGCACGACCCCGACCGGACGGTCGAGCCGGAGTGCGTACCGCTTGCCGGCCTCCGGGGTGAACGTGAACACGCCCAACCCCTGGTTAACGCCGGGGTGGTCCGGATCGGTCAGCGTCTTGATCTCCGAGACGGTCTTCGTGCCATCGGTCAGCACGCCGGATACGTCGGCCGGCTTGCTCGGCACGGTTGTCGTGGTGGCTCGAACGTAAACGCGATTCGGCACGCCAAGGACGAGGTCGCCTCCCTCGGGGAAGAACTCGACGTTCAGTGTCCGCGTCGCGAGCGGCACCGGCTGGACCAGCGTCTCGGGGGTGCCGTCCTTGACGGTCGCGGCGACGGTCAGTGTGGCGGACTTGATCGCGTCCGAGTTCGGCAGGGTGAAGCGGATCGCGGCAACTCCGGCCGCGTCGGTCTTCGTCGGGGCGACGTCTGGCTTGATGACCAGGCCATCGACCTCGACCTTGATCGTCAGCGGCACGTCGCCCGCGAGCCGTCCCTGGTCGCGGACCTCGACCTTCGCCTGGACCGCGTCCCCCGGGCCGTACGTCCGGGCGTCGAACTCCAGCTTCTTTTCGAGTTTGTCCGGGGCGTAGTTGTGGACCACCACCTGCCGCGTGGCCAGCGGCCGCGCGGACGCCGGTGCCCCGCCACTGACGGCGAGGGTGTACGTCCCGCCGGCCAGCCCGGACGGCAGGGTGAACGCCCCGGTCCCGACGCCGCGGACCGGAAGGCCGTCCGGCCCGAGTACCGGCGCGTAGCTCCCGGGCGCAACCGGCGACGGTCGGCCAGAGAGCGATTGCCCGGCGACCGGTTGCCCGTTCGGGCCGATCAGCTCGAACTTCAGGCTCAGGTCCCGGGCCGGCGGCAGCAGTCGCGCGCGGTCGAGCGTCAGCGAGCGGAAGTAGACCGTCTCCCCCGGCCGATACATCGGCTTGTCGGTCGTCAGGAACGTTGTGTAGACCGGTTCCAGAAGCCGGAACCGCTCGGTGACGGCGGCCTGCTCCTTCGTTTCCCGATCCGTCGCGGTGAGCGTGAGGAACAACTCCGAGCCCGGCGACACATCCGCCCACAGGGAGGCGGGGAGCGTCAACTCCCGGCGCGGCTCGCCCGGGGTGTTCGGCTTGAGCCCGGCGGTGCCGTCGGTCTCGAAGGTTGTCCGGTACAGGCTGAGTCCGGCGGCGTCCCGGACGTGCGCCTCGACGCTTGCAGGTCGGAATGCGCCGTCGCGATCCTGGACCAGCACGGCGTAGGCGTTCGGAGCGCCGGGGATGGCTGTCGAGGGGCCGCTGATGAGCACCGTCAGCGGTCGGTCCTTCATCTCGGCGACCGCCTGACCCTCACGGGTTGCCCACTGCTGGATGATCTCGTCGTGGCCCTTCTCGGCCGCGGCCAGCCGCCGGTTGATTGCCTCGGTCGCGTCGCGGACCTCCGCGGCCAGCCGCATCTTCTCCTCGTCCGCCTGCCGCAGAACGGCGAACTGCTGATCCACCTGCGGCTTGAAGCGGATATAGCCGGCGAGGTCGCGGGCAGTGCCTCCGCCCAGGCCGAACACGCCGAGGAGCAGCCCGGCGGCGACGGACCACTGGAGCCACGATCGGCGAACGGTGCTTCGAGGCGCAGGGGGTTCCGCCACCCCGGCCGGGGCGGCGGGTAGCTCAGGGGGGACGAATCGGACATCCGGGAACTCGCCGCGGGCGGCGTGAGCGATCAGTCCGCCCCACCGGGCGGCCTGGTCGCGTGCGGCGGCGCAGCCGGGACAGCCGGCCAGATGCGCCTCCAGCGCGGCGGCCTCGGTCGGCTCGACCAGCCCGTAGTGGAGGTCGAGCAGTCGGTCCTGGAAGCGGTCACAAGGCAGCATTTCGGATGCACTCCTCCCGGCACCAAGGGGGCGACGGGGCGGCCTGGGCGAGTCCGAGGTCACGTCGGCGACGAGCCGGTCTCCGACGGCTCGTGCGGATTCAGGACTTTTCGCAGCTTGATGAGCGCCGACCGCATCTGGGTCTTCACCGTACCGACCGGCGCCTGACGGATCTCCGCTATCTGCTCGTAGGTCAGGTTCCCGTTCTGGCGCAGCAGGAAGACCTCCTTCTCCTCTTGCCGCAGCTCGCAGATGGCCTTCCTCAGCCGGTCGAGGGCCTCCTGGTCCTCCAGGGCGAGGTTCGGGGCGTCGTCTCGGGCGGCCAGCATCAACTCCTCCCCGACCAGCGGCTTGACCCGGCGGGACCAGGCGCTGCGCTGGTGGTCGCGGGCAGTATTCATCCCGACCCGGAAAATCCATGCGCGCAGGTTCAGGATCCCGGGCAGGGTCTCCCGGGCGCGCCAGCACTTCAGGAACGCCTCCTGGGCAGCGTCCAGTGCATCGTCCCGGTTGCCGAGCAAGTACACGAGGGTACTGATCAACTCGTCCCGGAGGTCGTTGAACGCGGCGACGAGGGGATGGTCATCCGGCGACGGGGCGCCGCCGGGCGGTTGGCGGCCGGATGGGTCTGCCCCGCGGTTGACCATGATTCCCACCTGACCAGACGGGGCAAGACCCCCGAGAGATTGGCGGATTTCGTCCGCTGGGCGGGAACCGTCCTGCCCGGTGCGTAAGTAAAGAATCGTATCGGTTTGACAAACCGGGGAGCAAGGGGAAAGGAGGTAGTCCTGCCAGGGATAGACCGGACGAAGGGATTATGCCGTCTGTCTCAATTCTGTTTCGTCAGGAACGTGTTCGGCGGCGTGGCGGACCAGGGTATCCCAGGTGTCGGTCGGGCACGGAAATAGTGTCGCCAGTCGGGCGAGATCGGCGACCAGGTCAGCCGCAGTCCGGTACGGGGACGTACCGGTGGCGGTATCGGCCATCGGCGTCTGGGCGTCGGCCTCCAGGCGTCGCACGACCGCCAGCAGTGACTCGGGGAACGGCTTCTTGCGCCGCCGACCGGCCGGCTGACCGAGCTGCGACCAGCCGAACGCGATCCGCCCCAGGGCACGCAGGTCGGCCGACGGCGTCGGATCGGACGTTGCAGACACCCCACCCACCAGCCAGGGTGGCTCGCCGAACCCGCACACCTTGAGCAACCCCTCCGGCGTGATGAGGAACGAGTCGGCCGTGAGTCGGCCGTGGACCAACCCGGCCCGGTGGGCTGCATCAAGGGCCGCGGCGGCGTCGGCCACCAGTTTCACCCATGCGCCCGGGGTCGCGGCCTCGGGCGGCCAGTCGCCGCTGGGCGGGCCAGTCAGCCACTCCTGAAGCGCGGCCGGACGACCGCCGATCTCCAGCACCTCGACGGTAGCGGCGAGGTTCGGGTGGGCGGCGTCGCGTGCGGCCGCGAACCGCTGGCGGAACTCGTCCGGCCGGACCGCGTCCTCCATCTCCGCCTCGGCCAGGTGCCTCAGCAGGTACACCGCTCCACGGTCGGGGTCGAAGACGCGGTAAGCCGACTCGCGCTGCGTGGCGCGGAGGCGGTCCACCACTCGCAACCGGCCCAGGACCAGCCCGTCGAGGTTGCCGGCCTCAATGAGCGCCAGTTGATAAAGGGTGATTGCCCCACTGGACAACAGCACGCGCCGCAGCGGCCGCCGTTGCCGGTGAGCCTCGGCCCACAGTGCATCGAGCGAGTCCGCGTCCACGAGATCCAGAGAGCGAAGCAGTTCCCCGAGTTGCTTGTCGCCGGGATCGACTTCGTCGGCGACCGCCAGCGCGGCGGGCGGCTGCGGGGGCTCCCCGATCCGGCCGGCGATCGGGTTGTGATCGGCGGACCGCGACGCGCGGTCCGCGTTTCCCGCGGCGAGTTCGCGGAGCTTCTTGCGATACCACTCGCGCATGTCGGCCAGGTGCTGCTCGATCTCGGTGCGGCGCTCGGCGACCTGCTGCCGTTCCAGTTGCAGGGCCTCGGTCTGGCGGGCCAGTTCCAGCACCGCCTCGTCGGTCTGCCGGGCGGCCGCAGTCACCTCCGCCTGCCGGGCGTCCAGCCGGGACTCGCCGCGGGACATCGTTTGCCGCAATTCGCCGACCCGCGCCTGCCAGTCGAGGAGCTGCTGCCGGAACTCGGCCACCGCCAGCCGGTGCTCGGCCCGGGCGGCCTCCAGAGCCTGCTCGCGGTCGCGGAGGCGGTCGGCGTCGGCCCGCAGTTCGGCCCGCGCGGCGTCCACCTCGGCGCGGGTCTGCGCGGCGTAAGTGTGGAGTTCGGCCAGGTGCCCCCGGAGCACGTCCCGGGAGACGGCCAGCCGGTCCACGACCACCCGCGCCCGCTCTTCCAGGTCCGGTGCCTCGCGCCGCAGGATGTCCAACTCCTGGGCGGTGCGACCGTGATACGCCTCGGCCTGCTGCCGCTCGGCCTCGGCGGTCCGACGTGCCTCGGCCAGTTCCTTGCGTGCCGCGGCGACGGACCGGCCGACCTCGCGAAGCCGGGCCACCTGCCGTTGCAACGACCCCTCGCGCGTGGCCAGTTCGGCGGCCCGCCGGTCAAGGTCGCCAGACCGGGCGCTCACCTCGTCCCGGGTAGCAGCGGTGTCCCGTTCGGCCTGGTCGCGGTCAGCTTGCAGCTCGGCCCGCTGCCTGTCCAGTTCGGCGCGGTCGTCGGCCAGCCGGCGGCCCGTCTCGTCGAGCAGCTTCGACCGGCCGGTCAGCTCCTCGGACCGGCGGCGGAGTTGTTCCTGGAACGTCTGGCGGGCGGTGTCGGCCCCGGTCAGCGTCGCCTCGCGCTCGCGGACGGCGGTGCGGTCAGCTTCCAGCCGCTCCTGCAACTCCATCACCTGTGACGCCCGCGCCTTGAGCGTGGCGGTCTGCTCGGCGATCTCGGTGGACCGGGAGTCCAGGTCGGACTCCTTCTCCCGGAGCCGGGCCAGTTCGGCGGCAAGTGCGTCCTTCTGCTGCTGGATCTCGGCGAGGGTCGCATCCAGTAGTGCTGTCCGCTCGGCGGCGAGCCGCTCTTGCTCGGTCTGGTCCTCGCGGGCGGTGGTCAACTCGGCCCGCAGCCGCTCGGCCTCACGCAGCCGGACATCCAGCTCAGCCTGGGCCTCGTCGAGCCGGGCGCGGTCGGCGGCAAGCTGGGCGGCCTCCTGCTGGGACTCCTCGTGCTGGCGGTCGAGACGGGCGCGGACGACGGCCAGCATCGCCTGCTGGGCTTCGAGTTGCGCGGCGCGGCCGGCGAGGCGGCTCGCCTCCCCCTCCAGGTCGGCCCGCAGCCTCTCCAGCCGCGTGGACTCCGACCCCAGCCGGTCCTGCTCGGCCCCGGCCAGCCGCACCTGCTCTTCCAGTTCGACGATGTCCCGCCGCAGTTGCTCGAACCGATCGTCTACCTCGACCGCGCGCCGGTCAAGCGCAAGCTGCCGGTCCGCGAGCGTAGCCTGCCAGCGGTCGAGCCGGACCACGTCACTGGCGTGGCGGTCGCGGTCAGCCTGGAGCGTGTCCCGGTCGAGCTGTAGCTGCTCCTCCCGGCGAGCCACCGCGACTTCCCGGGCCGCGACGGCGGCCGCCTCGGCGGACGGCTCGCGACTCTCCAACTCCGCCCGGAGCCGGGCGGCATCCGCCTCGGCCGCAGCCAGCCGGTCTGCGTGTGCGGATTCCAGCCTCGCCATCCGCCCGGCGAAGTCCTCCTCCAGTGCCCGCACCCGCTCGGCGACGGAGGCCTCGATCCGCTCGCCGAGCCGATGCTCTTTCTCGTCGAGTTCCTGCTGACGCTGGTGAAGGGAGGCGGTGGCCCCTTGCACCACCTCCTGCATTTGCGCCAGTTGCTCCCGCCGCTCCTTGTACTGGTCCGACAGGCTCTGCCGCAGGCCGTTCAACTCCTCCCGGGCGCGGGCGAGGTCCAGTTCCCGCCGGGCCAGGCCCTGCTCCCGCGGCTGGTCGGACTCGGCCGCGATCTCTTGCCGGCGGCGATACCACAGCACCCGGTCGGCTTCCAGCTCGCGGGCCTGTTCCTCCAGCTTTGCCCGGGTGCGAACCAGTTCCTCCCGCTCGGCGGCGAGGGCGGCCGCTTCGATCGGCGGTGGCGCGGCGTCACCGTTCCCGGTCGCGGAGTACTGAGCACTCAATACCGAGTACTCAGTACCGGACGGCGGCGACGGGTTGACCGGAATGAACCGCGGACGGAGGTGGTTCGTACCAACGGAGACGGTGACGTCCGCCGGACCGACCGCGACCCGGTCGCCGTTGGCCACCGGCACCGGGTCGAGCCCTCGGACTTGTGAGCCGTTTACAAAGACCGGAAAGGCCACATCGAGATTGCTCAGCCGCAGGCCATCGGCCGTGCGGACGATGCGGCAGACCAGCGGTGGCAAGTGTGAGCCGGGCAACTGGACATCGCACTCGTCCGACCCGCCGATGAGGAACTCGTCGCCGGCCATCTGGTAGCCAGTGGCCCGCCCGGTGCCGACCCGGACGTCGAGCCGGACGCTGGGTGCGTCGGCCGGCGCGGGGCGCGGGGGTGAGTGCGACGGGGTCATGCTGCGAGCGTCCGGCTCGTTCCCGACGGCGAGAAAAGCCCGCTTGCCGCGTCCGTGCGGGCGGACCGTGTGCGTCCGCGGATTGGAGCGAATTCCCGCCCGGACCGCAAGCCCAGCTCGGGCCGCGGCTCCTTGACCCCCCCGCCGGGGGGGCTACCCTGACAGGACTTCCACCACCGGCCGAGGAGTGCTCGTGAAGGCCAGCCCGCCCCCGGAC
>Ga0247822_10001093_pt1 | contig 16137 bp, 9 predicted proteins | sample 13C_Cellulose_Da_FD_192423 | JGI IMG/M metagenome (GOLD analysis project Ga0247822, IMG submission 192423) | Soil microbial communities from agricultural site in Penn Yan, New York, United States - 13C_Cellulose_Day30 | ecosystem: Environmental > Terrestrial > Soil > Agricultural land | place...
GAACCGGTCGGTGCGGGCACACCGGTTCCAACCGGACCCGGGGAACTTCGCGGCGTGGTAGAGCAGCCAGTCCTCCGACCCGTCGGGCGAGGTCGTGAACGAGCAGTGGCCGGGTGCGACGACGCCGTTGCCCCTCTCGAAGACAGGATGCGGGCGTTTCGTCCAGGAAACCGGGTTCAACAGGTCCGCGTCGGCGGGCACACGGAGCAGGCCGAGGCAGTAGTGGTCGGTCCAGCTCCCGCTCGCCGAGTAGACGAGGAACACTGTACGGCCCCGCACCAGGACCTGTGGCCCCTCGTTGACAACCGGCGGCGCGCCCCGCGTCTCCCACGGGTGCGTCGGTCGGCTGATCTCGACCCGCGGGCCGGAGATCGTCCACGGGTCGGACATCGGGGCGATGTACAGGATTTGGCAAACGTCCTCCGTGCCCTCCCAGCCGGACCACACGAAGTACAGCCGGCCGGCGAGATCGAGTATCGTCCCGTCGATCGCCCACCGGTCGGCGGTCGGGTCGGCAATCTTTCCCTTGAGAGTGAACTCACCGCTGAACGGGTCGGCGGATGAGTTCTCCAGCACGTATATGCGGTGGTTGGCGTTCTCGCCGTCGTCCGCGGCGACGTAGACGTACCACATGCCGCGCAGGAAGTGCAACTCGGGCGCCCAGATGCCCTTGCTGGTAGGGCCTGACGCGGGGGGCGTCCAGACCACCTTGCGTTCGCCGGCGGCGAGTCCGGTGAGTGTGTCGGAGCGGATCAATGAGACGTTCGACCCGGTGGAGACGGCGAGGTAGTACCGGCCGTCGGTATGCCGGTACGCCCAGGGGTCGGCGCCGTCCGCAAGGAGGGGGTTAAAGAAGTCACGGACCTCGGTCCCCGCGTCGGGGCGGTAGAGGCCAGCCCCGATCAGGACCGCGATCGGGGCGAGGAGCCGGGCCAGCCCGCCGACGCTCACGCCAGAAGCGCCTTGATCACCTTGGCGTGCTCGACGCCGGTGAGCTTCTGGTCGAGACCCTGGAACTTGTAGGTGAACCGCTCGTGGTCGATCCCGAGCAACTGAAGCACCGTGGCATGGAAATCCCGGATGTGGACCGGATCCTTGACGATGTTGTAGCTGAACTCGTCCGTCTCGCCGTAGACGACACCACCCTTCGCTCCGCCGCCGGCCATCCACATGGTGAAGCACCGCGGGTGGTGGTCGCGGCCGTAGTTCGTCTTCGACAGCCCGCCCTGGCTGTAGATGGTCCGGCCGAACTCGCCGCCCCAGATCACCAGCGTGTCGTCGAGCATCCCCTTGCGCTTCAGGTCGGAGATCAGCCCGTAACACGCCTGGTCCACGTCGCCGCACTGGTCGGGCATCCGCTTCGTCAGGTTGGCGTGGTGGTCCCAGTTGTTGTGGTAAACCTGAACGAACCGCACGCCGCGCTCGACGAGCCGCCGGGCCAGGAGCGCGGTGTTGGCAAACGTCCCCGGCTTCTTGGCCGCCTCCCCGTAGAGCTTGAACGTGGACTCGTCTTCCTTCGTCAGGTCCGCCAGCTCCGGGACGCTCGACTGCATCCGGTACGCCATCTCGTACTGCTCGATACGGGTCCGCGTCTCCGGGTCGCCGACCCGCTTCGCGGTCATCTCGTTGAGTTGCTTGATCCCGTCGAGGGTCTTGCGGCGGACGTCGGTCGAGACGCCGGGCGGGTTGTTGATGTACAGGATCGGGTCGCCAGCACTGCGGAACGACACGCCGGCATGCTCGCCGGGCAGGTAGCCGGACTGCCACAGCCGTGCGGAGATCGCCTGGATCTGCTCCTTGTTGGTCGGTTCGGCGACCATGACGACGAACGTCGGGAGGTTGCGGTTGAGGCTGCCCAGTCCGTAACTCGTCCAGGCGCCCAGGCACGGCCGGCCGGTCACCTGGTTGCCCGTCTGGATGAATGTGATGGCCGGCTCGTGGTTGATCGCCTCGGTGTGCATGCTGCGGACGATGCACATCTCATCGACGACCTTGGCCGTGTGCGGCAGCATCTCGGAGAGCCATGCGCCGCTCTTGCCGTGCTGCGCGAACTTGTACTTCGACGGGGCGATCGGGAACCGGGCCTGGCCGCTGGTCATGGTGGTGAGCCGCTGGCCCATGCGGATCGAGTCCGGCAGATCCTTGTCGTACCACTCGCCCATTTTGGGCTTGTAGTCGAACAGGTCCATCTGGCTTGGACCGCCGACCATGTGCAGGTAGATGACGTTCTTCGCCTTCGACGGGAAGTGCGTCGTCGGCAGCGCGGCCCCGGCACCGGTCTTGGTGTCGGCCGCCGCGCGGGCGTCTTCGCCGAGAAGGGTGCCCAGGGCCGCGGCCCCGAGTGAGAACCCGGTGCCGGCGAAGAAATGTCGCCGGGTGATGTCCTGGGCGTGGTCGCGAAAGTTCATCGGTCGATTCTCGTGTGATCCATGCGGGCGGGTGGCGGCGCGGGACTTACTTGTTCAGCACCTCGTCCAGGTTCATCAACTGGTTGGCGAGCATGGTCCACGCCGCCAACTCGACCGGGTCGAGCTTCGGGTCGGCCTTCGACTCGCCGACCGCGATCAACTTTTCGGCCTCGGCCGGCTTGGCCTTGTAGTGGGCCAGCAGGTCGCCGTGGATGCCCGCGAGTAACTTGGCCTCTTCCGGTCGCAGCGGTCGGGCGAGTAGCCGGTTCGCCATCCGGTCCAGTCGGCCGTCGATCGATTTCTCGGCGATCAGTGTCGTCTGGGCCAGGTGCCGGGCCGCCTCGACGAACTGGATGTCGTTCAGCGTCACCAGCGCCATCAGTGGCGTGTTGGTGCGGTCCCGCTGTACGGTGCAGGTCTCGCGGTTGGGGGCGTTGAAGATCTCCATCGACGCCGGCGGGGCGGCCCGCTTCCAGAACGTGTACATGCTCCGGCGGTACAGGTTCTCGCCGGCGTCCTGCTTGTAGGACTTGGTGTTGCTCTCCGGCATGGCCACCGCCTCCCACACGCCGATTGGTTGGTATGGCCTGACACTCGGCCCGCCGAGCTTCGGGACCAGTAACCCACTGGCCGCCAGGGCGTAGTCGCGGACCATTTCGGCGTCCATTCGGAACCGTGGGCCGCGGCTCAACAGCCGGTTGTCGAGGTCCTTCTCCAACTTCACCGGGGTGGTCTGCGCGGACTGTCGGTAGGTGTTCGACGTCACCAGCAGCTTGAAGAACTTCTTCATGTCCCAGGCACCTGGCGAACCCGGAGCGTTAGCGACGGGGTTGAGCTTTACCCCCTCACTAACGTTTGGGGTTCGCCCGGACGGCTCCCGGAACTCGACGGCCAGCCAGTCCAACAACGCGGGGTGGGACGGCAACTCTCCGGTGATGCCGAAGTCGCCGGCGGTGCGGACGATGCCGGTGCCGAACGCCTGCTGCCAGAACCGGTTCACCGTAACCCGGGTGGTCAGTGGATGGTCGTCGCGGAGTAGCCACTTCGCGAACCCGAGCCGGTTCTTCGGCAGACCGTCGGCCATCGTCGGCAGCGCCTTCGGGGTGGCGGCGGTCACCTTGTCGCGCCGCTGGTCGTACTCCCCGCGGTAGAGGATGTACGCCGTCGGCTCGCCCGGCTTCTCGGCCATGACGTGCGCCACGGTGCCGCGGGACCGGATGGCCGTTTCCTCTTTCTGGAGGTCCGCGAGCTTCACCGACTGATCTCGGAACGGCCCGTCCAGCGTCACCAGCCACCAGCCGAAGAGTTCCTCGGCCTCCGGTCCGGTCCGCTTGTCGGCCGGCTTGGCGAGCAGGTCCGCGGCCCGCTGGGCCTTGGCGAGTTGTTGGGCCTCGGCCCCGGTCAGGCCGCGCGAGTAGACTCGCACGTCCTCGAGCGCGACCCCCTGCACCCGCTGGCCGGCATCCCGTTGACCGACCTTCAGCGGCACCTTGGTCTTGATCGTGGACTTCAGTGTGTCACGCTCAACGTCCACCGGGACCGGCTCGCCGTCGAGGAACAACCGGACGCCGGCCGCCTTGCCGGACCCGTCGTAGGTCGCGGTGACGTGATACCACTTCTTCGGCTGGAGCGGGGCCTTCGTCACCACCTTCAGGGCGTCCTGGTCCCAGGCGTGAACGATGTGCATGCCGACCCGGTCGGCCTGCATCCACATGTCCCAGCCGCGGTACTTGTCGGTCTCGTCCATCCGGGCGATCAGCCCGCCAGTCGTGCCGCGCTTGGTGATCGACACCCACGCCGAGACGGCGAACGGCTGGTCCTTCTCGAAGTCGCCGACCTCGGGCGCGGCGATCGACTCGCCGGGCCGGACGGTGAACCCCTTCCGCCCGCCGCGGTTGACCGACCATTCGAACCCGGTCTCCAGCTTGAACGTCTTTTCCTTGCCGGCGACCGTGGCCTTGACCGACTTCCCCTCGCCCTCGGTCAGCGGGGCGTGGAAGACGAGCCCGTCCGCCGGTATCAGACCGGCCACGTCCGCCGCCTTCGCGGAGGCGAGCCACTTGTCGTAATCGCCCTTCGCCGACGCCTTGCGGGCGTCGAGCTTCGCCTTCGCCTCGGCAACTCGCTTCGAGACGACATCCCACTGTGCCCGGTCTTCCGGCCGCGGCACGGGGATGACCGGCGGGGTGTTGGCGATGTTCCCGTCCCGCGCCCCCTGGGTGGTGTTGTTGAAGAATGCCGACATCGCGTAGAAGTCGCGCGCCGAGATCGGATCGAACTTGTGATCGTGGCAGACCGCGCACCCGGCCGTCAGCCCCATCCACACCTGGTTGACCGTTTCCGTCCGGTCCCGGGCGTACAGGACGACGTACTCCTCGTCGATGATCCCGCCCTCGTTGGTCGTGATGTTGCACCGGTTGAACCCGGTGGCCACAAGCTGGTCGAGGGTCGGGTTCGGCAGCAGGTCTCCGGCGAGTTGCTCGATCGTGAACTGGTCGAACGGCATGTTCTTGTTGAACGCGCCGATCACCCAATCGCGGTAGGACCACATCTCGCGGAAATTGTCGAAGTGGATGCCGTGGGTGTCGCCGTACCGGGCGGCGTCGAGCCAGTACCGGCCGCGGTGCTCGCCCCAGTGCGGCGAGGCCATCAGCTTGTCCACGAACTTCTCGTAGTAGTTCGGCGACTTGTCGCTGACGAATGCCTCCACGTCCTCCGGCTTCGGGGGCAGGCCGGTCAGGTCGAGGCTCAGACGCCGGGCGAGGGTCCGCCGGTCGGCTTCCGGGGCCGGCTTGAGGCCGCGCTTCTCCAGGTCGGCCAGGATGAACGCATCGATGGGGTTCTTGACCCACGCCTTGTCCTTGACCGCAGGTATTCCCGGCCGGGTCGGCGGGATGAGCGACCAGTGCGGCTCGTACTCCGCACCCTCGGCGACCCACCGCTTGAGGATCTCCTTCTGGGCCGCGGTCAGCTTCTTGTGCGACTTCGGCGGCGGCATCATCTCCGACTCGTCGGTCGCGAAGATGCGCTCGATGGCGTAGCTCTTGTCCGGCTTGCCCGGGACGAACGACTCGGCCTCGATGGCCGCATCGCGCACGTCCAGCCGGAGCTTGGCTTTGCGGGCGGCCGAGTCCGGGCCGTGGCAGGCGAAGCAGTTCTCAGTCAGGATCGGGCGGACGTCCCGGTTGAACTTCAACTTCTCGTCCGCCGCGGCCGGTCCGGCCGTCAGGCCGACGAGGGCGACCAGGGCAAGGCGGGAATGCGTGACCATTGACGGAGCCCCTTGACGGCGGAAGCGTCTACGGTGAGTCGTCCGGCTGGTTTACCGATGTCGGGTCAGACCGGGACGGCCGTCCGTCCGGTGGGGGTGGGCAGAACTCGTTGCCAGCCGGCTATCTGTTAGCATGACGACCGCCCCCCAAATGGTCAACCGGCAAACCCGGTTAACTGGTTGCCGGACGGCCGCAAGTGTGGCACGATAGCCCAACCCCGAACCGTGCTTTCACCACCTCACCACCTCACCACCCAACCGATGCCCACCGCGCCGACCCGCGTCCGCTACCTGATCGTCCTGGTCGCCATGCTGGCCGCCGTGCTCCTGTACCTGGAGCGGGTGTGCGTCAGCGTGGCGGAAGTGTACATCCGCGAGGACCTGCGGATCGGCAAGATGGAGATGGACGCCGCGTTCGGGGCGTTCTTCATCGCCTACGCCCTGGCCCAGGTGCCCAGCGGATGGCTGAGTCAGCGGTACGGCCCGCGGGCGATGATGACCCTGTACATGATCGGCTGGTCGGTGTTCGGGGTGTTCATCGCGCTGGCCCAGGACTTCTGGACGCTCTTCGCCGCGCGGTTCCTGCTCGGGCTGTCGCAGGCCGGGGCGTACCCGACCGCGGCGCTGATGGTCAAGCGCTGGGTGCCGGACCGGTCGCGCGGCCTGGCGAGCGGCGTCGTGGCGTTCGGCGGCCGGTTCGGCGGGGCCGGGGCCAACTGGCTGACCGGGATACTGATCGTCGCATTCGTGCCGTTCTCGACGCCAGCGACGATCACCCAAGCGGACGTTCTCAATAGTACCCTGTTCGGGGTCCATGCACTGGACTCGACTCCGGGGCCGCTGTCCTCTGTACGGGGGGCCATACGGGAGCGGCTCATCGAGTCGGACCCGACCTCGGACCAAATGGCAGGGATGGCGGTGTCCGGTGGGCCTCTCCGGATGTTCGCGATGTCACCGGAGCAAATCGCCGTTGCGGCCAACGACCAAGTCCGCGCCCCTTGGTCGATGGGGGAGGGCGCGACAGACGGCGTCCAACTTGCCAACGACGGTAGGGCGATCCGGAAAAAGCCGCCCGGCGAACGGACCGAGCAGGAGTCCGAGCGGCTGAGCCGTCTGGTGATCGAGAAGGCATTCCCGGGCGCGATCCGCCAACTCCACGTCGAAGGCTGGCGGCCGACGCTCTTTCTGTACGGGTTGCTCGGCATCCTCGTCGGCGGGCTGTTCTGGGTCATCGCCCGGGACTGGCCACGGAACCACCCGTGGGCCAACGCCGGCGAGGTCGCGCTGATCGAGTCCGGCCAGTCGCAGACGTCGCAGCAGGCCGGCACCGACGCGATCCCGTGGCGCGAACTGATCGCCAGCCGCAACCAGTGGATGTTCTCGGCCAACAACTTCTTCGCCAACGTCGGGTGGGTGTTCCTGATCTCCCTCATGCCGCGGTTCCTGGATGAACGATTTCATGTGCCCGTGGACCAGCGCGGGCTGATGACCACGGTGCCGCTCTTCCTGGCATCGTTCGGGTTGATCGCCGGCGGGTGGTATACCGACCGCATCTCTCGCACCCTTGGCAAGCGGTGGGGGCGGGCGATCCCGATGGGGGCGTTTCGGATTCCGTGCGCCGTCGCGCTGGCGCTGACCCCGTGGCTGCCGAGCGCGTGGGCGGTGGTCGCCGCCCTGACGGTGATGTCGATCTGTCAGGACTTCGGCATCCCCGCGGTGTGGGCGTTCGCGCAGGACACCGGCGGCCGGCAGGCCGGGGCGGTCCTCGGGTGGGGCAACATGTGGGGCAACTTCGGGGCCGGGATCGCCATCCTGCTGACCGGGACGGTCGCCGAGCGGCTGGGCTGGGACGCGGCCATGCTGACCATCGCCGGGGCGTTTGCCTTGTGCTCGTTGACCGGGATTCTGACCAACGCCGCCGAACCGCTGTTCCGGGATGAAGTCGCGAGTCCTGGCGAACGGCCGGCGTGAGCCGGCTGGTGGAGCCTGCCCTCACCAGCCGGCTCACGCCGGCCGTTCGCAAAGTTGGTCTTGCACTACGAGGCCCAGCCGTGACCGAGATCACACTGGCGATGATGCGCGAGAAGTTGACCGCCGCGGTGGTCTGCGACGCCCTCGACGCGATGGGCTTGCGCCACCAGTCGCCGCGACTCCCACTGCGTCCACTGACCGTCACCGGCGTACTGGTTGGCCGGTGCAAGCCGACCCTGTGGGCGGACATGGCCCACCCCGATCCGCGGCCCTACGAACTGGAGTTGCAGGCGGTAGACGGATGCCGACCGGACGACGTGCTGGTGTGTGCCGCAGGCGGATCTGTGCGGTCAGGCATCTGGGGCGAGTTGCTGACGACCGCGGCTGGCAACGCGGGGTGCGTCGGCGTCGTGGTGGACGGATCGGTGCGGGACGTAACGCGGATGCGGCAGATGGGCTTCCCGGTGTTCGCCCGCGGCACCTGCGTCTACGACTCGAAGGACCGCCAGCGGGTGATCGACGTGGACGTGCCGGTGGAGATCGACGGCGTTGCCTTCGAGCTGGGGGCGCTGGTGATCGCGGACGAGGACGGGGTGGTGGTCGTCCCCCGTGAGGCGGAGGTCGAGGCGGTCCGCCGGGCGTGGGAGAAGACCCACGCCGAGAACGAGGTCCGCGACGCGATCCGCGCCGGAATGAAGGCGACCGAGGCGTTCGACCGGTACGGGGTTTTATAACGGTTGGCCGCGAGACGTCAGCCGAGCGCGAGGTCGCCATGCGAGTCGGCATCATCGCATTCCTTCAAGAGTCGAACACCTTCCTGGCCGGCCGGACGGCGCTCGCCGACTTCGAGCGGGACGTGCTGTGCGAGGGCGAGGAGGTCCGGCGCCGCTTCGGCAGGGCGCACCACGAAGTCGGCGGGTTCTTCGACGGGATGGCCGACGCCGCCATCGAGGCGGTCCCCGTCTTCGCCGCCCGGGCGCTGCCGTACGGCGTTATCGCCTCCGACACGTTCGACGAGTTGATGCGGCGGATGCTGGCCGCCCTGGATCGAGCCGGACCGCTCGACGGGTTGCTGGTCGCCCCGCACGGGGCCACGGTCGCCGAGAACGCCCCGGACGCCGACGGCCACTGGCTCGCCGCGGTGCGGGATCGCGTCGGGTCGAAGATCCCCATCATCGGAACGCTGGACCTACACGCCAACCTGTCGCCGAAGATGGTCGCCGCGTGCAACGCCCTGATCCCGTATCGGACGAACCCCCACCTGGACCAGAGGGAGCGAGGTCTGGAAGCGGCGAACCTCATGGTCCGGACACTGATCGGTGACATCCAGCCGGTCATGGCCGCGGAGTACCTGCCGCTCGCGGTGAACATCGAACGCCAGGCTACCGGTGAACAGCCGCTCCGGGAACTGTACGCCGCCGCGGCGGTGAGGCTCACATGGCCGGGGCTGTTCTGCTTGAGTCCCATCCTCGGGTTTCCATACGCCGACGTGCCGGAAATGGGGGCCGCGGTGATCGCGGTCGCCGGCAACCCGGGCTGGGCGGCTCAGAACGCCGCGTCACTCGCCAACTGGTGGTGGGGGATGCGAGCCGATTACCGCGGCCACCTGGTCGGAGTGGAGGATGCGGTCGAACAGGCATCGCAACTTGATGGGCCGGTCTGCCTGCTGGACATGGGCGACAACGTCGGCGGCGGCTCACCCGGGGACGGCACACTGATCGCCCACGAGTTACACCGGCAGCGGCTCGGGCCGTCGTGTGTCGTCCTGGCAGACCCGGAGTCCCAGGGTGACGCCTGTGTTGCAGGGGCCGGAAACCGCGTCCGGCTCCGTGTCGGCGGGAAGACCGACGCCCTCCACGGCGAACCGCTCGATGCCGAGTTCACCGTCCGCGGCTTCTCCGACGGCAAGTTCAGTGAGCCGAATCCGCGACACGGTGGGTTTGCCAGCTTCGACCAGGGTCAAACCGCCGTTGTCGAGACTGACACCGGGCTGACAGTGGTTCTCACGAACAACCGGATGGCCCCGTTCAGCCTCAACCAACTTACGAGTTGTGGCCTCGACCCGGGCCGGTTTCGGGTGCTGGTCGCCAAGGGCGTTCATGCCCCTGTCGCTGCCTACGCCCCGGTCTGCCGTCATCTCATCCGGGTCGATACGCCCGGCGTCACGTCCGCAGACCTGGCCAGACTGACGTACCGCCACAGAAGGCGGCCGATGTTCCCGTTCGAGCCGGAGATGGCCTGGTCGCCCGCGACGGGTGGCGGATCGGACAAGTTAGAAGCGCCCCGGCCCTCAGACCGGGTATGATGAGGGGATCGTCCGCCGAGGGGGCCATGCTCGCCCTGTGCCCGCATTGCCTGGAACACCGGGACCTCCGGGAGGTCCACGACCCGGAGCGCGGGGCGATCCTGCGCTGCGACAACCCGCGGTGCGGCGACCCGGTCGTCCCGCGCCTCTATGGCGAGGACTACGCCGCTCACCCGCCGGTCCCGTTGAGCCTCGTCGGCCTGTCCGGGCACGGCAAGACGACGTACATCGAGGGCCTGTTCCACGAAGTCCGTGCGACCGGCCGGCGGTGGTCCGACTCTGAATTCTCCTGCATGTGGCTGGACGAGGCGCGGTTACGGGCCGCCGTCCGACGCACCCGTGAGGGGCGTCCTGAGGGGTCGCAACAGACCTACGCCGACCTGCCACAGCCGCAGGTACTTCGGCTCCACGGCATTCCCCGGATCGGCGGCAGTCAGCTCATCATTTCCGACGCCCCCGAGCACGTCCGGCGCAGCCAGGCCGTTGTCTGGTTGCTCAGCCTGAGGCGAGGCGACCCGCACGACAGGCCGGATGACGCCTGCCGGTTGATGGCCCAGGTAGGCGACCGGGCCCGGGACCAGAACCTCGTCGTGGTGCTGACCAAGGGCGACGAACTGCTGAGCCGCCCGGACCTGCCGGAAACCGCTCGCCATGCACTGGCCGAGTCGGACGACTGCCCCGGTGGGGCGGTCTGGGCGGCCCTGGAGCGGACGTCCGCTGATCTCGAAGGGTGGCTGCGATCGAGTCGGTGCGGCTACCGGGACCTCGTCACGCTCGCAAGGGAGCGTTACAAGGCGGTCCGGTACTGCGTCGTTGCGGCGCGGGGAAGTCCGTCGCCGCGTGGGCTGCTCGCGCCGCTGTTGTGGCTGTGGCGGTTGGTCCGCGACCCGGTGTGGGTCGAGCGGTGCGGCGCCCGTCATCTGTACCTGGACCTCGCCGAGGCGATCGCTACGGCGGGGGCCGATACCGTCCAACTGGAGGAGCGGGTGTATCGGCTGACGACCCCGCTCAACGTGTTGAAGCCGGTGACGCTCGCGGGACTCGGGCCGGGTCGAACGGTTCTGGAGGTGTCCGCCCCCGGGTACGGCGTCGGAGTCCGCGTGAGTGGCAAGGTGACGTTCCGCGGGCTGACCGTCCGCCGAGTTGCCGACACTCCTCCCGGAGACCTGATCCGTGTCCTTGGTGGCGAACTGGAACTGCGGGATGTCGTTGCGTCTGGCGGGCTCTCCGGCGAGTTGGCGGGCAAGCGAGTCAGCGGTGCCGGGGTTCACGCCGGCCAGCACGCGAGGCTCACCGCGGCCGGGTGCGAGTTCCGCGGCAACCACGGAAACGGGGTGTTGGTCGTCGAGCGGGCCTCGGCCGAGTTGACCGGCTGCACGTTCGAGAACAACGGCGATGCCGGCGTGTACGCGCGCACGGCGGGTGCCATCACCGTCACCCGGGGCACCTGCCGGGAGAACCACACCGGCGTCTGGGTCGAAGCGGCATCGGCCGCGTCGATCACGGCGAGCGTTTGCGAACGGAACGCCGAGAACGGTGTGGTCCTCTCTGGGCACGTCTGCGGCTCGGTGGTGGTCCGCGGCAACACCTGCACCGGGAACAACCGGGACGGGGTCCACGTCCGCACCGCCGCCGCCCCGACGGTGGTGGGCAACACCTGTACCGCCAACCGGCGCAACGGCATCGCGTTCACCGATCAGTCAGCCGGAACCGCCCGCGGAAACGTCTGCTCACTCAACGGCCGGCACGGCTTGCGGGTGTGCGACGGAGCGGCCCCGGCCCTGGAGGAGAATACCGCCGAGGGCAACACCGAGTGCGGCATCCTCTACGAGGAGCAGGCCGGCGGGTTCGGGCGCGGCAACGTCTGCCGCGACAACCGCGGCGACGGCATCCGCCTCGAAGACACGGCCGCGCCGCTGCTCGCCGAGAACGAGGCACGGCTCAACGACGGCTGTGGCATCTCCATCGCCGATCCGGCGTCGAAGGCCGACGTGGACCCGAGGAGCAACAACACCGAGGGGAACCGCCGGGGCACCATCCTCGACCCGCGGCCGAAAAAGGGCGGCAGTTGGTGGGGACGGAAGGTGTAGACTCGATCGACCCCTCGGAGCCAGAACTTGCCCCGCTTCCTCGCCACCTGCCTCGTCGTACTCAGTACTCCGTACTCCGTACTCAGTGCTTCTCCGGCCGCGGACGCGATCGACTTCGACCGCGACGTGAAGCCGATCTTCACCAGGTCGTGCGTGTCGTGCCACGGCCCACAGAAACAGCGAAGTAGCTTCCGACTCGACCGCAAGGCCGATGCACTCAAAGGCGGCGACCTCGGCCGGGCTGTTGTCCCCGGCAAGGCAGCAGATAGCCCGCTGATCCGGTACGTCTCCGGTACCGACCCGGACGTGGCGATGCCGCCGGACTCGAAGAAGCGATTGACCGCGACCGAGGTGGCGACACTGCGTGCCTGGATCGACCAGGGTGCGAAGTGGCCCGACGACGGCTCGGAGTCGGCCGCGGCGGAAAAGTGGTGGGCGCTTAAGCCGTTTACGCAGCCCACTCCGCCGAAGGTCGCCGATCGGTGGGCCCGCACGCCGATCGACGCGTTCGTCCTGGCGAAGCTCCGCGAGAAGGGGCTGAAGCCGTCCCCGGAAGCGGACCGCCGCACCTTGATCCGACGCGCGTACTTCGATCTGATCGGGCTGCCGCCGACGTTCGAGGAGGTCGAGGCGTTCGCCGCCGACCCGTCCCCCGACGCCTACGTGAAGCTGATCGACCGGCTGCTCGCCTCGCCGCGGTACGGCGAGCGGTGGGCGCGGCACTGGCTGGACGTGGTCCACTACGGCGAGACGCACGGCTACGACAAGGACAAGCCGCGGCCGAACGCCTGGCCGTACCGCGACTACGTCATCCGCGCAATTAACGAGGACAAGCCGTATTCGCGGTTCGTCCAGGAGCAGGTTGCCGGCGACGTACTCTTTCCCGGGACGGTGGACGGGGTCGAGGCACTGGGGTTTATCGCGGCTGGGCCGTGGGACTTCATCGGCCACGCCGAGTTGCCGGAGGACAAGATCGACGGCAAGGTGGCCCGCCACCTCGACCGAGACGACATGGCGGCCAACACCATCGGCACATTCGTGAGTCTGACCGTCCACTGCGCCCAGTGCCACAACCACAAGTTCGACCCGATCCCGCAGGAGGACTACTACCGCCTCCAGGCGGTCTTCGCGGCGCTGGACCGGGCAGACAAGGGGTACGACCCGGACCCGGCGGTCGGGCGACGGCGTTCCGAGTTAACGCAACGACTCCGGGTTCTGTCGGCGGTCGCCGGCCCGAGCGGGGCCGAGCCGATCCGCCGCGAGTTGGCAGACTTGCCACCGCAACGATTCGTCTACGCTGGCACCGTGCATCACGGCTCTGGCACGTTCGTCGGCACCGGCCCGACCGGTGGCAAGACGCGGCCGATCCGCATCCTGCCCCGTGGCGACGTGACGAAACCGGGTCAGGAGGTCGGCCCTGGTGCGCTCTCCGCAGTCTCCGAGCTGAAGGCGGTCTTCGACCTGCCGCCGGACCATCCCGAGGGTGAGCGCCGGGCGGCGCTGGCGCGGTGGCTGACCGACCGCGACAACCCGCTCGTCTGGCGAAGCATCGTCAACCGCGTCTGGCTATACCACATGGGCCGGGGGATCGTGGACACGCCCAACGACTTCGGCAAGATGGGACAACCTCCGACGCACACGGAACTGCTCGACTGGCTGGCAGCGGACTTCCGCGACAACGGGCAGTCGCTGAAAAAGCTACACCGGCTCATCATGACGAGTGCCGTCTACCGGCAGTCATCGGCCTCGGTCCCGGCGTTCGAGACGGCGGACGCGGCGAACGCCTTCTACTGGCGGATGACTCGGCGCAAGCTCGAAGCCGAGGCGGTGCGGGATTCGATTCTCCTTGCGGCCGGCAAACTCGATCTGTCGATGGGCGGTTCGAGCTTTCAGGACTTCCAGGTCGAGAAGCCGGAGCATTCGCCGCACTACCAGTACCACCTGCACGACGCCGACGACCCGAAGTCGCACCGGCGGAGCGTGTACCGCTTCGTCGTCCGGTCTAAGCCGCAACCGTGGCTGGCGGCCCTGGACTGTGCGGACCCGTCGCAGCAAGTAGACCGGCGGAATCAGACGATCACCCCGCAACAGGCGCTGGCCCTGCTCAACAGCCAACTGACTGCGGTGATGGCGAAACATTTCGCCGCAAGGGTCGAGAAGTTGGGTGACGACACGCGGGACCGATTGACCGCGGCAGTGCGGATCGCACTCGGCCGCTCGCCGAGCGTGGATGAACTGAACACTCTGGCGACGTACGCCGACAAGCACGGGCTGGCGAATGCCTGCCGAGTGGTGCTGAACATGAACGAGTTCGCGTTCGTGGACTGAGGGAACTTGTCGATGAACCGGCGCGACTTCCTCTGGAACCTCGGCGGCGGCCTCGGCGGGGTCGCCCTCGCGTCGCTGCTGACCCGCGACGGGCTGCTCGCCGGGCCGCACCATCCGCCGAAGGCGAAGCGCGTCGTCCACCTGTTCATGGCCGGCGGCGCCAGCCACCTCGACCTGTTCGACTACAAGCCGGAACTGGTCAAACGCCACGGCCAGCCGTCCAACTTCGGCGAACACGTCGAGGCGTTCCAGAACGGCCTCGGCCCGTGGCTCAAGCCGATCTGGGACTTCAAGCCCCACGGCGACTGCGGCAAGATGCTCGGCGAGGTCGTCGCCCCGCTCGGGGAAGTGGTCGATGACATCGCGTTCGTCCACAACATGGTCGGCAAGACCGGCGTCCACAGCCAGGGGACGCTCCTGCAAACCACCGGCTTCAACCGCCCCGGCTTCCCCGGCATGGGCTGCTGGGTGAGCTACGGCCTCGGCACCCTCAACGAGAACCTGCCGACGTTCGTCGTCCTGCCCGACCACCGCGGGCTGCCGTCCAACGGCACCAAGAACTGGGACGCCGCGTTCCTCCCCGCCCAGCACCAGGGGACGGCCATCTATCCCGGCAGCGACACGCCAGTCGCCGACCTGTTCCCGCATAAGAAGGCCGACTTCGTGACCCCGCAGGCCGACCGCGACGCGGGGAGCGTGCTGGCGAAGCTCAACCGCGCCCACGCGGCCGAGCGCCCCGGTGACGACCGGCTCGACGCCCGCATCCGCAGCTACGAGTTGGCTGCCCGGATGCAGCTCGCCGCCCCGGAGGCGCTCGACCTGTCGAAGGAGCCAAAGGAAGTGCTAAAGCTCTACGGCCTCGATCACGGCAGGTCGTCGTTCGACAAGGAGATCAACCCGCTGGAGGAGACCGACCACTTCGGTCGCAAGTGTCTCGTCGCCCGGCGGCTGCTGGAGCGCGGCGTGCGGTTCGTGCAGGTCTGGAGTGGCAACGACAACGGCTTCCCGCGCCGCAACTGGGACAGCCACGAGGACGTGAAGCGCGACCACGGCCCGCTGGCGTCGGGCATGGCTCGCGGGGCGGCGGCGCTCATCAAGGACCTGAAGCGCGTCGGTCTGCTTGCCGAGACAATTGTCATCTGGACCACGGAGTTCGGCCGGATGCCGTCGAGCCAGGGCGGCAAAGGGCGGGACCATAACCCGTACTGCTTCACCAGTTGGCTGTGCGGCGGCGGGATCAAGGGCGGCGTCAGCTACGGCCCCAGCGACGACTTCGGCTACAAGCCGGCCGACCGGCTGAACCCGACCCAGGTCTACGACCTGCACGCCACGGTCCTGCACCTGCTCGGCATCGACCACACGAAGTTGACAGTCCGCAACAATGGCATCGACCGCCGGCTGACCGACGTCCACGGGCACGTCATCCCGGAATTGATCCGGTGATCGCTTCTAACCCCTCCTGAACCTCTTCGTCCTCCGGCCGGACGGCGACGCGAAGCGCCTGACCGTCGCGGAGAAAGACCAGCGTCGGCCACAGCTTGACCCGGAATGACCGGCCGAGCCGCTTCCCCGGACCGTCCTCGACCTTGATGTGCCGGATGTCGGGGTGGCTTTTCAACGCCGTCTCCAGCCGTGGGCGCAGGTCCTGGCAGAACCCGCACCACGACGCCCCGAACTCCAGTACTACCGCGCCGGGCAGGGCGTCCACCTGCTCGCGGGTCAGTTCGGCGTCGTGTTCGGTGGCCATGTCGCCCTCTCGTAGGG
>Ga0247822_10001094_pt1 | contig 16136 bp, 14 predicted proteins | sample 13C_Cellulose_Da_FD_192423 | JGI IMG/M metagenome (GOLD analysis project Ga0247822, IMG submission 192423) | Soil microbial communities from agricultural site in Penn Yan, New York, United States - 13C_Cellulose_Day30 | ecosystem: Environmental > Terrestrial > Soil > Agricultural land | place...
CGTCCTCGCGTTCCCTGTTGCCTTCACCCGAACGCCAGCTCGAGCGCTCGCGGTCGTCGTCCCGCCATCGGTCGCGGTTCGTGTCGTCACCATATCTCGCCATTACAGGCCTCCTTTTCCTGGAGTGAATCCGTCTGGAATCGGGGCGTCGGGCCCACGTTCATCCAACGGGTTTCGAACAAGGCCGTTCCGGGCAGAAAGCGTCGCCCGGCGCATGCCAGCGTCTTGCTGGCGCATCGCTTCGCAATTCGATGCAACGAACCAGGCAAGCGCCTGATTCGGCGAGGGAAACAATCGCTAGGAGGAAACGAGAATTGCTGCCGCTGTGACTGCTGCGGCCAGCCCGGCCACCATCACGTAACGCCCCCAGTGCGGGCGCTCGATGATTGCGATTTCAGGCAGCGGAGGTGGGGGCGGGGCCGCACCGAAGGGCGGATAATATTGGTCAATCCGCTTGATGAGTTCGGGGAGGAGCTTGGCCGCGCGGACCAGTTCGACGATCCGGTCGGCATAATAGGCTTCGGGGCCGAGCTCGGCCCTTAGCCAATCACGCAGGAAAGGTTCGGCGGTTTCCCACATGTTGATGTCGGGATCGAGCGCAGTGGCGACCCCTTCGTTCATCACCATCGACTTCTGCAGGAGCAGCAAATGCGGCTGCGTCGGCATGTCGAAGTCGCGGGTGATCGAGAACAAGCTCTCGAGCATCCTGCCGACGGAGATCTCCTTGACCGGGAGCCCGCGGATCGGCTCGCCTGCAGCACGAAGCGCAGTCGCGAATTCCTCGACGCTATGATGCGGCGGAACATATTGCGCCTCGAAATGGATCTCGGCGACGCGCCGATAGTCGCCGGTGATGAGGCCGTAGAGGATCTCCGCCAGCCACATCCGCGCGCGCCGGTCGATGCGGCCCATGATACCGAAGTCGATCGCTGCGATGCGACCGTCCCTCAGCGCGAACAGGTTTCCGTGATGCAAATCGGCGTGGAAAAAGCCGTCGACGACCGCCTGGCGAAGGAAGGCCCGGACGAGGATCGCTCCGAGCACGTTGCAATCGTGACCTGCCGCGATCAGCGCGTCACGGTCATTGAGCTTGATGCCATCCAGCCATTCGAGCGTCAGCACTCGGCGTGCCGTTCGCCGCCAGTCGATCTCGGGGACGTAGTAGCCGGGCTCGGCGACCATGTTCTCGCGAAGCTCGGAGGCGGATGCTGCCTCGCGCTGCAGGTCCAGCTCGCGCGCCGTCCATTGCTTGAACTGCGCCACGACCAGCCTTGGTCGGAGCCGCTGCAGTTCGCCGCCCATGGATTCGACGTGCGCGGCCGCCCATTCGTAGGTCTCGATCGCCTTGGCGAGTTCTTCCTCGATGCCGGGGCGAAGGACTTTCACGGCCACGACGCGGCCCTCTGCGTTCACGGCCTTGTGGACCTGGGCAATCGATGCCGCGCCGATCGGAACGGGATCGAAGCTCTCGTACAATTGCTCCAGCGGAGCGCCGAACGAAGCTTCGATCACCTTGCGAATGGACGCAAACGGCGCCGGGGGCAGGTCGTCCTGAAGCTGCGACAGGTTTTCGGCCGCGCGCTCCCCGACGAGGTCGGGGCGGGTCGACAGCGCCTGCCCGAGCTTGATCGCAGCCGGTCCGATTTCCTGAAGCGCAGCCGCATAGTCGGGCGTCAACGGAATGCGCGCGCCGAACCGGGCGATGCGCACAAGCCTGCGCACCTGCGGAGGAGTCAGCGGATCGTCCTCGATCCCGCGCAAGGCGCCGTGACGGGCCAAGGTCCGGCCCCACTTCAATAAACGCCACAGGTGGGTCACTTTACCGGTCAAACTAGATCTTCCAGCCGCTGTGGATGGTCACCAGCCCGCCGAGCATCGGTTCGGCCGCGGCGCGGGCAAAGCCGGCTTGCGACACCATCGCGCGGAACTCCTCTGGACGCGGGAAGCGCTGGATGGATTCGACGAGATATTTGTAGCTCGCTTCGTCGTCGGCGATCGCTTTCCCCAGCTTCGGGATGACGTTCTTCGACCAGGCGTCGTACAGCTCGGAAAAGCCGGGCCAGTCGCTGCGCGAGAATTCCATGCAGAAGAAACGTCCGCCGCGCTTAAGGACACGGTGCGCTTCCTTTAGCGCCGAGGGAATATCCGTGACGTTTCGGATGCCGAACACGATTGTGTAAGCGTCGAAGGTCGCATCGCCGAAGCTGAGAACTTCCGCATTCTCGACCTGCCAGCGGAGACCGGGGATTTCTTTGGCTCGGGCACGCTGCCGTCCGACTTCCAGCATGTCCGCATTGATGTCGGAGACGGTCACTTGGGCGCCGCGGCGCGCCATTCGGAAGGCGATGTCGCCGGTGCCGCCCGCCATGTCGAGGATATGCTCGCCCGCTCGCGGTTTCACGCGGGCGACGAACCGGTCCTTCCAGAGCCGGTGCATTCCGCCCGACATTAGGTCGTTCATCACGTCGTAGCGCCGCGCGACGGAGCTGAAGACCTGGCCGACGCGGCGCGTCTTCTCTTCCGGTGTGACGAGTTCCTCGCCGAAGCTGACCTTTTCTGACATCGGGCGGGGCTCTAGCGGGGTTGATGGCAGTCCGCCATATCGGCGCTCATGCCGGAGCTTCCCGAGGTTGAGACGACCGTGCGCGGTCTCGAACGTGTTCTCAAAGGCCGTCGGATCACGCGGGTCGAAGCGCGCCGCGCCGACTTGCGTCGCTCATTTCCGAAAGACCTGGGCCAGCGCTTGACGGGCGCAAGGGTGACCGGCCTCGGCCGCCGCGCCAAATATGGGCTGATTCACACGGATCGCGACGACACGATGGTCTTCCACCTCGGCATGTCGGGGAGCTGGCGGATCGATCATGCGCAGCTCGAAAAGCACGATCACCTGCTGCTCGAGACGGACGAGGGGAAACGGCTGGCGCTCAACGACCCGCGGCGATTCGGCTCCGTCGATCTCGTTCCCACAGGCGAGCTCGAGCAGTGGCCGGCGTTCGAAGCCCTCGGACCGGAACCGTTCGACCTCGACGCGCGGGAGCTTCAGCGGCGGCTTCGCGGCCGGACGGCGGCCATCAAGCTGCTCCTCGGCGATCAGCGCATCGTCGCGGGCCTTGGAAACATCTACGTCTGCGAGGCTCTCTATCGCGCCAGGATCCATCCCAGGCGCGCCGGAGGATCGGTCTCGCTCGAACGCCTGGAGCGGCTCGTCACGGCGATCAGGGAGGTCCTCGCGGAAGCCATTGAAGCCGGCGGTTCGACCTTGCGCGACTTCATTAGCCCCGACGGCGAACTGGGCTATTTCTCCAAGACCTTCGCTGTATACGACCGCGAGGGTCAGCCGTGCGGATGCGGTGGAACGGTGCGCCGATTCGTCCAGGGCGGACGGTCGACTTTCTATTGCCCGGCATGCCAGCGCTGAGGTTGACGATTCGGACCTCCCCCGTTAGGGGAGCGGCCATATCGGCGCGGCCTCTTGGCTACGCGCCGCTTTTTCATTGAGATACGCAGGTTTAGAGGAACACCCATGGCGAACACGCCGCAAGCCAAGAAGCGCATCCGCCGCAATTCCCGGCGCGAGTTGATCAACCACAGCCGAATCAGCCGTATCCGGACCTTCATCAAGGCCGTCGAGTCGGCGGTCGAGGCGGGTCAGAAGGACGAGGCTGCCGAGGCTCTGCGCAAGGCTCAGCCGGAGATGGCGCGCGGCGTTAGTCGCGGGGTCCTGCACAAGAATACGGCTTCGCGGAAGTTCTCCCGCCTGGCCAAGCGGGTTGCGGCGCTCGGTTAAGACGCGGGCTTAGTACCAGTTCGATACGGGGTCGCCGGCGTTGCCGGCGGCCCCTTTCTTTTGGCCGTCAAAAAAATGCAGCAATTCCCGCGATTCGCATATTTGTTAATCCGGAAGTAAACGAGAAAATGGCTGATTTCCGCCATTGTCGTGCAAAATCGTCGGGTTTGCGCTGTCAAGGCTGATTATTTCATTCTTGTGAAAATTCACGCTTGAATCACCGGCTGTAGGCTTCCAAAACCGCTTTTCCGGCCGCGACTCTGCGCCGGGGGGCAAGAGAGAAAAGCAGCCATTGGCGACCCGACTCGCGTCGGTCGCAGGGTACCTTTTTGTCTCATGCACATGGGGATGATGAGGAGGCGCGGGCCAGTGCAAGGTCAAAGTTCGGACTCGTGCCAGGAGCGGAACGAAGGGCAGGTCGCTGCGCCGCTCGAGGCCGCCTGGGATTCGATCCGGACGGGACTTCGCCGTGACCTTGGCGCACGCACGTTCGACGGCTGGCTGAAGCCGGCCGCCCTCGGCGAATTCGATCCGGACAGCGGCTCGCTCGACGTCGTGATGCCCAGCCAGTTCATGGCGGACTGGGTGCGGTCCCATTTCGGCGATCGACTGGCGCTCGCGTGGAAGACGACACTTCCGCTGGTGCGCGAAGTGCGCGTCGTCGCTGGCACCGACGGGCCCAAGCCGACCCCGCTGCTGATCCTTGAAGAAGCCCCGGAGCCGGCCGCTCGAGGACGCGATCCCTCGGCCCCGAACTTCGATCCGCGCTACCGGTTCGAGACGTTCGTCATCGGCAAGGCGAATGAGGTTGCGGCGACGGCAGCCAAGACGCTGGCAACGGCCAAGTCGGTCAGCTTCAACCCGCTCTTCATTCATGGCGGAACGGGCCGCGGCAAAACCCACTTGCTGCACGCGATCGGCCACGCCTTCCTAGCTCAGAATCGTTCGGCCCGGGTCGTTTCGATGTCGGCCGAAAAGTTCATGGTCGAGTTCATCCGCGCTCTGAAGGAGAACGACACGATCGGCTTCAAGCAGCGGCTACGGAACGCGGACCTGCTGCTGATCGACGACGTACAGTTCATAGCGGGCAAGGATTCGACTCAGGAAGAATTCTTCCACACCATGAATGAGATCATCACGGCCGGCCGCCGACTGGTGATCACCTCCGACCGCGCTCCGCAGGACCTGGACGGGATCGCGCCTCGCATCCTGTCGCGCCTTTCCTGGGGCCTCGTCGCGGATATCAATGCGGCGGACTTCGAGCTGCGTTTCAACATCATCGAAACGAAGCTCGCGGCGCTTCCCGCGGTGGACATGCCGCGCAACGTGGTCGAGTTCCTCGCCCGCCGCGTCACCTCCAGCATCCGTGAGCTGGAAGGCGCGCTGAACCGCATCGCTGCTTATGCGATGATGACGGGCCGCTCGATCGACGTAGCGTTCGTCGAGGAAGTGCTCGCCAATGTCCTTCGCGCGAACCAGCGCCGCATCACCATCGACGAGATTCAGGCGCAGGTCGCGGAGCACTACCGAATCCGCAAGGCGGAGATGACGTCGGCACGGCGCGCTCGCGAGGTCGCCCGCCCGCGCCAGGTCGCGATGTATTTGTCCAAACAGCTGACGCCCAAGTCGCTGCCGGATATCGGCCGGCGCTTCGGCGGCCGCGACCATACGACCGTGATTCATGCCGTTCGGCAGATCGAGAAGCTCCGGGCCAGCGACGCCGAGCTCGATGCTGACATCCGGCTGCTGACGCGCCAGCTAGAAGGTTAATTCGGGGGAGGGGGGTCTCGGCCGCCCCAACGGCCGAAGAACGGGCCCGGCTGGAGCGATCCGGCCGGGCCGTTTTTGATTTCAGGCGCGAATTGAGGTTAACTTTTCTTCCATGGGGGAAGACAAGCACGACGGATTGGCGATACCGAGCCAGATCGTGCTCGCCCATGAGCCTCCCTTCACCGTTGGGGCATTGCGCGTCGACCCGTCCGTCCGCGAGATCGAAAGCGGGAACAGGCGTGAAACGCTCGAGCCCCGGGTCATGCAGGTGCTGGTGGCGCTCGCTCGTGCGGATGGCCGGATTGTCACTCGGGACGAGCTGATCGACTGGTGCTGGAACGGGCGCATTGTCGGTGAGGACGCCATCAATCGTGCGATCTTCCGGTTGCGCCAGGTTGCGGGCGGCATCGGCGGCGGCGGCTTCAGCATCGAGACGATCACCAAGGTAGGCTATCGCCTCGTCGCCCGCTCGACTTCGAATGTGGCTCGCAAGAGCATTCCCGCACCGGCTGTCCGTGCGAACGTTTCCCGGCGCACAATGATCGGCGCGACGGTTGCTGCTGCGGGAGCGGCCGCAGCCGGCCTGCTCTGGCAGAAGCCATGGCAACATCGGCCCGATCCCGAGGCGGTCGAGCTCGTCCGGCGGGGCGATCTGGCGCAGCGTGCGAGCAGACCCGATCAAACGCGGCAGGCCGTGACCTATTTCGAACGGGCGGTCCGCATTGATCCGAAATATGCCGCGGCCTGGGGAATGCTTGCTCTGTCCTACACGCACAGCCTCGACGGCTTCAGCGAGGCGCAGCTAGCTGGACTTCCCGGAAGAATCCGCTCGGCGGCCGCGCGGGCGCTCGAGCTCGATCCGGACAATCCCGATGCGCAGCTCGCGCTTGCCTGCATCCCGCCTTTTTTTCGGAACTGGGCGCGGATGGAGCCGGAGCTGCGGCGTATACGCGATCGCTATCCGGATCATTGGCTCGCAAACGGCAGGCTGGCGATACTCTATTATCAAGTGGGGCGGCTGTTGGATGGCGCCGCGCTTCACACAAGCGTGATCGCCCAGGACCCGATGATCCCGGGCCCTTACGCATTCGCAGCGACCGCGCTTTCTGGTGCCGGCCGCATTCAGGATGCCGACGCCTTGCTGCGCGAAGCCGCCGACCGATGGCCCGCCAATCCCTTTATCTGGTACGCCAGGTACGACCATTTGCTCTTCAGCGGCCGTCCCGCATCCGCCGCTGCTCTCGTCATGGATCCGGAAGCGCGGCCGTCCGGAGCCGCAGACGCGGACGTGCAGCCTCTGCTGAAGCTTGCGCAGGCCGTCGAAGGCAGGCAGCCGGACCTAGTCGATGGCGCAGTGCAGAATCTCACACAGATGGCGCAAAGCGACATCGGGTCAGCGCCTTTCCCGGTGCGAATCTTCTCTCTCCTTGGCCGGGTCGACCTCGCTTTCGAAGCGATGGAGCGCTACTTCTTCGACCGCGGTTCGTTTGGAGCAGCTTCGCCGATCGGGCCGATGACCCGGCGCTACACCGACTTCCTCTTTTCCGGCGGAATGGCAGCCGTTCATGCCGACCCCCGTTTTCGGCAGCTGACCCAGGAGCTTGGGCTGGAGGCCTATTGGCACGCTCGCGGTATGCGACGACCGTCTATCCCGTCTTGAGCGGGCGGAAATCAGCCTTTCGCCGGTGAATCATCAGGCCTCGCCCATATCGGATGCTGGTGCCGCCGCATCATTCTCCAGCCCACTGAGAGTGAGTGAAATGGAGGACGTAATGCGGCTCATGTACAGGCTTGTTGCAGGTTGCGCGCTGCTGGCCACAGCGGCCTCGGCATCAGCAGCGGTGGTCGATCCTGCCGGCGACCTGCTCGCCACCTACACCGGCCCCGTGAGCGGGGATATCGACATCACTAGCGGGGATGTCGCGTTCGACGGCACTTCCTTTCTCTTCACTGCCACAGTGGCGGGCAACATCGACGCGACTCCGGGGCAACTTTATGCCTGGGGTATCAATCGTGGTGCCGGCACGGCGCGCATCGACCTGCTGAGGGATCCCGATATCGCTCCCAATATCCTGTTTGATGCAGTCCTCGTGATGCTGCCCAACGGGTTTCTGTCGGTCGTCACCATTCCGGTGGCCGGGGCGCCGACGGCCACGAATTTCGTCGGTGGGACGACAATTGTTGGAGATACTTTGTCGGCCAGCGTGCCCCTCTCCCTGTTGTTCTCGACCGGGTTCGCGCCCGAAGACTATACGTTCGGCTTCTGGTCCCGAATGCGCGCAGATCCGACGGTCGACGGCACCAACAACGAAATCGCCGACTTCCTCCAGGGATCCGGCGCATTGAACGCGCGCGCCGTTCCCGAGCCGGCGACCTGGCTGACCATGCTTCTAGGTTTCGGACTTGTGGGCGGCATCATGCGTTCGTCGAAGCGACGCAACCGAGAACTGAGCGCTCGGACTGCCTAACCGAAAACGAAATGACCCGGCCGGTCCCCTCGGCCGGGCCTCCCTGTGGATCCGAGGGCTGCGGCTTAGCCGCGCTTGCTGGCAGGAATCGTGATCTTCACCGTCTTGCCGTTCTCGCCCGGGAAGTTCGTGAACATGGCTTCGATCAGGTTGGGAACGAGCGTTCCGAGTTCGTCGGTCTGCGACCTTGCCGCCGCGCGTCCGTCGAACAGCGGAGCATTGTCGACGCGGCGCACGATATTCAGGTCCAGCGCGCTGTTGTAGACGGTGTAGGTCCGGATCGCGTCGCGATAGCCGCCGCCGTAGCCGCCGTAGCCGCCGTAGCCGCCGTAGCCGCCGTACGGCGATGCATACCAGAACGGATCGTTCCAGCCCCAATAGAAGGGCGAGCGATAGCCGCCGTAATAGCCGTACCGGGAAAAGTAGGGCCGGCCGTAATAGCCGCCATAGAAGAACGGATCGCGGGCGACCGGATCGACGTAAACTTCCTGCCTGCCTTCATCGACGCCGTAGCCGACCTTGACCAGCATGTCGGCCGCGGCCGTGCTGGGCGCCTGCCGATAGCCGCGCGCGGCCAGTTGCTGAGCCACGATGCCGGCGTAGCTGTTGAATTCCAGGCCGGGCTGAATGCCCTGTGCAGGTACCACGTAAAAGCTCTGACCCTGCGGAATGGCCGTCGAATAACGGGTGACCTTGGTCGGCAGGCCCGTAGCGCAGCCGGAAAGGCCAAGGGCCGCAACGCCAAGGATGGCGGCGGCCGCGAAATTACGAATACGCATGATACACCTCGAATCCCGAAAACCCATTGGGCTCGGGCCTTTATAGTATCGCGCGTGCTGAACTGTCGATGAAGCGAGGCCTCAGCGAGACAGGCCGACCGCGTTATAGGTATCTTTCAGGATTGGCGCGCCGAGCTCCGCCGCCCGGGCCGAACCTGCCGCCAGCAGCCGGTCCAGCTCGGCGGGATCGTTACGCAGGTCCTCCAGCCGAGCGCGCAGCGGATGAAGCAGAGCGACAAGCGCATCTGCAAGCGCCGGCTTGAACGCCCCGAAGCCCTGACCGGCGAAGCGCGCGAGCACCTGCGCGGTGCTCTCGTCAGTGATCGCAGCATAGATGCCGACGAGGTTCTTCGCTTCGGGACGCGCATCGAGATCGGCCGGGTCTTCCGGCAAGGGTTCCGGGTCGGTCTTCGCCTTGCGGATTTTCTGCGCGATCTGATCGTCGCTGTCGGTAAGATTGATGCGGCTCATGTCCGACGGGTCGGACTTGGACATTTTCGCGGTTCCGTCGCGCAGACTCATGATGCGCGCCGCGGCGCCGCTCGGAATGTATGGCTCCGGCGGCACGAACAGTTCCCTGTCGTAATCGGTGTTGAACTTGATCGCGATATCGCGGGCCAGCTCGAGGTGCTGCTTCTGGTCCTCGCCGACGGGAACGTGGGTCGCGCGATAGAGCAGCACGTCCGCCGCCTGAAGCACGGGATAAGTGTAGAGGCCGACGCTGGCGCCTTCGCGCGACTTGCCCGACTTTTCCTTGAACTGCGTCATGCGGTTCAGCCAGCCGACGCGCGCGGTGCACTGCAGTATCCAGGCGAGCTCCGCATGCGCCGGGATCGCGCTTTGCTGGAAGAGGATCGACTTGGCCGGGTCGATGCCGCTCGCGATCAGCGCAGCTGCCATCTCGCGGATGTTGGACTTCAGCTCGTTCGGCTCGACGTCGATCGTTATCGCATGGAGGTCGGCGAGGAAGAACAGGCACTCGGCCTCATCCTGCATGCGGACCCAGCGCAGGATCGCCCCGAGCAGGTTGCCCAGGTGCAACCCGCCCGTCGGCTGGATGCCCGAAACTACGCGCATGGCGGTCTGCTCAGCCGACATCGGTGTACGGCCTCCTGCGGCGGAACAGACTCTTCAATTCCTCCCTGTCGGTGCCGCCAAGGAACCAGACTGCTGGAAAGTAGACGGCCATTCCCCCGCCGACCAGCGCGACCACGCCGACCATTCGGTGCCCGACTGAGCCGCTGAACCAGTCGCCGATCAGGCTGCGGATTCCGTACAGGGCCACCACCATCAGGGCGCCGGCAATGAACTGACGCAGGATTCGCGATGCGAGCCATCCTTCAATACGGAAATGTCCGCGCCGGTGCAGGACGATGTACAGCAGCAGGCAGTTGAGCCACGACGTGATGGCAATCGCGGAAGCCAGGCCTGCGATGCCGAACGGCGGGATCAGCACGAAGTTGAGCACAACGGTCGCAATCAGGACGAGCGCCGCGATTTTCACCGGAGTTGCCGTGTCCTGTCGCGCGTAGAAGCCCGGTGTCAGCACCTTGACGAGCACGTAGGCCGGCAGCCCGAGGACGATAATCGACAAGGTGAGGGCGGTCAGCCGCGCGTCCTCAGCGGTGAATTTGCCGCCCTGAAACAGAGCGGAAACAAGCGGCATTGCGCTCACGGCGAGTGCAAGGGCAGCAGGCAGACACAGCAGCATCGCCAATTCCGCAGCCTGCCCCTGAACGCGTGCTGCCTTGCCCGGTTCGTTCGCGCCTACGTGGCGGCTTACCTGCGGCAGGATCGCCGTTCCGAGCGCGGCGCCGATGACGCCGAGCGGCAGCTGGTTCAGGCGGTCGGCATAATTGAAATAGCTCAGCGCACCGGTGCCTAGCCGTGCCAGGAAGAAAGTGTCGATGAAGGCGCTGATCTGATAGACGCCCGCGCCCAGGGTCGCGGGAATCACGACGCGCACGAATTGCCGAACGCCCGGAGTCATCCTCGGCCGCCGCAGCTTCAAGACAACGCCGGCACGCTTGCACGCCGCTAGGAGCAGACCGAGCTGCAGGATCCCGCCGGCAGTGACTGCGGCGGAGAGTGCGATCGAGGTCGTGGTACCGCCGACCGGCACCAGGATCAGCGCCGTCAGCATCGCGAGGTTCAGGAGCGCCGGAGCAAACGCGGCGGCTGTGAATCGCGCGAGGCTGTTGAGGATGCCGGAGAACAGCGAGACGAGGCTGATCAGCAGCAGGTAGGGGAAGGTGATCTGTGTGAGAAAGGTCGCAAGCGCGAGCTTCTCGCCGTGGTAGCCGGAGACCAGGAACACGAACGGCCCCATGATGATCTCGAAGACCAGCGTAAAAATAATCAGGGTGGGCGCGAAAACCGCGAGAACTTCCTCGCTGAACTTCTTCGCTTCCGCTTCGCCGTCCTCCCCGTGCAGCCGCTGACTGTAAAGCGGGACGAAACCGGCCGAGAAGGCACCTTCCCCGAACAGGCGCCGAAAGGTGTTGGGCAGGCGAAAGGCGACGAAGAAGGCGTCGGCCTGCCAGCTGGCGCCCATGACGCGCGACATCAGCATCTCGCGGGCGAAGCCCGCGATGCGGCTGACGAGGGTCAGGCCCCCGATCGTCCCAGTAGCCTTAAGCAGGTTCATTCGGCCGATGCCGCGTAAGAGGGCGCGCTAGACCTGGGGCGTTTCGTCGCCAGGCGCCACGTCGCCCGACGGCTCCGCCGCTTCACCGCTCTGTTGCTGCTGTGCCTGCAGCTGGGCGAGATAAGCGGCGCCGAAGTCGATCCCGTCCAGAAGCAGCGGCGGGAAGCCCGCATTCTGCGTGGACTCCGCGATGATCTGCCGCGCGAACGGGAAGAGTAAGCGCGGAGCCTCAACCAGCAGGAAGGGGCCGAGCGCTTCTTCTGGAAAATTGCGAAGGCCGAACAGCCCGGCATAGGCGAGCTCGACCATGAACTGGACGCCGCTGTCGGAGCGTGCCGAGACGTCGAGCTTGATAACGACCTCATGCACTTCGTCGGAGACCCGATCGACGTTGATGTTGAACTGGACGTCGACGCGAGGCTGATCGGTCCACTGATAGACCTGGGGCGAATTGGGATTTTCGATCGACAGGTCCTTGACGTATTGCGCCAGGGTTGCCGCCTGCGGGCCAGTGGTCGGGTCGCCGGAACCGTTTCCGGGCGTGAGCATATCCTGGTCGGCCATTCTCTTAGTTCGCCTTGATCGATTGGGAGTTGGCGGACCCCTTGGGACCCGCGCGCGTTTCGCGTTGGTCGCCTAGCAGTCGCCCAACGGGCGTGCAATGGCGGCAGCGTGCTGATGCGGGCTTTGAATTGAAAGGTTTCGCGCACTATGTTCTGCGTGAGATTTGAAAGAATGGACTCGAAGCGTTGACCGTTATCGTCATCCTGGCCTTGGTTGCTCTCTTCATCGGCCTGAGGCTCTACAGCGTGCTCGGCGAGCGTACCGGGCATGAGCAGCAGCCGATCCTGAAGCCGGCCGACCCCGAGGCTGTGGTTGGGCCACAGGTGAATCGCCCCTCCGTCGTTCAGCCGTCCGCGGTCGACGCGGGCGACATGGCCTATCTGCCGACCGCGGGCCCCGGCGTTCGCGCACTTCTTGCCACCGATCCGACGTTCGATGTCGCGCGCTTCCTGGAGGGCGCGAAGTCCGCTTACCGAATCGTCCTCGAAGCCTATTGGAAGGGAGACGCGGCCGGTCTTCGGCCCTTCGTCGACGACCATGTCTTCGAAACGTTTAACTCGGCCATCCAGCAGCGAGAGAAGGACGGGCTCCTTCTCGACAACCGTCTGGTCAACATCGAGCAGGTGCTGATTACCGCGGCCCAGGCCGACCGGGATGTCGCCGTGGTAACCGTGCGGTTCGAGGCGGATATTGCTGCGATCACCCGCAATAAGGACGGCGAAGTGGTTGCCGGATCGCTGAGCGATGCCGTCCAGACCCGCGATCTCTGGACCTTCCGCCGCTCGATCGGTTCGCGCGACCCCAACTGGCTCCTTATCGAGACCGACGAGGAAGAGTGACCCGCACTGCACGGGCGCTTGCCCTCGCGACATTCCTGATTCTATCCGCCTGTGCGTCGCGTCCGGTCGAGACACCCCCGGCTCCAGTGCCCGCACCGGCCCCAGCGCCCGTCGCGCCGCCGCCGATCATAGTAATCCCGCCGCCTCCTGCTAATGCCGTCGCTGCAGGCGTCGCGCTCGCTGCTGCACCTCCGTTCATCACCCAGGTCGATGCGAGCCGGGCGCTTCAGGCATTCCGTACGAGCTGCCCTGTTCTGCTCCGCCGTCAGGACCAGTCCGGGCTGACCAACAGCGCTGCCTGGGCCGCGGTCTGCTCTGAGGCAGCCTCGATCGCTCCCGCAGATGCGGCCGCCTTTTTCCGTGACCGGTTCGACTGGGTCTCGGTAGGCAACGGCAAGGCCTTCGCGACCGGCTATTATGAGCCGGAGATTGCAGGATCGCGCACTCCGCTGCCGGGATATGCGCCGATCCACGGCGTCCCTACGGATTTGACCCGCTGCACACGTGCGGACGGCCAGACGGGCAGGGGACGCGTCGATGAGACGGGCGTCTGCGTACTCTACCATAGCAGGGCGGAGATTGAGGAAGGCGCCCTGGCCAACAAGGCGCCGGTCATCGCCTATGCAGCCGATCCGATCGAGCTGTTCTTCCTTCAGATCCAGGGCTCCGGCCGGGTCCGTTTTCCCGACGGAAGCGTGATGCGCATCGGCTATGCCGACCAGAACGGCCGCGAATATGTCGCCATTGGACGCCAGCTTCGCGAGCGCGCAATCCTTCCGCCGGGCGGCGCGAACATGCAGGCGATCAAAGACTGGATGCGGGCGAACCCGGATCAGGGCCGCGAGCTGATGCGCGAGAACCTGTCCTACATCTTCTTCCGGGAGCTGACCGGGCCGGGGCCGCTCGGGGCGCTGAACGTCCCGGTTACGCCGCGCGCAACGGTCGCGGCCGATCCGAAGTTCGTGCCGCTGGGCGCTCCGGTCTTCCTGGCCCTGGATCGGCCCGAAGCGTACGGATTCTGGGTTGCCCAGGACACCGGCGGAGCGATCAAGGGCGCGAACCGCTTCGACACCTATTGGGGCCACGGGTTCGAGGCGACGCACACTGCCGGCGGCATGTCCGCCAATGGTGTGGCGCTGATCCTGGTGCCGAAAGGCACCGCGAGTGTCGCGCGCGCTCAGCCCTGACGAAGCCGAGCTTTGGGCTCGGGTAACTTCCACCATCCGGCCGCTGTCGCGCGAGCCTCTGAAGGTTGAGCAGCAGACTGATGTGCCGGTCGCCGCTTCTGTTGCGCCGCCTCAGAAGCCCAAAGTCTCCCAACCCAAGAGACAAGCGCCGCCACCTGCTCCTCTACGCCCTGGATCGACATTGGACGGGACCTGGGACCGCAAGCTGCGCTCCGGCTCGGTTCAGCCGGACCGGGTAGTCGACCTCCACGGCCTCAATCTGGACAGCGCCTGGCGGACGATCGACACCGCGCTCGAGCGCGCCGAAGACGCCGGCGATCGAGTTATTTTGTTAATAACCGGGCATCATCGGTCGGGTGAGCCGCCGGTACAGCGCGGCCGTATTCGAGCGGCCGTTCACGACTGGCTCGCGGTATCCCGCCATGCCGGTCGGATTGCAGCCGTTAGGGGCGCTCATCCGCGGCATGGAGGAGGCGGGAGCCTCTATATCGTCCTCCGCCGGCGGTAACCTATCCACTGCACGCTTTTTTAACCCTGCCCGTTTAGGGCTGGCCAATCGGCAGCATGCCGACGCGCGCGGGGCGATATTCATCCGATGAAAGCAGGCACGGCCCAGAGGATCAGCAACGCCCTTCTCTCGGGCGCGGCGGGATTCGCCTCGTTCCTCTTCTCCCTGGGCGCTTTCCTCTACATCACCGAGCTTAACGATCAGATCATTGCATCGATCGTTGCCGGCGCCTTCTGCCTGCTCATCAGCTACATCGCGTCTGAGCGTCCCAATAGCGAGAGCGCCCGTGCGCTCGCGGCGCTGGGTGATCGGCTGCTCGCCGTCGAGGATGGTGACCTGGTCTCACCGCCGCCGGTGCTCGTCCAGAAGAACATGCCCAAGCTCGCCGCAGCGGTGGACACCCTGTTCGCCGAAGTCCGCTCGTCGATCGAGAATGCGCAGGCGCTGGGCATGTACGACCCCGTGACATCGCTGCCCAACCGGCTTCATTTCCGTTCGGAAGCGGACAAGCTGCTCGGCGATGCGGCGCCCGGAAGCAGGTGCGCGATGCTGTTCGTCGACCTTGACCGCTTCAAGATGGTGAACGACAGCCTCGGCCATGCCCGAGGCGACCAGCTGCTCATCATGGTCGCGAACCGGCTGCGCGTCGTCGTTACCGCGGAAATCAGCGAATCCGTATGTCGCAGGCCGCTGCTAGCGCGCTTGGCCGGCGACGAGTTCACTCTCTTCTTCGCCGAGATCCAGTCCGCGGCCGACGTGGAGCGCGTCGCCCGGCGCATCGCCCTCGCCATTTCGGAGCCATTCGAACTCTACGGGCACAGCGTGGACATCGGCGCATCCATCGGCGTCGCGCTTAGCCCCGATCACGGCAACAGCATCGAATCGCTGATGCGTGCCGCGGACATCGCCATGTATCGCGCCAAGGAGCTCGGCGGCGGACAGCATTGCCTGTTCGACGACGACCTGGCGGCATCGCACCAGCGTAAGATCGATACGGAAAAGGCGCTGACCGAAGCCGTGCAGCGCGGCGAGTTCGTGCTGGCCTATCAGCCGCAGCTCAGCTTGGTGACGGGCGAGCTTGTCGGAACCGAGGCGCTCCTGCGCTGGAATCATCCGCGCCAAGGGCTCCGCATGCCCAACAGCTTCATTCCGGTGGCCGAAAGTACCGGTCTCATCTCGGAGATCGGCGACTGGGTGACCGGAGAGGTGGCCGCCACTCTGGGCAATTGGTATCGCGACGGTTTCGACCGTCGGGTCGCGTTCAATGTCAGCCCGCGCCAGCTCGACCGAGCGGACTTCTTCGCGCGGCTGCGTCAGGTCTTCATGGAGCATGGCGTTCCGCTCTCGCTCGTGGAGCTGGAATTCACCGAGACGGCAGCGATGAAGGCCAGCGAAGCCGTGATCGCGGAAGTCGCATCGCTTCGCGGCGATGGAGCCCGAATCTCGATCGACGATTTCGGAACGGGTTATTCGAACCTCGCCAGGCTTCGCTCCCTTCCCATCGATCGCGTGAAGCTCGATCCTTCGCTGATTGCGGACATCGAAGAGAGTGAGAAGGCTCGCGTTATCGTCCAGGCGGTGATGCAG
>Ga0247822_10001095_pt1 | contig 16134 bp, 12 predicted proteins | sample 13C_Cellulose_Da_FD_192423 | JGI IMG/M metagenome (GOLD analysis project Ga0247822, IMG submission 192423) | Soil microbial communities from agricultural site in Penn Yan, New York, United States - 13C_Cellulose_Day30 | ecosystem: Environmental > Terrestrial > Soil > Agricultural land | place...
GGCTGGGACGACCGCGGCGGTGGTGGCCGTGGTGGCTACGGCGGCGGTCGCGGCCGCGGCCGCGGCTGATCGACAGCCGCTCCAGGCAATCAACCGACGACGAGGCGGCTCCGGCCGCCTCGCGGCGTTTTCGGGCCAGACGCCGGCATCCGGCGAGATCTGGCGCTATTGTTCTCGCGCACATGGGAGAGGTGCTGCTCGAGATCCGCGATCTGGTCACGGAGTTCCGGACCGAGCGCGGGGTCGTCCGCGCGGTCGATCACGTCTCGTTCGAGATTCCTCGCCGCAAGACCCTCGGCGTGGTCGGCGAGTCGGGCTGCGGCAAGTCGGTCACCGCGCTCTCGGTCATGCGCCTGATCGCCGATCCGCCCGGTCGCATCGCCGGCGGCCACATCCGCTACGACGGCAAGGACCTGCTCGCCCTGCCCGAGCCGGAGATGCGGCGCATCCGCGGCAACCGCATCGCGATGATCTTCCAGGAGCCGATGACGTCGCTCAATCCGGTGTTCACCGTCGGCGATCAGGTCGCCGAGGCGGTCCGGCTCCACCAGCAGAAGTCGCGCGCCGACGCGCTCGCGGTGGCGATCGAGATGTTCAAGCTGGTCGGCATCCCGTCGCCCGAGGACCGCGTCCACGCCTACCCGCACCAGCTGTCGGGCGGCATGCGCCAGCGGGTGATGATCGCGATGGCGCTGGCCTGCCGCCCCGATCTGCTGATCGCCGACGAGCCGACCACCGCGCTCGACGTCACCATCCAGGCCCAGATCCTCGACCTCCTCCGCTCGCTGCAGACCGAGCTCGGCATGAGCATCCTGCTCATCACCCACGACCTCGGCGTCGTCGCCGAGACCTGCGACGAGGTGGTGGTGATGTACGCCGGCCGGGTCGTCGAGCGGGCGCGGACCGCCGACCTGTTCGCCCGCCCGCGCCACCGCTACACCGCCGGCCTCCTGCGCTCGGTGCCCAGCTACGCGCCGACCGGGGTGACCACCACCAGCGCCGAGGATCGCGGCCGGCTGCAGGAGATCAAGGGCATGGTCCCCGCGCTGCACGAGCTGCCGGTCGGCTGCAAGTTCGTCGATCGCTGCGAGGCGGCGACCGACGTGTGCCGCCGCGAGGAGCCGGCGCTGGTCGAGCTCGGCCCCAGCCTGGTCCGCTGCCACCATCCGGTCGACGTGCCGGCGGAGGCGGCGTCGTGACCACCCCGCTCGTCGAGCTGCGCGAGGTGTCCAAGCACTTCGCTGCCAAGATCGCCTGGCCCAAGGCCGAGGTCGCGCCGCACGTGCGGGCGTGGCGCGCGCTGACCCGCATGAACGCGACGGTGCGCGCGGTCGAGGAGGTCTCGCTGGAGATCCTGCCCGGCGAGACGCTGGGGCTGGTCGGCGAGTCGGGCTGCGGCAAGTCGACCCTCGGCCGCACCGTGCTGCGCCTGCTCGATCCGACCCGCGGCAAGGTGGTGTTCGACGGCCGCGACATCAGCCGGATGAACCAGGCCGAGCTGCGCCCGCTGCGCCGGCGCATGCAGATGATCTTCCAGGACCCGTACGCGTCGCTCAACCCGCGCATGACGGTCGGCGCCACCGTCGGCGAGCCGATGGACATCCACGGGCTGGCCAGGACGCGGCGCGAGCGCGACGAGCGGGTCGCCGAGCTGCTGGCCCGGGTCGGCCTGCGCGCCGACGCCGCCCAGCGCTACCCGCACGAGTTCTCGGGCGGCCAGCGCCAGCGCATCGGCATCGCCCGCGCGCTCGCCGTGCAGCCGGCGTTCATCGTGTGCGACGAGCCGATCAGCGCGCTCGACGTGTCGATCCAGGCCCAGATCGTCAACCTGCTCCAGGACCTGCAGGCGGCCGACAAGCTGACCTACCTGTTCATCTCGCACGACCTCAAGATCGTGCAGCACATCTGCGATCGGGTCGCGGTCATGTACCTCGGCCGGGTGGTCGAGCTTGCCAGCGCGCGCACCCTGTACCGCGAGCCGCGCCATCCGTATACCCAGGCGCTGCTGTCGGCGGTGCCGGTGCCCGATCCCGCCCGCAAGAAGCAGCGCATCATCCTGCAGGGCGACGTGCCCAGCCCGCTCAAGCCGCCGCCGGGCTGCCCGTTCCACCCGCGCTGCCCGGTCAAGGACAAGCCCGAGGCCTGCTTCACCGAGGTCCCCAAGCTCCGGACCCTCGGCAACGGCAGCCAGGCCGCCTGCCACGTCGCCGAGTGAGCCTCGCGGCCGGTGTAGTATCCGGGCGGTGCCGCCTCTGCACACGCCGCATGCCGGGGACCTCGAGCTGCGACCGCTGCCCGCGGTGCTGCTCGATCTCCACGAGCACCGCGCGACCGGCCGCTTCCTGGTCCGCCGCGAGCGCGTGGTCAAGACCCTCGATCTGATCGAAGGCGATCTGGTCGCCGCGACCAGCCACGACGAGACCCTCGGCCACTTCCTGGTCGCCGCCGGCGTGATCAGCGCGGCCCAGCACCGCGACGCGGTCGGCCTGGCCGGCGCGCGCCGGATCTCGGTCGGCGCCGCGCTGGTCGCGATGGAGCTGCTCACCCCCGACCGGCTGGCCGAGCAGCTGTCGGCGCAGACCCGCTACCGGCTGCTGTCGCCGCTGCGCTGGCCCGAGGGCGCGTGGCGGTTCGAGGCCCGCCACGTCAACCCCGACGGCCTGCGCCTGTCGATGCCGGAGACCGTGCTCGGCGGCCTGCGCGACACCGCCAACGAGGGGCCGTCGCCCAGCCAGATCCTCGCCGACGTGTTCCTCGAGCTGACCGGCCGCGGCCAGCGCCTGCTGCCGCTGTTGCGCGCGGTGTTCGGCGCCCGCCTGCCCGAGCGGCTGCCCGAGGGCATCACCGCCAAGGGCCTGCTCGAGCAGGGGCTGACCACCGCGCTGCTCGACGCGATGATCCTCACCGACGCGGTGGTGCCGGCCCTGCCCAAGGTCGGCCCGGCGCTGGCGCTCAAGGCCGAGGACACCACCGGCGAGCGGTCGCCGCTGTACGCCGAGCTGTTCGACGGCCACAGCACCATCGGCCAGAACCCGATCGGCAGCGATCCGGTCCAGCTCGAGGGCGACGGCGACGAGTTCGACGACGACGATCTGCTCGACGACGAGGCGACCCGCACCGCCCGCGCCGCGCTGGTCGCCGAGGCCCTGCGCATCCGCGACCTCGATCACTACGCGGTCCTGCTGGTCGAGCGCGGCGCGTCCGACCTCGACGTCGCCGCCGCGCTGTCGGAGCGGCAGAGCCAGTTCTCGCGCGACTACTACAGCCGGTTCATCCTCGGCCGCGACGCCGCGCTGCTCGACGACATCCACGCCGCCTACGAGGCCGCGCGCGACGTCCTGCTCGACGACGACCGCCGCAAGGCCTACGACCGCGAGCTGGCCGGCGGCGACCTGAGCGGCTCGGGCGCCGAGGCCGAGCGGCTGCTCGAGGCCGGCCTGGACCTGCTCCGCCGCGGCGACGCCGAGGCCGCGGCCGAGAAGCTCGAGGGCTCGCTGGCGCTCCGCCCCGACGACGCCGAGGCGCTGGCCGCGCTCGGCTGGGCGACCTGGCACCGCGAGGAGAAGACCCCCGAGGCCGCCGACATCGCCCGCGCCCACCTCGGCAAGGCGCTGCGGGCCAAGCCCAACCTCGGCATGGCCAACGAGTACCTCGGCCTGATCGAGCTGGCGGTCGGCGTCGACGAGCACGCCGCCCTCGACTACCTCGAGCGGGCGGCGCGGGCCGCGCCCGGCCACGCGGTGGTGCTCGACGCGGTCGCGGCGATCCACCAGCGCCACGGCCGCTACCGCGCGCTCGAGCGGTTCTACCGCCGGCTGTTGCGCGGCGGCGCCGGCACGCCCCACGACCAGGCGGCGCTGTGGCAGCGCCTGGGCATGCTGTACAGCGATCACCTCGACGACCCCGGCCAGGCCCGCCACGCGTTCGGCATGGCCGCCCGGCTCGGCGGCGGCGCCCGTCCGCCGCGGCGCATCCCGACCGCGCGCCCGACCGAGAGCGACGCCGAGTTCGTCGCCGCGTCGATCCGGGTCGCCACCGGCGAGGCCAGCGACGCCGATCGCGCGCTGTACGACGAGCTGCGGCCGCGCGCGCTGCCGCGGGCGCGGGCGATGGTCAGCCGCGAGCTGTGGAACCTGCTCCGCCACCCCGACGACGAGGCCGACCTCGGCGCCGTCGCCGAGCTGCTGGCACCGTCGGTGCAGGCGCTGCACCCGGTCACCCTCGCCGACCTCGCCGTCGATCCCGCCGCGCGGGTGCCCGACGCCGAGCTGCCGGCGCCGTTCGCCCGCCTGCGCGCCTACACCGCCGAGCTGCTCGGCCTGCCGCCGGCGCCGGTCCACGCCCACCCCGACTTCGGCGCCGACGTCCACGTCGGCGCGACCGCCGAGCTGGTCTTGCTCGCCGGCGACGAGGCGCTGACCGCGCCCGACCGGCCCGAGCTCGGCTTCCGCCTGGCCCGCGCGACCACCTACCTGTGGCCGGGGCGGGCCGCGGGCGCGTCGCGACCGGCGCGGGTGATGCGCGCCTTGTTCCTCGCCCTGTTCAAGGAGACCACCGGCACGCCCCACGACGGCGACGATCCGGCCAAGCTCGCGCTCGAGGCGATGGAGCGCGGCGTCCGCGATCAGGCCCGCGGCCTGGTCCAGCGCCTGATCGCGCGCTCGCCCGATCACAACCTGTCGCGGTGGGCGCAGTCGCTCGGCCGCACCGCCGATCGCTTCGGCCTGCTGGTGTGCGGCGACGTGCCGGTCGCGCTGCGCCTCGCCGCCAGCCCGACCGCCAACGGCGACCTGCTCGACTTCGCCCGCTCGGACGCGTTCCTCAAGCTGCGCGCCGCGCTCGGGCTCACGGTGACGGCGCTGCCGCCCAACCCGCTCACCCGTCCGCCGACGCCGATCCCGCGCTGACGCGATCACGCGAGGTTCGCGTGTCGACCACGGTCGACACGGTCGATGTCAGCGCCGGTGCGGCGCGGTTGGTTGCCGGCGGCGGCGCGCGCTGCGAAGGTTCGCCGTCGTGCGCGTGCGCATGCTCGTTCCATGTGCGCTGGCCGCCGGCATGCTCGCCGGCAGCGGCGCCGGCTGCCTCGACGCGGCCGACGACGCCGACCCGGCCCCGTACACCGGCGGCTGTCCAGCGCCGGCCAAGGACGCGTACAGCCCGTACGCCGCGCCGGGGGCGTACCCGAGCGGCCCGGTCGCGACGCTGCGCTGGCCGGGCGAGGCCTTCGACGGCTACGGCGAGCTGCCGCGCACCGTCGAGTGCGGCCACGGCAAGGCGCGGCGCGGCCACGTCGACGTGACCGCCGGCTGCCTGGTCGCGGTCGACATCGGCGGCTGGACCCGCGGCGTCACCCGCGCCACCGACGACGGCGCGTTCCGCGCGATCGCCCTCGGCCACGACGCCGGCGATCCCGCGCAGGCGGTGAAGTGGACCGACCAGGCGATCGCGTACCGCTTCCACTTCCGCGAGCCGCACGGCGGCGGCAGCAACCCCGGCTTCAAGGCGTTCGCGCGCTACCGCAGCGAGGACGATCTGTACGTCGCGTCGTGGCGGCTCGACGGCGTCGCCCAGATCCAGCGCAAGTGGTGCGGGGTGTACACGACCCTGGCGGCGCGCGCCGTCGCGCCGCCGGCGCCGCGGGTCTGGCACCGGCTCCGGTTCGCCGCCGACGGTCGGCGGCTGACCCTCGAGCTCGACGGCCAGCGCGTCCTGGCCACCGACGACGGCACGTTCGCGTGGGGCACAGCCGGTATTCGCCTCGACGGCGTCGACGGCGCGTACCTGGACGACTGGGTCGTCGAGGCGCCTTAGCCCGACGCGCGCCGGTGGAGAACGGCTATATTGAGCCCATGGCGCACCAGCCACCCACGCCGCCGCTCCGCCCCGAGGCCGGGACCGCGCGCCCGCGCGCGTGGCTCGAGCAGCACGCGGCCGGGCTGGCCGCGCTGGTGCTGGGCGCGCTCGGCTTCCTGATCGTGTCGCTGCGGCAGGAGGCGTTCTGGGCCACGCCCGACTGGCGGCTCACCGTGCCGTGCTTCGCGGTGACGCTGATCGCGGCGACGATCTCGTTCGTGCGGCGCGAGGGCGTGCCCGCGCTGCCGCTGCTCGGGGTCGGGCTCGCCGCGGCGACCCTGGTCCTCGGCTGGTTCCTGGTCACGACCGCGGTCGTCGCGGTGACCGCAATCCTCATCCTCATCATGTCGGCGGTGATGTGATGTCCCAGTCCTCGAACGGCCACGGCCACGATCTCGACGAGCGCGACCTGATCTACGACTGGAACGCGGTCGAGCGGGTCGCGCCGCTGTCGCCCCGACGCAAGGTCACCTTCCTCGACGAGACCCTGCGCGACGGCATCCAGTCGCCGTCGGTGGTCGACCCGACCATCGACGACAAGCTGCGCCTGGTCGAGCTGGCCAGCGATCTCGGCATCCACTACATCGACATCGGCCTGCCCGGCGCCGGCAAGCGCGCGGTCGAGGACGTCACGACCATCGCCGAGCACATCCGCGACGCCAGGCTGCCGATCAAGGCGGCGTGCGCGGCCCGCACCCACGTCAACGACGTCCAGGCCATCGTCGACATCTCGCAGAAGGTCGGCCTGCCGATCGAGGTGCTGACCTTCATCGGCAGCTCGCCGATCCGCCAGTACGCCGAGGACTGGAACCTCGACCGCATGCTCAAGCTGTCGGCCGACGCCATCGACCTCGGCCGCCGCTACGACCTGCCGGTCGCCTACGTCACCGAGGACACCACCCGGTCGCGGCCCGAGGTGCTGTCGAAGCTGTTCGTCAACGCGGTCGAGCACGGCGCGGCGCGGCTGATCGTGTGCGACACCGTCGGCCACGCCACCCCCGACGGCATCAAGCACCTGCTCAAGTTCACCCGCAACCTGCTCGACGGCATGGGCCGCGCCGACGTCGGCATCGACTGGCACGGCCACAACGATCGCGGCCTCGGCGTGGTCAACTCGATCTTCGCCATCGAGTACGGCGCCGATCGCATCCACGGCACCGCGCTCGGCGTCGGCGAGCGGGTCGGCAACGCCGCCCTCGACCAGATCCTGCTCAACCTCAGCCTGCTCGGCGAGCTGCCCGGCCAGGACCTGTCCAAGCTGCTCTTGTGGTGCAAGACCGCGTCGAGCGCGACCAAGGTCCCGATCCACCCGCAGTACCCGCTCAGCGGCTCCGACGCGTTCCGCACCGCCACCGGCGTCCACGCCGCCGCGATCATCAAAGCCGAGAAGAAGGGCCACGCCTGGCTGGCCGACCGGATCTACTCGGGCGTGCCGGCCGGCGCGTTCGGGCGCGAGCAGGAGATCGAGGTCGGCCACTACTCGGGCGAGTCCAACGTCGTGTACTGGCTGCGCAAGCGCGGCTACGAGCCGACCCCCGACCTGGTCGCGGCGGTGTTCGGCGCCGCCAAGCGCGGCAACCGCGTGCTCACCGACGACGAGATCCACCGGCTGATCAAGGACCACCGCGCCGCCGCGGGCGCCGGCCCCGAGCCGCGCTGAGGCCGCCCCGCGGCCGGCTCGGGTAGGGTTCTCCACCACCCGAAGACCGCGCAACCACTGGCCTGCGGTATGGCCCGCTGCTATGGTCCGCGCCAGTCGTCATGGGTAACTCGACCGGCACGCTCACCGTCCGCAAGGACACGAAGTTCAACGGCATCAAGGTCTTCTCGGCGACGATGGTCGCGGATCGCGATCAGCTCGGCGAGAAGGTGACCGCGTGGTTGGCCGCGCACCCGACCTGCAAGCCGGTCGAGTTCGTGGTCACGCAGTCGAGCGACGAGGCGTTCCACTGCCTCGCCATCACGCTGTTCTACGTCGACGAACAGAAGAAGTAGGACGGTCGTGACGGGCCCGGCTCGCCAGCGGACGTTCAACTTCTCGTCGGGTCCTGCGGTCCTCCCCGAGCCGGTGCTGCGCCAGACGCAGCAGGCGATCTGGGACCTCGACGGCACCGGCATCGGCATCCTCGAGCACAGCCACCGCGGCGGCGCGTTCATGCGCGTGCTCGAGCGGACCGAGGCCCGCATCCGCGAGCTGGCCGGCGTGCCCGACGACTACGCGGTGATGTTCCTGCAGGGCGGCGCGTCGAGCCAGTTCTTCATGGTGCCGATGAGCTTCCTGCCCGCCGACGGGCACGCCGACTTCGCGGTCACCGGCGCGTGGTCGCAGAAGGCGCTGGCCGAGGCCCGGCGCTACGGCGGCGTCCACGTCGCGTGCTCGAGCGAGGCGGTCGACTTCACGGCGATCCCGAGCGCGGCCGAGACCCGGTGGACGCCGGACGCGGCGTACGCCCACTTCACCAGCAACGAGACCATCCACGGCACCGAGTGGCCGACCGAGCCGGCGGTGCCGGCCGGGGTCCCGCTGGTCTGCGATGCGTCGAGCGACCTGTTCAGCCGGCCGCTCGACGTCCGCAGGTACGGCCTCATCTACGCCGGCGCCCAGAAGAACCTCGGCCCGGCCGGCGTCACCCTGGTGATCGCGCGCAAGGACTTCCTCGAGCGAGGGCGGCGCGACCTGGCGCCGATGCTGCAGTACCGCACGTTCGCCGCCGAGCAGTCGATGTACAACACGCCGCCGACGTTCGCGATCTACATCGTCGGCGAGGTGATGGCGTGGCTGCGCGAGCAGGGCGGCCTGGCCGGGATCGCCGCGGCCAACCAGGCCAAGGCCAAGCTGCTCTACGACTTCCTCGACCAGTCGACGCTGTTCCGCGGCACCGCCCGCGCCGACAGCCGGTCGCTGATGAACATCCCGTTCCGCGCCACCACCGAGGCACTCGAGAAGGAGTTCATCGCCGCGGCCACCGCGCGCGGCCTCGACGGCCTCAAGGGCCATCGCTCGGTCGGCGGCATGCGGGCCAGCCTGTACAACGCCTTCCCCGTCGAGGGCGTGCACGCGCTGGTCGCGTTCATGGACGAGTTCGAGCGCGCTCATCGCAGCAGCGCGGCCTGACCGTGGCCATCACCGGACTCGACCGCCGCATCGCCGACGTCTACGGCGTCGAGGTCGACACCGGGCCGCTGGTGCCGGCGCGCGGCGCGCGCCCCGAGGCGCTGGTGCTCGCCGCCGAGCAGGTGGCGCTGGCGATCGGCGAGGCGCGGCCGCGCCGCCAGCCGCGGGTCGAGCCGACCTGGACCGCGGTGCCGCTCTTGCCGGCGCCGGCGATCGACCGCGACGCCGCGCTGGCCCGGCTGCTGACCTGGGCGGCCGACGTCGGCGCCCGCTTCGACGCCATCGAGATCGTCGTCGCACCCGACGGCAACCGCAGCGTGCGCGCGCGGCGGGCGATCGGCGAGGACGAGCCGATCATCACGGTGCCGCGCGCGCTGATGGTCATCGACGAGGAGATCGCGACCACGCCGGTCGGCCGGGCGGTCGAGTCGGTGCTGTCGCAGCTCCACAGCGGCCACACCCTGGTGTCGACGTGGCTGGCCACCGAGCGCCGGCTCGCCGACTCGTCGTGGCGGCCGTACCTGGACGCCCTGCCGGCGCGCCTGCCCGACCTGCCGTTCTTCCACGGCGACGCCGACCTCGACGAGCTGGCCGGCACCGCGGCGCGGATCGCCGCCGGCGAGGCCCACGCCAGCGTGGTCGAGGACCACGACGAGCTGCTCAAGCTCCCGGCGCTGGCCGGCCTGCCGCTCGCCGACTTCGGCTGGGCGCGGGCGATCCTCGGCTCGCGCGCGTTCAAGGTGACCATCGAGGGCCGCGACCTGCGCGCGCTGGTGCCGGTCGCCGATCTGTTCGACCACGGCAGCACCGACGCGACCTGGGCGTTCGACGACGACGCCCAGACGTTCGTGGTCAGCGCGCTGCGGCCGATCGACGCCGGCGAGGAGATCCAGTTCAGCTACGGCCAGTACCCGAACTCGCGCTACCTGGTCGGTTACGGCTTCGCCACGCCCGACAACCCCGAGGACGACGGCCTGGTCCGCTTCGCGCGGGCCGACGACGCCCGCACCGACCTCGCCGGCCACCTGGTCTGGGACCTGCCGCTCGGCGCCGAGGCGGCGCTGCCGGCCGGGACCTCGCTCACCCGCGAGACCCGGCGCGCGATCTCGGTGGCCCGCCTGCGCGCCGCCACGCCGCGCGAGCTGGTCGCCGCCGCCGATCGCGGCCGCTTCCACAAGCGCGAGCTGCGCTGGCTCGGCTCGCGTATCGAGCTCGAAGCGCTCGGCCTGCTCGCCGCCGCCGCCCGCACCGGCCTCAAGCGCCTCGGCCCCGGCCACCCACCCACCGGCTCACCGACCTCGTGGCAGCGCACCTGCGCCGTCATCCGCGCCAGCGAGCGCGCGACCCTCGAGCAGCTCATCGCGTTCACCAGCGCCGCCGCCGCCCACGTCTCGTCCCCCTCGGCCCACGCCTGGCGCGCCGCCGCCGACGACCTCCCCGACGAGCCCACCGGGGCCGACCGCCTCCTGCGCGACTACCTCCGCGCCACCGCCGACGAGCTGCCCAAGTAGCCGCCCGGCGGGCTACTCGAGCACCCGGGCGGCGAACGGGCCGGTGATGGTCGCGGACTTGGTCGCGATCGCCAGCTCGCCGCACACCCAGCCGCCGTCGAGCGTCGCCAGCGTCACGGTGCCGGCAGTGGCGCCGCCGAGGCCGACGTCGGCGAGCATGATGTTCTCGGACATGCGATCGGCGGCCGATACGTACACCAGCCGCTCCTGCTTGGGGTCGAGGGCATAGGTGCCGGGATCGACCGGCTGCGGGGCGCGATCGCCGGCGAGGTCGACCTTGGCGAAGCGGAGGCCGAGCGAGACCTGGCTGCCCCGCGCCGGCTCGTCGAGGTTCGTGGGCGCGAGGTTGAACGACGCCAGCACGACCTTGACGGTCTTGCCGTCGGCCTGGACCCGCGCGTAGCCACTCTTGACGTCGAGGCGATCGCCGGCGACCCGGTCCCAGCGCACCTGCAGCGGCGCGCGCTTGCAGGCGGCGGGCAGGTCGTCCCACTCCTGCGCGGTCGTCGCCTCGGTCACCCGGCCGACCCCGTCGGCGGCCGCGGCCAGGTCGCGCGCGCCCAGCCCGACCACCGGCGCCGGCTGGTGGCGATCGACGAGCGTGCCGTCGCCGAGCTGGCCGTGGCGGTTGTAGCCCCAGCAGGCGACCGCGCCGTCGGCGCGCAGCGCGCAGGTCGACGTGCGACCGGCGCTGATCGCGGCCGCGTCGGCGATGCCGGCGACCGGGGCCGGCTTGGCCTCGTCGCGACCGGCGGGCACGCCGAGCTGGCCGCGTCCGTTGTAGCCCCAGCACAGCACCGCGCCGGCCCGGGTCTGCGCGCACCGGTGCGACCACATCGAGATCGCGGTGGCGTCGGTGATGCCGGCCACCGGCGCGGCCTCGAGCTGGTGATCCCAGCACAGCACCGCGCCGTCCTTGCGGACCGCGCAGCTCGCGTCGCCGGTGCCGGCCGCGATGGCGACGAGGTCGGTCGCGCCGGCGACCGGGGTCGGTCCCAGCGTGCGCCGCGAGGTGCCCCAGCAGGTCGCGGTGCCGTCACCGAGCAGGGCGCAGCCGTGGTTCTGGCCGGCGGCGACCTGGATGGCGCCGCTGACCCCGGGCACCGCCTGCAAGCTCGCCTCGCCGGCGTGATCGATCGCGGCGTCGAGCCCGCGCTCCTTGAAGGTGTTGCGCCCCCACGCGTGGACGGTGCCGTCCTTCATGACGGCCAGGCCGAAGCCGCCGCCGAGCGCGAGGCTGCGCGCGCCGGCCAGCGCCGGGATGACGCGCGGCCCGTCGCCCGGCGTGCGCAGCGGGATCGACTCGGGGTAGCCCCAGCAGGTGACCTGCTCGCCGTCGCCGAGCACGCAGTAGGCGTCGCCGCCGGCACCGCCGTCGCCGCCGGCGACCAGCGTCCGGGCACCGGACACGCCGGCGACCGCGACCGGGGTGGCCGCCTGGGTCGGCTGGCGCTCGCCACCGACCTCGCCATAGTCGCGCCGGCCCCAGCAGCGCACCGTGCCGTCCTTCATCAGGGCGCAGGCGCTCGCGCCGCCGGTGGCCACCGCGGTGGCGGGCACGGCGCTCGGCGGCGGCGCACCGGCGGCGGTGGTCGCGGCGGAGCCGGTGCCGGTTTCGGTGCCGACGGGCGCATCTTTCTTGGCCCCACACCCGGCGACGCCGGCGAGGGTGATCATCACGAGCAGACGATCGCGGATCATGGACGGCCTCCTCACTTCATCGACTTCTTGGTCGGGGTGCGGGCGTGGGCGCACAGCATGTAGCCCGCGCGCCAGGACTGGAACGGCACCACCTTGTTGAGCGGCTTCGCGCTCGGGCCGCCGCGGGTGTGCTTGCGGAAGCTCTGGTGCCAGAGCTCGCACACGTCGTCGGGCGCGATGCCGGGCAGCGCCGGGAAGCCCTCGGGCGGCGCGACCGGATCCCACACGTAGTAGGTGCTGTAGTGGCGGCGCGTGACCCCGTGCTCGAGGCCGTCGAGCGGATCGCGCTCGGTCCAGCGCTGCTCGCTCTCCTTGGCCGGGCCGGCGGCGAAGCCGACCAGCTTGCCCTTGGCGGCGGACGACGCCAGCTTGGCCTTGAGCAGCTTCTCGCGGCCGGCGTTCTTGGGATAGACCGGCAGGCGCACGTCGCGGACCAGCTCGACCGCCAGCGGGACCAGCCGCTCGAGCGCGGCCGGCAGGGCGGTGCTGGCCTCGAGCGCGGCGGCCTTGTCGTTGCCGTCGAGCAGCTCGGCCCACGCGCCCAGCAGCGGCGCCGACGGCGCCACCCGCTGGGTGAGCGCGGTCAGCTCGACGATCGCGAGCGCGTGCTCGGTGTGCTCCCACCACGACGCCGGCACCGGCTTGGCGAGCGGCCCGGCCTTGGCCTTCCACTCGGCGAAGGCGCTCAGCAGCGGCGCGTACTGCGCCGACGCGCCGCGGGCGACTCGCTGGGGCGCCTCGGCGGCGGCCGCCGCCACCGTGCGCCAGTCGCCGATCACGTGGGCGCACGGCGACGCCGCCTTGATCCGCTCGTGCAGGTCGACCAGGCGCCCGGCGCGGCGAACGTAGTCGCGGTAGCCGGCGACCGCGGCGCGGACCGCCTCGGGCGTGGTCGCCGGCGCGGCCGGGAACGCGGCCTCGAACGCGGTCTTGTCGGCGGCGAACGCGGTCCGCAGCTCGGCGTAGGTGCCGACCCCGGGCACGCCGGCGGCGTGGGCGTCGACGAACGCGCGCACGGTCTTCAGGTAGTCGAGATAGAGCTGGCGGTCGGCGGCGTCGGTGAGCTTCTCGGCGGTGCGGGTCCACTCGTCGACGCCGGCGCGCCAGCGGTCCGGATCGTCGGCGACGCAGGCCTGGCGCAGCGCCCCCAGGAACAGGTTCTCGATGTCGCGCCAGTACGACTTGCCGCGTGTGCTCTGCCCGTACGGCGCGTCGGGCAGATCACGGCCGGCGCGAGCGGCGCCGGGCGCGGCGGCGAGCGCCGCCAGCGTCACCAGAACAAGGTGGCGTTTCCCCATGCGAGCCACCATCGCCGCCGCCGCCCTAGCCCGCTCTGAAAGTCGTCTTAAAGTCCTCTAAGATCGCCGGGTGGAGTCGACCGCGCAGGTCCCACCCGAGCCGGAGCGGCGCGCCGCGCCGGCCGCCTGGGTGGCGGTGATCGCCCATCATCCGGATCCGGCGCGGATCGGACACGCGCGGGTGATCGCGGCCGGCGAGGAGCTGGCGCTCGGCCGCCGCCAGGACGCGCTCGGTCCCGGCGCGCTCGACGACGAGACCCTGTCGCGCGACCACGCCCGGCTGCGCGCCGGCGCCGCCGAGCTGCACCTGCGCGACGCCGGGAGCCGCAACGGCACCTGGGTCAACGGCGCCCGCGTCGATCAGGTCGGGCTGCGCCCCGGCGACGTCATCGAGCTGGGCGCGGTGCTGGTCCAGGTGATCCGCCCGGCGCGGCCGCCGCGGCGCACCGACGAGCCCGAGCTGCGCGCGGTGAGCGGCGCGATGGCCGAGCTGGTCGACGAGCTGCGCCGGGCCGCGGCGCTCGAGGCGCCGATCGTGCTCGCCGGCGAGACCGGCACCGGCAAGAGCGCGCTGGCCGCCGCGGTGCACCGGTGGAGCCGGCGCGGCCCGCTGGTGGTCGTGCCGTGCGCGACGCTGACGCCCGAGCTGATCGCGACCGAGCTGCACGGCGTGGCGGCCGCGGCCTACCCGGGCGCGGTCGCGCGGCCCGGTCGGCTGGCCGCCGCCGACGGCGGGACGCTGGTGCTCGACGGCCTCGACGAGGCGCCGCCGGCGGTGCAGGCCGCGCTGCGCGCGTTCGTCGACGACCGGCGGATCGACGCCCGGCTGATCGCGATCACGCGCGCCCCGGGCCGGCTGCTCCCCGAGCTGGCCGGCCGGCTCGAGCGCATCGTCGTCCGGGTGCCACCGCTGCGCGAGCGCCCCGAGGACATCGGCGTGCTGGCGCGGGCCGCGTTCGCCCGCGCCGGGCGGACCCCGGCCCGCCGGCTGGTGCTGGCCATGCTCCGCCACCCGTGGCCGCTCAACGCCGGCGAGCTCGAGGGCGTCGTCGAGCGTGCCCGGCTCGATGCCGGCGATCAGGATCCGGTGCCGCTCTCGCCGGCGGTCGCCGCTCATCTCGGCGCGGCCGAGGCCCCGCCGGCGACGGCCGGCCTGCGCCTGGCCCGCGACGGCAGCTGGGTCCAGCCGGCGGGCGGCGAGGCGGTGAGCCTCCGCCGGCGCGAGAACCTGGCCCTGCTGCTGCGGGCGCTGGCCGCGACCCACCACCAGCGGCCGGGGGCGGCGCTGTCGATCGACGACCTGTTCCGCGCCGGCTGGCCCGGGCAGCGCATCGATCCGCGCGCCGCCGCCGGGCGGGTCTACGTGGCGCTGACCGCGCTGCGCAACCTCGGCCTGCGCGACGTGCTGGTGCGCACCGATGACGGCTATCGGTTCGATCCAGCCCAGGCGATCGACATCGTCGACTAAGGCGCGCCGCCGGCGGTCTCGCGATCCCAGCCGGCCGGATCGAGATCGGGGTCGAGGCGGGGGCCGGTCAGCTGCGGGCGCGCCTGCTCGACCAGCCGGCGGGCGCGATCGCGATCGCCGCCGCCGGCCCACAGCGCGCGGGCGAGCACGAAGCGGGTCTCGGCGAGCGGCCCGGGATCGCCGGCGGCCTCGCGAGCGGCGAGCGCGTCCTCGAGCAGCACCACCGCCGCCGCGGCGTCGCCGCCGGCGAGGCGGGTCCGGGCCAGCCCGGTCAGGGCGTAGGCGGTCATCGCGTGACGGCGGCCGTGGGCGCGCTCGAACGCGGCCAGCGCCTGCTCGAAGCGGGGCCGGGCGGCGGCGGGCTCGCCGCGCGACATCAGGGTCTCGCCGAGCGCGGTCAGGGTGATCGCCGTGGTGACGTGGTCGGCGCCGAGGGCCTCGCGCTGGATCGCGAGCGCGCGCTCGAGCACCTCGATCGAACGGGCGAGCTCGCCGGCCTGGCGATGGGCGGCGCCGAGGCTGGCCAGGACCTGGGCGACCTGGGGCGAGGTCGCACCGAACGCGGCGGTGCGGAGCGCCAGCGCGCGCTCGTAGGCGGCGACCGCGCCGGCCACGTCGCCGGACGGCAACAGCGCGTTGCCGAGGTTGAGCAGCGGATCGGCGAGGATGGGATGGTCGGGGCCGTTGGCCGCCTCGTAGATCGCGATCGCGCGCCGGTAGTCGGCGATCGCCCCGGCGAGGTCGCCACGGCCGCGGCGCAGGCTGCCGACGTTGGTCAGCGCGGCGGCGACCAGCGGGTGGCGATCGCCGAGCGCGCGCTGCCACGCCGCGATCGCGCGCTGGTAGTGGGCCTCGGCGACCGCGGCATCGCCGACGGTGTCGGCGACGATGCCGAGGTTGTTCTCGACCCGCGCGACGTCGGGGTGATCGACGGGCAGGAACGCCTTCGCCTCGGCCAGCGCGCGCTCCCACTGGGCGCGGGCGGCCGGATAGTCGCCGCGCAGGTAGGCGACCGCGCCGAGGTGGTTGTACAGCCGGGCGCGCAGGTCGCGGTCGCCGCCGATGCGCTCGATCGCGGCGTCGGCCCGACCGGCCCAGGCGTCGGCGCGCTCCAGCTCGGTGCCACGCTGGACGGCGGCGAACACCAGCACGGTCCACGCCTCGGCGGCGACGCCTGGGCCGGTC
>Ga0247822_10001097_pt1 | contig 16122 bp, 6 predicted proteins | sample 13C_Cellulose_Da_FD_192423 | JGI IMG/M metagenome (GOLD analysis project Ga0247822, IMG submission 192423) | Soil microbial communities from agricultural site in Penn Yan, New York, United States - 13C_Cellulose_Day30 | ecosystem: Environmental > Terrestrial > Soil > Agricultural land | place...
CGGCAAGGCCGACGCGCATCGCCGCGCCGACCAGGTCGACCTGCACGTGGACGTTGGGCGTGTAGCCATCGGTGATCGGCACCTTCACGGTGTGGGTCGGCCCGGTCATCGTGAACCGCTCGGTCGACACCACACCCGAGCGGCGGATCGACAGCACGCCCTCGGCCGGGTGGAACGGCGCCTGGACCAGCACCTCGGCGGTGTCGCCGGCCTGGTAGTCCTTGCCGTTCGGGATCAGCTGCACCGTCTCCTGCTCGACCTCGCGCGCCGGCGGCGTGGCGCCGCCCGACACCCACACGGTCAGCTCGGTCTTGTTCGGCCGCCCCTGCGCGTCGGCGACCAGCGCGGTGATGCGGTACTGGCCGCCCTCGGGGGTCGCGAGCTCGCAGGTCACCGCGTCGGCCGCCGAGGTCGGCGTGCACGCCTGCGGATCGAGCTCCTGCTGGACGTACTTGCCCTTCTCGTAGGCCCAGTCGAGCCGCACCGCGCGCACGTCGATCGGCGTGCCGATCACCGCCTTGCCGTCGAGGTCGACGGCGATCGCGGCCAGCTCGATCGGCTGGCCCTTGTCGACGAACGGCCGCGGGGTCTTGAGGCCGACGTAGGTGCTCGACGGGTGGACCAGCAGGGTCGACGACGCGCTCCACTGCTGGCGGTTGACGTCGGTCACCGACGCGCTGGCGGTGACGTTCATCGGCAGCGGCGGGTTGGCGCTGACGAAGTCGAGGTGGAGCACGTGGGCGCCGGTGGCGTCGGTCCTGGCCTTGTGCGACCACGTCTTCGGCTCGCGGTCCGGCTCGCCGCCCTCCCACCAGCCGCGCCGCCAGCCCCACCACGGCGTCCACACGCCGAACGTGTAGTCGTCGCGGTTGGGCGGCGTGTACGACGTCTCGCTGGCGTTGACGAACCAGTTGACGTCGGCGCCCTGCAGGCCGCCGCCGGCGAAGTAGCTGGCCTGCACGGTGACGTCGGCGGCGCCGCCGATGAGGTGCGGGCCCTGGCTGGCCTGCGCGGTCACCTCGTACTCCGGCCGGCGGAACTCCTGGATCTGGAACCCGTGGTAGGCCGTGCCGCCCATGCGGCCCTGCGCCTCGAGGTAGACGCTGGCGTAGCCGAGGTTGGGCGTCTTCGGCAGCGTGAACGCGACGTCGAAGCCGCCGACCGACGACACCCGCGCGCTGCCGGTGGTGATCTCGTTGCCGACCGGATCGACGACCCGGTACTTCACCGACGACACCAGCCCGGCCACGCCGGCGATGTCGCCGCCCTCCTTGCCCTGGAACACCCGCATCCAGCCCTTGAGGTGGACCTCCTCGCCGGGCCGGTACATCTGGCGATCGTCGGTGACGTACCACCGCAGCTCGTCGCCGCGGCGCTGCTTCTGCCACTGGCCACCGTCGCCGTACCAGCCGTAGTTGTCGGGCACGAACGCGACGTCGTCACCGTGCTTCGCGATGACCAGGTTGGCGCCCTTCATGGCGCGATCGGACAGGGCCAGCCGCGCGGTGCCGCGGTCGTCGCTGGTGCCGGTGATGCCCCACGGCAGGATGGTCAGCTGGGCGCCGCCGATCGGCGCGCCGTCGGCCAGCCGGTTGACCCACGCGTGCATCTCCTCGGCGTCGACCGCGGCGTCGAGGCCGATCCGCGTCGACTGCACCCAGGTGATCAGCCGCGGCGGATCGTACTTCTCGGTCCACGGCGTCGGCTCGATCACCGCGATGACGTGGCCGAGCCCGCCCTTGCCGAGCGCGGCGGTGAGATCGACCTTGGTCTCGGTGAGCTCGTCGGTCTTGCCGGAGACGCGGACGAACTGATCGACCACCTTGGTGCCGGGCAGGCTCGGCTTCTTGCGCTCCCACTGCCGCTCGAGGAAGCGGCCGTACGCGTCCCAGTCCTTGGGCTCGACCTTGTAGAGCTGGACCTTGAGGCCGTCGTAGTTGGTGGTGAACACGTCGAAGGTCGGCTTCCGCGCCGCCGGATCGAGCGCGACCATGCCCGACGGGCCGTAGAAGTTCGGGTGGGCCTTGCCGACCTTGAAGCTCAGGGTCGCGTCCTTGCCGAGCGTCTGGCCGAAGCCGTCGACCACGCCGCCCGACAGCACCACCTCGTAGCTGGTCTGGCCCTTGGTCGCGCCCTGCAACGTGACGTAGTTGCCGCTCTGCACGATCTTGGCGCGGGGCACGTCGGGGCGGATCGCGATCTGGCCGTCGTCCCAGCGGTCGGGATCGAGCGGGTTGTTGAGCTCGATCGTGAACGGCGCGCCCGGCGGGCACTCGCCCCAGCCGCACGCCGTGTGGACGATGCGCAGCGGCGGATAGGTCGCGAAGTCGAAGCCCTGGGCGTCCTTGGTGCGGCCCGGCCCCTCGGCCGACGGCGTGCCCGGCCCGATCGACACCACCACGCTGGTGTCCTTGGGGAAGACCTCGGTGGCGCGGAACGCCAGCCACCGGCCGTCCTGCTGGTTGGCCTTCGCCGAGTCGACCAGCGACTTCACGGTCTCGTGCGCGGCGATCTCTGCGTCGGTGAGCAGCCGGGTCGCGTAGGTCTTGCCGCCGGCCTTCACGGTGATCGTCGCCAGCACCGCCGCCGGATCGATCTTCTGATCGAACAGCACGAACATCGGCGCGTCGAGCCGCTGCGGGCCGTGATCCGGCCACATCGTCTGCGCGCGCGGCGCCGGGGTGGTGAACGTGAACCTCTGGCCATCGGCGAGGACGTTGCCGGTCGCCGACGTGGTGCCCTTGGCGATCTCGACCGTGTAGGTCGTCGCCTGCGGGAAGCGGACCTCGGGATCGAACACCAGGGTCCTCGTGCCCAGCCACCGCCACCGGCCGGGCGGCGTCGGCGTCAGCGTCACCGGCACGGTCCGGGCGGCGTCGTCCTGCGACGTCACCGCGATCATCGGCTGCGAGAACGTGATCTGCAGCTGCGGCGCCAGCGGCACGTCGCCCTCGGGCGCCCACCGCACCACGGTCAGCGGCTTGCCGGCGTCGGCGGTGGCCGGCGGCGCCGCGGCCGACGGCGGCGGCGGGAACGCCGCCTTGATCGTCTTGCCGGTGCGCGGCGGCGGCAGCGACCGATCGCGCAGCGCGAAGTCGACCTTGTCGTCGGGCTTGGCGCCGATCGGCGCCAGCCGCTTCAGGAGTTCGTCGGCCTCCGCATCGGCGAGCCTCGTGGCCGGCGCGAGCCGGCTGCGATCCGCGGCCGGCGGGCCCTGCCGGCCGTCCGACAGCCGCAGCGTCATGCCCGGCGGCGCGTCGCCAATCTGGATCAGCGGCGCGCCGCCGCCCGCCGTCGTCCCACTGCTCCTCGGCGTCTGCTTGCCGCCGCACGACAGCGCGGCGAACTGCACGGCCACGGCGACGGCCACGGCGCGAAAGGCGATGCTTCGCTTCACGAGATGCTCCTCCGGCCTGGGAACCGGGTTCCTGCAGCCCTGTAACGCGCGGCGCCGCCCGCGGTTCTACTTGCGACTGGCCGGCGCGTTCTCGCCGAGGATCTCGACGCTGCGGGCGGCCTTGGGCAGCCAGCGGTCGAGCTTGCCGGCGTACCAGCTCGCCGCCGTGATCAGCAGCACGGCCAGCACGACGTACCGCTTCCACGGCCGGCCCTTGTCGGCGAACGGATCGTCGAGCGAGCGGGTCGCGCCGCGTGGCAGCGCCGACAGGTGGGTCAAGGCGGCGCCGAACGAGACGTTGACCGAGGCCCGGGTATTCACCGCCCAGCCGTTGGCGTCGAGCAGCGGCCCGAGGTTGCGCTGGCGCAGCTTCATCCAGGCCAGCAGCATCGACGGGCCGCTGATGGTCAGCAGCAGGGCGAGCACGCCGAGCGGCGCCCACACGCCCATCCTGAGCAGCCCGGTCGCCACCGCGACCACCAGGCCGACCACCGAGGTGATCACCAGGCTCAGCACGGCGATGATGCTGAGGTCGACGGGCTTCTTCGGCCCGGCCGCGGCGGCGCCGGCGGCTGGTGGTGCGGCGGGGGCGGCCGGCGCGGCCGTCCTCGTGCCGATGCTGCCGACGTGCGCGGCCGCGCTGGCGATCTTGGTCGACGACTCGGCCTCGGCGTCGCTGGCGCGCTTGTTGATCTGCTCCTCGATCAACCGGACCAGCTTCTTGTACGGCGCCCAGAACGCCTCGCGGACGCTGATCGGGTTGGCGACGATCTTGGTGACGGTCGCGTCCCAGTCGAGCCCGGCGCGGTCGTAGAACACGCCGTTGCGGCCGACGAAGATGTTGTCGGCGTCGCCGTTGGTGACCGCGACCGCGATCGCCTTCTTGTCGCCGGCGCGCGTGATGTCGCAGTAGGCGAGGTAGGTCGACGACATCGGCGCCAGCGTGGCGTGCTTGCCGGCGTCGCCGACCGGCACCACCAGCCGGAACGCCCGTCCGTCGAGGTACAGCGTGCCGGCCTGGAACGCGCCGTCGCGCTTGGCGTAGAAGTCGGAGAAGTTGACGAAGTTGCGCAGCACGCGGCCGAAGTCGCGCTGCAGGCGCAGCAGCTTCGCGACCGACGCGATCGCCGCGTACTCGGCCTCGAGCGCGGTGTCGGCGGCGATCAGCGCGTTGATCTTGGCCCGCTCGGGCCCGGCGGCGAGCGCCGCGACGCGCGCGTCGTCGAGGTGATCGGCGCGGGTGACCGGCCGCGCCGCGCGCCACGCCTCGAACGGCGCCAGCTTGGCGACGATGGTGGCGTACTCGTCGGCGGTGAGCTCGTCGCGCGCGCCGAGCACCGGCGCCACGCACGCGCTGGCGAACGTGGCCAGCCGCGCCGCCCACGCCGGGTTGACCGGCCCGCTTAGCGGCGCCGCCCGCCCGGCCTCGATCCGCGCCAGCGGCAGGCGGGCGATGTCGTCGTCGCCGGCGGCGAGCGACTTGCCGGCCAGGGCGACGAAGTCGGCGTCCTGGCCATTCAGCGCCGCCGCCGCCCGCGGCTCGAAGGCGGCCAGCTGGCAGCGCGCGAAGAAATCGTCGAGCTTGGCCCGCACCGCCGCCAGGGCGTCGGCCGCCGCCGCGGTCGCGTCGCCGAGCGTGCGCGCGGCGGCGCCGGCGGCGAGCCACGCCGCGCGCTTGTCGACGTCGGCGAAGAACGCGTCGGCCAGCGCCTGATCGAGCCCCGGCTTGCCGCTGCGATCGACCTTCGAGCCGACGCCGGCGATCGCCTCCTCGATCGCCGTGCGCACGCCGGCGTCCTCGGCGCTGTCGGCCGGCACGATGCCGTCGCCGTTGAGCTTGGTCCCGGCGAACGCCTTGGACACCGCGGCCTCGTCGGCGATGCTGATCGTGGTCGCGTCGGGCTTGCCGAGGTCGGCCAGCACCCGCCGGGCCGCCGCCAGCACCTTGGGATCCTTGATCGCCGCCAGCGGCAGCGAGTCGCCGCCCTCGAGCACCGTCCCCGGGTCCTTCCAGGTCGCGTCGATCCAGTCGATCGCGGCCAGGATGTCCGGTGCCCGGACCCGGCCGTCGCGGTCCGCGTCCAGCATGTCCATGGTCTCCGGGGAGACGTCGACCCCGACGTTCGGCATCGCCAGGGCGACCCACAGCTTCTGATCGAGCTCGCGCAGCGCGAGCAGGTCGGCGCCCGAGCGGATGCTGACCTGGTGGACCCCGCCGGCGACGAAGAAGTGCCACGTGTGTGCCATTACCCCCGGACGTTATGCGACCGGGGGGCGGTTCGTCTCGCGACGAGGAGCGATTCACTCGGCCGGGCCGGTCATGCGAACCTGTCTGGGTCGTGCCGCGCAGCCTGCCGGAGGGGGTCTACGAGCACCTGATCACGGAGGAGCTCGCCCGCGAGCTGGAGCAGGCCGGGACCGCGCAGGTCGTCGTCGAGGACCTCGGTGGGGCCGACGTCCACGAGCTGTTCGGACGTCACCTCGGCGCCGAGATCGCGCGCGCCATGGCCGGGTTGCCCAAGGAGCGGCGGGTCGAGGCCGCTCGAGCCCTGGCCGGGGCGGTGCTCGACCACCTCGCCGCCCTGGTCGAGACCGAGGGCGCCGACGGCGCCGCGATCCGCGACCAGCGCGTGGCCCCGCCCGCGCGCCGCCTGCTGGCGATCCACCGCGGCGCGGTCCCCGAGCGGCCGTCGACCCCGCTGGCACGATCGACCCTGCTGACCCGCAACCGCGCCGAGCCGTCGCTCGGCCACGAGCTGGCGCGCGAGATCGCCACTGCCGATCGCATCGACGCGATCGTCGCCTTCGTCACCGTCGGCGGCGTGCGCGCGATCCAGGCCGCGCTCGAGGGCTTCGCCCGCCGGGGCGACGCGGGCGGCACCCGGATGCGGGTGCTGACCACGACCTTCACCAGGACCACCGAGATCCAGGCGCTCGATGCGCTGGCCAGCCTGCCCGGCGTGCGGGTGAAGATCTCGTACGACGAGCGCCGGACCCGCCTCCACGCCAAGGCGTGGCTGTTCCATCGCGACAGCGGGCTCACCACCGCCTACGTCGGCTCGGCCAACCTGACCCACACCGCGCTGGGCACCGGCCAGGAGTGGATGGTCAAGGTCGCGGCCGCCGATCTCGCCCACGTGATCGACAAGTTCGAGGGCACCTTCGACACCCTCTGGGACGATCCCGAGTTCGAGCCCTACCGGCCCGACGACGACGAGGCCCGCGCCCGGCTCGTCGCCGCGCTGGCGGCGGCGCCGGCCGAGCTGGGCGCGAGCGTCCCGCAGTTCGACCTGCGGCCGTTCCCGTATCAGGAGGAGATCCTCGACCGGCTCGCCGCCGAGCGCGCGATCCACGGGCGCCGCCGCAACCTGGTCGTCGCCGCGACCGGCACCGGCAAGACGCTGATCGCCGCCTTCGACTACGCCCGCGTGTGCGCCGCGACCGGGGTCACGCCGCGGCTGCTGTTCCTCGCCCACCGCCGCGAGCTGCTCGAGCAGGCGCTGGCGACCTTCCGCCACGTGCTCCACGATCAGGCGTTCGGCGAGCTGCTGGTCGGTGGCCGCGAGCCGGTCCACTTCGACCACGTGTTCGCCACCATCCAGAGCGCGGCCTCGGCCGGCCTGGTCGAGCGGTTCGGCCCGGCCCACTTCCGCCACGTGATCGTCGACGAGTGCCACCACGTCCCGGCCGCCTCGTACCAGGCGGTGGTGCCGCGGCTCGAGCCCGACCTGCTGGTCGGCTTGACCGCGACGCCCGAGCGCAGCGACGGCCGCTCGCTGCTGCCCGACTTCGACGGCCACGTCGCGGCCGAGCTGCGGCTGTGGCACGCGCTCGACGATCAGCTGCTGGTGCCGTTCGAGTACTACGGCATCGCCGACGGCGTCGATCTGCGCGGCCTGCGCTGGTCGCGCACCGGCTACGACGTCGGGGCGCTCGACGCGATCTACACCGGCCACGACGCGCGCGCCGACCTGATCCGCCACCAGCTCGCGCGCCGGGTCCCCGACGTCCGCGCCGTGCGCGCCCTCGGCTTCTGCGTGAGCAAGGCGCACGCCGACTTCATGGCGGCGCGGTTCTCGGCGCGCGGCATCCCGGCGCTCGCCGTCCACGGCGACAGCGGCGACGAGCTGCGCGCGCGCGCGCCGCGCCTGCTGCGCGAGCGCGAGGTCAACGTGCTGTTCACGTGCGACCTCTACAACGAGGGCGTCGACCTGCCGTTCGTCGACACCCTGCTGCTGCTCCGGCCGACGACGAGCGCCACCCTGTTCCTGCAGCAACTCGGCCGCGGCCTGCGCCACTACCCGGGCAAGGCGTCGTGCCTGGTGCTCGACTTCATCGGCCAGCACCGCGACGAGTTCCGGTTCGACGCGACCCTGAGCGCGATGACCGGGGTGGCGCGCGCCAAGCTCCGCCGCGCGCTCGAGGACGGCTTCCCGTACCTGCCCAGCGGCTGCACGCTCCAGCTCGATCAGGTCGCCCGCGACGAGATCCTGCGCTCGCTCCAGGTGACCCTGGCCGGCGCCCGCCGGCTGGCCACCGAGCTGCGCGAGCTGTCGGCCGAGGCGGCCGCGCCCCTGACCCTGGCCCGGTTCCTGGACGAGACCGGCCGCGAGCCCGAGGAGGTCTACGCCGCCGGGGGCTGGTCGTCGCTGCGCCATCGCGCCGGCCTCGCCGAGGTCAGCGAGGACGACCAGGACCTCAGCCGCCGGCTCGGCCGCCTGCTCCACGTCGACGAGCCGGCGCGCCTGCGCGCCTACCGCGACGCGGTCGCCGCCGTGGCGCGGGGCGAGCCGCTGGTGCTCGACGCGGCCGACCGGGTTCGCCTGCACATGCTCGAGTTCCAGCTCAACCATCGCGGCACCCTGCGCGCCGCCGAGGACACCGCCGCCTGGCTGGCCCGCCGCCCGGCCGTCGCCGCCGAGCTCGAGGAGCTGCGCGAGGTCCTGGAGGACCGGGTGGCGATCGCCAGCGAGACCTACCCGGTCGCGGGCTGGCCGCTCGCGTTGCATCACCACTACGAGCGCCGCGAGATCGTCGCCGCGGTCGGCCACGCCGTCCCGGGCGAGAAGGGCAGCGTCCCCCAGGCCGGCGTGCTCACCCTCGACGGCCACCGCCAGCTGCTGTTCGTGACGCTCGACAAGTCCGGCCGCGCGTTCTCGCCGACCACGCGCTACCGCGACTACGCGATCAGCCCCGAGCGGTTCCACTGGGAGACCCAGGCCGCGGCCAGCGTGACGCGACCGAGCGGCCAGCGCTACCTGGCGAGCCCGGCCAACGGCTGGACGTTCTTCCTGTTCGTGCGGACCGATCCCGACGCGGCGTTCGCCTTCCTCGGCCCGGTCCGCTACGAGTCGCACACCGGCGACCGCCCGATCGCGATCACCTGGCGGCTCGACACGCCGCTGCCGGCGGTGCTGTTCGAGCGCTACGCGTTGCTGCGGTGACCCCCGTCAGCCCGGGTCGCGGCGGGCCCGGTCGCGCGGGCGCCAGTCGTCGACCGGGTCGCGCGGGTGCATGGGACCGTCGAACCGCAGGCGGAACGCGGCGTCGAAGTCGGTGACGCCGCGGGTGCGCACGAAGATGGTCTTGCGGTTGTACGGCAAGAAGAACAGCAGGAACGGGAAGAAGTTCTTGACCACCGCGATGTCGGCCTTCCACAGGTCGAGGCCGACGTCGGTGTAGAACGACGGCTTCATCACCATCGCCGGGCCCTCGGTGATGACCAGGCGGAGGTCGCCGGTCGAGACCACCGCGACGCGCAGGAAGCCGGGCCGGTCGTGCTTCGACAGCAGGGTGCCGCGGATCGGCAGCGGCGAGCTCGACGTCGGATCGAGCTTGCCGCCGACCGCCAGGGCGACCTCGGCGCCGGGCGCCAGCGGCCACAGCTCGGCGATGGCGTCCGGATCCCGGACGGCGGCGTAGGTGATCAGGCCGGCGCCCTCCTCGAGGATCGAGCGCAGGAGGTGGGTCGAGTCACCGGGCGCGCCGGCGGTGACGACGTCGGACGCGTCGGCGATGGTGACCACGCCGAGCTTGCGGCGGAGCCGGGCCTTGCGGGCCTGGACCAGCGCGTCGGACGCCGATGCGAACGCCGGCGGCTGGTCGTGGCGGCGGGCCCAGCACATGTCGGCCAGCTCGTCGGCGAGGCGCTCGGCGGCGCCGGCATCGCCGTTGGTGACCACCAGCGTCGACCAGCCGACCGACGGATCGTCGATCCACGGGTGGACCATCAGCGTCGACGCCGCCAGCGCCTCGCCGCGCCGCTCCATCGCCCGCATGCGGCGGAACACCGCGCGCATCGGCGGCAGGAAGTCGATGGTCTTGCCGCCGCCGAGCAGGAGCGGCAGGCTGCGCCACGCCGTGGTCGGGTGGTAGGTGCCGCGGGCGATGCCGTCGAGCAGCTCGGCGGCCTTGCGGCCACAGCGGGCGTGATCGCGGTGCGGGTTGGTGCCGTAGGCGACGATCGCGTCGGCGGCGGCGACCCGCTCGCGGGTCAGGTTGGCGTGGAGATCGTGCGTGCACACGACCGGGACCCCGCCGGCGGCCTCGCGCGCGGCGCGGAGGATGTGGGTCTCGGGATCGCGGAGGTCGACGACGCCCATCGCGCCGTGCAGCGCGAGGTAGACCCCGTCGAGGCCGGCGCCGCGCGCCCGGCGCAGGCCGTCGACCAGGCGGTCGAGCAGGGTGTCGAAGCAGGCGCGGGTCAGCGGCCCGCCCGACGACGCCCACGCCGACAGCACCGGCACCGTGGTCGCGCCGGCCCGGGTCGCGCCGTCGACGAACCCGGCCAGCTCGGCCTTCTTGAAGAAGCCGGCCACCTCGTGTCCGCCCGGGCCGACCGCCGCGGCCAGCGCGGCGCCGTCGAGGTAGTGGCTCTGCTCGAAGTCGGCCAGCGCCGTCGTCACCGGCGACAGCGCGTTGGTCTCCTGCATGATCCGGGCGTAGGCGAAGCGCACGGAGCGAGGGTACCCCGAACGGTCACCGCCGGCGCAGGCGCGCCCGCAGGGTCTGGGCCCGGTCGAGCAGGGCGTCGAGCGCCGGTCCGTGGCGATCGAGCAGGCGGCTGACCAGATCGTTGGCCGCCGGCTTCGCCACGTCGGGGACGATCGCGCCGGGGGCGTACATGGCCTCGAGGACCTGGCGCACGCCGCGCTTGACCAGGCCGCGCACCGGGACCTTGGCCATCATGCCGTACATCGGCGCGGTGCCCGCCTTGGCCAGCGACGGATCGGCGGCGACCTCGGCGACCGCGGCGCGCAGATCGGCGAGGTAGTCGGGGACGATCGCCCGGTGGTTGGCGGTGACGGTCAGGTGGATCGCCGCCGGGTGCTGGGTGCGATCGACCGACCAGCCGCGGGCCTCGAGGCGATCGGCGACGGCGTAGATGTCGGGGCCGCCGGCGGCGGTCGCGAACGCGACGATGGTCGCGTCGGGCGCGCCGACCAGGCGCAGGCCGGGTACGGCGGCGATGCCGGCGCGCAGGGCGTCGGCGGCCTCGCCGGCGGCGCGGGTCAGGCGCAGGTAGCCGTCCTCGCCGGTGGCGCGCAGCGCGGCCCACGCGGCGGCGATCGGACCGCCGGGGCGGGTGCCGAGCATGGTCGGCGACGCGTAGATGCCGCCGGGGAAGTCGGTGGCCACGAAGAACTGGTGGCGCATGGCGTCCATCGAGCGCCACAGCAGCACCGACGCGCCCTTGCCGGCGTAGGCGTACTTGTGGAGGTCGGCCGAGATCGACGTCACCGCCGGCACCCGGAAGTCCCAGCGCGGGATCGGCCGGCCGAGCCGCTCGAGCCAGGGCAGGACGAAGCCGCCGACGCAGGCGTCGACGTGCAGCGGCAGGCCGTGGCGGGCGGCGAGGTCGCCGACCTCGGCGATCGGATCGATCGCGCCGTGCGGGTACTGCGGCGCCGACGCGACCAGGCCGATGGTGCGGCTGCCGATCGCCCGCGCCATGGCGTCGACGCGGACGCGCTGGTCATCGTCGACGTCGACCTTGCGCAGGCCGACGCCGAAGTAGTGGGCGGCCTTGTCGAAGGCGGGGTGGATCGTCCGTGGCACGACCAGCTCGGGGCGCAGGATCCACGGCCGGGTCCGGCGCGCGCGATCGCGGTAGGCGGCGACCGCGACCAGGATCGACTCGGTGCCGCCCGAGGTCACGGCGCCGACGGTGTCGGCCGGGCCGTGGAACAGCGCCGCCGCCATCTGGGTGACCTCGGCCTCCATGCGGCGCAGGCTCTGGAACGCCATCGGGTTGAGCAGGTTGGCGCTGGCGTAGAGGGCGTGGGCGCGCTGGAGCAGGTGCTCGTGCTCGGCGCCGGCGTGATAGACCAGCGAGAACACGCGGCCGCGCCGCCAGTCGGTGTCGGCGGCCTTCATGGCGCCGAGCTCGGCGAGGACGTCGTCGGCGGCCACGCCGGCCGGCGGGATCGTGGCCCGGGTCATACGCCCCCGACCAGCGCGCCGTCGCCGAACGTGCCCTCGAACTGGGCCGAGAAGATGTTGTTGCCGCCGCGGCCGTCGATGTTCGACGGCGGCGACGTGATGCTGTCCTCGATGGTCGGCACGTCGTACCAGTAGTGGATGTAGCTGGCGCCCAGGCGGTAGCGGCCGAACGACCAGCGCAGGCCGCTGTGCAGGCCGACGTGGCTGAACGTCGGCTGATCGAGGGTGACCGTGCGCGCCGGCGCCGGCGTGCGGTCGTAGTGGCCGCCGAGCATCAGCTCGAGGCCGGGCACGCGGCCGAGGTCATGGACCCGCACGCCGCCCGAGACCGCGTACGAGTCGCGGTAGTCCTTCACGGTCTCGAGCTGCTGGACCAGGAAGATGTCGTTGACCTTGGTGAGCTGGCGGTCGTACTGGCGATACAGGAAGTAGCGCAGCTCGACGCCGACCTCGACCTGCGGGGTGGCGTCGACGTTGGCGCCGGCCATGAACGTCCACGGCAGCAGCAGCTCGGTCTCCTGGAAGCCCTGCAGGCGATCGGGCGCGGCGGCGTCGTCGCTGTACTGGACGACCACCGGGCCCTGCAGCCGGGCGTCCGAGCGCGCGATCACGGTCGCGCCCAGCGTGAGCCGCGGCACCGGCGTGGCCAGCACGCCGAGGTTCCAGCTCGGCACCCAGTCGCTGCCGTCGAGGGTCAGCTCCGGGTGCGAGCCGACCAGCGTGCTGACGTCGGTGCCGTTGACGATCGGGAACACGTAGCGGTTGCCGTGGATGCGGACGTTCATCATCCCGAAGCCGGCGCCGACCGCGATCGTCGGCGCCAGCCGGTACGCCGCCGACACCTGGGCCAGCGGCGACACCACGTAGCCGTCGATCAGGTGGTAGCGGGTGACGTCGTCGTCGGCGAAGGCGGCGCCGGTGGCGTTCGACACGTACAGCGACGCCGCGCCGTACAGCCGATCGTCGAGGATCTCGGCGGTGGCGACCACCATCGGGATGACGCCCATCGCGCGGGTCGGCCGGGTGGTCGGGTAGTAGCCGTCGGCGTCGACCGGGGCGTCGATGAAGCGATCGCTGTCGGCCCACGGCCGGACCCGGAACTCGGTGTCGAGCAGCGACAGGCCGAACGAGGCGTAGACGTGGACGCCCGACAGGAGGGTCAGGCCGGCCGGGTTGTGGAACACCGCCGACGGCTCGTCGGGGCGGCCGACCGCCGCGGCCATCGCGGTGCGGCGCGTGCCCATCTCGGGGATGCCGAAGCCGCCGGCGGCGGCGGGGGAGGCGAGGAGCGCGAGCGCGGCGAGCACCGGAGGACAGCGGTACATCGGGACGTCCTGGATGCGGGGATTCGACAGGCGGACGGCGGACAGGCCGGGCCCATGGTCCCCCGTGGTTGGCCCCGATCGTATGCCGAGCCGGACGCGAGCGGTGAGCCCCGGCGCCCATTTCTGGTCCGCAGGCTTCGTCGGGAGCGTCGTGACGCCTTGCAGCGATCCGGCGATCGGCCACATCTAGACTACAGGCATGTGGAACGACGACGTCGAGAGCGACAGGCCGCACGTGGTCATCCTCGGCGGCGGTTTCGGCGGCCTGTGGGCCGCGCGCAAGCTGCGCAAGGCGCCGGTCCGCATCACGCTGGTCGATCGCCGCAACCACCACCTGTTCCAGCCGCTGCTCTACCAGGTCGCGACCGCGGCGCTCAACGCCGGCGACATCGCCTATCCGATCCGCGCGATCCTCAGCAAGCAGCCCAACGTGCGCGTGCTGCTCGCCAAGGCCGAGCAGATCCTGCCCAAGGAGCGCAAGGTCGTCCTCGACGACGGCCACCTCCACTACGACTACCTGATCGTCGCCACCGGGGCGACCCACTCGTACTTCGGCAAGGATCAGTGGTCGCACTGGGCGCCCGGCCTCAAGAACGTCGAGGACGCCCTCGAGATCCGCCGCCGGGTGTTCCTGGCCTACGAGGCCGCCGAGCGCGAGGTCGATCCCGAGCGGCAGCGGCCGTGGCTCAACTTCGTCGTCGTCGGCGCCGGCCCGACCGGCGTCGAGCTGGCCGGCGCGCTGGCCGAGATCGGGCTGCACACCCTGGCCAAGGACTTCCGCCGCATCGATTCGACCCAGGTCCGGGTCGAGCTGGTCGAGGCCGGCCCGCGGGTCCTGCCGGCGTACCCCGAGAAGCTGTCGCGGGCGGCCCAGCGGTCGCTCGAGAAGCGCGGGGTCGAGGTGCGGCTCGGCGCGATGGTCACCGACATCGATCACGAAGGCGTCGAGCTGACCTTCGCCGGCAACGGCCAGGTCAAGACGCGGGTCCCCGCCAAGACGGTGCTGTGGGCGGCCGGGGTCCGGGCGTCGTCGCTGGCGACGTCGCTGGGCGTGCCGCTCGATCGCGCCGGCCGTGTGATCGTCGAGCCCGACCTCAGCGTGCCGGGCTACCGCGACATCTTCGTGGTCGGCGACCTCGCCGCGGCGACGTCGGAGGGCAAGCCGGTGCCCGGGGTCGCCCAGGGCGCGATGCAGGGCGGCACCCACGCCGCCGAGTGCATCGAGCGCGATCTGAAGGGCGAGCCGCGCAAGCCGTTCAAGTACTGGGACAAGGGCTCGCTGGCCACCATCGGCCGCACGTCGGCGGTGGTGTGGATCGGCCGCGCGCAGTACTCGGGCTTCTTTGCGTGGCTGTTCTGGTGGGTCCTCCACATCTTCTACGTGATCGGGTTCCGCAACCGGATCCTGGTGTTCCTGTCGTGGGCGTGGCAGTGGCTGTGGTTCAAGCGCGGCGTGCGGCTGATCACGGGCCCGATCGGTCACCTGCCCACGGTGCGGGGCATCGCGCCCGATGGAAGGCCGGCGCTGCCGCCGGCCGCGGCCGCGATCGATCTCGAACCGCGACCGCCCGCCGATCCCGACGAAGCGCCGCCGGCGCCGATGGATACGACCCACACCGCCCCGTGACGTTCACGCGGCGCCGGTCGGTGTGGCGCGCACGCGACGGCGCCACGGCGGCGAGCGACTGCGGGCTCGCGCACTTGCATCACGCCGGCCGCGGCACGACGCTTGCTGAGATGGGGCGCGTGCTTCGTTCGTCGTCCGCCGCGTGCGCGGCCGTGGTCGCGTCGGTCGCGGGGGCGGGGCTCGCCTCGAGTCAGCCGGTCGATCCGTACGCGGAGCCGGCGCCGGCACCTGCGGCCGGCGTGCCGGCGCCGGGCCCGGTCGAGCCGGTGGTGGCGCCGGCGCCGCCGTGGCCGGATCCGTCGTGGACGCCGCTCGACGACGACGGCTGGCCGCGCGGCGTGTCGCTCGAGGAGCTGCGCGCCCATCGGCGGTGCGGGCTGGCCGAGACCCTGCCCGGCCCGGGTGAGGTCATCCCGTGCCGGCCGCGCGTGTACCCCGAGGTGCCGCAGCTCCGCTTCGGCGTCGACTGGACCTCCGGCCTGGTCGCGGGCGACGTGGCCACCACCGGTGGTGCGCAGGGGCTCGGCGTCGAGCTCGACGTCACGCTGGCGCGCCGGCTGGCGCTGGGCGCGCGCTACGAGCTGATCGGCGCCGGCGAGCCGACGGCGGCGCCGGAGATGAGCGCGATCGCCGGCAGCCAGCGCGTGCTGGCGCAGGCGCGGTGGCGGACGTTCACCGACGAGGTCGATCGCGACGCGATCGCGGTCGGGGTCGGGCTCGGCTGGGCGTTCTCGGGCGAGCCGCTCGGCGGCGACGCGCCGGTGGCGCGGGCCGCGCTGACCCGCGAGGTCGGCTGGTACCTCGACGACGAGCACGCGCTCACCGCCGCGCTCGAGGTCGCCTACGCCCGCACGCTCGCCGAGCGCCCGGTCGAGACCGTGCTGGCGTCGGCGCGGTTCGGCTTCGAGCTGAACATCGCCGAGCCGAAGAACCTCGGCACCCGCGACGAGCCGCTGTCGGAGCGGCTGTGGAGCGGCGGCGAGGTGTACGCGTCGCCGTTCTTCCTCGGCCTGGGCTATTCGGTCGGGCTGCGGCTCCTCGATCACGTCCACGCGGTCGGCACCGCGAACTTCGCGTTCGGGCGCTACCGCGACGAGGGGACCCTGCAGGGCATGCACGGCGCCTGGGCCGGCATGGGCGGCCTGCGTCTCGACGCCGGCTGGCCGGGCCCGGCGCCGGCGTACCTGCTGGTGCAGGCCGGGCCGGCCTGGGTCGGCACCGAGGACGGCGGCGAGGTGCGGACGCTGGCCGACGCCGAGCTCGGCGTGCTGTTCCAGACCTGCGGCGGCGGCGCCGGCGCGGCGGTGCGCCTGCGCAGCGAGATCGAGGAC
>Ga0247822_10001098_pt1 | contig 16115 bp, 13 predicted proteins | sample 13C_Cellulose_Da_FD_192423 | JGI IMG/M metagenome (GOLD analysis project Ga0247822, IMG submission 192423) | Soil microbial communities from agricultural site in Penn Yan, New York, United States - 13C_Cellulose_Day30 | ecosystem: Environmental > Terrestrial > Soil > Agricultural land | place...
GCTCCTCGGCGGCCGACGTAGGCGATGACGTCGAGGAGCTCCTCGGTTCCCCACTGGGTGCCGCGCGACGACCAGGTCGGCAGCACGTGGAAGCCGTCGCCTTCGAGCGGCAGGCGCCGGCCGCCGAGGAGCTGACCGCCGTTGGCCTTGCCCCACGACACGCTGGTGCCGTCGCTGACCACGCCCCACTCGACGCACCCGCCCGAAAGCGCCGCGAGGGCGATCACCGTCGGGATGACGAGGCGCACCCCATCATTCTGACGGCGAGCGCCCTCGCGCTCAACCTTTCCGATGCGCCGGCCGCGAAGTCCGCGCCGGCCTCGGACTAATTCTTGTCCTCGAACTCGGCGTCGATCACGTCGCCCTCGCCGCCCGGGGCGCCCGCGCCCCGGCCTCGCCGCCCGGCCCGCCGGGACCGGGCTCGCCGCCCGGCGCCGCGCCGGCCTTGTACAGGGCCTCGGCGATCTTGTGGGCGACCTGCTGGAGCGACTCGAAGGCCGCCCGCAGCGCGTCGGGGGTGCCGGCGTCCCGGTTGGACTCGAGGACCTCCTCGGCCCGCTTGATCTCCTCCTCGGCCATCAGCCGGTCGGCGTCGGGCAGCTTGGCGCTGTTCTCGGTGACCAGCTTCTTGGTGCCGTAGATGAGGCTGTCGAGCTGGTTGCGGGCCTCGATCGCCTCCTTGCGCAGCTTGTCCTCGGCCTCGTGGGCGGCGGCGTCCTCGACCGCCTTCTTGATGTCGGCCTCGGACAGGCCGCCCGAGGCGGTGATGGTGATCGCCCGCTCGGCGCCGGTGGCCTTGTCCTTGGCGGTGACGTTGAGGATGCCGTTGGCGTCGATGTCGAAGGTGACCTCGATCTGCGGCACGCCGCGCGGGGCCGGCGGGATGCCGGTCAGCTGGAAGCGGCCGAGGGTCTTGTTGTCCTTCGCCAGCGGGCGCTCGCCCTGGGTGACGTGGACCTCGACGGTGGTCTGGTTGTCGGCCGCGGTCGAGAAGATCTCGCTCTTGCGGGTCGGGATGGTGGTGTTGCGCGGGATCTGCGGGGTGGCGACGCCGCCGAGGGTCTCGATCGACAGCGTCAGCGGAGTCACGTCGAGGAGCAGGATGTCCTTGACGTCACCCGACAGGACGCCGCCCTGGACCGCGGCGCCGAGCGCGACGACCTCGTCCGGGTTCACCGACCGGTTGGGATCCTTGCCGAAGAACTCCTTGACCTTGGCCTGCACCATCGGGATGCGGGTCGAGCCACCGACGAGGACGACCTCGTGGATGTCGGCGACCTTCTTGCCGGCGTCGGCGAGCGCCTTCTTGAGCGGCTCCATCGTGCGGGCGACGATGTCGTCGATCATCCGCTCGAACTGGGCGCGGGTGATCTTCTTGAGCAGGTGCTTGGGGCCGGTCTGGTCGGCGGTCAGGTACGGCAGGTTGACCTCGGTCTCCTGCACGCTCGACAGCTCGATCTTGGCCTTCTCGGCGGCCTCGCGGAGGCGCTGGAGGACCATCTTGTCCTTGCTGACGTCGATCCCGGTGTCCTTCTTGAACTCGGTGATCAGCCAGTCCATCAGCCGGTTGTCGATGTCGTCGCCGCCGAGGTGGGTGTCGCCGTTGGTCGAGACGACCTCGACGACCTTGTCGCCGACCTCGAGGATCGAGATGTCGAACGTGCCACCGCCCATGTCGAACACGGCGATGGTGTGCTCCTTGCCCTTGTCGAGGCCGTAGGCGAGCGCGGCCGCGGTGGGCTCGTTGATGATGCGCTTGACGTCCAGGCCGGCGATGCGGCCGGCGTCCTTGGTCGCCTGGCGCTGCGAGTCGTTGAAGTACGCCGGGACGGTGATGACCGCCTCGGTGACCGGCTCACCCAGGTACTCCTCGGCGGCGCGCTTGAGCTTCATCAGCACGCGCGCCGAGATCTCCGGCAGCGAGTACTTCTTGCCGCGGAGCTCGATGGCGCAGTCCCCGTTCGACGCCGCCACCACCTTGTAGGGGACCCGCTTGATCTCGTCCTGAGTGGCGGGGTCGGTGAACTTGCGGCCGATGAGCCGCTTGGCGGAGAACACCGTGTTCTCCGGGTTGGTGATGGCCTGACGACGAGCGATCTGCCCGACCAGCACCTCGCCGCGGTCATCGAACGCGACGACGGAAGGCGTCAACCGTGCGCCTTCCTCGTTGGTGATGACCTTGGGCTCCTTGCCGTCCATGATCGCGACGACGGAGTTGGTGGTGCCCAGGTCGATGCCGATGATCTTGCCCATTGTGTAACCTTCGGGGTGAGCGGGTTTGTGTGGTGCGCAACCTAAGCACCGCCCATATGCCCGTCAACAGGCTGCAGCGAATCCCGTAGCGGGGAGGAACGGGCGCGTGGACGTGGTCGCGGTGGTGGTCGACCGAAACGACGACAGCGCACCGGGAGTCGCCCCCGTGCGCTGTCGCCACGCCGATCGTCGAGCGAGCGGCTACGCCGCGGTCTCGGCCGCCGCCTGCGCGGCCAGGTCCTTGATGCCCTGGGGCGGATCGGTGAGGGCCAGCACCAGCACCTCGTCCATCCGCTTCACCGCGTGGATCTCCATCTCCTTCTTGACCTCCTCGGGCACGTCGACGAGGTCCTTGACGTTGCGGTCGGGGATGATGACCCGCTTGATGCCGGCGCGGTGGGCGGCGAGCAGCTTCTCCTTGAGGCCGCCGATCTGCAGCACGTTGCCGCGCAGCGTGATCTCGCCGGTCATGGCGACGTCGGGCCGCACCGGGTGGCCGGTGAGGAGCGACACCAGGGCGGTGTACATGGTCACGCCGGCCGACGGGCCGTCCTTGGGCACCGAGCCGGCCGGGACGTGGACGTGGAGGTCGACGTTCTCGAGGAAGTTGCCGGCGTCGAGGCCGAGCTGGGGCGCCCGGCTGCGCACGAACGACAGCGCGGCGGTGACCGACTCCTTCATCACGTCGCCGAGCTGGCCGGTCAGGGTCAGCTTGCCCTTGCCCGGCATCTTGGTCGCCTCGATGAACAGGATGTCGCCGCCGACCGCGGTCCAGGCCAGGCCGGTCGCGACGCCGGGCTCGCTGGTGCGATCGGCGACCTCGGACACGAACTTGGGCGGGCCGAGGTACTCGCGAGTCTCCTCGACGCCGACCACCTCGTGCTCCTTGGCGTTGCCCTCGGCGACCTTGACCGCGACGCCGCGGCAGATCGACCCGATCTCGCGCTCGAGGTTACGGACGCCGGCCTCGCGGGTGTAGCTGTCGATCACCTCGAACACCGCGTCGTCGGTGACCTCGCAGCGATCGCCACCGAGGCCGTGCTCCTCGAGCTGCTTGGGCACGAGGAACGCGCGGGCGATGTGCTTCTTCTCCTGGCGGGTGTAGCCGGGCAGCTCGATGATCTCGAGGCGATCGCGCAGCGCCCACGGGATCGGGTCGAGCTGGTTGGCGGTCGCGATGAACATGACCTTGGACAGGTCGAAGGTCACCTCGAGGTAGTGATCGGAGAAGCTCGAGTTCTGCTCGGGGTCGAGCACCTCGAGCAGCGCCGACGCCGGATCGCCGCGGAAGTCGTGGCCGAGCTTGTCGATCTCGTCGAGCACGAACACCGGGTTGTTGGTCCCGGCCTTCTTGATGCCCTGGATGATGCGACCGGGCAGCGAGCCGACGTAGGTGCGGCGGTGGCCGCGGATCTCGGCCTCGTCGCGCACGCCGCCGAGCGAGATGCGGACGAACTTGCGGCCGATGGCGCGGGCGACCGAGCGACCGAGCGAGGTCTTGCCGACGCCGGGCGGGCCGGCGAGGCACAGGATCGGGCCCTTCTTGTCGTCCTTGAGCTTGCGGACGGCCATGTACTCGACGATGCGCTTCTTGACCTTGTCGAGGTCGTAGTGGTCCTCGTCGAGGCAGCGGCGGACCTCGGCCAGCTCGATGTGGTCCTCGGTCGAGATCGCCCACGGCAGCTCGACCAGCCACTCGAGGTAGGTGCGGGTGACGGTGTACTCGGCCGACGACGGCTGCATGCCCTTCAGGCGCTCGAGCTGCTTCTTGGCGGCCTTCTCGGCCTCCTCGGGCATCTTGGCCTTCTGGATCTTCTCGCCGAACTCGTCGAGATCGCCGCCGCCGTCGTCGAGCTCGCCCAGCTCCTCCTTGATCGCCTTGAGCTGCTGGCGCAGCACGTACTCGCGCTGGTTGCGGCCCATCTCCTCCTGCACCTGGGTGTTGATCCGCTCGCGGACCTTGAGCACCTCGAGCTGGCGGGACAGGAACTGCAGCACCTTGCGGGTGCGGGCCTTGATGTCGAAGGTCTCGAGGATGTCCTGCTTCTCGGACACCTCGAGCTCGAGGTTCGACGTGATCAGGTCGGCGAGGTGACCGGGCTCGGTGACCGAGTCGACCAGCGCGCCGGCCTCCTTGGGCACCGCGTCCATCAGCTTGACCACGCGCTTGGCGATGTCCTTGAGGTTCATCACCAGGGCGTCGAGCTCGACGTCGGACGTGGTCGGGTCGGGCACCGCCCGCACCCGCGCCGACAGGAACGGCTCGTTGCCCTCGACGCCGGTGACGTCGAAGCGGCTGACGCCCTGGAGGATCACCGAGAAGTTGTCCTTCGCGAGCTTGATCACCTTCAGGATGCGCGCCGCGCACCCGACGGTGTAGAGGTCGCCCGAGCCCGGATCCTCGGTCCGCGCGTCGCGCTGGGTGAGGATGCCGATGACCGGGCGCTCCTTCGCGATCGCGTCCTCGACCAGCCGCACCGACTTCCGCCGGCCCACGTCGATCGGGATGATCGATCCGGGGAACAGCACGGAGTTGCGCAGCGGCAGGATGGGAAGGACGTCGGGAATCTCGACGGGCTGGTCTCCCCCAGCCTTGGCCTTGGACATGGGCGAAACCTAGCCACCGCGCAAGCAGATCGTCAAGGCAACCTAACCCTAATGAGGGGACGTCGATCGCACGACAACTGGCCGGATCGAGAGGCAGGCGGCACCTCGTTCGGGCAGGCGCGCACGCGCGACCGGCCGGCGCGCGCGCGATCGCCGATCGTGCACCGGCCTTCGTGGGTCGACCGATCCGCACCGGCCATCCCATCCGCCATCCGCCGCCTCCGACCGCCCTCGCAGCGCCCTTGACATCCACCCTGACTCCGATTAATGTGGTCTTACCAGTTGGTAAGACCACCCATGACCCTCAGCACCGAACCGGACACTAACACGGGCGCGGGGAGCGGACATTCGACCGCGATCGAATCCGTGCTCGAGACCCTGCTCGCCGAGATCATGCGTGGAACGTATCCGGCGGGAGCCCGGCTGCCCGCCGAGCGCGAGCTGTCGAAGCTGCTCGGCGCGAGCCGGCCGACGCTGCGCGAGGCGCTCCGCCGCCTCGGCGAGTGGCAGCTCGTCGAGCCGCGCCGCGGCTCGGGCATCGTCGTCCGCCCGCTCGCCGACTGGTCGATCGAGGTGCTGCCGTCGTACCTGCGCTACGCGCGGCCGACGCCGGGCATGCCGACCGCCGGCCGGCTGCTGCTCGATCTGCTCGCGCTACGCCGGGTGATCCTGCGCGACGTGGTGCGCCTGATCGCGCCGCGCATGCAGCCGGGCGGCACCGCCCAGGCCCGGGCGCAGCTGGCGCGGGCGTGGGCGTCGCGGTCGAACCCGGCCCAGTTCGTGCGCGAAGACTTCCTGGTCATGCGCGCGGTGACCGAGGCCGCCGGCGTGCTGCCGGCGGTGTGGATGCTCAACCGGGTCGCCGGGGTCTACCTCGACATCGCCAACGCCGTGTCGAGCCAGAACCGGGTGCCCGACGACTACGTCGAGAGCTCGACCGCCTACCTCGACGCGCTCGAGCGCGGCGACGGCGAGGGCGCGGCCGACTTGATCACCACGTACCTCGAGCGCCACGACGCCGCGTTCACGCGCGCGCTCGAGATGATCGCCTGATCGCGCCCGCGCCGATCCCACGTCCATCCCGCTGATCCCGACCCGCCCGATGGGGAGATGATCGCATGAGCTACAAGCATCCGCCGCTCGTCCGCCGCGTGCTCACGAGCCTGGTCCCGGTGGTGTGTCCGCCCGAAGCGGTCGCGCTCGGCCTGACCGAGGCGATCGTCGATCACGTCGAGCTGACCATGGGCGCCCTGCCCGCGACCTTCCGCCAGGGCCTCGCGCTCGGCCTCGCCACCTACGACAACAGCGCCCGGCTGTGGCCGCCCGCGCTCGGCCGCCGCGCCAGCGCGCTGCCGCTCGAGCTGGCCGACCGCTGGTTCCTCCGCTGGGAGGAGGGCTTCACCCCGATCGAGCGCGAGCTGGCCAAGGCGGTCGGCCAGCTGCTCAAGCTCGGCTGCTACGAGCAGCCGGCGATGCAGGCCCGGCTCGGCTACACGCCGTCGGCGTGGATCGACGAGGTCAAGCAGCGGCGGCTCAAGGTGTACTCGGACGACGTTCGCAAGGCGGAGGCAGCGATCACCGCGCCCGACCCGCTGCGGCCCCCGGTCAAGAAAGTCGAGCGCGCGTGATGGTGGCGTTGCCCAAGCCCGCGGTCGGCCAGGACCGCATCCCCGATGGAGTGTGGACCCGGTCGACCATCCACGGTGACACCGTGCTCGACGCCGACGTCGTCATCGTCGGCAGCGGCGCCGGCGGCGCGACCCTGGCCGCCGAGCTGGCCGAGTGCGGGCTCGACGTGATCATGGTCGAAGAGGGTCGCTACTACACGACCCGCGACTTCACCGCCGACGCGTCGGCGGCCGTGCGCGCGCTGTACCGCGACGGCGGCGCGACCATGGCGATCGGCAACCCGCCGGTGCTGTTCCAGGAGGGCCGCACGGTCGGCGGCTCGACCGTGGTCAACGGCGGCATGTCGTGGCGCACGCCCGAGCGGATCCTCGAGCGGTGGCGGCGCGAGGCCGGGGTCGACGGCATCGACGCCGCCGACATGGAGCCGTACTTCGAGCGGGTCGAGCGCCGCATCAACGTGCGCTACCAGGACCCCGAGTCGGTCGGCGTCGACAACCTGCTGCTCAAGCAGGGCGCCGACGCCAAGGGCTGGAAGGTCATCCCCAACCTGCGCAACCAGGTCCACTGCCCGGGCTCGAACAACTGCGCGTTCGGCTGCCCGACCGGCGCCAAGCAGTCGGCGCTGGTCACCTACGTGCCGCGCGCGCTGCACTTCGGCGCCCGCCTGCTGTCGGACGTGGCGGTCGACAAGATCCTGATGCACGGCAAGCGCGCGGTCGGCGTGCAGGGCCGGGTGGTCGGCGACGACGGCGAGCGCACCCACCGCGTCGTCGTGCGCGCCAAGCTGGTGGTGTCGGCGTGCGGCGCCATCCAGACCCCGGCGCTGCTGGCCCGGTCGGGCATCCGGTCGCCGTCGGGCCGGCTGGGCAAGAACCTGTCGCTCCACCCCAACGTCAAGCTGGTCGCCGTGTTCGATCAGCCGGTGCGCGGCTGGGAGGGCGTCCACCAGGCGTTCCAGGTCCGCGAGTTCGAGGGCGAGGGCCTGCTGTTCGCGGCGGTCAACATCCCGCCCGGCATCCTGGCCATGACCACCCACGGCCGCGGCGCCGAGCTCGGCCGGTTCATGGACGACTACGACAAGATGGTCGTGTCGGGCATGCTGTGCGAGGACACCGCGACCGGCTCCGTGAAGACGATCGGCGGCCGGGCCCAGGCCTTCTACCAGCTGGCCGACTTCGACGCCGACCGGCTGATCCGCGGCGTCGCGCTGCTGTCGGAGATGCTGTTCGCCGCCGGCGCCAAGCGGATCGTGACCCCGTTCGCCGGTGCGCCCGAGCTGACCGGCCCCGACGACACCCGCTCGCTGTACCAGCGCAAGATCCCCAAGTCGTCGATGGAGGTGGTGACCGTGCACATGATGGGCACGGCCGGGATGGGCGAGGATCGGACCCGCGCCGTCACCGACTCGTACGGCCTGGTCCACGACGCCGATCGCCTGATGGTGTGCGACGCGAGCCTGTTCCCGACGCCGATCGGGGTCAACCCGATGGAGACGATCATGGCGCTGGCGACCCGCGCCGCCGCCCACGTGCTCGACAACCTCGAGAGGTTCCGATGACGTCCACCCAGTCCGCCTTCGCCTCGTCCGCTCGGGCCGTGCCGCCGCCGCCGGCGGCGCGCCCCAACCGTCCCAGCGAGCTGGTCCGCGCCCTCGAGCGCATGCAGCCGGGCGAGCTCGAGACCGCGTTCCTGCGCGGCGCGACCCCGACCGCCGATCAGCTGGCCGGCTGGGAGTTCCGCGGCCTCAACACGCCGGCGTGGTTCCGCCTGCTCGGCATCAAGAAGTTCATCAAGGGCTTCTACCGCGACGCCGAGCGCGACCTGTGGGGCTACAACTGCCCGGTCGAGCAGAACCGCATCGTCGAGCCGTGGATCGCCAAGCCCAGCGACGCCGATCCCAAGCGGTTCGGCTTCTACCGGGTGACCTCGGTCGATCCGACCGGCCGCGACAACCGCTACCTGCACGCGCTGCTCCTCGACTACGGCCAGGGCAAGAACCCGCGCCTGGATCCGAGCGCCGGCCTGCGCGACTACCTGGTCCAGGTCGACAAGGGCAACCCCGACGTCTTCCTCGGCAAGGCCTACTTCGCGGTCGGCCCGGCCCGCCTGCCGACCTTCAGCTTCTTCATCCTCGAGCGCCACCGGCCCGGGCCGGCGTCGATCGAGCGCTGAATCGCGCGCAACTTCCGAGCGCACCGGCCGATGATCCGGGTATGGACCCGGATGACCTCGACCACGGCGACGACTTCGATCCGGACCCGCCGCGCGTGCGGCCATGGCGGATGATCGTGGGAAGCGTGATCGGCGTCGTGGCAACACTGCTCGCGCTGTGGTCGTGGGCCGTGATGCGTGCGGTGGCGCGGGCGCCCGAGCCGCAGGGATCCGGGGCGGCGGTCGGGCAGGCCCTGGGTTCGGTCATCGCCGCGGTCGTCCTCGTCGTGAGCGCGATCGTCGCCATGGTGGCGGCGGCCACGCCGATCACGGCGCTCGCCGAGGCGCGGGCCGCCGCGCGGGCCGCGCAACCGCTCCAGCCGGTCGCGGCCGACGACGATCGCACGCCGAGCGGCTAGCGCGTGCGCGGCGCGACCGAGGCGATGTACTCGATGCGCCCCTGGTAGCCGGCGAGGAACGGCCCGTCGGCTCCGTGACACCTCCAGGCCCGGCAGGTTGCCGACCGCGGGCCGCGATCGCGCCGCGCGATGCGAAGGGCGCCGAGGGGGCGTCGTCCCCGGCGACGGCGGCGATGCTATATGCTGCGCCGCGATGTCCCAACTTGCGGTCTGGATCGTCGGCGCCGCAGGCCACGTCGGCACCTGCACGCTGGCCGGATGGGCCGCGCTGCGGGCCGGCCTGATGCCGCCGACCGGCCTGGTCACGGTCGGGGACCCGCTCGGCGCGCTGCCGCTGGCCGGGTTCGACGAGGTCGCGTTCGGCGGCCACGAGCTGCGCGAGCGCTCGCTGGCCGAGGCGGCGCGCGCGCTGGTCGCCGAGGGCATCCTGCCGGCGGCGGTGGTCGAGCACCCGGCGGTGGCGGCGGCGGTCGCCGCGGCCCAGGCCGAGCTGCGGCCGGGCATCGCCGGCAGCGGCGGCTGGGACGAGCTGCAGCGGATCCGCGCCGACCTGGCCGGGTTCCGCGATCGCCACGGCGCCGCCCGGGTGGTGGTGCTCAACGTGGCGTCGACCGAGGCCGACCCGCCCGACGTGCGTGATGCGGGCGCCCTGCCCGACGAGCCCGAGGCGCTGCTCGCCGCCGTGCAGGGCGGGCGGCGGCTGCCGGCCAGCTCGGTGTACGCCGCGGCCGCGCTCGACCTCGGGATGGCGTACGTCAACTTCACGCCGTCGACCGGCGCCGATCTGCCCGGGCTCGACGCGCTCGCCCGCGCCCGCGGCGCGGTCCACGCCGGCGCCGATGGCAAGACCGGCCAGACCCTGGTCAAGACCGTGCTGGCCCCGATGTTCGCGGTGCGGCGGCTGCGGGTGCAGAGCTGGGTCAGCCACAACATCCTCGGCAACGAGGACGGACGGGCGCTCGACGACCCGGGCCGGCGCGCCGCCAAGCAGCGGTCGAAGGCGGCGCCGCTGGCCGCGATCCTCGGCTACGCGCCCGAGAGCCGGGTCGGCATCGACTACGTGCCCAGCTACGGCGACTGGAAGCTGGCCTGGGACCGCATCGTGTTCGAGGGCTTCGGCGGGGCGCAGATGTCGCTCGAGCTGACCTGGCGCGGCAGCGACACGGCGCTGGCGGCGCCGCTGTGCATCGATCTCATCCGGCTGGTCGAGCTGGCCCAGCGCCGCGGCGAGCGCGGCGCGCTCCACCACCTGGCGCTGTTCTTCAAGAGCCCGCTCGGCACCGCCGAGCACCGGCTCGAGCGCCAGTGGCAGACCCTGCTCGCCCATCTCCTGCCCGACGAGGCCGCATGACGATCGGCGCCCTGCTCCGCCTGGTCCGCCCGCCCAACGTGTTCACCGCGTTCGCCGACGCGATGGCCGGCCTGCTGGTGCTGTGGGGGCTCGGCCTGTCGGTGCCCGATCGCGCCTGCCTGGTGATCCTGGCCTCGGGCTGCCTGTACCTGGCCGGCATCGTGCTCAACGACGTGTTCGATCGCGAGATCGACGCGCGCGAGCGGCCGACCCGGCCGATCCCGAGCGGCGAGGTCGGGGTCGGGGTCGCGGCGCTGCTCGGGTTCGCCCTGCTGGCCGGCGGCGTGCTGCTGGCGGCGTCGATCGGCCGGTCGCCGGCGATCGTCGCCGGCGTGCTGGCAGGGTGCATCCTCGCCTACGACCTCGGGCTCAAGCACACCCGGCTCGGCCCGCTGGTCATGGGCTCGTGCCGCGGCCTCGACGTCGCGCTGGCGATCTCGACCGGGATCGCGATCGAGGCCAGCTGGCCGGCGGTGGCGATCGCCGGCCCGGTGGTGCTGGCGCTGTACGTCGCCGGGCTGACCTACATCGCGCGCGACGAGGTCGACGGCAACACCACCCGGCGCGCGCGCACCGGCCTGAGCTTCCTCGCCCTGCTGGCGGCCGGTGTGCTGATCGCGCTGCTGGCGTGCCCCTGCCTGCCGCGCAGCGGCTTCGCCTGGCCGTGGGTCGCGCTCGCGCTGTGGCTCGGCTGGCGCAACTGGGCGCCGGTGTGGCGGCGCCACGACGGCCCGTCGACCGGGCGCGCGATCGGCGGTGGCATCCTGCTCATCCCGGTGATCGACGCGGCGATCGCCGCCGTGGCCGGCTGTCCGTTCTGGGCGGTCGGTGTGGCCGCGCTGGCGGTCCCGGCGCTGATCCTCAAGCAGTTCTTCTCGCCGACCTAGCTCGCCATGCGGCTCGGCTACAACACCAACGGCTTCGCCCACCACCGCTTGCTGGACGCGATCGCGGTGGTCGCCGACATCGGCTATCGCGCCATCGCGATCACGCTCGACGTCCACCACCTCGATCCGTTCGCCGCCGGCCACGCCGCCGAGCTGGCCGAGGTCGCCGCCGCCTGCCGCGCCCGCGACCTGGTGCCGGTGGTCGAGACCGGCGCCCGCTTCCTGCTCGACCCGCGCCGCAAGCACCGCCCGACCCTGCTGTCGGCCGATCCGCGCGAGCGCGCGGTGCGCATCGACTTCCTCGCCCGCGCCATCGACGCCGCGGCCGCGCTGGGCGCGCCGGTGGTGTCGCTGTGGTCGGGCGCGGCCGACGACGCTCCCGGCCCCGGCCCCAGCGCCGCGCTCGACGATCGCCTGGCCGAGGGCCTCCGCGCGGTGTGCGCGCGGGCCCGCGCCGCCGGCGTGGTGATCGGCTTCGAGCCCGAGCCCGGCATGTACGTCGAGGACATGGCCGGCTTCGCGCGGGTGCGCGCGCTGGTCGGCGATCCGGCGCTCAAGCTCACCCTCGACGTCGGCCACGCCCACATCACCGAGGCCGCCGGCGCCGAGGCCACGGTGCGGGCGTGGGCCGCCGAGGTGGTCAACGTCCACGTCGAGGGCATGCGCCGGGCCGAGCACGACCACCTGGTGCCGTGGGAGGGCGACCTCGACGTGCGCGCGGTGCTGGCCACGCTCGCCGACGTCGGCTATCGCGGCCCGGCCTGCTTCGAGCTGTCGCGCCACTCGCACGACGCGGCGCGGATCGCGCGGCGCGCGTTCGAGCTCGTCACCGCGGCCGCATGAGGTCGAGGATGAAGCCCTTGACGTCGGTGGCCGCGAACCGCTCGCGGCGCTGATCGCCCTCGCTGCACAGCAGCACCGGCCCCTCGCCGTCGCGGGCCGGCAGGCGGCCGTGCGACCCGCGCACGCCCGTGGCGTCGAGCGGGATGACGTCCATCGTGTAGCGCAGGCCGAGCGCCTTCTGGGCCAGGCGTACCGCCGCCCGCGCCTTGGCCGCGCCGCCGTCGAACAGGAGCTCGGCCGGGTCGTAGCCGGGCTTGCGGTGGATCTCGACGGTCGGCGCGAAGTCGGGCGCGCGGGCGTCGTCGAGCCAGTAGTAGTAGGTGAACCAGGCCTCGGGGTCGGCGATCGCGACCAGATCGCCGGCGCGCGGGTGATCGAGCCCGGCGGCGCGCTTGCCGTCGTGATCGAGGACCTCGGCGACGCCGGGCAGCTGCGCGACCACCTCGCGGGCGCGCGGCAGCACCTTGGGATCGTTGACGTAGACGTGGGCGATCTGGTGGTCGGCGACCGCGAACGCCGCCGACGCGAAGGTATCGAGCAGCTCGCCGGCCGGGTTGTAGGCCACCTCGAGCAGGCCGGCCTCGCGCAGCGCGCGGTTGACGTGGACCGGGCGGTGGACGTCGGTGATGCCGTACTCGGACAGCACGACCACGATCGCGCCCGACGCGCGCACGTGATCGATCAGCGCGCCGGCGACCTCGTCGATCGCCGCCGCGGCGAGCTTGGCCTCGGGGCCGCGCGAGCCGAACCGCTGCAGGTCGTAGTCGAGGTGCGGCAGGTAGACCAGGGTCAGGTTGGGCCGCTGCTGGTCGAACACCCAGCGGGCGGCGTCGGCGATCCACCGCGACGACGGCAGGCCGGCGCGCGGGCCCCAGAAGTCGAACAGCGGGAACTCGCCGTAGCGGCGGGCGAGCTGCTCGCCCAGCGCCGCCGGCCGGGTGTACACGCCCGGTCCCTTGCGGCCGTCGGCGTAGTAGACCGGCCGCGGGGTCACCGCGACGTCGGTCGACGCGCCCATCGCGTACCACCAGAACAGGTTGGCGACGGTGACGTCGGCGCCGTAGGCCTGGCGCGCGGCGTCCCACAGCTTCTCGCCGCCGACCAGCCGGTTCGACTGGCGCCACAGCCAGATCTCCGACAGCTCGCGGAAGTACCAGCCGTTGCCGACGACGCCGTGCTCGCGCGGCAGCGCGCCGGTGAGCAGGGTCGACTGCACCGAGCAGGTCACCGCCGGCAGGATGGTGCCGAGCGGCGCCTGGAAGCCGGCGGCGGCGAGCGCCGACAGGCGCGGCATGTGGACGAGGAGATCGGGGGTGAGCCCGACCACGTCGATCACGACGACCGGGCGGGTGCGTGGAGAGGTCATGCGGGGTGGGCTCCCAGCGAGGCGAGCAGGTCCCGCGTCCAGGCCAGCTCGCGCGCGATGCCTTCGACGAGGCCGGCGTCATCGCGCGGCCGCCGGTCGTCGGGCAGGACGTTCCAGGTGTAGGTCTCGACCTCGAGGTGCGGCGGCTCGCCGGCGCCGGCCAGCGCCGCCGCCAGCACCGGCGCGATCGCGTCGCGGGTGGTGGCGAACGCGCCGACGTCGCGCTCGTGGACCGGCACGTGGAAGTGCACCCGCCATGGCGCGCCGCGATCGAGGGTGGCCAGCGCCTCGGGCAGATCCATCGCGCCGCCGGCGGCGGTGCGGACCTGGTGGAGGAAGCGCGGCTCGTCGAACGCGGCCAGCGCCGCACGCTGGCCGTCGCGGTCGGGGCGCGGCACCACCAGCGCGCTCGAGATCTGGATCTTGGCGCAGCGCACGCCGGCCGCGGCCAGCGCGGCGAACGCCGCCCGCGGCTCCTCGTCGACGACCGCGGCGTGGCAGCAGTCGAGGCAGACGCCGAGCCCGCCGCCGCCGAGCTCGCCGAGGAACCCGGCCAGCGCGTCGGCGCGCTCGAAGCCGGCGCCGGGCTCGGGCTCGATCGCCAGCTCGATGCGGCGGCCGGTGCGGGCGGCGATCGCGTCGAGCTGGTCGGCGGCGCGGCGCAGGCCGTCGCCGCCGGCGGCGCGATCGACCGACGCCGCGCCGAGCGGCACGGTCGAGATCGAGCCGGTCGCGACGTCGTCGGGCAGGAGCTCGGCCAGGATGGCGGCGAGGTCGACGGTGTAGGCGACCCGGGCCGGATCGGCCCAGCTCGGCTCGAACACCCGCTCCTTGACCCGCGGCGCGTGGAAGCCGCCGTAGGGAAAGCCGTTGAGGGTGAACACGTACAGGCCCTCGGCGGCGAGCGCGGCGCGCAGCGCGGTCAGCGCCGCCGGATCGCGCAGCTCGGTCGCGGCCGGCCGGGCGATCCACAGGCCGACGCCCATGCGGGCCACGCCGAGCCGGGCCCGCACCGGGCCGCAGATGCGGCGGGCCTGCTCGACCAGCGCGGCGACGGTCTCGCCGGGCAGGACGTTGTAGCAGTAGCCGAGGTGGAGTGTCCGGCCCCCGGACAGACGCAGGTGCATGGACTCGCCTAGGCGCCTTGGCCGCGCAGGATGCTGTTGCCCTGCCACAGCTCGCCGTCGAGCACCGGCCGGCGATCGAGCTCGGCGGCGTCGAGCCGGCCCGACTGGGCGACGAACGCGATCGGGTTGTGCCACACCACCTTGTCGACCTCGGCGGCGCTGAACCCGCCCCGCTTCATGCGGGCGGCGGTGCGGGCGACCTTGAGCGGGTCGCTCTTGCCCCAGTCGCACGCGCTGTTGAGGATCATCTTGTCGGTGCCCCAGCGCTGCAGGATGGCGACCATCCGCCCCTCGTCCATCTTGGTGTCGGGGTAGATCGAGAAGCCGATGAAGCAGCCGGTGCCGGCGCACAGGGCCACGGTCTCCTCGTTGTTGTGATCGACCAGCGCGCGCTCCATCGGGAAGCCGACGTCGCGCAGCACGTCGAGGGTGCGCTCGACGCCCTTCTTCTTGTCGCGGTGCGGGGTGTGGATCAGCGCCGGCAGGCCGTGGACCCGGGCCAGCTCGAGCTGGGCGGCAAAGAAGCGCTCCTCGGTCGCGGTCATGTCGTCGAAGCCGATCTCGCCGACCGCCAGCACGCCGTCCTTCTCGAGGTAGCGCGGCAGGTGCTCCATCACCCCGGCGTTGACGCGCTCGTCGTTGGCCTCCTTGGGGTTGAGGGCGATCGCGCAGAAGTGATGGATGCCGTACTGGGCGGCGCGGTAGCGCTCCCAGCCGAGCAAGGTGTCGAAGTAGTCGAGGAAGGTGCCGACGTGGGTGCGCGGCTGGCCGAGCCAGAACGCGGGCTCGAGGACCGCCTCGACGCCGGCGAGCGCCATGTGCTCGTAGTCGTCGGTGATCCGGGAGATCATGTGGGCATGGGGCTCGAAGATCCGCATCGGAACCTCTAGGGCGTCAGGGCGCGGCGCAGGGCGGCGGCGATCGCCGCGACCGGCTCGCGGTCGGCGCGATCGGCGAGGAACGGGCGCAGCCGGGCGTCGGCGGCGGCCAGGCGGCCGAGCGCCTCGGCGGCGGCGGCGCGGTGCTCGGGGCTCGGGTGCTCGAGGTAGCCGAGCAGCTTGGCGGCCAGGCCGGGCGGCGGGAACCGCGCCGCGACCGGCCACAGCTCGGGCGGCACCGCCCGGGTCGCGGCCTCGCGCTCGGTGGCGAAGTCGACGAGGCTCGCGGCCAGCTCGGCGTCGGCGCGCTCGTCGAGCCGGGCCAGGCGACCGAGCGCGAAGCCGTTGAAGATCGCCTTGAGGGCGGCCTTGCGCCACTCGTGCTGCGGCAGGTGGCGGCCGGCGTACGGGTTGTCGCAGATCGCCGCCTCGAAGATCTCGCCCTGGGTGACCCGCATGGCGTCGAGCACGGCCGGCAGCGCGGCGGCGTCGGCGGCGGCGCCGGGCAGGAACGCGAGCGCGCGCAGCGCGCCGGTGCGCTCGCGGGCGTCGCCCTGGTGGTACAGCGCCAGCGCGCGGGCGAGCGCGCTGGCGCTGTACCACC
>Ga0247822_10001099_pt1 | contig 16103 bp, 14 predicted proteins | sample 13C_Cellulose_Da_FD_192423 | JGI IMG/M metagenome (GOLD analysis project Ga0247822, IMG submission 192423) | Soil microbial communities from agricultural site in Penn Yan, New York, United States - 13C_Cellulose_Day30 | ecosystem: Environmental > Terrestrial > Soil > Agricultural land | place...
AGTGCGACCTGCGGCCCAAGGGTGTGCCCTGGGAGCCGGCACCGACGCTCGCGGTGCGTACCGCGGCATCCGTCGCCGTGAGCGCGACGACCGGTGCGGGCCTCTCCGGCCTCCGCGCGACGATCAGGACAGTCGTGCGAACGCTGGTCCCGGACGCGAGTGAGGAGCTGCCGCCAGTGACGCGTGCACGGCATGTGGCGTCGCTGCGCGCCGCGCGCTCTGAGATCGAGGCGTTTCGCGAGGCGTGGACGCAGGAGCGCTTGCCGGTGCCAGTGGCGGCGACCCACCTGCGCGCAGCGATCCATCAACTCGACGAGCTGCTCGGCGGCATCGACGTGGACGAGGTGCTGGAGCGCGTGTTCCGATCGTTCTGCATCGGCAAGTAGATGGGGGCCGCGAGGCGGCAGGTGACAGGAACGGCAGTTCCCTCCATCCTGACACCTGCACCCTGTCACCCGTAGAAAAGACGACGCGCGGCCGGCCCCGGAGCCGGTCGCGCGCGTCCACCGAGTGAAACGCTCCGCGAGCTATGCCGTACGAGCGGCCACGTCGGCGATGTGCGTGATCTCCCGAGCCTCGGCCCTCAGGGCCCAGGCGATCCCCTTCTCGGCGATCGCCCGTTCCACCATGCGTGCGCCAAGCCAATAGCCGGCGCGCTCCGGCAGGACGTGACGTTGCACGGTGCGTGCGTCGTCGCTCATGCCACCGGAGAGCCAGCGCAAGCGGAGGCCGAGACCTGCCCGGTCGAGGTCGTCGGCGACCGCTCGCGCCAGCACGGATTCGAGCTCGCGCACGCGCGCGAACTGCTTTCGCTCGAAACCGTAGTACTCCCAGGGCGCATGGCCCGGGCTCACCAGCCGCGCGGCGTGCACGGCCAGACCTTCGTTGACGAGATGCTCGCGCAGCGTCGCGCCGCGTCCCGTCTCCCAGTAGGAATAGAAGCCACTGGCGGCGCCGACGAGGCGGTGCAGCTCGGCGCGGCTGCCCGGCGAGGTGTAGCGCACGCAATGCGCGATCTCGTGCGCGAGCCAGAGCGGGATGAGTTCGGGATCGAGGCCGAGCCCGCGCGTGGTGGCGTTGGCGACGCTCGTAAAATGCTCGAGGCACACGAATGCGACGCCGCGTCCGTTCACGACCATCTCGCCCGCATTGGCGGCACCGACGCCGACCATCAGGACGATGTCGATGGTCGAATCGACCTCAAAGAGTTCGCGGCACTGCGACTCGGCCTGTTTGGCGAGTGCGACGACATCGGTGCGCTCGAGCATCGCACGGAGGTCATCGCGATCGGCGCGCACGGTCTCGCGCACGACCTCGTTGAAGTGCGGACCGCTTGGCTCGATGACGTAGTTGTGCCAGTACGCGCCAAGGAGATGGCGATTCGACTCGTAGTACCGGTGATACGCTGCGACAGGATCCGCGCTTTGCAGCACAGCGAAGAAGTCGGGCAGCAGGTTGATCAGCATTCGGCAGGGGCGAGGCGAAGACGGCAGGGAATCGGCCGCGGCCGATCGGTCCCGGGCGAACGATACGTGCTATCGTGTTTGCGGACAAGAGGACGTGAAAGCGAACAAAGCCGATCGTCGTCGTAGCGGCGCGGGTCGCAGCGTCAGCGAGTGCCGAACAACCGATCGCCGGCGTCGCCGAGACCGGGGAGGATGTAGCCGTGCTCGTTCAGCTGGCGGTCGAGCGACGCGGTGAAGATCTGCACGTCGGGATGCGCCCGATGGAGCCGCTCGACGCCCTCGGGAGCGGCGACGATGCAGAGGAACTTGATCCGCTGCGCGCCGGCACGCTTGAGCGACGTCACCGCGCTGGCGGCGCTGCCGCCGGTCGCGAGCATGGGGTCGAGCACGATGAAGTCACGCTCCGACGTGTCGCCCGGGACCTTGAAGTAGTAGTCCACCGGCTCGAGCGTGTCGTGGTCGCGATAGAGGCCGATATGCCCGACGCGGGCGGACGGCACGAGCTTCAGGATCCCCTCGACCATGCCGAGCCCGGCGCGCAGGATGGGCACGAGCGTCAGCTTCTTGCCCGCGACGCGCTGGCAGACGGTGGACTCCAGCGGCGTGACGACCGTCGTGTCCTCGAGCGGAAGGTCGGCGGTGGCTTCGTACGCCATGAGCATCGCGATCTCGTCGACGAGTTCCTTGAAGATCTTCGTCGGCGTCGATTGGTCGCGCAGGATCGCCAGCTTGTGCTGGACCAACGGGTGCGAGACAACGGTCAGCCCGGGGAGCGCAGGGGTGGTCAGCATGAGCGACAAGCTAGTATCTTCGGCCCCATGAAAGAATATCAGGCCGTCATCCTTCGCCTGACGCGTCACCAACGCGAAGACGAGGACGCGCTCACCGACTTGCTGAACGAGCGCAGCCGGGGCGGCTGGACGCACACGGCGATGACGCAGGATGGGCAGCGCCTCACGCTGGTGTTCGCACGCGACGCAGAAGCAGAGCGTTGATGCACATCAGCTTCCTGGGCGCCGCGCGCGAGGTAACCGGCTCCGCCCACCTCGTCGAGGTCAACGGCCGGAAGATCCTCCTCGACTGCGGCCTGTTCCAGGGCCGGCGGCGCGAGGTGGAGGCCAAGAACAGGAAGCTGCCCCACCCGCCGCACGACATCGATGCCGTCGTGCTCTCGCATGCGCACATCGACCATGCGGGACGCCTGCCATACCTGGTGCGCGAGGGCTATGCCGGTCGCATCCATACCACGGTCGCGACGCGTGACCTGTGCGAGGTGATGCTGGCCGACTCCGCGCACATCCAGGACAAGGACGCGGAGTTCCTGAGGCGACAACGCAAGACCGCGGTCGAGCCGCTGTATTCACTGGCCGACGTGTCGACGACGATGACGCAGATGACGCCGCACCGGTACCACGACCGCTTCGAGGTCGCGCCCGGGATCTTCGCGCGCTATGTGGACGCCGGCCACATCCTGGGATCGGCCTCAGTCACGCTGGAGTGGCAAGAGGGTTCGACCACGAGGCGGCTCGGCTTCAGCGGTGACATCGGGCGCAGCGGGCTGGCGATCATCCGGGACCCGGAGCACCTGACCGGGCTGGACTGGGTCATCATGGAATCCACGTACGGCAACCGCGATCACGAGAGCGTGGACGGTGCACGTGCGGAGCTGGGGCGGATCATTCGCGAGACGGCGGCCCGCGGCGGTCGCATCCTGATCCCGGCATTCGCCGTCGGCCGCACGCAGGAACTGCTCTACGACCTCCACGAACTCTCGCACGCCGGGCAGATCCCCCGCCTGCCGATCTACATCGACAGCCCGCTCGCGCACGAGGCGACGGCGGTGTTCCGCGAGAACACGGCGGACTTCGACGTCAACGAGTCACTCGTGAAGCGGCACGCCGGCCGGCTCGACGAGATGTTCGACTTCGACCTCGTCCAGTTCACGCCGTCGGTGGACGAGTCGAAGGCGATCATGCGACAGGCGGGTCCGGTGATCGTCGTGGCCGCGTCGGGGATGATGGAGTCCGGGCGCATCCTGCATCATCTTGCGCACGGCGCCGGCAACCCCAACAACACCATCCTGGTCGTCGGATTCCAGGCGGAGCACACGCTCGGCCGGCGCGTCGTCGAGCGACGCGAGACGATCAAGGTGTTCGGCGACGAAGTGCCGCTGCGCGCGCGCGTGGAAGTGCTCGAGGGATACAGCGCGCACGCCGACCGTGAAGGACTGACGCGCTGGCTCGACGCGACACGCGCCGACTCGCCGTCGCTCACCGACGTGTTCCTCGTGCATGGGGAGCCGGAGGCGCAGGATTCGCTCGCGACGCGGCTGGAGACCGCCGGCTACTCGGTGCGATGCCCGGAACCGGGGGCGGATGTCTCGCGCTGAGACGACCGACCGCCTGCTGGAGGCGGCGATCCGCCTCGGCGTGGAGCGGGGCGGCGGGGCGCTCAGCCTCCAAGGGATCGCGACGACGGCCGGGGTCAGCAAGGCGCTGCTGCTCTACCACTTCGGCGACAAGACGGACCTGCTGCTCCGCGTCGCGGAACGACTCGGTTTGCGCAGCGCGGAACGGCTCAGCGCAGCGGTCGCGTCCGGAGACCCGCTCTCGGCGTGGCGGGAACTCGTGCGGAGCGAACTCTCGAGCGGACACGTCGCCCTCTTGGCGGCGCTCGGGCAGGAGCGAGGGCCGTCGGACCCACCACCGGCAGTGCGGGCCGCGGCGAGCGCGAGGGAGGACGCCGCGATGCGACTGGCAGCGAGCATCCTCGCGGCGGTGGACCTCGAACCGCGCGTGCCGCATCGGTTCATCGGCCGGATGCTGGTGCGGCACCTCGACGGCCTCGCCGTCGCCGGCGCGCACATCCCATTCGCGAGTGCCGAGCTCGAGGCCGAACTCGACACGTTCACGATCGCACTTCTTGGTTTCGGCCGGTGAGCGCGCCGTCCGCGCGCTGCACCGACGCCGTCCCCGCGAATAGCTTGCAACAGATGACCGCCTCACCGCGTCCGTCGCGCCGTCGCGCGATCATCCTCACCGTGCTCGCGGTGGTGGCAGGCGCGTGGACGATGTCGGCGGTGACGGTGCTCTGGTACGCGTCGCGCGACCGGGCGTCCGCGGCCGACGCGATCGTGGTGATGGGCGCGGCGCAGTACCGCGGGCGTCCGTCACCGGTGCTGCGCGCGCGCCTCGATCACGCGGTGGAACTCTATGCGCGAGGAATGGCGCCACGACTCGTCCTCACCGGCGGGACAGCCGAGGGAGACACGGCGAGCGAAGCGGCAGTGAGCCGCGCCTATGTGCTCCGCGCCGGCGTTCCCGATTCGTCGCTGTTGCTCGAGACCGACGGCAGGACGACGAGTGAATCGATCCGTTCCGCCGCACAGGCATTGCGCGCGCGTGGTACGGCGCGCGTCGTGATCGTCTCCGACCCGTTCCACGTGTTCCGGGCTTCTTTATTGGCGCGCCGTCATGGGCTGCGCGCAGTGACATCCCCGACCCGCACCGATGGTGTATGGAAGCGGGTGGCACGCCAACCATCCTACTTCCTCGCCGAGACCGTGAAGGCTCCCGTGGCGCTGTTGCTCGAATGGTGAACGACCAGGTGCGGATCCCGGTCGAGACATACCGGCTCCCGAACGGACTGCGGGTGGTCCTCTCGGAAGACCATGCCACGCCGGTCGTGGCGGTGAACCTGTGGTACCACGTGGGATCGGCCAACGAGCGCGAGGGCCGGACCGGGTTCGCACACCTGTTCGAGCACATGCTCTTCCAAGGGAGCGAGAACGTCGGGTCGAACGAGCACTTCGAGCTGGTGCAGCGCGCAGGCGGGACGCTCAACGGCTCCACCTGGCTCGACCGCACGAACTACTTCGAGACGATGCCGTCGCACCAACTCGAGCTCGCGCTCTGGCTCGAGGCCGACCGGATGGCGCGCCTGCTGCCGGCGATGACGCAGGAGAAGCTCGACACCCAGCGAGACGTGGTGATGAACGAGCGGCGATGGTCGGTGGACAACCAGCCGTACGGCACTTGGTGGGAGAAGCTGCCGGCACTCTGTCATCCGCCGACGCATCCGTTCCACCACTCGTTGATCGGGTCGATGGAGGATCTCGCTGCCGCGAGCCTCGACGACGTCGCGGCGTTCTTCCGCACCTACTACACGCCGGACAATGCGGTGCTGACGGTCGCCGGCGACTTCGACCCTGCGGCGACGCGTGCCATGGTCGAGCGGCACTTCGCGCCGATCCCGCGCGGCACGGGACGGCCGCCGCTCGCATCGACCGACCTCCCACCCAAGTTCGGCAGCTGGCTGCGGGAAATGGTCGAGGACACGGTAATGGCGTCGCGTGTACTGCTCGCGTTCCGCGTTCCGGCCTACGGGACGGATGCCTGGTATGCGGCGAGCCTGCTCGGCGGGATCCTCGGCAGCCGTGAGGGAAGTCGCCTGCCGCGCGCGCTCGTTCGCGAACAGGCGATCGCCTCGAGTGCCGGCGCGTATACGTTCGACCTGCCGAAGGGCGCCGACCTGTTGATCTGCGACGTGACGGGCAGGCCCGGCGTTGAGGCAACGCGCCTCGAGAGCGCGTTGGTGGCCGAGATCGATCGCCTGATGACACACGGAGTGTCCGAGGACGAGCGAGCGCGATCGCTGGCGGTGCTCGAGACCGAATGGGTGACGGGACTGCAGTCGGCGGCATCGCGAGCGGACAAGTTGTCACAGTTCGCGACGTACTTCGATGATCCCGCGCGCGTGAACACCGAGCTCGACCGGTACCGGTCACTCAGCAGCGAGGCGCTCAGTTCCGCCGCCCGTGAACTGCTCGGCGCCGACAACCGCGCGTCGCTCGTCTACGTGCCGCGCGCCACGGCGACGGAGGCCGCATGAGCGCCCCGGCGCGTCCGGCGCCGACGGCGCCCCGGCCCTACAACTTCCCGGCAGTCGAGCGCGCGCTGATGGCGAACGGCGTGCGGCTGGTGGTCGCCCCAATGCCGAGGCTGCCGCTGGTGACGGTGCTCGCGCTGGTCGATGCCGGCGCGAGCACCGACTTGCGTGGTCGTGAGGGATTGGCCGCGCTGACCGCGCGCACGCTGACGGAAGGCATCGCCGGGCTGGATGGTGCGGCCCTCACGGACCGTTTTGAGTCGATGGGCACATCGGTCGACGCCTACGCAGATTGGGACTCGACGGTCATGCGGTTCACGGTGACGCCGACGCAGCTCGATGCGGCGTTCGCGCTCTTTTGTGATGTGCTGCGCGCGCCGTCGTTCCCCGAGCCCGACGTGGCACGCCGGAGGGACGAGCGCCTGGCGAGCCTGGAGCAGCGGCTCTCCGAACCGCGCGGTCTGGCTGACCAGCGCTTCAGCGGCTTCCTGTACGGACCGTCGTCGCGCTATGGGAGGCCGGTCGGCGGGACCAAGGCCAGCGTGACGCCGCTCGATGCGGCGCAGGTGCGCGCCTTCCATGCGGCGCGGTATGCACCGGCCGTGACGTCGCTGATCTTCGTGGGAGACATCACGGTAGACGAGGCGCAGCGGCTCGCGGAGCGCCGTCTCGGTGACTGGACCGTCGCGGGGCGGCCGTCGGAGACGGGCGAGAACCGTCAGCGCGAGGCGACTCGACACGCCTTCATAGTCGACAAGGCGGACGCACCGCAGTCGGAACTGCGGGTGGGCCACGTGGGCGTGCCCCGGTCCGATCCGAAGCACCTCGACATCGTCGTGATGAACGCGCTCCTTGGCGGGCTCTTCTCCTCGCGCATCAACCTCAACCTGCGTGAGCGTCATGCCTTCACGTACGGCGCGTCGTCCGGTTTCGACTGGCGGCGTGACGCCGGGCCGTTCGTGGTGAGTGCCGCGGTGAAGAGCGAGATCACGCATCGTGCGGTCGAGGAGATCCTGCTCGAGATCGACGGCATGCGCGCCGCGCCGCCATCGGCCAGCGAACTCGCGCTCGCGACGGATTATCTCGCCGGTGTATTCCCGATCAGGTACGAGAGCACCGACGCGGTTGCCGGCGCGATCGCGAATGCCGTGATCTTCTCGCTGCCGGATGACTGGTTCGCGACGTATCGCGAGCGCGTGCAGGCCGTGAGCGCAACCGACGTGCATGCGGTGGCGAACAGCCATCTCGACCCGACGCGCCTGCAGATCGTGGCCGTGGGTGACGCGACCGTGATCGGCGAGTCGCTCGCGGCGCTGCCGGTTGGGCCCGTGAAGGTGGTGGCGGCGGCTGACGATCCCGCGGGGACGAATCCCTCGTGAGCGACGAGGGTGGTGGCGGCGAGGCGAAGCCGGAGAGTGGCGGCAATCCGGCCCGCGGGCGAATTGACGGAAAGCGCATCTGGACGCATCGGTTCCTTGACGCGCACCTCGACCGCGTGCGATTTCCCGACGGCAGCGAGGGCGAGCAGGTACTGATCCATCATCCCGGCGCGTCAGCTGTGGTTCCGTTCCTCACGGATCCGGCCGGGGATGACCCTGAGATCCTGCTGCTCCATCAATACCGGTACGCGACAGGCGGCGAGCTTTGGGAGATCCCCGCGGGCCTGCGGGAAGCGAACGAGGATCCGGCCGCGTGTGCACGACGGGAACTGCTGGAGGAGACTGGGTGTACCTGCCAACATCTCGAGGCGATGACATTCCTGTGGACCACACCGGGCTTCACTGACGAGAAGATCCATCTGTTCCGCGCGTGGGGGCTGACTCGCGGAGCGTCGGCGCAGGAGGCGGACGAATTCATAGAAGTGGTGGCACTTCCGATGAGCGAAGCGCACCGGATGATTCGCGCGGGCGAGATCACCGATGGTAAGACGCTTGTGGCGCTGCTGGTTGCCTCAAAATTCAGCGACGTCCACTCCTGAGGACACTGTTCTCCAGCGAGCCGGACACAATGAGAACGCGGCCTTCGAGTTAACTCGTTGCGGCCGCGCCATTTGCCATATTCCATGCGGTGGCACGACCCGTGCCTCTCAGGAAGGTGAGGACTGATTGATACCGCCTTCCTCCGCAAGGGGAAAAAATGGGAAGCGCCGCGCTGAAGTTTTCGCTGCCTGGAGCCACGTTCCGGCCGCTGAGTGAGTTCAAGACGCTTGATGATGGCGCCTTGGTGTCTGAATACATCGGCGGTCAGCACCGCGCATTCGACGCGTTGGTCGATCGCTACCAAGCCCGGCTGTTGAACTTCATCTATCGCACCGTCGGCGACCGCGAACGGGCCGAGGATCTCGTGCAAGAGGTCTTCATCCGCGTTCACCGCCACCTCGCGCGATTCGACCGCTCCAAGAAGTTCTCGACCTGGATCTACACGATCGCGTCGAACCTCGCGAAGAACGAGCTGCGCAACCGGTCGCGGAACCCGCTCGTGCTGTTCCAGGCGATCACGCAGGGCTGGGAAGACGAGGAGCGTCCGCTGGAGTTCGAGGATCCGTCCTCGCGTCCCGATGACCTTTTCCGCAAGCGCCATGTGCGCACGCTGGTCGAGGACACCGTGGCCCAGCTGCCGAAGCACCACCGTGAAGTGTTCGTGTTGCGCGAACTCGAGGGTCGGTCGTACGAGGAGATCGCGGAGATCACGCATTGCAACCTGGGAACCGTCAAGTCACGCCTGAACCGCGCGCGCAGTTCGTTCGCGGAGATAATCGAGCCGGCACTGCAGTAGTACGATGGTAGGGGGGTGGGACCTCCGAAGGCATGCAGCGCCGGACCGCGAACCGTCCACCCGGACTCTACTCTTACCGGGTGGGCGGTTCATTTTTCCGCATCTTCTCCGTCGGTCGGACCAACGTGTTCCCGCTATATTGAGTGAATGGCGCCCTCGACCACATTCAAAGCGCTGAAGGCCTCGCTCGAGAGCGGCCGCTTCGACCCGGTGTACCTGTTCCACGGCGCGGACGACTACCTGAAGGAAGAGAAGGTGCGCGCGGTGGTCGCGCGCGCGACGGAGCCCACGACGCGGGACTTCAACCTCGAGACGCTTCGTGGCGCCGAGGTGGACATCGCGACGCTCGGAACGGCTCTCGAGGCGCTGCCGATGCTCGCCGAGCGCCGCGTCGTGATCCTGCGGGATGCGATGGCGCCGAAGAAGGCGGTGCGTGAGAGGCTGGAGCGCTACCTCGCGGCGCCCGCACCCGAACTCCTGCTCGTGTTGGTTGTACCGGCAGGTGCGAAGCCCGATGCGGCGCTGCTGGCGAACGCCAACGTGAGTGTGGTCGAGTTCAAGCCGCTGGTCGACGGGGACCTGCTCAAGTGGATCGATCATCACGCACGCACGGCGTGTGATGCGACGATCCTCCCCGAGGCGGCGGAACTTCTGGCCTCGTATGGCGGGAACGACCTCGCGCTGCTGGCGGGAGAACTGCAGAAGCTCGCCGCGTTCGCCGGCGCAGCGCCCATCGACAAGGTCGCGATCAATGCGGTGACGGGGGTCCGGCCCGGGCATACGCTCGGCGACCTGCTCGACCTCGCGGCCGCTCGGGACACGGCGGGCGCGATGGCCCTGGTGGAGGAAGTGCTGTCGCAGCCGAAGCAGTCGGCAGTGACGTTGGTGATGGCGCTCGCGGCCCAGACGCTCGCGATCGGATGGGGCCTGGCGGCGCGCGCGCGCGGAATGCCTGCCGGCAGGCTCGAGAGCGAATTCTTCACGCTGCTGAAGGAAGGCGGCAGCGTGTACACGGGCCGGTCATGGGGCGACGCAGTGAAGTGCTGGGCGCGCGCCGTGCCCAAATGGAGCGCGGCTGACATCGATCGTGCGCTCCCGCACCTGCTGGCGGCCGATGCGGCACTCAAGGACACGAAGGTATCCAGCGAAGCACAGATCGTGACTTCGCTCCTGCTGGCGATCACACCGGCGGCGAGCCGGCGGAGGGCGGCATGAGGTCAAGAGATCTTGCGGTGGTGGTTGCATTGATGGCCGCGGCAACGCTGCCGCCGCGCAGCGTCGTCGCCCAAGCCGCTCCGCCGTCGACGACGAGCGCGACGCCCGCGCAAGCCGACAGCATCGCTCCCGTGTTCCGCCGCGCGCAGCGTCTCGTGAACGATGGCGCCGGCGCCGAAGGCAGGGCGCTCGTCGACTCGGTGCTCGAGGCGACGGAGCCGAGGTCGGCGGAGGAAGCCGAGGCGCTTTATTGGCGCGCCACGCTCGCGGAGTCGTGGGAGAAGGCACAGCGAGACTACCTGCGACTGATGCTCGAGCACGAACGTTCGCCGCGCGCCGGTGATGCGATGCTGCGACTGGCGCAGGGCGAAGTCGCGCGCGGAGACCGCGAGGCGGCGGAGCGCTATCTCGAGCGGCTGGCGCGCGAGGCACCGGCGAGCCCGGCGCGCGCCGAAGGTGGGCTCTGGCATGGCCGGCTGCTGATCGAGCGCGGACAGCGGAACGAGGGCTGCGCGTTGCTGCGCTCCACACGGGCGCTCGTGCGAACGGGAGCGGTCGAGCTGGAGAACCAGTTCGAGTATCTGCTGCGTGATTGTCCGGCGGCGGCGACTGCGACTGCGGCGGCGCCGGCCACTGCGCCGGCGACACCGCGGGAGCCACGTCCGACTACCACGCCGCCGCCGGCCACAGCCACGCCGCCCGCCACCGCGCCACGCAAAACCTCGCCGGAGCCGCCGGCCAGCTCCGGCGCGAGCGCGACGGTGTGGTCCGTGCAGGTCGCGGCGCTGGGCACGGCCACCGAAGCACGGCGGCTGGCGGAGCGGCTCAAGTCGCGCGGGTACGACGCGCGCGTGGATGGCACGGCGGCGCCGTTCCGCGTGCGATTCGGCCGCTTCCCGACGCGCGCGGCTGCGACATCGGCGAGCGAGGCGTACCGCGAGAAGGAGCGGGGCGGTTCGTTCGTCGTCGAGGTTCCGCGCGCTTGAGCAAGGAGGTCGCCACTCCGCTGATGGCGCAGTACCGGGAGATCAAGACGCGGCATCCCAACGCGATCCTGTTCTTCAGGATGGGCGACTTCTACGAGATGTTCTACGAGGACGCCGAGGTGGCGTCGCGCGTGCTGGGACTCACGCTGACGTCGCGCAACAACGGCGGGGCGACGGCGGTGCCGCTCGCCGGCGTGCCAGTGAAGGCCGCGGCGGATTACCTGCGTCGGCTCGTGCAGCAGGGATATCGCGTGGCGGTCTGCGAGCAGGTCGAGGATCCGAAGCTCGCGAAGGGGATCGTGCGCCGCGAGGTCGTCGAGACGATCACCCCTGGCGCGGCGTACAGCGACGACCTGCTAGACGGCGCGCGCAACAACTTCCTCTGCGCGGTGCAGTGCTCGGGTGAGCTCGTGGGCATCGCCGCCGCAGACCTCTCCACGGGTGAGCTGCGCCTCGTCGTCTCGACCCTGGGTGATGCCGACGCGGCACTGGCGCGGCTCTCGCCCCGCGAGGTGATCGTGCCCGCGGGCGCCACGGCCGCGGCGGAGCTGGTGTCATCGCTGGGCGTGATGGCGACGGAGCGCGAGGCATGGGAGTTCGACGCGGGGCTCGCGGCCGATGCGCTCGCCCAGCACTTCGCCGTGCAGTCGCTCGAGGGATTCGGGGTGGGCGCCGGGGACGCGGTGGCCACCGGCGCCGCGGGCGCGCTGCTCCGCTATCTGCGCGAGCTGCAGCCCGCCGGTGTGCCGCACCTCGCGCGCCCGACGCTCGAGCGCCCGGGCGGCGTGATGCCGCTGGACGAGATGACGCGCCGCAATCTCGAACTGGTGGAGAGCCTGCGCGCGCGCGACGACGCGAGCGGCACGCTGATCGGCGTGCTGGACCGCACGCAGACGCCGATGGGAGCGCGACGCTTGCGACAGTGGGTACTGGCGCCGCTCACGGACGTGGCGGCGATCACCCTGCGACTCGACGCGGTGGACGCGTTGTTCGCCGACGCGCTCGCGCGTTCGGCGTTGCGAGAGGCGCTCGACGGCGTGCGCGACCTCGAGCGCCTGGGCGGCAAGACGGCAGCCGGTCGCGCGACGGCCCGCGACGTGCGCGCACTCGGCGATTCGCTCGCGCGGTTGCCCGAGGTGGCGAAGGCGCTCGCACGCACGTCGCGCGGCGGTGCTCTGGCGGAGGTGCACGCGGCGTGGGACGACGCGTGCGAGATGGCAGGAGAGATCGCGCGTACATTGGTGGAGCGTCCCCCGCCGGCGTTCGGCGAAGGAGAGACGATCGCCGCCGGAGTGGACGGCTCGCTCGACGAGTTGCGCGCGATCGCGAACGGCGGCAAGGATGCGATCGCGGCGCTGCAGGCCGAGGAGCGGGCGCGAACGGGCATCGCCACGCTCAAGGTCGGCTACAACCGGGTGTTCGGCTATTACATCGAGATCACGAACTCGCACCGCGGCAGCGTGCCGTCCGACTACCAGCGGCGTCAGACGCTGACGGGTGCGGAGCGCTACGTGACGCCGGCGCTCAAGGAGTTCGAGGAGAAGGTGCTGCACGCGACCGAGCGCATCGAGGTGATCGAGCGCCAGGTGTTCGAGGCGCTGCGCGCGCGCGTGGGCGCGCAGGTCGGCCGGCTGCAGGCGATCGCGGGACGCGTGGCGCAGTTGGACGTGCTCGCGTCGCTGGCCGAGGTGGCGGCGAGGGAAGGCTACGTGCGGCCCGTGGTGGACGACGGCGACACGCTCGAGATCGTGCGCGGGCGCCATCCGGTGGTCGAGCGGATGATGGCGCGCGACCAGTTCATCCCGAACGACGTGACGCTGGCTCCCGATGCGCGGATGATCATCCTCACCGGCCCGAACATGGCCGGCAAGAGCACCTTCCTGCGGCAAGTGGGCTTGCTCGTGCTGATGGCGCAGATGGGAAGCTTCGTCGCGGCGACGTCGGCGCGGGTGGGCGTGGCCGACCGCGTGTTCACGCGCGTGGGCGCGAGCGACAACCTCGTGCGCGGCCAGTCGACGTTCATGGTCGAGATGTCGGAGACGAGCGCGATCCTGCACACGGCGTCCGCGCGAAGCCTGGTGCTGCTGGACGAGATCGGGCGCGGGACGGCGACGTGGGACGGCTTGTCGATCGCATGGGCGGTGAGCGAGCACCTGCATGAGCGCGTCGGGTGCAAGACCGTGTTCGCGACGCACTATCACGAGCTCACGCAGCTGGCCGACGAGTTCCCCTCGGTGCGGAACTACAACGTCACGGTGCAGGAAGTGGGAGAGAAGATCCTCTTCCTTCACCGGTTGCAGGCCGGCGGCGCAGACCGTTCGTACGGCATCGAGGTGGGCCGGCTCGCCGGGCTGCCGGCATCGGTGATCGGTCGCGCGCGGGAGTTGCTGGCGGTGCTGGAGGGCGAGCAGCTGGTGCCGGCGCTCTCGGTGGCCGGGCGACCGAGAGCGCTCACGCCGGGAAGTGCGACAGCTGGAACCGCAGCAGGCGCCGCCAAGTCCGCGATGGGCGAAAACGCGCGTGCGGGCGTTGAACAACTGGTGTTCTTCGCGCCAGCGCCAGCTCATCGGGTGGTGGAGCGATTGCGCGGGCTGGATGCCGATTCGCTCACGCCGCTGCAGGCGCTCACGCTGCTCTCCGAACTCTCGGCGAGCGCCCGCGAAGACGCATAGATTCTCGTTCCTTCACTCACTCAAAGCTCTCCACATGACCGACCATATCCGGAACCGCCGTCCCTACGAGAACGTGCTCGAGACGATCGGCTGGACGCCGCTGATCCGGCTCACGCGCGTGACGCAGGGGATCCGCACGCCGGTGTACGGCAAGGCGGAGTTCTTCAATCCTGGCGGCTCGGTGAAGGACCGCATCGGGCTGCCGATGATCGAGCAGTTCGAGCGCGACGGCACGCTCAAGCCGGGTGGGACGATCGTCGAGGGCACGAGCGGCAACACGGGCGTCGGCCTGGCGATCGCGGCGGCGCTCAAGGGCTACCGCTGCATCTTCACGATGCCGGACAAGATGTCGCAGGAGAAGGTGCGGCTGCTGAAGGCGTTCGGCGCGGAGGTGATCATCACGCCGACGGCGGTGGCCGCGGACCATCCTGACAGCTACACGTCGATGGCGAAGCGGATCGCGCATGAGACGCCGAACGCGGTGCTCGCCAACCAGTTCTACAACCAGACGAACCCCCAGGCGCACTACGACACGACGGGACCGGAGCTCTGGGAGCAGACGGAGGGACGCATCACGCATCTCGTGGCGGGTGCTGGCACGGGCGGCACGCTGACGGGAGCCGGCCGTTTCCTCAAGGAGAAGAACAAGAAGGTGCAGGTGGTCGGCGCCGACCCGGTGGGGTCGATCCTCGCGGAGACCTGGCGCTCGGGCGGCAGCTCGAAGGTCGAGGGCGCTCCGTACAAGGTCGAGGGCATCGGGCAGGACAAGATCCCCGGGACGCTCGACCTCTCGCTGGTGGACGAGTTCCAGACGGTGAGCGACCGCGACGCGTTCGCGATGGCGCGCCGGCTGACGCGCGAGGAGGGGATCTTCGTCGGAGGTTCGTCGGGACTGATCGCGCACGCGGCGCTGAACGTGGCGCGCCGCATCAACGACGCCGACGCATGCGTCGTCACGGTCCTCTGCGACACGGGCGAGCGCTACCTTTCGAAGCTGTTCAACGATGAATGGATGCGGGAGAACCAGATGCTCGACGCCGAGAAGGTGACGCTCGGGCAGCTGCTCGGCGCGAAGGGCGGCGCGAGTCCGGCGCTGGTGAGCACGGCGCCGGGCGCATCGGTGCGACAGGCGCTCGGGCTGATGAGCCTGCACGACGTGTCGCAGCTGCCGGTGATGGACGGCGCCAACTGCGTGGGCTCAGTGAGCGAGAGCGTGCTCAGCGTGCGCGGGCTCGAGGACACGAAGGTGCTGGAGCGCACCGTCAGCGACGTGATGGATGCCCCGTTCCCGGTGGTCGACGCCTCGATGCCGGCAGACGCGGCGGTGAAGATGCTCGGCCGGAACAACCCGGCGGTGCTGGTGCGCGATCACGGAACCGTGCAGGGGATACTCACGCGGAGCGACCTGCTCCAGTTCCTGATGGCTCGCTGATGCGGATCACGGTGCTGATGGGTGGCGACTCGTCGGAGCGGGAAGTGTCGCTCGCGACGGGCAAGCGCGTGGCGGCGGCGCTGCGCGAGCGCGGACACGAGGTCTTCGAAGCAGACCCAGCTCCCGATCCGTTCAAGTCGCTCGAGGTCGCGCGCGGCACGGATGTCACCTGGCTCGCGCTGCATGGTGGCGCCGGCGAGGACGGCACGATGCAGGCGTTGCTCGGCCTCGCCGGCATCACGTACACCGGCAGCGGGCACCTCGCGAGCGCACTGGCGATGGACAAGGATCTGTCGAAGCACCTTTTCAGGGCCGCCGGAGTGCCGACCGCCGATTGGTGGATGGCGTGCGCGGATGGGGACGCGGCGTGGCGTGGCGCGGACTACTCGGGGCGCGTCGAAGCCGCACTCGGAATGCCGGTGATCGTGAAGCCTTCGAAGCAGGGATCGACTGTGGGTCTGTCCCTCGTGAAAGCGCCACAAGCGCTCACGGAGGCGATCGATCTTGCATTCAAGCATGATGACGAGGTCATGATCGAGTCGTACGTGCCCGGCCGCGAGCTGACGGTCAGCATGCTCGGCGAGCTCGTGCTCCCGGTTGGCGAAATCATCCCCAAACACGAGATTTACGACTACGAGTGCAAGTACGTGGCGGGGATGGCGGAGGAAGT
>Ga0247822_10001100_pt1 | contig 16102 bp, 11 predicted proteins | sample 13C_Cellulose_Da_FD_192423 | JGI IMG/M metagenome (GOLD analysis project Ga0247822, IMG submission 192423) | Soil microbial communities from agricultural site in Penn Yan, New York, United States - 13C_Cellulose_Day30 | ecosystem: Environmental > Terrestrial > Soil > Agricultural land | place...
CACCCAGAAGAGGAGTCGATCAAAGCCCAAAGTAGAGCACCCCCGCCGCGCTCACGAGCAGGTTGACGGTGGCCGCCGGCAGCAGCAGCTTCCAGCCGAACGACATCAGCTGGTCGTAGCGGAAGCGCGGCAGCGTCCAGCGCAGCCACAGGTAGCCGAAGCAGAGCGCGCTCAGCTTGATGAGGAACCAGATCCAGCCGTAGGCCTCGGGAATGAAGGGCCCGTGCCAGCCGCCGAGATACAGGTTCGTCGCCACCGCCGCGACTGTCACCATGTTGATGTACTCGGCCAGGAAGAACAGGGCGAAGCGCATCGAGCTGTACTCGGTGTGGTAGCCGGCCACCAGCTCCTGTTCGGCCTCGGGGAAGTCGAAGGGCGCGCGGTTGGTCTCGGCGATGCCGGCGATGGTGAAGATCAGGAAGCTGATCGGGTTGATGAAGGCGTACCACTTCGGGATGAACCCGAACCAGTAGCCCTGCTGCGCGTCCACGATCTCACGCAGCGACAGCGACCCGGCCAGCATCACGATGGTGGCCAGCGCAATGCCATAGGCCAGCTCGTAGCTGATCATCTGCGCCGAGCTGCGGAGCCCGCCCAGCAGCGAGTACTTGGAGTTGCTCGACCAGCCGGCCAGCACGATGCCGTACACGCCCATCGAGGTGATGGCAAAGATGACCAGGACCGCGACGTTGATGTCCGCGACCATCAGCGGCATCGGTTCCGGCAGCAGGCCGAAGAACGTGGTGGCGGCGCCGAACGGCACCGGCGCGAAAGCGGCGATCGCCGCGATGGCCGAGATGACGGGGGCGGCGGCGAACAGGAGCGTGTCGGCGGCCTTCGGCTTCAGCTCCTCTTTGAAGATCAGTTTGACGATATCGGCGACGGGCTGGAGCATGCCCTTCGGGCCCACGAGGTAGGGGCCGTAGCGCTGCTGCATGAACGCGGAGACCTTGCGCTCGGCGTAGACCATGACCGCCGCGGAGATCTGCAGCGCCATGAACACAGTCAGCGTCACGCCGAGAAAGAAGATGGTCTGCGGGGCGGTCAGCCAGTCGAGGAGCGCGGCCATGATCAGTGCGTCTCCACTGGCTGCCGCGAGCGGTAGTCCGCCGGCGCCTGAACTTCTCCCCGGGCGTAGGCCTCGAACTCCGGCTTGAACCACTTGAGCGTGGTGAGCACCGGCGCCGCCGCCGCGTCGCCGAACGCGCACAGCGTCTTGCCGTTGATCTGGTTGGCCACGCTCAGCAGCAGCGCGATGTCCTTCGGCGAGCCGTCGCCGGTGAGCAGGCGGTGCAGCAGGCGATAGAGCCAGTCGGTGCCCTCGCGGCAGGGCGTGCACTTGCCGCAGGACTCGTGCCTGTAGAAGTGCAGCAGGTTCTCGGCGAGCCAGACCATGTCGGTGGTTTCGTCCATCACCATGATGGCCGCCGACCCCAGCAGGGATCCCGCCCGCTGCACGTCATCGAAGCTGGCCGGGATGTCAATCTGATCGGGCATCAGGATCGGGACCGAGGAACCGCCGGGAATCACCGCCTTGAGCGTGTGTCCGTCTCGCATGCCGCCGGCGTAGTCGAAGATGAGCTCCTTCAGGGTCACCTTCATCGGCGCCTCGAAGACACCCGGGTTCTTCACGTGGCCGCTCACGCAGAACAGCTTAGGGCCCCCGTTCTTCTCCGGGCCGAGGGCCGCGAACCAGTCGGCGCCGCGGGTCATGACGAGCGGCACGTTGCAGAGCGTCTCGACGTTGTTCACCGCGGTCGGGCAGCCCCACGCGCCCGCCACCGCCGGGAACGGCGGTTTGAAGCGCGGTTGCGCGCGCTTGCCCTCGAGCGACTCGAGCAGCGCCGTTTCCTCACCCGCTTCGTACGCGCCGGCGCCGCGGTGCAGGTAGACCTCGCAGTCGAACCCGGTCCCGAGGATGTTCTTCCCGATGAACCCCGCTGCCCGCGCATCGTCGATGGCCTTCTGCATCACCGGGAACAGGTGGTAGAACTCGCCGCGGATGTAGATGTAGGCCGCCTTCGATCCAATCGCGTAGCAGCCGATCAGGCATCCTTCCACCAGCAGGTGGGGATTGCGCTCCATCAGCAGATGGTCCTTGAAGGTCCCCGGCTCGCTCTCGTCGGCGTTGCAGACGATGTACTTCGGGTTGGGCGACTTCTTGTCCACGAACTGCCACTTGAGGCCGGTCGGAAAGCCGGCACCGCCGCGGCCGCGCAGGCCCGACTTCTTGACGTCCTCGATGACCGCGTCGGGCGTAATTGTGAGCGCCTTCTTCAGCCCCTCGTAACCCTGTTGGTGCTGGCGATAGTGCTCCAGGGTGTTGCCGCCCGGCGTGAAGGCGTACTTGGTGAGCACAGGCTCGTAGTCCGGGTTCGATTGCGGTTTCACCGGCGTGGTGGTCTTGTGCTTCCACGCGCTCTCGGGCAGGTGCTCGATGTCGAGATGGCAGCCACCGAGCGCCTTCAGACCGTCCGCCTTCATCCGGTCGACCAGCCCGGCCGCCTGGTCGGGCTGCAGACACTCGTGCCAGTGGTCGTTGCTCACCATCATCACCGGCGCCTTGTCGCACGCGCCAAGGCACTCCATCGGCATGATCGTGAACAGGCCCGTGGGATCGGTCTCGCCGCGCTTGATGCCGAGCGTGTGCTCCAGCTCCTCGACCACGCGCTCGGCGCCGGCCAGCGCGCACGACAGCGTGGTGCACACCTGCAACACGAACTTCCCCACCAGCGTGCGGTGGAACATCACGTAGTAGGAGACGACGTCCTCGACCTCCGCCGACGTGCAGCCGATCACCTCGGCGACGTGCCGCGCGGCGTTGGCGGAGATGTAGCCCTGCTGCTCCTGTGCCAGGTAGAGCGCATGCAGCACCGCGGACTTGCGCTGCTCGGGCGTGTAATGCGACGCGAACTCCTCGAACTTCGCGCGGTTCTCCGCCGTGAACTGGAACTCCGGACCTTCCGGCAGGGTGACCCGCTGCGAGCGGTGCCACTGGTCCGTGCCGTAGGGCATGGCGGGATGAAAGCTCATCGATCCACGTCCCCCATGACGACGTCGAGCGAGCCGATGACGGCGATGACGTCCGCGATCATCCCCCCGACAATGAACTTGTGCAGCGCCTGGCAGGCCATCAGGCTCGGCGCGCGCATGTGCACCCGCCACGGCCGATTGCTGCCGTCGGACACGACGTAGCAGCCATGCTCGCCCCGCGGCCCTTCCACCGGCACGTAGGCATCGCCGGCCGGCACGGTAAAGCCCTGCGAGTAGATCAGGAAGTGCTGAATCAGCGCCTCCATCTCGGTGTAGACCTGGTCCTTGGGTGGCGGCACGATCCGCTTGTCGTTGACCGCCCACTCCCCGACCGCGGGGATTCTTTCGAGTGCCTGGCGGCAGATCTTCGTGCTCTCCCGCATCTCCGCCATCCGCACCAGGTAGCGATCGTAGACATCGCCGTTGCTGGCGCCGATGACGTCGAAGTCGTAGGTGTCGTAACCGCTGTACGGGAACGCACGCCTGACGTCGTAGTCGCCGCCGGCCGCGCGCGCGATCGGCCCGTAGAGGCCCCACTTGTAGCAGTCCTCCAACGTGATGACGCCGACCCCCCGGGTGCGATTCAGCCAGATCGGGTTCTTGGTAATGAGGGTCTCGTACTCATCCAGCTTCCCCGGAAAGCGATCGAGGAAGGCCGCCACCGCCTCCTTGTAGCCGCGCGGGATGTCCTCGCGGAGACCACCGACGCGGATGTAGCTCGGGAAGAACCGGAAGCCGGCGAGCAGCTCGTTGAGATTCATCAGAATCTCGCGCTCGCGGAAGGCGTAGAGCATGCCCGTGATGGCGCCAATCTCCATCGCGTGCGTCCCGAACCACACCAGGTGGCTGGACAGACGCTGCAGCTCCGCGAGCAGGACCCGGATGTCCTTCACCCGCTGGGGCACCTCGATGCCGAGCAGCTGCTCGACCGACAGGCAGAAGGCCAGGCTGTTGGATTGCGGGCCGAGGTAGTCCATCCGCTCGACGAGCGGGATCACCTGCTGCCACTTCTTCTGCTCGCACGTCTTCTCGATGCCGGTGTGCAGGAACCCGATGGTCGGGCTGACGGAGACAACGGTCTCGCCATCGAGCTCCAGTACCAGTCGCAGCACGCCGTGCGTGCTGGGATGCTGGGGCCCCATGTTGACCGTCATCGTTTCGGTGCGCAGTTCAGCCATGTGTCGCTACAGTGCCTCTTCCACCAACTCGCACAGGATGTGCAACAGCGTCCCGTGCACTTCCTGGACGCGTGGCGTCCGGTCGGCCGGCACCGCCACGTGCACGTCCGCCAGCGTGGCCAGCCCTCTGGCCCACCCCGTGAACGCGATCGTGCCCAGTCCCAGGCGGCGCGCCGTCTCGAGACCGGCCAGCACATTGGCCGACGTCCCGCTGGTCGACAGGCCCAGCGCCACGTCCCCCGGCCGGCCCAGCGCCTCGATCTGCCGCGCGAAGACCTGCGTGAAACCCAAGTCGTTGGCGAGTGCCGTCACCACGCTCGGGTCCGACGCGAGCGCCAGGGCCGGAAGCGCCCGCCGCTCTCTTCCCGCCTCGTAGCGCCCCACCAGCTCGGCGACGAAGTGCTGCGCGTCCGCCGCGCTCCCGCCGTTGCCGAACACGAGCACCTTCCCGCCCGCCGCCAGCGACCGCTCCAGCATCCCGGCCGCGGCGACAATCTCGTCGAGACACGCACCGGCGGTGGCCTCGTGCGCCGCCGCCGTGCCGTGGAGCACCTCGACGACGTGCGCCCGGCGAGCCTGATCGTCGGCCATGCGCGCCCGCGGCTAGCTCGGTCGCGGCCGTACTTGCCGGTCGCGCTCGAGATTGGCCTTGAACTCCTCTTCCGTGACTTGCAACGGCATGTAGGTGCCGGCGTCCTTCCTTAGCTGCACCGGATAGTCCTTACGGAGCGGGTGGCCTTCCCAGTCGTCGGGCATCATCAGCCGCCGCAGGTCTTCGTGACCCTCGAAGAAGATGCCAAACAGGTCGAACACCTCGCGCTCCATCCAGCCGGCGCCGGGCCATACCGAGGCGATGGAGCGGATCGACTGATTCGAATCGAGGCGCACCTTCAGCCGGATCCGCGCGCGGCGGTGCGGCGACACGAAGTGATAGACCACGTCGAACCGCGGCTCACGCTGCGGGTAGTGATCGACCGCGGTCACGTCCGAGAAGGCGTGGAACTCGAGACCGGGCGCGTTCCGGAGCGCCTGGCACGTGGCCAGGAGGTGCTCGGCCGGCACCAGGAGCGTGGGCGTCAACGCCGAATCGCTCGACTGCAGTTCCTCGTAGCGCGCACCGGGCACCGCGGCCGCCAAGGCCGCCATCACAGCGGCCGCACTCATGCGATGCGCGCCTTCGGCGACTGATCCATCTTCGACGCGGCGATCTTCTTCTGCAGCTGCACGATGCCGTAGATGACCGACTCCGGCCGGGGCGGGCATCCCGGGATGAACACGTCCACCGGCACCACCTGATCGGAGCCCTGGACGATGGCGTAGTTGTCGAACACGCCGCCGCAGGAGGCGCAGGCGCCCATCGAGATCACCCACTTGGGCTCCGGCATCTGGTCGTAGATGCGGCGCAGCGATGGCGCCATCTTCCGCGACAGCCGGCCGGCGATGATCATCAGGTCGGACTGACGCGGCGACCCGCGGAAGACTTCGGCGCCGAAGCGCGAGATGTCGTAGCGGCTCGACGCCATCGACATCATCTCGATCGCGCAGCACGCCAGACCGAACGTCACCGGCCAGATCGCCGAGCGGCGGGCCCACTGCACCACCGATTCGACGGTGGTAGTGATGATCGGGATCTCCGGGAGATCAGTTTCGAGTCCCATAGCGATACCTCTTCACGACGGCCGGACCAGGTCGCGGCGGACGCTTGTAGTCGGGATCCGACTCGGGCCCCCAGTCCAGGACCCCCTTTCGCCAGATGTACACGTAGCCGACCAGCAGGATCAGGAAAAAAACGGTGATCTGGATGAGCCCGGGCCAGCCCAACTCGCGGAACGCCATCGCCCAGGGATAGAGGAACGCGACCTCGATGTCGAACAGCAGGAAGATCATGGCAATCAGGTAGAACTTCACGGACTGCCGTTCCCGCGCGTCGCCGACCGGCGGCATGCCGCATTCATACGCGGCGAGCTTCTCGGGGGTGGGGTTCTTCGGACCGAGGAAGTTGGAGATCACCAGGCCGCCGAGGCCCACGACGGCCCCGAGCAGCACCATCAGCGCGACGCCACCCCAACCTTCCATGTGTGCAGCAACCCCTGTCACAAGCGCCGCTTGCGGGTGCTTGTGAAGAAAAGGACAAACGCGTAGATGGTATCACGTGGCGCACCGCGCTCGTGGGCCCAGCCCGGCTGCGGCACAATGGAGATCGTGCGGATTGCCTGGTTCAGCCCCGTGCCGCCTGATCGATCCGGCATCGCCGCTTACACGGCCGAGCTGACCCCGCTGTTGACGCCGCAGGTTGGGGCGATCGACCTCTATCACGCGGACCGCCATGACTTCGTCTGGCGCCACCGGCGCGAGCCCTACGATCTAATCGTCTACCAGCTGGGGAACTCCGCCTCGCACGATTTCATGTGGGCGTATCTGTTTCGCTACCCCGGCCTGCTCGTGCTGCATGACGCGCAGGTGCACCAGGCCCGGGCACTGTGGCTGCTCCAGCGCGTCGAGCCTCGCCTCGACGACTATCTCGCAGAACTCGCGGCCAATCACCCTGACGCTCCGCCCCATCTCGGCTACCTGTTTGCCGCCGGTCTCGGCGGACAGCTCTTTCGCCACTGGCCGCTCGTCGCCCTCACCATCCGCGCGTCGAAGCTGACGATCGTCCACAACGCGCACCTGGCCCGCCACCTCGCCCGCGATCAGCCCGACGCGACGATTCGGCATGTCGAGATGGGGGTCGCCGACCCGCAGCCGTCCCTCCACGACGGTCAGCAAGTGCGCCGCCTTCTCGGGATCACGGCAGACACCTGCCTGATCGGGGCGTTCGGCGGCATCACGCCGGAGAAACGGATTCCGGAGCTGCTCGAGGCCGTCGCCGCCTCGCCGCGGCAGAATGTGCACGTCCTGCTCGTCGGGCCCCGCGCGACGCACTACGACGTCGACGCGGACGTGACACGCCTCGCACTCGGCACACGCGTGCACATCGCGGGCTACGTCGACGAGGCGGAATTGCCGGGACACCTCGCGGCGTCGGACGTGTGCTGGTGCCTGCGCTGGCCATCGCACGGCGAAACCTCGGCGTCGTGGCTGCGATGCCTGGGAGCGGGCCGGCCGACCTTGATCACAGCCCTCGCGCAACTGGAAGATGTGCCGGCGCTGAGGGTGGACGCCGGCGGTGTGGCCTCCATATCCACCACCGTGGACGCCGTGGGCATCGCCATCGACCCGGTCGATGAACGGCGCGATATCTCCCACGCCCTCGCCGCCTGCGCCGACGACCCGACCCTTCGAGACACGCTCGGCAAGAACGCCCGCGCCCGCTGGGAGCGCCTGCACACCCTGTCCCGGATGGCCGCATCGTACGTGAGCGTGATCGCTGACGCCGCGGCCCGGCCCGCACCCGCGACACCACAACCCGCGCATCTGTTCGACGATGGCACTGGCACCGCCCGGCGCCTTCTGGGGGAGATGGGCATGCCGGAGCTGCCCTGGTAACGCTGGCCCGCCGCCTCGCCGTCGCCCTGGTCGCGACCCTTACGGTGGCGACGTTCCTCGTGCACGCGGCGGTGCTGCGACCGCATCTCTACCCCGCCGGCGCCGGACTCACCTTGTCCGGCGACGCGATCATGAACGAGCTGGCGGAGCCGCCACCCGTTGGTTTCGCCCACGTGCCGGACGTCGGGGCGGCATTGGGCCAGCCGATTACCATCACCAACGTTTGGCCCGAGGGTTCCGCGGCTCGCGCCGGCCTGACAGTCGGGATGATCGTCACCGGAGTCGAGGATGCTTCGGGCCGTCGCGTGGAATGGGGCGGCGCGTTGCCCGAGAACGCCGACGCCGTCATCCGCCTCTGGGCCGAGATCTACCGGCTCTCGCCGAGTGGCCCGGTCACGCTCACCGTGATCGAGCGCCCGGGCGACGCGCCACATGGTGTGACGCTCGATCGGCCTCCAGTCTGGTCGCTCGGCTGGAGCACTTTCAGCCGATGGTTCTGGGAGTTTCACGGCGCGGTGCTCGACAAGCACCTGGTCTACACGCTCGCCGCACTCCTGATCGTCGCCCTGGGTGCGCGGGGTATCTCGGCCTCGCTGATGACGCTGGCGTTCCTATTGATGGGATCGACCGACGACGGTCCCTTGATGGGCGCCGAATGGAACGTCCCGGTCCTGGGCCCGGCACTGCTGGCCTACACCTGGATGCAGATGGCGCTCGCGATTCCCGTCATTGGTCTCGCCGTCTTGTTTTTCCCGGCCCGATCGCCGCTCCTGGACCGCCATCCATGGGTCACGCCGGCGTTATGGCTCATTACGGTGCCGCTCGCGATCATCGGGGGGTTGACGACCGCCCACCTTCTCGGTGCGGAGAGCGTGGCGCCGGCCGTCGCGTGGCTGGCGTTGAGGCCGTGGGTCTTCAACATCTGCTGGGGTATCGGCCTCGCCAGCAACGTCGCCCTCGTGTTCGAAGCCGTTCTGCGCTATCGCCGGAGCTCGGACAAGGTGGCGCGCTACCACATCCAGACCGTGCTGGCGACCGGTGTGCCAGGGATGTTCGCGTACGTGCTCATGACGGCGGTCCCTCTGACCGCGGCCAATCTCGGCATGCGATTCCGGTGGCCGTGGCCGATTCACGTCGGGCTGGAAACCATCGTCCTGCTCTCCGCGTTCGGTCTCGCGTACGCGGTCGCCGTGCGGCGTGCGATGTCTCCGCGTACCGCGCTGCGCCAGGGAATTCAGTACGCGCTGGCCCGCAAGACGCTGGGGCTGTTGACGATGCTGCCGGCGGCGCTGCTGATCGTGGAGCTCATCCGGCAGAGCGATCAGCCGCTCTCGCAGGTCATCCTCGGCCAGCCGCTGTTCTACGTCGGCTCGCTCGTGCTCATCGTGGCCGGGCTTCGTTATCGCGACGCCGCCCAGAAGTGGCTCGATCGCCGCTTCTTCCGTTCGGAGTACGATGCACGGGAGATCCTGCTCTCGCTCGCCAGCCGTGTGCCCAGGGAGACCGATCCGCGCGCGTTGCTGTCGCTCGTGCTCACCGACGTCGAAATGGCGTTGCACCCGGCATCGATTGCCGTGCTGGCCGAGAACGGTGGCGCCTACGAAGTGGTCGAGGCCCGTCAGCAGATTCCGGCGCCGGTCCCGGCTGCCAGCGGCATGGTGCAGCTGCTGCAGTGGTCGGACGCGCCGCTCGAAGTCTTCCTGAACGACCCGCGCTCTACGGTCGGACGGCTGCCCGCATCGGATCGTGAGTGGCTGCGCGCGTCGGGCGCGGCGCTGCTGGTCCCGGTCCTGGCTGGCACGAGCGTCGAGCGCCCGCTGGTGGGGTTCATCGTCCTCGGACCGAAACGTTCGGAGGAATCGTACACAGGCGAGGATCGGCGGCTGCTCGCCGGTATCGCGGCGCAGATGGGGCTGGCGCTGGATCTCTCGCGACTGCGGCGTCAGGCGGCCGCCACGCCGCGCGGCTTCGCCTCGCCGATGCCCGAGCCGGCCACCGGCACACCGGGGTCGGTCGGCGTCGGCGTGACCATCGACGGGAAGTACCGCATCGACGCGCTGGTGGGCCGGGGCGGCATGGGGGCCGTGTACCGCGCGCGTGACACGCGGCTGGATCGGGACGTGGCGGTGAAGGTGGTGCGAGGGGACCTGGTGTCGTCGGCCGAGGCGCGCGAGCGCTTCAAGCGCGAAGCGCAAATGGCCGCGCGACTGCAGCACCCCGCCATCGTGACGGTCTTCGACTACGGCACGCTGCCCGACGGCTCGGCGTATCTGGTGATGGAATATGTGCGCGGCGAGGACCTGCGCGCCCGCATGACCCGAGGCACGCTCGAGCGGGCGGACGCCCTCCGGCTGCTCTCGGACATCGCCGACGGTGTTGACGCCGCCCATCGCGAGCAGATCCTGCACCGCGATCTGAAGCCCGAGAACGTCCTCCTCCCCGAGAGCGGCGGGCCGGCCAAGGTGCTGGACTTCGGGGTTGCGAAGATGATGGCGTCTGCGGATGGCCGCGGGACGGTGACGTCGGGTGCCACCATCGTGGGGACGCCCGCCTACATGGCGCCCGAACAGCTGCGCGGAGGCGCGGTGGATCCGCGCGCCGACGTCTACAGCCTGGCCGTGATGGCGTACGAAATGCTGACCGGACGCCTGCCCTTCGGCGCGGGATCGTTCGTGGACGTTGCCGTGCGACAGGAGTCCGACGACCCGTCACTGGACGCCACGCCCCTGCCCGAACGCCTGGCAGGCGTGCTTCGGCGAGCGCTCTCGATCGACCCGGCGAAACGACCGCCCACGGCCGTCGCGTTCGCGACGGAGCTCCGGCAGGTCGTGCCCGACTGACCCGTCAGTTCATCGCCGCCAGCTGCCGGTCGATTTCCGCGACCGCGTGCTGGATCTGTTCGCGACGCACCGGATGCGTCGTCGCTTCGAGCTGGCGCTGCAGCTCGGTGCGCGCCAGGCGCAGCGACTCGAACGCACGGGCGCGTTCCGGGTCGACCTTCGGCCGGCGATCCCGCGCGGCCTTGCGGCTTTCTTCGAGTTCTTCCATGCGCTCTTGCAAGCGCGCGTCGGCGTCGATCAATCCTTCAGCAGCATCACCCATTGATACCTACGATTATACAGGAGTGCGGCGGGACGCTGCGCCGGGCGGAACCAGCCGGCATCCATGGGCTGCGCCGGGGCATCGGCTAGTTGACGAATGCCTGGATGCCGGTCTGCGCGCGGCCGAGGATCAGCGCGTGGATGTCGTGCGTGCCCTCGTAAGTGTTGACGACTTCGAGGTTGACCATGTGCCGGACCACGCCGAACTCATCCACCAGGCCGTTGCCGCCCATCATGTCGCGGGCGAGGCGGGCTACCTCGAGGCCCTTGCCGCACGAATTGCGCTTCATGAGCGAGGTGGCTTCGATGCACGAGTGCCCTTCGTCCTTCATCCGGCCCAGCCGCAGGCACCCTTGCAGACCGATGGCGATCTCCGTCTGCATGTCCGCCAGCTTCTTCTGAATCAGCTGGTTCGCGGCCAGCGGCCGCCCGAACTGCTTCCGCTCGAGGACGTAGGCGCGGGCCCGGTGCCAGCAGTCCTCGGCCGCGCCGAGCGCGCCCCACGCGATCCCGTACCTGGCGCTGTTCAGACACGTGAACGGGCCCTTCAGCCCCCGCACCTCCGGGAACGCGTTCTCGTCGGGACAGAACACCTCGTCCATGACGATTTCGCCCGTCAAACTCGTCCGCAGGCCAATCTTGCCGTGGATCGGCGGCGCCGACAGCCCCTTCCAGCCCTTCTCCAGGATGAACCCGCGAATCTCGTCCGCATCATCCTTGGCCCAGACGATGAAGACGTCGGCGATCGGGCTGCTGGTGATCCAGGTCTTGCTGCCGGTGAGCGCGTAGCCACCGGGCACCTTGCGGGCGCGCGTGGTCATGCCGCCAGGATCCGAACCGGCGCCCGGCTCGGTGAGGCCGAAGCAGCCAATCCACTCGCCCTTCGCGAGCCTGGGCAGGTACTTCTGCTTCTGGGTTTCGGTGCCGAAGGCATTGATGGGCACCATGACCAGCGACCCCTGAACGCTCATCATCGAGCGGAAGCCGGAATCGACACGCTCCAGTTCGCGCGCCACCAGGCCGTAGCTCACATACCCCATGGCGGCGCCGCCGTACTGCTCCGGGATGACCACGCCAAGCAGATCCAGCTCGCCCATCTCGCGGAAGATCGCGGGATCGGTCTTCTCGTGCCGGAAGGCTTCGAGGACACGCGGGGCGAGGCGTTCCTGGCCGTAGGCGCGCGCTGTCTCGCGCACCATGCGCTCCTCCTCGCTCAGCTGGGCGTCGAGCAGCAGCGGATCGCTCCAGTCGAATCGGGTGGCGCGAGCGGTTGGGGCGGCAGTCTCGGTTTTCATATTGACCGCCTATTGTCCCATGATGAGGTCAGGTCATGACATCGGGCCTTCCCGCATTCCACCCGGCGGTGGTGACGTGGTTTCAATCGGCGTTCGAACGGCCGACCCGCCCCCAACGGGACGGGTGGCCGGCCGTCGGCCGAGGGGAATCGACGCTCATCCTCGCGCCCACGGGGACCGGGAAGACGTTGACGGCCTTCCTGTGGTGCCTGGATCGTCTGATGTTCCAGCCCGTGCCGGATCGATTGCGTCGCTGTCGCGTCGTCTACGTATCGCCGCTGAAAGCGCTCGCCGTCGACGTGGAGCGGAACCTTCGCGCGCCGTTGGCCGGGATCGCGAACGTGGCGCTAGCGAGGGGGGACCGTTTCCATACGCCGGCCGTCGCCATCCGCACCGGCGACACCCCGACCGCCGATCGCGCCAGGTTCCAGCGCGATCCGGCAGACATCCTGATCACGACGCCCGAATCGCTGTTCCTGCTGCTCACCTCGAACGCACGAGACCGCCTGCAATCCGTCGACACCCTGATCGTCGATGAGATCCACGCACTCGTGTCCACCAAGCGCGGCGCGCATCTGGCGCTCAGCCTGGAACGGCTCGAGCACGTCACCGGCAAGGGTGTGCAGCGGATCGGCCTGTCCGCGACGCAGCGGAACATGGACGAAGTGGGGCGGTATCTCGGAGGGGTGCGGACAGGTGCGGACGGGTGCGGGCAGGTGCGGGCGGGTGCGAGGGAGCCAGACGCCGAGCACACCATTCACGACGAGTTCGCCACGCCCCAGGGCGGCGTCGAGTATCGACCGGTCACGCTGATCGACGCGCGGGAGCCGAAGCGGCTGTCGATCACGGTGGAGGTCCCTATCGCCGACATGGCCAAGGTCGGCACGACGATCGAACAACCGAGCGGCCCTGCCGCTCAAGGGCCGCAGGCCCAGACGATCTGGAGTTCCATCCACCCGCGACTGCTGGAGCTGGTGCTCGCCCACCGATCCACGCTGCTCTTCGTCAACAGCCGGCGACTGGCGGAGCGGCTGGCTGGCGCGCTCAACGAGCTGGCGGGCGAGGCCCTGGTCCGCGCGCACCACGGGTCGCTCGCGCGCGCCCAACGCTCGGAGATCGAGGACCTGCTCAAAGCCGGCCGGCTGCGCGGCCTGGTCGCCACTTCATCGCTCGAGCTGGGCATCGACATGGGGGCGATCGATCTCGTGGTCCAGATCGAGGCGCCGCCGTCGGTCGCGAGCGGGCTGCAACGCATCGGCCGATCCGGTCACAGCCTCGGCGAGGCCAGCGCAGGCATCATTTTCCCGAAGTTCCGGGGTGACCTGCTCGCGTGCGCCGCCGTGACCGGCGCGATGACCAAGGGCCTGGTCGAGCCCTCGCGCTACCCGCGCAACCCTCTGGACGTTCTCGCGCAGCAGATCGTCGCGATGGCGTCGATGGACCGATGGTCCGTGGATGATCTGTTCGCCGCCATCCGCGGCGCGGCCCCGTACGCGGACCTGAGTCGGCGCGTCTTCGAAGGCGTGCTCGACATGTTGTCCGGGCGCTACCCCTCGGACGAGTTCGCGGAGCTGCGGCCGCGGGTCACGTGGGACCGCGTGAACGGGACCGTCGTCGCCCGGCAAGGGGCGAAGCGCGTCGCCATCGCCAACGCCGGGACGATCCCCGACCGCGGCCTCTACGGTGTATTCCTGGCCGGCGCCGAACGGGACGTGGCGCGCGTGGGCGAGCTCGACGAAGAGATGGTGTTCGAGGCTCGCGCCGGCGAGACCTTTCTGCTCGGCGCCTCCAGCTGGCGCATCGAGCAGATCACGCACGACCGGGTGCTCGTCTCCCCAGCGCCGGGCGAACCCGGCAAGATGCCATTCTGGAAAGGGGAAGGTCCGGGCCGGCCGATCGAGCTTGGTCGCGCGATCGGCAAGCTGGTACGCGATCTTCGCGGCGTCGGCGCGGACGACGCCCTCGCACGGCTCCAGCGCGAGCACGGGCTGGACCGCCTGGCCGCGGAGAACCTGCTTCAGTATCTCGACGATCAGCAGCGTGCCGTCGACGCGGTGCCCGACGACCGCACCATCCTCATCGAACGGTCGGCCGACGAGCTCGGGGATTGGCGCATTTCTGTACTCACCCCGTTCGGCAGCCGGGTGCATGCGCCCTGGGCGATGGCGGTGACCGCCCGGCTCCGCGACGAGCGCGGCCTGGATGCCGAAGTGATGTGGAGCGACGATGGCTTCGTCGTGCGGGTGCCGGAAGGCGATCGTCCACCGGACAGCACGCTGTTCGTGCCCGACCCTGACGAGGTGGAAGGGCTCGTCGTGCGCCAACTCGGATCCACCGCCATGTTCGCGGCCCGGTTCCGCGAGGCGGCAGGCCGGGCCCTGCTGCTGCCGCGCCGCCGGCCTGGTGCGCGCGCGCCGCTCTGGCAGCAGCGCAAGCGCGCGGCCGACCTTTTGGCCGTCGCCGCTCGATTCGGATCCTTCCCGATCATCCTCGAGACCTACCGGGAGTGCCTGCGCGACATCTTCGACGTGCCCGCCCTCGTGGAGCTGTTGACGAAAGTGCGCAGCCGTTCGGTGCGAGTGGCGACTGTGGACGTGCGCACCCCCTCGCCGTTTGCCGCGTCCCTCCTGTTCGGCTACGTCGCCAACTACCTGTACGACGGCGACGCACCCCTGGCCGAGCGCCGCGCGCAGGCACTGGCCGTGGACCAGGCCCAGCTGCGCGAGTTGATCGGCGAGGGCGAGCTGCGCGAGTTGCTGGACGTCGAGGCGCTCGATGCCACCGCGCTCGAGTTGCAGCTGCTGCCAGAGCGCCTTCACGCCCGAACGGCGGACGCCGTCCACGATCTGCTCCTGCGGCTTGGCGACCTGATGCCGGACGAACTGCGGGCCCGCTCTGTAGACGGCCTCGTCGAGACCGCACTCCCGGCACTCTTGAGCGAGCGCCGCGTTTTGCTGGTACGTGTCGCGGGCGAGGAGCGGGCCATTGCCGTCGAGGACGCCGCCCGCTATCGCGACGCACTGGGCACGCCGCTGCCGATGGGCCTGCCCGAATCGCTGCTCGAGCCGGTTGCCGATGCCGTCGCGGAACTCGTGCGGCGGTATGCGCGCACGCACGCGCCGTTCACCGCAAGCGAAGCCGCGCACCGCTTCGGGCTCGGCCCTGGCGTCGTGCTCGGCGCCCTGCAACGCCTTGCCCAGGGCGGACGCGTCGTCGAGGGCGAGTTCCGTCCCGGTGGTCACGGCCGCGAGTGGTGCGACGCGGAGGTCCTGCGGGCGCTGCGGCGGCGCTCGCTGGCGCGGCTTCGTCACGAGGTGGAACCGGTCGAGCACACCGTCCTCGGGCGCTTCCTCGTCAACTGGCACGGGATCGGCCGTCGGCGTCGAGGCCTCGATGCGCTGCTCGACGTGGTGGAGCAGCTGCAGGGCGCACCGCTCGTTGCCTCCACGCTCGAGCGCCAGGTGCTGCCCGCACGCCTCGAGGGCTACGAGCCATCCCTCCTGGACACGCTGATATCGGCGGGGGAGGTCCTGTGGCTTGGCGTCGAACCGCTGGGCGAGCGGGACGGACGGATCGCGCTCTACCTCACCGAACACGCCAAGTCGCTCTTGCCCTCTCATGCCGACGGGGCCCAGGACGCACTCGCCGACCGCGAGGCTCGGGTGCTCGCGTTTCTCACCAGGCAGGGCGCGTCGTTCTTCGGACCCGTGCATGACGCCGCCGGCGGCGGCTTCCCGCAGGAGACGGTGGACGCATTGTGGACCCTGGTGTGGAGAGGGCTGGTCACCAACGACACGCTCCACCCCCTCCGCGCCTACGCTGCCGGCCCCGAGCGCGCGCGGCGTCCTTCCCGCGCCACGCCATTCCGCTCCCGGCGGCTCGTTCCGCCGTCCGCGGAAGGGCGGTGGTCCATCGTCAGCGTGCTGGACCGCGCCTCTCCGACGGCGTGGGCCAAGGCCGTGACCGAGCAGCTGCTGGCCCGCCACGGTGTGGTGACGCGCGAGGT
>Ga0247822_10001102_pt1 | contig 16094 bp, 15 predicted proteins | sample 13C_Cellulose_Da_FD_192423 | JGI IMG/M metagenome (GOLD analysis project Ga0247822, IMG submission 192423) | Soil microbial communities from agricultural site in Penn Yan, New York, United States - 13C_Cellulose_Day30 | ecosystem: Environmental > Terrestrial > Soil > Agricultural land | place...
CGCCCGCATTGGCCACGGCGCTGCACGCCGAGACGGAGTCGGCCGTGCAGGTATCGCTGCTCACGGCGTTCGCCGGCGTGTGCCACGAGGAGGGCGCGTCCGTGGTGTCGCCGCTGCTGGCCTCGCCCGTGGCGGAGGTTCGCATCACCGCGCTCAAGGCGCTGCTCACGCTCGCGCCCGATGAGGCCGCGCCGCACCTGGCCCAGGCGATGAAGGATCCGGACCGCGCCGTGCGCCGGCGGGCGTCGCTGCTCGCGCTGGGGCTGGAGGGAGAGGCGGCGCGGAAGCTCGGCGAGGAGGCCATCCGCGACACGGATGCGGAGGTGCGTGCGCTGGCCGCGCTGGCCCTGGGGGCCGCCAACGGCGAGGGGGCTCGGACGCTGCTGCTCGAGGCGCTCCTGGATCCCGAGTTCCGCGTGCGCAAGGCCGCCGCGCAGAGCCTGTCACGCATCCTGGGCCACGATGTCTCGTCCGTCGTGGGGCTGGATGAGCCGCAGAGGCGCCGAGAGGTCCGCCGGCTCGCCACGCTGCCCTCACAGCCCGTGCGCGCTGCGCTGGAGGTTCGCCCGGCCCCAAGCGCCGCTCCCGCGGAGGCTGTCTCCGAGGCTCCCGCGGTGGTTCGTGCTGCCGCTCCCATGGCTGCTCCCGCCGTTGTCGCGACGGTCGCGCCGCCCATGCCCGCCTCTGCCCCCGAGCGGACGGGGCCTGTTCGCGCGGCCCTGGCGGTCATGGGGGCCCGGGCAGAGCCCGCATCCGTGCCTGCGCCTGCTCCCGAGCCGCGCGTGCCCGCGCCGCGTCCTGGGCCCTCGCCGGTGGAGACGCTCTGCACGTCGCTGATGGCGGACATTCGCTCGGCCATCCGGGGACGCTCGATGGGAGAGCTGGCAGCGGCGCTCGCGGCTCCGGTGGAGGTGGCTCAGGAGGCCCTGACCCTCCTGCTCGCCCGGGGAGCCGTGATACGGCGGGGGCACAAGTACTTCGCGGCATGACGTCACGTCCGTGCCCAAGGGTTCAAAGCAAGGGTTCTCGATGGAAGCTCCAACCTACAACGCCAAGCAAGTAGCCGAGATGCTCGGCGTGTCTTCGAAGGAGCTCGCCGGGACGCTCAAGAAGGACACCTATACTCCGGACGATCTGTGGGAGCTGCGCGCGACGCTCCAGAAGTACCCGGCGGTGATCAGCCACCGCCGGCAGCTCTTCCTCAACTTCAAGGGCGGCACGGGAAAGACGTCCCTGTCCACTTCCTACGCGTGGCGGCTGGCCGAGCTGGGCTACGCGGTGCTCCTGGTTGATCTGGACAGCCAGGGCCACGCCACCAAGTGCCTGGGCTACGAGGGCGAGGACTTCCCGAAGACGCTGCAGGACGTGCTGGTGCGCAAGACGCCGCTGGCCCAGGTCATCCAGAAGTCCACGCTGCCGAACCTGGACTTCGTGCCCTCCAACCTGAGCATGTCCACGGTGGACCTGGCGCTGATGCCCATGGCCGGCCGTGAGTTCAAGCTGCGCAACGCGCTCAGGGAGGTGGAGGCCCAATACGACGTCATCGTCTTCGACGCGCCACCGTCCTTCGGCCTGCTGAACCTGAACGCGCTGATGGCGGCGAATGACTTGTTCGTCCCGGTGCTCGCCGACTTCCTGTCCTTCCACGGGCTGAAGCTGCTCTTCGAGACGGTGCAGAGCCTGGAGGAGGACCTGCAGCACGTGCTGGACCACGTGTTCATCGTGGTGAACTCCTTCAACGCCACCTTCAAGCTGGCGAAGGAGGCGCTCGAGGCGCTGCAGACGCACTACCCCGAGTTCCTGCTGCCGACCATCATCCGGCAGTGCACCAAGTTCGCGCAGGCCTCCAGCGAGGGTCGGCCCGTGTTCGTCGCTGACCCGACGTGCAAGGGCGCCACCGACATCCAGGCCATGATTGACCATATCCTGCCGCGTATGACGGCCGCTCCGGCCAAGGCCGGCGCCAAGGCCACCAAGGCCAGCTGACCTCCACTCCTTCTTCCTCGACCTGGTCCTCTCCGCCCATGAAGAAAGCCTTTGAACAGAACGTGTCCCGCGCCAAGCCGCGTGTCCGCCTCGGCGCGCTGACGGGTCTCCTGGAGAATCCGGAGGCCGCTGAGACTTCCGAGGCCCCTGAGGCCGCGCCCGCTGCGCCTGCGCCCGTCGCGGAGGCTCCCGCGCCCGTCACGGCCGATCTCTCGGCCGAGGTCCGGGCCCGGATCGAGCGTGCTCGGGCACCGCGCCCCACCGCCTCGGAGGCCATCAGCGCCGCGCTGCGTGCGCCCTTGTCCCAGCAAGAGGCGCAGGCGATGGCCGCCGTGCACACGGAGGTGTTCGGGCTCACGGAAGAGGCCGCTGCCCCACGAGCGGAGGTGGCGACTCCTCGCGTGACCGCGGTGGAGCCTGAGCCCGTGGCTGCTGCGGTGCTCGCTGCTCCGGTCGAGCAACCGGCGGTGACGCCTGTCACGGCGCCCGTGGCGCATGGGAACGCGCCCGCGACGGAGGTCGAGGTGCAGACGCCGCCCACGCCGGTGGAGGAGATGGATCCCGAGGCGCGGCGCGAGCGGCTCAAGGAGCGGCTCAAGGCGGTGCGTGAGAACCCGCGCCCGGAGCCGTTGCCGGCCTCGGTGTCAGAGGCGGGGATGCGAGCGGTGGAGCGCATCAACGCGCTGCAGGTCGAGCTGAACCGGGTGAAGGGGCTGAACCTGTCGCTGACGCAAGAGCTGGAGGCGGCGCGGCGTCAGTCGGAAAGGGCGACGGAGGAGGCGCGCCTGCGGATGGATGAGGCGCGGCGGCTGGCGGCGGAGATGGAGGGGAGGGTGAAGCTGCTGGGCGACCTGGAGCGCGAGCTGGCGGCGCTGGAGGGCGAGCGGGACGAGGCGCTGCTGACGCTCCAGGAGTCACGGCAGGCGTTGCAGGCGGCGGCGACGGAGCGCGCGGAGCTGGAGGAGGAGGTGGCGTCGGGGAAGAAGGCGCTGGCTGATAGCCTGTCGGAGGAGGAGCGGCTGGCAACGGAGCTGGAGAGCGCCAAGGACGAGGCGGCCTCGCTGCGGCGGGCGGTGGAGACACTGAAGAGCGAGCGGGACGTGCTGGCGCAGCAGGTGGCGGCGCTGACGACCGAGCGTGCGGAGCTGCTGGAGGCGCGCAAGGCACTGGAGGCAGTGCACCGCGCGCTCAGCCAGGCTACCGTCCGTTGATGGCCACGACCCGCTTCGTCGAGGTCTGCTCCTAAACTACCGAGGAGTGGCAGCGGAGCGGGGAACGTGAGCCTCGCGAAGAGATGCGAGTGGCTACCACTCTGGTGGTACAGCCCTTCCTCAACTACCCACCGTACCCTGCCAGGCTCAAGGCTGGAGAAAGGTTGGAGCATCTCAAGAGGACATGCTCTGCGCACAGCCTCAGGAGTCTTGCGCCATGCCTAGCGTCGCCGAGCAGATTGAAGCCAAGCTTTCCTATGGTGTATTCGATTGGACGGTCACGGAAACAGAGCAGCGAGAGGTGCTGGCGTTGCTCCGCGGCGATGCCGATGTGCCCAAGACCCTGACTGAATTGGAGACGCGCGGGTCACTGGGAATGCTCATCAACCGCGTCAACACACCCGATCTGCGCCGCGATCTGATCGATCTGCTGGCCCTTCGCGCGGATGCCAGCAACGTCACGGTCCTCCGTAAGAGGCTGCATGATCTTGATCTGGACGTGGTCAGTGGGGGACCGGGAAACGCTGCCGTGACCATCGCCGACCAACTGTGGCAGATCCGGTTCAACTTCATCCGGCTGGGTGGGTCCACGACAGGCAAGCCTTTCAATGATGCACCCTACAGGCGGCTGATCTCGAGTGATCCGACGCAGCCCTTCACTGGACAGGGGGCTACTGGAATTCGGCCGGATTCACGCTCGGTTCCCATGAAGGACCAGTGGAAGTTGTTGAACAACGACCCAGCGACGACCACGCGCTACAGCAATCCCATCCCAGGGAGCTTGCCTGTATATCTCGCCGGACTGAGCGCGAAGGACCGACAGGAGCAAGCGGAGCTGATGCTCAAGCGTCCGGTCACCACGGTGATGCCTGATGTCTGGGGCTCCACTCCCCCTCAACGTTGGGACGTGATCGGTCAGGCTGCCAAGACGTACGGGCACGAGCCGGCGCTGGTGGCCGCTTTTCTTCTCGCGGAGCAGCGCGATCAGTCCGGCCTTGAAGATGCCAAGGACTATGCCTCGGCATCCAGCATCGTGTCACATAATGCTTCGCTGGGCCTGGGCCAGGTTGTCGTTTCAACGGCTAAGAACAATTTTCTGCTGTCGGACCTGGTCTTCGACGAAACCTTGAAGCACTCCTCACATGCGAAAACCGCGCGCCTCCTGACCGACGACGTGCTCAATATCTTCGCGGCCGCCAAATACCTGCGCATCGTAGAGGATGAGGGCACGAAGATCGGCGGTGCGGGCTTGACGCGCACCCAGACCAAGTTCCCCGGCATTGTTTGGAGCGCCTATGCGGTGCGCTTCACCAAACTTCCGCCGGATAACATTCGCGCGCTCGGTTCGGAGTATACTAGCCGGGCTTGGGACGACGTGCTCTCTCCGGGGTGGGGCGACTTTGTGTATGAGGCCTATCTCGACGTGAAGAAGGCGGTGCTCTCTCCTTGAACACTTCTGGCCGTACACGGAGCTATTGGAGGGCTGGCGCTCTCCTGCTTTTCATTCTCGTTGGGTTCGTCGTGTTAGCCAGGCGCAGTGACCAGAGGAGCGCCCCTCCGATGACAGATCTGCGAACATATCCACCTGTGGCCGGCTACGTGCTCCGGCTCTCCGCTGGCTACGCCGCCGAGGCCAGAGCAGGCGGGTGGACACTGACTCCAGCCGCAGGGGCAAGAGATGTCCGGGAGCCCACCGAGATTGACGTGGACATCGTCGACGGCCCTGAGCCGGGAAGCGGCTCGCTTGAGAAGGTAGGCCAGCGGCAGCTTCGGCGTAGCGTGGAGAGTTCCGAGGGAGGCTCGAGCGGAACTGCCGTAACCCTCCGCTATGTTGAAGGGTTGGGCTCTCAGTCCATCCGTTACCAGCAGGTGCGCTACTCCGACGGAGCCTCCCCGCGCTTCGAGCTCGACGAGCTGATCCGCCGCGCGGGACTGTACGTGGTGAAGAGCGAGGCTGCTCACAGTCCTTAGAGCAGCAAGGGTGTAGCAGGGCCTCGGCGCCCTCAGGTTCCTTCTTCCTCCGGCTGTCGCATTCCCAGCGCGGCCTCAGCTCGCGTGCCAGCCAGGCACCCTGTTCCTTTGTTTCGAGGCCGGACACCAATAAGCGACGCTTTTCCTGCCTATCGATCGCATACACCGCGTACTCACCCGTGAAGTCCTTGGGCAAGTCACGGGGACCGCGAGAGGACTCAGGCCGTTGCTGGCTGGGCGCGCGTGCTCGTTGCACTCTCCAGGACAGCTGCTCTTCAACCCGGACAAGGTCGTTGGCATGCAGCTCGAGCCCAGGCAGGGGAAGCGGCCCATGCCGCACCGAGATCCGCTCGTGTCCGGCACGCAGCGTCGTGCGGTTCACCAGGTTCACGAGGAAGACGTAGAGGAGCGCGGCCGCCATGAGGAGCGAGCCTGCGATCAGGATGTAGCCCAGCCAGGGGACGTGCGCGTACCAGACGAACTTGCTATTCTCCTTGATGCGCACGGTTCCACTGACGAGCCCTTCCCCATAGAAACCGCAGGGCCCGGGATAGCAGCAAAGGAAGAGCAGCAGGGGCATCGCCCGCAGCCGCTTCCACACCTTGGAGCGCTATGACAGCGCGCCCTACCTGTCCCCCTCTCCCACTGGAGCAAGCACCATGTCCCTATCGATGTACCAGGCCTCTGTCCCTGTCTTCATCCGCATGCTGGGCAATCTCTCGGCGATTCTCGACAAGGCCGCGGCGCATGCCGAGGCGAAGAAGATCGATCCGGCGGTCTTCATCAGGGACCGGCTGGCGCCCGACATGCTCCCCTTCTCCTTCCAGGTGCAGACCGCGACCGATCACGCCAAGGGCTGTACGGCGCGCCTGGCGGGGATCGAGGTGCCCAAGTTTGCTGACACCGAGACCACGTTCCCGGAGCTGAAGGAGCGCATCGCCAAGACCGTCACCTTCCTGCAGAGCGTGACCCCGGCGCAGATCGATGGCTCCGAGGAGCGCCCCATCACCCTCAAGCTGAGGCAGGGTGAGCTCAAGCTCGACGGCCAGAGCTATATGCTCTTCTTCGCGCTCCCCAACTTCTATTTCCACGTCACCACGGCCTACGACATCCTGCGGCACAACGGCGTGGAGCTGGGCAAGGCGGACTTCATCGGGGGCCGGTGAGCGGGCGGATCCCTGGAGGATCTGACACACCTCGGGGCGCGTCGCCCCAAGGGCCTCCACCGGATGGCGACGGCGACTCGACGAGGAAGTTGGTCCGGTCAAGCCCCGTGTTACCGGTGGCCGCATCAAATGCGGTCACGGTGGTCTCGTAGGCGCCCTTCTGCTGGATGGGCAGCTCCGCCTCGTAGGTGCTCATCTTGCCTGCGTACTTCAACGGCGTGGGCCGGCGGCGCCAGCACGTCGACGACGAAGCCGGGCAGCTCCAGGATGAGGCCGTCGCCCTCGATGTGCTTTCCGGGCAGCAGCCAGAGCCGCGTGATGCTGGTGACGAGCGCCTGCCGCTGGGGCTCCAGTCGCTTCCTTAAATTCTGAGAAATTCACCGGATATTCTTGGCGCCTGAGACGCACTGCACCCGATCAGGCGCTTTAGCGGTCGCCAAACCCATGTAATTGCTAATTTTCTCAGGTTCTTAAAAAAGCGGCAACTTGTCTGCCCCTGTGTGCGATGACAAGGGTGGAGGTTGCATCTTCGCCTCCTTACACCCACTCAGCAGAAATTCGCCCCAGGAGAACTCCCATGACGATGGTCCGCGGACACAAGCATGCCGTTGGTGGATATGGCCCTACTGCCCAGCCCCGCAATGTGGGCCACGAGGCCAAGGTCCCCAAGGCGGAGGAGGCCCAGCAGCCGCTGCCGGGTGGAGCCAAGTACAACGCGGACACGTTCGAGGGCGCGAAGTCTGCGTGCAAGAAGGGTCATGCAGCTGAGGGGAAGAAGGAGGCGGGTGGCCACAAGAAGGAGCATGCGGGAGGGGCGACTCCGCCCGCCGGAGGCACGCCTCCGGGTCAAGGCGCCTACCCGTTGACTCCGCCCGCTGGAGGGACGCCTCCGGGCCAGGGCGCCTATCCGTCGACTCCGCCCGCGGGCCAGGCACCTCCCGCTGGAGGGCCGCCGCCGGTGGGGCAGCCGGCGGAGGGGACGCCGGAGCAGGGCATCCAGAAGGCGGTGGAGGAGATCGCGAACCTGGTCCAGAAGTTGATCGAGGCGCTGGGCGGCCAGCCTTCCGAGCCGCCGCAGAGCGGTCCGGGTCAGAACGGTGGCATCGTGCCGCCGGGCGCGCTCTAGGGCCAGGTGCCTTCGGCGGCTGCGGCCCAGCTCGGTTCGCTGGCGGCTGTTTCCTGCGTTGCTCCAATGCGCCGTTGCGGGACGGGTGCGCAGCCGCCAAGCCACTCCCACTTCTCTCCGTCCCAGAGCTGCTCGCGCCAGCCCAGACGCGCCGCGGCCTCACGCGCCTTGGCTCCATGAGCGATGAGCGCCCATCCCACGCGGGACTGTTTGCACTCTCCGCTCTTGAACTTCAGGAGCCGGCGCTGTGCGCGGGCCTCCTCGAGGTCCGCATGCCAGATGGCCTGGTTCTTGAGCCCTTCTCCCTCGTAGTCCACCTGGTTCCGTTCACACCAGCCGAGCACATCTTTCAGCCGGACAAGCTTGGAGCTTCTCGAGAGTTCCGTGACTGCTGCCACAAGCAAGGAGGCGGTGATGACACGCATGGGAGGTCACCAGGGCAGAGAGCGATGGTGACCAACCTACAGCGTAGGGGAGGACGAAGGGCCATGAGTCCTCCATTTCTTTGTCATGGTTCTGTCATGGCGTGCGCGAGTCAGTGGTACTCGACACAGGCATGCGACCGCAGGGCCCTACCAGTTCGAGTAGTCGCTCGGGAGCTGAGGGATGAACCCTGCCTGGGAGCGGGGCTGATAGCCCAGCACGCTCATATCGAAGGTGGACGTCACGAAGCTCGTGCCCTGCTGCCACAGATACATGGGGCGAGTCGTGATCGATGGCTGAGTGGCGTAGACATGTCCCTCGGCGTCCAGGGACGCGGGAACGTAACCCGAAGGTACCGGCATCCCATCGACGAGCGCGAGGTAGCGGCCCTCGGGGAGGGAGGCCGGCAGGGTGATGCGAAGGCGGAGGTGCTCTCCGCGCGCGAGGAGCACGGGGTAGAAGACAGGAGGGCGATCCGGCAGGCTGAACACCAGACGATAGGAGCCCGGCTCCAACTCGACGCCAGCCAGCGGAGCATCTCCCAGGCGCTCTGGGCTGGAAGGCCGGAGATGCCCGCGCTCGTCCGTGTAGCGCTGTAACGAGACGGTGGCGCCCGCCGGCTGTGTCTCCAGCTCGAGCCGGGCCGGTGCTTGCAAGCGGCGCTGGTACTCGCCGGTCTTGTCGTGCACCGCGAGCTGGTGCAGCAGGTCGCGGCACAAAGAGACCTGGTGATCACGCTCCGCCAGCAGCAGGAGCTCGTAGCACATCACCACGCTGGAGCAGGTGACGGTGAAGGTCGGCGAGTAGCGCCCCAGCTCAAGCCGGCCGGAAGAACGTGTTGGGGGCCATCACGGAGGCAGGACCCCCGTGGATGGCCTCCGAAGGTGGCAGCTCGCGGTAGCCGATGGACGCGAGCAGGCTCACCAGCTCGATGCGGCTGGAGCCCGCGCGCCGTAGGAGCTCGTCCACCACCTCGATGGCGAGCAGCCTCGGCCGGAGCGTACTCAGCGTGTGCTGCATGCCGCGCAGCACCTCCGTCTCCGCGCCCTCCACATCCATCTTGAGCACATCCCACCGTGTGAGCCGGGCGCTCTCCGCCCACGTGTCGAAGGGCGTCACCTGCACGGGGATGGCATCTCCCCCAGAGCCGTAGAGCGAGCGCATGCCCACGTCCAGTGAGGTGTGCTCCGTGGCGCTACGCAGGGAGGCAGTGCGAGGTCTGTCTCCGAGTGCCACCTGGACCACCTCCACGCGTGAGGCCACCCCGTTGCGCTGGGCCGTCCGGCGCAGCCGCTCCGCCGTGTCCGGAGCCGGCTCGAAGGCGTAGACGTGCCCCTCGCTCCCACTGGCCTGGAGCATGCGCGCCACCGGCAGGCTGTGGACCCCGATGTTGGCGCCCACGTCCACCATCACCCCACCGCCGAGCAGCTCGCGCTTGAGCACCTCGTGCAGCTCCGGCTCGTACGCGCCGCTGAAGAAGAGGTGGCGCTGCAGGTTGTCTCCCAGCATCACCTCGAAGGTGATGCCGTCGTAGACCACGCGCAGCGGCTTGCGGCTGTAGCTGAAGTGACGCACCAGCCGCTGGTGGACGAGGCGCGCCAGCCCGGAGCGGGCCTGGAGCGGGTACACCCTGCGGGCCACGTGCCCCACCACCCGGACGATCGTCCTCTTCACGGGAGTGTCTCCCGGGGGGCCTGGGCCAGCAGCGACTGGAAGAAGCGCAGCACGTCAGCACGCTCGGCCTGCGGAGCGTACTCCTGCCGCACGAAGTCCGTGCCTCGCCGCGCCAGCGCCTGGAAGGCCACCGGGTCCTCCGTGTGCAAGCGCATGGCCTGCTCCAGGGCCTGAGCCAGGGCGATGATGTTGCCCTGCTCAGCGGGCATGGACCACTCCGGCCGCAGGAACTCCCTGCCGCCATGTCCCGGAAAGCCGACCGCCAGGCAGCCGCAGGCCATGGCCTCCACAGGCGGCAGCCCGAAGCCTTCCTGGTTGCTCGGAGCCAGGAAGATGGCGCTCTGGCGCATCAGGTCCGCCGCCTGCTGCGGGGGGCGGTTCTCGATGATGACCAGCTCCCACCCCTCCATGCTGCCGCGCGCCCGGAGCACCTGCACCACCTGCACGAGATCCTTCGCATAGCGCCTGGGCATCAGCGCGATGCGTCGCCCCGCGGGCTGCGCCGGAGGGTGGAACACCGTGGGATCCAACCCCTGGTGCACACGCTCGATTCGCAGGTGCGGGAAGGCGAAGCGCAGGTACTCGGCGTTGTCCTCGGAGACGACGAGCACGGCCGCGAGGTCCGGATTGTCCTGATAGGGAGCGCGCTCCCCCGCTGACTCCAGCGTCGCCCGGGAGAAGGTGAGGTACGTGTTCTGGTTGAAGATGACTTGGCGGATGCCTCGCGGGACCTTCCGCAGGTTGGCTCCGTACACCTCGGGCAGGACCAGCACGTCCGAGGCTCGCAGCGTGACTCGCGCGGCGTACACGATGCGGGTGTCATGAGGGAACCACGTACAGCGGAACCCCTCGCGCGTGTGCAGGATGGCGGCCGAAACCCCAGTCGCGTTGAGCAGGTCCACGTGGCGGTAGAGCGTGCGGATGCCCCCACTCGCCTCGTCGAAGTCCGGGCACAGGTAGTAGACCACCGGCGCCTCCGGCCGGTGGGAGGTGTCCACCTTCAGGGGTGGCACCGCCGAGAAGTCCACGGCGCCTGCCGCGCGCACCCAGCCCAGCGCTTCGCGAGCTACCTTCCAGAGGAATCCCCGGCGCCTCCCCGTCATGGGCACTGCCTCTGGCCGGGCCTACCTCGGGCTCGCATGAGCCGGGGTGCTTAGCTGATCCCGCCTCCTGCCTTCAAGCAACGTCTCCCGGACTCGGTTGACCCCTGTCAACCGGGGGAAGCACAATCGCCCGCCAAGCCATGAACCTGCTGACCCGAATCAAGAAGAGTGTGCGGCATCGCGCCTCGTACAAGATCTCAAGGCCCCTCTCTCGGCTGCTGAGCGTGACGGGGTGGGGGCAGTATGGGCCAGGGCCCAAGCTCGTGGACTCGGGTCCTGTGCGCCGGGCTGGTTTCCCGCTCGAGGAGTACTCGTTCGAGCTCGCGGACCTGCGCCAGTTCTGGAGCGATCTGTGCGCCCGCAGTGAGTGGCTCCGGCAGCGCTGCGAGGAGAAGCCCTTCTGGGAGAAGGTCCCGCAGTACTACTTCACCTGGAAGCGGCTCGAGCACCTGCTCTCCCGGGAGGACGCTGTCTTCATCGACATCGCCTCCACGGAGAACTGCCCCTATTTCGAAGTCATCCGGCTACTGGCGCGGACGCGGCGCACCTACCGGCAGGATCTCATCTTTCCCCCGGGCATCCACGGCGATCGCATCGGGGGCTCGGCCGCCGAGCTCCCACTGGACGACAACTCCGTGGATGCCATGACGCTCCACTGCTCCTACGAGCACTTCGAGGGGGATGCGGACACAGGCTTCATCCGTGAGGTCGGCCGCGTGCTGCGGCCCGGGGGCAGGGTGTGCATCGTCCCCCTGTACCTGGGCGAGTACGCGTTCATCATGTGTGATCCGGCCTGGGGGCTCGACATCAAGCCGGATCCGGGCACCCCGGTTCATCTCTTTCCGCGCTGGGGCGAGCGGCACGGGCGGTTCTACAGCGTCAGCACGCTCAACGAGCGCGTCATCAAGCCCGCGATCGCGGCCGGGCTCACGCCGAAGGTGGTGCACTTCAGCAACATCCTCGACGTGCACCCGAGCTGCTACACGCACTTCGGGTTGATCCTGGACAAGCCCGCCGCCGCGAGCGCGTAGGCCCTCGAAGCCAGCGGGGCCCCAGGGGAGGCGCAGGGAGTGCCTGCGCCTCCGGGGCCAGAGCGCCTAGCCCGAGGTGATGGTGTTGTTCTGCACGCGCAGGGTGCGGGTGGTGAACTTCCCCGCCAGCTCTGGCTCCGACCGCTTCGAATAGTCCTTGTGGACCTCGGAGCTGGGGATGAGGTGATAGGTCGCCAGCAGCTCGGTGGGTCTGGCCTCCAACAGCAGGAAGCCGTGGCTGTCGCTGTCAGTGAAGACGAGCCTGGGGTTGGCCTCCCGCAGCGTCTTGTCCGTCTCCAGGGCGATGTAGCGGAAGATGGGGCTGCCCGGCGCGAAGCCCGCGCCCTGGACCGCCGTGGCCGCCTCCTCCTTGATGGAGCTGGACGAGATGGACGGCGCCGTCAGCGCGGGGACTCCCTCCTCCACCGACGCGAACGAGGCATGGATGTCTCCGGAGAGGAAGACCGGGTTGGTGGAGTTGGCCCTCACGTACTCGAGCAACTCCTTCTTCTTCGTCGGGAACCCGTCCCACTGGTCCGTGGTGAAGTAGAAGCGCTGGCGCAGCGAGGAGTCCGGGATGTCCGTCTTGTCCCGCAGATCCAGCATCAGCGCCGACATGGACACGGAGCTCACGATCAGTTTCCAGGTGTTCGTGGCCTTCACCTGATCCTTGAGCCACGTCTCCTGCGCATTGCCCAGGACGTTCTCGCTGGCCCGCTGCGTGGTGGCGTAGAGGTACCCCGCGTACAGATCGAAGGTGTCCTTCACCACGATGTTGCGCGTGCCCCGGAGGTCGAACAGGTTCAGCTTGCCCATGTGCACGAAGGCCAGGCCCTTGGGCTTGCCCGCTGCTTCGATCTGCAGCTCCTCGGGGGCCTCGGCTGCCGTCAGCACTTCGTTCACGTAGCGCACCGTCAGCTTGCCCTTGACCCACCTGCCCGCCTGCGTCTGCGCCTCGGTGGCGGACAGCCCCGCCTGCTGGGCGAGCGCCACATACGCCTGCCTCAGGACGCCCCGCTGCAGGTCGTACTCCGCCGCATCCACGTCCACGTAGGAGAACAGGTCCGAGGTGAAGGCCGGCGCCGCGCCGATCGCCGTCAGCGTCGCCTCGTCCATGACGACGGTGCCCGGGTAGGCATCCTCGGGGATGACATGGTCGGGCCGGTAGGTGCGGTAGTCCGCGACAATGAGCTTCACGTGCTTGCCGTACACGAAGTCCCGGTAGATGTGCGTGTTCGGGTACTTGGGCTCGGCGCTCACGTCGATGGCGCCCGCGGCCGCTCCCGCGGGGTTGGCATCCAGCGGGACGAACTCGAAGAAGGCCTGCTCCGCGTTGCGCCTGCGCTCATCCTGCTTCTCATCCCGGCGCCCGTTCGTGTACGTCGCATTCGAGCCCCAGCAGTCGTTCGAGAACTCGTGGTCGTCCCACATGTTGATGAACGGGTAGCGCTCGTGGACCTTCTGGATGACGGGATCCGAGCGCAGCGTCTTGTAGATGTCGCGGTAGTTGGAGAGCGCCTGCGCCGCGTAGTACTGGAAGGGGCCCGTCTTCTGCACGATCGCCTTGTCGGGCTCGGTGAACTTCACCTCGCGCAGGGTGCTGGTGGACTGGAAGGCCGGGTCGCCCGTCGTCTCGTAGATGTAGTCGCCCAGGAAGAGGATGGCGTCCACGTCCGCGTCGAGCTGCAGCAGGCGCTGCCAGGTGTTGTAGTAGCGCCCCACGTAGTCCTGGCAGCTGCCGATGACGAACTTCACCGGCACGTCATCGCCTGCGGCGGGCGCCGTCCTGGTGCGGCCCACTGGCGAGAGGAAGCGCTCGCCGTCATGCTCGTAGACGAAGCGGTAGTAGTAGGTGGTACGCGGCGACAGGTTGGTCACCTTCACCTTGAGGGCGTTGTCATGGGCCGACAGCGCCTTGAGGCCATCCTGCTGGAGCACCAGCTGGCCGAAGGTGTCGTCCGTGGACACCTCGAGCGTCAGCGTGGTGTCACCGCCGTGCTCCTCGTCCACGGCGCGCGTCCACAGCACCACGCTGTCTGCGCGCGGATCGCCGGAGGCCACGGACTGCGGGAAGAACGCACGAGCCTTCTCCGCCTGCTGCTCGGTTGTCAGTTCGTCACTGCACCCGAACGCAGTCGTCGCCGCGACCGCGACGATGGACTGCAGGATGGTGCGGCGGTGTATTTTTTGGGACAAGGACCCCTCCAATAGGCCGGGCCGAAGGGCCTCCGGCGCGCGCAGAGTATCCTCTACTGCTTGCCGCGAGCCACCGTGCCCTTCACGGCCGCGAACTCAGGGGGCAGCGGCGGCTGCACCCACAGCTCGGGGTTGGCCGGCAGCTCAGGGAAACCCTCGCCGGAGCTGTTGGCATTCTTCAGCAGTTTCTCGAGCCGCTCCGCTCGCACCTTCTTGCTGGGGTGGTTGGAGAAGCTGCTGCTGCTGTCGGGGAGCTTTCCGAGAAACTTGATGTACTCCCGCGGGTCGTACCCGGCGGACATGAGCATGCGGACGGCCTGCTCATCCGCGGCGAACTCATCCTCCTGGCCGAAGCCCTTCTTCATGAGGTTATCCACGGAGGCATCCGCCAGGCCCCCCAGCAGCTCCACATGCTGGTCCAGGTCGAGCGTTCCATTCGAGCCCTTCAGGAACGAGAACAGCTGCTCCATCGCGCTGCCCGAGAGGAAGAGGTGCTCCTGGCTGACGAGCTTCTTTCCTGCACGGAGAGCCACCGCCAGCTGGCACTGGCCCACCTTCACTTCACCGTAGCGCTGCAGGGCGTGCTTGCTCGTGATGTGGGCGATCTCGTGCGCGAGCACTCCGGCCAGTTGAGCCTCGTTCTCCACCCCACGGAGCAGCCCGAGGGTGACAAAGGCATAGCCACCGGGCGAGGACACCGCATTGAAGGACTCTGTCGTTCGCAGGACGCCAAAGGTCCACCGGAGGGTGGGACGCGGAGACTGCGCGCCCAGGTTGCGGCCCACGACGTTGATGTAGCGGGCGAGCTTCGCCTCCGCGCTCGAGCCAAGCAGTCCACCGCCACGCTGCACCCAGTTAAGGGCCACGGCTCCGCCCAGCGCATACTCCTCCTCCACGGAGGGAGTGGCCGCCAGCTTCTTGCATTCGGAGGTGTCTACGGCCACGTCCACGACAGTCTCGGCGGCCTGGAAGAGCTCGCCAGCGGTGTTTGGGATGGGGAGGCGCCGGACCGTGGAGCACGACAGCGCGAGCGCGCCCAGGCCCGCCACGACGCACTTCAAGAAGCGGGCGCTCACTTGCCACCTCGCGAGATCGTGGCGCGGGGCCCCACCACGGGGAAGAGGCCGGCCTTGGCCGCATGCGCGGCGAGCTCCGCGGGGGTGATCTGTTCGGCGAGCTTCTCGAGCGCCTGCACTTGCTTCACCGCCTGTGAGAGATCAGGATCCTTCTTCCCGTTGCCATACGTGATGGCCCCGTCGCTCAACCCCTTCACCGCCGCGCCGGAGTTGGCGAAGGCCGTGGCGTCTATCGGGGTCCCCCCGCTCTTGGTGGTGAGCTCCATGCTGGGGGGCTTGGTGGACAGGTTGGACTGGAAGACCAGGCCCTCCTTGATCTTCTTTCCGCTCACCTTCACGCGGTGCCACTGCTGGTTCTTCGGGTCCGCCCCCAGCCACGTCACCTGTTGGCCCGGCTGGAGGATGGCCACCACATTGGCCGTGGGGGCCGCGCTGGCCATCAGCCGGGTGTTGCGTGCCTTCACATATAGAAGGGGGGGCTTCGCGTCAGCCGCCAGGGCGGCGGCCGCGGCACACAGGCTCAGTGCGGCCAGCAGGACTTGTACTCTCTTGCGCATGGGCGTCCTCGGTTCTTCTCACTTGTCCAGGCTCGCCACCCCGTCCCAGGACGGAGGTGGAGGAGTCTTCATGTACTTCTGGCAGCGCTCCAGCAGCGCGGCGGTGGGGCCATCCCGCGGATCCTTCGCCAGCCGTGCCTCCAGCACCACCGACGCCTCATAGAAGCTCTTCTGCCGGTACAGCCTCAGCGCCTCGTGGTAGTGCTCCACCGTCTCGCGCTTCTCCTCCGGCAGCTCACCCTTGAGCGCCAGCAGCTCGTAGACCGTCACCGCCTCCGTCTTGCCCGCCACGCGGACCTTGTCCAGCTCGCGCACCTCGATGGAGTCGCGCGCCAGCTCGTAGGTCCGAGGGCCGATCATGATCAGCGAGCCGTAGGCCTTGTTCGCGCCCTCCAGCCGAGACGCCAGGTTCATGCCGTCGCCCATGGCCGTGTAGTCGAAGAGCTGCTCGCTGCCGAAGTTGCCCACGAAGAGCCTGGCCGTGTTGAGGCCGATGCGCGTATAGACGTCCGGCAACCCTTGGCGCCGGAACTCCTCCCGCAGCCGATCGACCTCGGCCTGGGCCGCCAGCGCT
>Ga0247822_10001104_pt1 | contig 16091 bp, 7 predicted proteins | sample 13C_Cellulose_Da_FD_192423 | JGI IMG/M metagenome (GOLD analysis project Ga0247822, IMG submission 192423) | Soil microbial communities from agricultural site in Penn Yan, New York, United States - 13C_Cellulose_Day30 | ecosystem: Environmental > Terrestrial > Soil > Agricultural land | place...
GCCGTCGAGTAGAGCTCCACCAGATCCAGTCCTTCCGTCTCCTGCGACGCTTCGAGGTAGCGCAGCGCGCCCCACTGCCTCGGCGAGGCTTCACCCTCGGCCAGCGACTCGAAGTGGCTGTGCAGCGGGTCTTTCGGGAGCGAGCCCAGCAGCTTGCGCAGCGCCTTGTCGCTCTCTTCGGCGCCGAAGTCTTCCGCGAGCCCGTCCAGCAACAGCTCCTCCAGGTCCTCCCGGTTGTCCGCAGGCAGGCTCAGCAGCACTGCGTGCTCGTCGCCGTGCCGCTTCAGATCATGCAGAGCCAACGCACGCACGAGGTTCAGCTCGGGTTCCTTCTGCTCCTCGGCGGGCACTGCGTCGAGCAGTTGGAGCGCCTCAGCCGGCTTGCCTCCCTCCAGCAGCCGCCGGGCCTGTACCTCTGGGCTCTGGTTCCACAGCCAGATTCCTGCTCCGCCGGCGAGCAGCAGCCCTCCCGCCAATCCCAGCCCGACGAGTCGGCGCGTACTGTGGGTCGCGAGCGCCACCACCTTCTGGAGCAGTGCTCCCGGTCCAGAGGGCTGGTCCTGCGCGGATGCGCTTCCCAGGTCCTGACCCGAAGAGGGAGTGGCATCGGCTGCCGTGGGCTGCGGGAGGTTCTGCGGTGTACCAGCCTGCGCATCCACAGCGGGGCCGGGAGCATCCAGGCTGTTAGAGGACTGGCTCGCGGGAGCTGTGTCGGCGACGAGGGTGACGCGCCTTCCTACCGGTGTCAGCCTGGCAGCACCTGCGGCCTTTTCGTCGGCAAGGCCTGTGGCTCTTGTGGACGGAGAAGACACTCTGGGAGTGCCTGAAGTCTTTCCCTGGAACAGGGTGGTGCTGCTGCCTGTCGCGGAGTCCCAGGGCTCGGCAGAAGAAGGAACTCCGCGCCTCACGGTCGTGTCGCTGTCATCCCAGGAGTCCCAAGGACCGAAGGCGGGCTCGTCCAGGTCCGCTGCCCCACCCACGGCGGGAGGGGCCACAGGCAGGGGAGCAGCAGGAGCAGGAGCAGGAGCCCCGCCGAAAGCAGCCGTGCCACTGCTCGCGGGGGGAGGCTCCACTCCGAACGCAGCCGTGCCTCCATTGGCGGGAGCAACCTCACTGGGGGCCGGAGCGCTGGGGGGCGTGATGGCCTCCATCCGTGGACTGGAGGCCACAGTGGCCAGTGCATCTGCCAACGCGTGCGCGTTCTGGAAGCGATTGTCCTGGTTCTTCTCCAGCAGCCGCATCACCAGCGCGATGAGGTCGGAGTGAGGCGCCAGCGCGGGCGCGGCCTGATCCAGCGGCAGCGGCGCCACGTTCGCATGCTGCGCGATGTACTTCCGCGCATCCGGTCCCTCGAAAGGCAGCCGCCCGGAGAGCATGCGGTAGGCCACCACGCCCAGGCAGTACAGATCGGTGCGCGCATCTACCCGGGCTCCGATCGCCTGCTCGGGGGATAGGTACTCGGGAGTGCCCAGCACCACGCCCACCTGGCTCACGTTGCTGTCGGCCTCCGGCTCAATGAGCCTTGCGATGCCGAAGTCCAGCAGCCGCGCCTGCTCGCCCCGCGGCGTGGGAGACACGTAGATGTTCTCCGGCTTGATGTCCCGGTGGATGATCCCCTTGTCGTGGATGGCCGCCAGCCCCTCGGCCAGCTGGTGCAGCACCGTGAGCGCCCGTGCGGGCGGCAGGGGCCCGCGCTGGAGCAGATCGAACAGGCTCATGCCCTCCACCAGCTCCATCACCAGGCACGCCGAGTCCCCGGACTCTCCGAAGTCGATGATCCGCACCACCGCGGGGTGCTCCACCGCCGACAGCAGGCGCGCCTCGCGCTTGAAGCGCTCCAGCATCCCGTGCTGCGTGTGCAGATCATGGTGCAGCACCTTGATCGCCACCTTGCGCCCCAGGGACACCTGCTCGCCCAGGTACACGTCGCCCATCCCGCCGGAGCCAATCGGACGGATCACCCGGAAACGGCCGTCGAGGACAAGGGAGTCGGGAGGCAGCACCGCTGCCCATCTTGTCCGAGAATGGCGCGCCGCGCATGAGACATCTCGGGGACTTCCAGCGGGCGCAACACCGGCAGGCCGTGGCTCCGCTGCCTGCCCTCCGGCCGGGGGAACGGTAAAAATTTCGAGGGCTTAGCCATCGTGCTACCCTCAACCCCGCTCCCCGATGGCCACCGAAAGCGACTCTCCGAAGCCCGCGCCGGAATCAGGCGCTGCTGCCCCCGAGCTCCGGCTGCTGGACCGGCGTGCCTTCGTCGGCTTTCCGCCGCTGCCGCTCACGCCTGGGCTCACCATCGCGGACTTCGCGCTGCAGATCCCCGACGTCAGCTTCCCCTTCAACGTCAGCGCGGGTCCCTCACGCTACCAGCGCAAGAAGCTCCTCTTTGGCTTCCTGGAGCTGACCGTCGACGCGGACCTGGTGGCGCGCAAGGTAGGGGAGCTGGCTGGGCGGCTCGCGGGCCTGGATGAGCTGAAGCTGCACTTCCGTCCGGGCTATCTGGAAGGCCAGGCCCGGCTGCAGGGCGCGGAGCGCACCCCCATCACCTTCAAGGTGGCCTTTGACGGGGATGGCGAGAAGCTCGCCCTCTACGTCTACGACGTGCGCCTGTATGGATTCTCTCCCACGGCCTCGGTGCAGGTGCCGGGCATCGTCGCCTCGGCGGTTGCGGGGCTGGGGCTGCTGCCGGAGATCGAGGTGCAGGGCGCCACGGGCTTCACCACCCGCGTGCTGCCCGAGCTGTGCCGGCTGGCGTCGGTGACGCGCGGCTTCAAGATGCCCGAGCTCGATCAGGCGCGCCTGTCCGGAGCGGAGGTGTCCAGCAAGGGCCTGCGCCTGCGCTTCACCGCCGGAGGCCTGCCGCCTCCCTCCGCGCCCGATGATGAGCTGCTGCTGACGCTCGAGGGTGCTCGCGCGTTCGCCGAGGCCGAGGCGCTCATCGCCCAGAACCGGCTGGCCGAGGCCCGCGAGGCGTACCTCCAGGCCGGCGATGCACAGGACGCGCACCCGTTCGCCGCCGAGCGGCTCCTCTCGCTGCTCGTCGCGGATCCGCAGGCGCATGATCTCGCGCTGGACGTGGCCTCCACCCTGCTGCGCCGCCGTGAGAAGAGCCCCGCCGCCCTCTGGGGCGAGGCCGTGGTGCGCGAGCGTCGAGGCGAGGGTGCTCGTGCCGCAGAGCGCTACCTGGCCCTGAGCGCGCTCTCGCGCCGCACCTCCGAGGAGGCCGCGGCCTTCTTCGCAGCAGAGGCGGCCGCTCGTTGCTCGCGCGACACCGCGCCCGCCGTGGCGGTGAAGGCGCTCCACGAGCTGCTCGGTCTCAGGCCGGACCATCTGCCCTCCCTGAAGGCCCTGGCTCGCGCCTCGGATCAGGCGAAGGACCGGGCTGGGGCCGTGCGCGCCTACCGCCGCCTCGCCGCGCTGACGAGGGATCCGGCCGAGGCTGCCGACTCCCATGTGCGCCTCGCGCACCTGTGCGCCCAGACCGAGGACGACATCGCCGGTGCTCGGCTGCACTGTGAGGCCGCGCTGCGGCTTACACCGGACCAGCCGGATGCCCTGCTGCTGCTCGGAGAGCTGTGCCACCGTGACGGCGAGCACCTGCGCGCCCTCAAGGCGTTGGATCGGCTGCGCGAGGTGGCCCTGGCCCGGCACGAGCTCGACCGCGTAGGGCAGGCCAACCTGCTCGCAGGCCGTGTGTGGGAAGAGGGCCTCAAGCAGCTCGACAATGCGCTGCTGCGCTACCGCGAGGCCGTGACGCTGCTGCCTGGTGATCCCGAGCCCCTCTTCGCCGCTGGCCGTGTCGCCGAGGCCCTGGGCAAGGTGCAGGAGGCGCTCGCCGACTACCAGCAGGCGCTGGAGCTGGCGGGCCCCGCGCCTCGCTCGGAGTCCGTGCGCAAGGCCGCCCATGCCAGCCACCACGCCATGGCGCGGCTGTCCCGCACGAAGCTGGGTGATCCGGCGCGCGCCCGCGATCACCTGGAGGCCGCGCTCGCGCTCGAGCCGAGGGACCTGCAGGCCCTCGAGGAGCTGATCCCCTACTTCCGCGCCACCGGCCGCGCGCAGGAGCTGGCGGACGCGCTGGAGAAGGCCGCTGCTGTCTACGAGGAGCCCGGCAAGCGCGCCAACCTTTGGGCCGAGGCGGGCGAGCTGTACCGTGGCCGCCTCCAGCAGCCCGAGAAGGCCGAGCGGCTCTTGCTCTCCGCCATCGAGGCCGACCCCAACAACAAGCCGGCGCTGGAGGCCATGCTCGCCCTGGCCGAGGCCCGGCGCGATGGTGGCCTGCTCACCCGGTGCCTTGGGGAGCTCGCGCGCCTGACGCCCGAGCCCAAGGAGCGTGCCCAGAAGTACCGCCGCCTCGCGGTGGCCGCGCGCGATCTGACCTTCGATCTAGAGCTGGCCGTCCATGCGCTGAAGGAGGTGCTCAAGGCTGAGCCGGCGGACCTGCCCTCGCTGGGAGAGCTGTGCACGCTCCAGCGCAAGCGCTCGGACATGGCCGGGCTGGCTGCCGCGCTGGAGGAGCGCGCGCGCGTGGCCGAGGCTCAGGGTGACAAGCGGCTCGCGTCCACGGCCCTCCGCGAGCTGGCCGGAGTGCTGGAGGCGCGGCTCGGCCGAGTGGGTGAGGCGCTCGTGGCGATGGAGAAGGCCTCGCGCCTCTCGCCCGATCCCGCCGTGCTGTTGGATCTCGCGGACCTCTCGCTGCGCTGTGAGCGGCCGGAGCATGCTCGGAACGCGCTGGAGAGCCTGCTGTCCTCTCTGCCGCGCACCGCCGCGCCCGAGCGGCTCGCCGACATCCGCGCCCGTCTGGGCCTTGCGTGCGAGCTGATGGGAGATCGCGAGGGCGCCATCTCCGCCTACGCGCAGGCCTTCCCGCTGCGCCGCCTGGATGATGCGCTCGCCGCCCGGCTGGAGGCCCTCTATACGGAGCTTGGTGAGACCCGCGAGCTGGCCGAGCTGTGGGGCACCCGTGCCCAGGCGCTCGTCGCCGCGGAGCGCACCGTGGAGGCCGCGCCCCTCTTCCTCAAGAGCGCGCGTGTGCTGCTGGAGCGTGGCGAGAAGCCCGCCGCCCTGCTGCGCCTGTCCGCCGCGATCGAGGCGGATCCCCAGGGCCCCATGGCGGGCGAGGTGCTGGACCTGCTCGCCGAGCTGGAGCTGGAGCGCGGCGAGAAGCTGGAGGCCGCGAAGCTGTATGCGCGCAAGGCCGCCCTCCTCTCCGATGTGCGCGCCGGAGCCCGGCTGCTCTACCGCGCCTCGCTCCTGGCCGCGGGCACCACGCGTGAGGAGAGCTTCCTGGCCGAGGCCCTCGAGCGGGACGCCACCTTCTCCATGGCTCGCATGCGCCGGGGTGAGCTGCGCTTACCCACGGATCCTCGCGGGGCCCTGGAGGATCTCGAGGCGGTGCTGGCCCTGCCGCCGTCGGATCCGGATGCACCGCGTGAGCAGGAGCTGCTCTCGCTGACCCGCAAGGCCGCCACCGCCGCGGTTCGCGCAGGCCGCACGGACTCCGCCCGGCGCCTGCTGGCGCAGTACACCGCACAGGCTCCGGCGGACCTCGAGTCCCGGCTCGAGCTGGCGAACCTGCACCGCAAGGTGGGCGCGCGTGAGGCGCTGGCGGATCTGCTGAGCGAGCTGTGGCCGCGCCTCGCCGGTGAGGCGCAGCGCAACGCCCGTCGCGAGCTGGCGGAGCTGGCCCTCACCCTGGGCCGCGCCAACGAGGCCGCCTCCGCCTTGCGAGCGCTGCTCGCCGAGGAGCCGCGTGACCTGTGGGCGACGCAGGCCCTCCTGTCGCTGCTCCCAGCTCCAGGCGCGGGTACAGAGGAGCAGGAGGCCGAGCGGCTCTCCCTGCTGAGCATTCAGATCTCCGCCGCCGAGGGCGAACCCCGTGCCGAGCTGCTGGCCCGCCGCGCCGCGATCCACCGCGCCGCGGGTCGCGCTGTCGCTGCCCGGGATGACTACTCCGAGGCGGCTCGGCTCGCCCGCCGGCCCGCGCCGCTGCTGCTCTCGCTGGCGGAGCTGGCCCGAGAGGCAGGGGATGAGGTCGCCGAGCTGTCCGCGTGGCGTCGCGCCGTGGCCGCTGATGCGAGCCTGGGAGAGCGTGCACGAGAGCGTCTGCTCGTCATCGCCGCCGCGCTGATGGAGAAGGACTCGCGCGCCGAGGCTCGCGAGGCGCTGAGAGCCGCTGTCGCGCTGGAGCTCCCCGCCACCGAGCGCTGTGAGGCCTTCTTCTCGCTGGCCACCCTGGCCCGGAGGGATGGACAGCCCGAGGCCGAGGCGCAGGCGCTCGCGGAGGCGGCACGCCAGGGGCCCCTGCCTCGACGGGTGGAGGCGCTGCTGGCGCGGGCCGCGCTGCTGGAGCAGCAGGGGAGACGGCAGGACGCGGCACGGAGCCTGGACGAGGCGCTCACGCTCTCGCCCCGGCACCCGGGCGCGACCACCGCGCTCCAGCGCGTGCTCCGGGAGATGGAGGATTGGGCGGGCCTGGCCGCGCTCCTCGCCAACGAGGCGCCCCACGCCCCCACCGCCACGGCCGCGGCGCTGTACTCCGAGCTCGCGGAGCTGTACCTCATTCGCCTGCACGAGCCCGGCCCTGCCGAGGCTGCGCTGCGAGAGGCCCTCCGTCTCGCGCCCGATGACGCGAAGGTGCGCCGCCGGCTCGTCGCGCTCATCGTGGAGCGGGGAGAGCTGCTGGAGGCCGCCACGCTGCTGGAGGCCGCCGCCGAGAATGCTGATCCCGAGGAGGCGGCCATCCTCTTGCGGCAGGGAGCGGCCCATGCCCGCGCTGCCTCCGAGCCCGAGCGGGCGCTGAGGATGGTCCGCCGCGCCCACGCGCTGAAGTCCGCGGATGGCCCGGATCTGGAGGTGCTCACGGATCTGCTCTTCCAGCACGGCGATGTGAAGGAAGCGCTGCCGCTGCAGGAGCGGCTCGCGGCCACGGTGGACTTCGCCAAGGCACCCGCGCACGCGGAGGCCACGCTGCGGCGCCTGGGCGAGCTCGCCGAGAAGGCCGGAGAGACGAAGCGCGCCATCGCGGCGTGGCGCCGGTTGGCCGCGCAGAATCCTCGGGATGAGCTGGCCGTCCTCCGGCTGGCTGCGCTCCTCGAGAAGCAGGATCCCCGCGGGGCCTTCGAGGTGCTCGTCACACACGCGAAGTCGCTGCCTCCCTCGGAGGAGACCGCCGCGCGGCTTGTCGAGCTGTCAGACCGGGCGCGCGCCTCGCTGGCGGACGTGGACGTGGCTGCCTCGCTGCTGGCGCGTGCAGCGGAGATGAGCTCGGAGCCTCTGCCGCTGCGCCAGCGGCTCGCCGAGCTCTACCGGGAGCAGGGCCGGACCCAGGAGCTGCTCTCGGAGCTGCGCCGGATCGCCACCCTCAGCATCCAGCTGGAGGATCTGGAGGCTGCCTCCGCAGCTTATGCCGAAGGGGCCCGGCTCGCCGAGGACTCGGGCCGGATGGATGAGGCGCTCGAGGCGCTCGCCGCGTTCAGGGATCTGCTGCTGTCCCAGGACAAGCCCTTGGCGGCTGCCGCGCATGAGCGCCGCCGCGCCGAGCTGTTGCGGGACGTGAAGCTGGACCTGCCCGCGGCCGAGGAGGCCCTGGAGCGCTCGTTCCAGTTGAAGGCGGACCTCGAGACAGCGCAGATGGGCGAGTCGCTCGCCAAGCGGCGTGAGGACGCGGCGGCACAGGCGCGATGGCTGGAGCGCATGCTGCCGCTTCAGGCCGGGGAGCGCGAGCAGGGCCAGGTGCTCCTGCGGCTGGCGCGGCTCAACCTGGGCGTGCTGGAGAACCCCAGCAAGGCGGAGGGCTTCCTCCGGGACGCGCTTCGCCGCGACCGCACCGTGACAGAGGCACAGAAGCTCCTGGAGGAGCTGCTGGAGCGCGACGGACGGATGGCGGAGCTGGCGGCCTGGTACGAGGACTCCGCGGCGCAAGAGCCGGATACAGGGAAGCGCTCGCTCCTACTGCGTCGCGCGGCCACGCTCTACCGGGAGCGGGCGGGCCGTCCGGATGCCGCCGCTGCCGCGCTGCTCGCGGCCCGTACCGCCGCGCCGGATGATCTGGAGCTCACCGCGCAGGCCGCGGATCTGCTCCACGAGGTGGGCCGCCATGAGGACGCGGCGGAGTTCGATGCCCTCCTGCTGGAAGGGGAGCCCTTCCGTGAGCCTGTCTTCACGCGCCACCGGGACTTCCTGGCCGAGACGGGGGATCACCAGTCGCTCGCGGCGCTGATGCTGCGCCGGGCCCAGCGCCAGCAGCCGCGCGAGGCCGCCGAGAGCTACCTGGCCGCCGCCAGGGCGTTCCGCGCGGCCGGTGCCCAGGAGCGCGCGCTCCTGTGCGAGGACCAGTCCTTCGAGCTGGATCCCTCCAACTCCGAGGCCTTCGGGCTGCTGCGCGAGCGGATGTCCGGGGACGTGCGCCGGTGGGCGGAGCTGTTGGCCCAGCGAGCGGCCGCTGTACCTCCGGAAGAGGCACTGCCGCTGCTGCGCGAGCGAGCCCAGCGCCTATTGGACGCCGGGGAGTCGTTGCTGGCGGCCGAGGCGTTCGATGCCTATCTGGCCAAGGCTGGGGAGGACGTGGAGGCCCTGTCCGCGCGTGCCGAGCTGGCCGCGCAGGGAGGCGGACCCACCGCTGCCCAGGTCTACGATCGGCGCCTGCTGGCCGCGGGCCCTGCGCTGCCCGTGCCTGTCCGCGTGCGCACCTGGCTGCGGCTGGGGCATGCCTCTCTCGCTTCGGGCGCGTACCGGGACGCGGCGGAGGCCTTCGAGTCGGTGGTCTCGCTGGATCCGGAGGGCGAGCGCGGGCAGGAGGCGCTGTCGCTGCTCACGGAGGCGTACGCGCGCACGGGGAACACCTCGGGGCTCTACCGTGTGTCCCTCCAGCTCGCACGCAAGGCGGAGGGGGCCACGGCGGAGGTGCTCTACCGGCGCGCCGCGGATCTCTTCGATGATCCGAAGGAGGCCATCGATGCGCTGCTGCCGCTGACGCGCCTGCGGCCCGCGGACGCCACGCTCATTGATCGCGCGGTGGAGGGCCTGCGGGCCCTCGGCCGCTACGCGGAGCTGCTGGACGTCTACAAGGTGGGGGCCACGGCGGCGGGAGGAGCTCGTGCCGCGGAGCTGCTGCTGGCCGCCGCGAATGTGGCGGGCGCGGAGCTGGCGGATGCGGATCACGCGTGGGAGCTGTGGCAGCGGGCCGCGGAGGCGGATCCCTCGAATGAGCTGGCGCTGCGCAAGCTCGTGGAGGGCCTGCGCCAGCGCGGGGAGGCCCAGCGGTTGTTGGAGACGCTGCCACGGCTGGTGGAGCGGACGAAGGACGCGGATGAGGCCTCGCTGCTGAGGCTGGAGTTCGCCTCGCTCGCCCGTGCCGCCGGTCAGGAGATGCTCGCCCGGGAGGCGCTGGAGGCGGTGGTGGTCCGCGGGACCGGAGGCTCGGGCTACGGTGACGCGCTCGAAGCCTTGGAGCTGTTGCTGGGAGACGAGCCCGCCCGGCGTGCCGAGGTGCGGGTGGCACGCGCGGAGCTCGCCGAGGATTCTGTCAGGGCGAAGCTGCTCGTCCTGGCGGCGGAGGACTTCGAGGCCGCGGGCAGCATCCTGGAAGCGATCAAGGCTGCGAAGTCCTCGGCCTCCATCGCGCCAGAGGTGTCCACGCTGCGGCTGATGGCGCGGCTGTACCGTACCTCGGGAGATGTCTCGCGCGCGGCGAAGGCCCTGCTGCTCGCGGTCCGTACGGCCAAGGCGGAGGAGAAGCCAGGGTTGCTGCTGGAGGCTGCCGGCCTCTGGGAGCAGGCCGGAGAGAAGGCCGAGGCCCTGGAGGTGACAGAGCGCATTGCCTCCGAGACGCCCGAGGCCCTGACGCCCGCGGAGCTGGCTCAGCGTTTCCTGCGCCTGGGGGCTGCCACTCGGGCCGTCGCTGTGGGCTTCGGACCTGCGATGGTGGCGGGGAAGCTCGTTGAGGCGCTGGCCCTGGCCGATCAAGCGAGGGACGCAGCCCGGGCCCGTGAGGCGCTCTGGGCGATCGCGGCGGCACCGGATGCGGACGCCGCGCATGTGGACAGGCTGGTGGAGGAGCTGCGCACGGCGGCGGAGCTCGCGGAGCTGCTGCGGCTGGCGGACCTCCTTGCCCGGCGCGATCGGGCGCTCGCGGTGACGCTGCACGGAGAGGTGCTCGACAAGGTCTCGGCGCCGGTGGACCTGCGGCTGCGTGCGTTCGAGGCGCTCGCCACAGACCCGGACTTCGACACCCGGCTCACGAGCCTGCTGCCTGGAATCGGGAAGCTGCCTTCTCAGCTCGCCGAGGCGGTGCTCGCCCGCGTCCGGGCGCTCCCCGTCGAGGAGCGCATCGAGGCGCTGGGTGCGGTAGCGGAGGGCTGGCCGGAGCGCCGGGCGGCATTCCTGCGCGAGCGGTTCGAGCTCGAGCGCACCGAGGGCCGTGATGAGGATGCGGAGCGCACCCTGGCCCGGCTCGTCGAGGACGAGGCGGAGACCCAGGCCCGAGTGGCCCTCCGGCTGGAGCACGGTGAGCTGCTGCTCTCGATCGCCCAGAAGGCTCGGGCGCGGGAGGCCTTCGAGCGCGCATTGGCGGAGGACGCCGCGTGCCTGCCAGCGGTGAGGCACCTGCTGGCGCTGTACGACGAGAAGCAGGACAGCGAGGCCTTCGTCGCGATGGCGGGCCGCCTGGAGTCGCTGGAGGGCGCGGAGGCGCTGGAGCCCTACCGCGAGCGCATGGCGGATGCCTACGAGGCGCTTGGGCAGCTGGCGGATGCGGCGGCCCAGCTCGCGGCGCTGCCCGAGACTTCGGAGCGGCTGGCGCGGCGCGCGAGGCTGGCGGAGGAGCGTGGCCTGACGGGCGAGGCGCTGCAGCTTCGCGAGCGGCTGACGGACGAGCCTCCGGTGCTGGAGAACATCCTCCGGGGCTACCTGGACGCGCAGCTCATCCCCTTCGCGGTCAAGCTGGCCGAGCGGCTCCTGGAGCGTGAGGCGCTCTCGGCGCAGGCCACCCGCCTGGTGGCGGAGCGGCTCTCTCCCTCGGTTGAGGGCGCGAAGCTGGCAGTGCGCCTCTGGCCCACGCTGCTGAAGGAGAAGCCCATCGATGTGGATGGGTGGACGCTGTTCGCGGAGGCGCTGCGGCTGCTCGGCAGGACCGAGGCCGCTGAGCGCGTGGACGGAGTGGCCGCGGTGCTGTCCTCCTCGGAGGCCCCCGCACCTGTCGTGCACCTCCTGCCGCTGCCCCTGCCGCGCCTGAGCGGCTTCCGCCACCCTACGCCCCCGGGCGCGCTGGAGATCACTGAACGGAGCCTGCCGAGGCTGTACGCCGCGCTCCGGCCCACGCTGAAGAAGCTGGGGGTAGGCAGCCTGCAGGTGCTGCTGGAGCCCGCGGGTGGGGTGGAGGCGTACCTCGTCAGTCCGGAGGAGCTGGTGCTCGGGGCGGGGGCGCTCGCGAGCTTCGGCCCGGTGGAGCTGAGCTACCTCTGCGCTCTGGCGCTGAGCCTGGGCGAGAAGGGCATCGCGCTGGCCCGGCCCGGCCCGGTGGAAGGCCTGGAGAGAGCGGCGGCGGAGGCCTTCCGCGCGGTGCCAGCCTCGTTGGCGGCGGGGCGGGTGCTGGCCCGGCTGGACCCGGACATGCGGGGCGCGGACCCCACCGATGTGGACGAGGGCGCGGTGCTGGCCTCCAGCCCCTCTTTCCGCGCGGTAGCCCTCACGGTGCTCGAGCTCGTGTAGGCTGCGCGCTCGCATGCACTTCCGACGACTTGTCCTGCTGTTCCTCCCGGCCATGACCCTGGTGGTCGTGGCTTGCCTCTCCGACGACCCGGTCATCCCAGGCGAGCAGGTCCTGGGGACGTTCCGGTTCGATGCCACCCTCGATCGATCCCGCACCACGTGCATAGGCTCACCAGGAGAGCCCGTGCAGCTCGGCGATGCGGGTGTTCTGAGCTTCGAGGCCACCTACTCGCGCAACGACGGGGGAACAGGCTTCCTCACGGTGCAGGGCTTCTCGCGGGGCGCGGAGTACAACGGGCAGAGGGTGGTGTCCGCGCACACCGTGGCGGCCACGTTCGCGGGCTGCGGCGCCAGCTGCGAGGGCTCGAAGATCACGGAGACGTTGGACGCGATCCTGCTGAGCAGCAGCCAGGACGAGCTGATCGGCCGCAACTGCCTGGGGCTGGTGGACGGAGGGGTGCCGGAGGATGGAGGCGCTCAGCCGCCGGGCCCCACACCGAACGGCTATGACGTGCAGCGTGCGTGCGGGACGCTGACGGATGAGTTCATTCCAGGCACGCGGAACTGCACGTGCACGAAGGGGTGCAAGGCCGTGTACACGGTGGAAGGCGTCCGAGGGAACTGATGAAGAAGGCGGTGGTGTTGCTCTCGGGAGGGTTGGACTCCACCACCTGCCTGGCGATGGCCAAGGCGGCGGGCTTCGAGCCGGTGTGCCTGGCGGTCCAATACGGCCAGCGCCACGCGGTGGAGCTGGAGCGGGCGCGCAAGGTGACGGAGGCCATGGGGGTGAAGGACTTCCGGGTGGTGCCCATCGACCTGCGGAGCGTGGGCGGCTCGGCGCTGACGGCGGACATCCCCGTGCCAAAGGATCGGCCCGAGGCGGAGATGTCCCACGGCATCCCTGTGACGTACGTGCCAGCGCGCAACACGCTCTTCCTGGCGTTGGCGCTGGGGTTGGCGGAGGTGGTGGGAGCGCAGGACATCTACATCGGGGTGAACGCGGTGGATTACAGCGGCTACCCGGACTGTCGGCCCGAGTTCATCCGCGCGTTCGAGGCGCTGGCGAACCTGGCGACGAAGGCGGGGGTGGAGGGTGCGCGCTTCAAGATCCACGCGCCGCTGTCCGGAATGACGAAGGCGGACATCATCCGCGAGGGGACGCGCTTGGGCGTGGACTACGGGCTGACCCACTCCTGCTACGACCCGGACGCGCAGGGCCGCGCGTGCGGACGCTGTGACAGCTGTCTCCTGCGCAAGAAGGGGTTTCAGGAGGCGGGGGTCCCGGATCCGACGCCCTACACGACGGAGGGAACATGATCCTGCCCGCAGCGAAGCTGGCACTGACGTTGTGGCTCTCTGCGGGCGAGCCGGCCGTGGTGGACGCCACGGAGCTGATCCCGGATCTCGTGCTGGATCTGCGCTATGCGACGGATGACAACTTCCTGAAGCGGCGGGTGTATCCGGAGGACGCGCGCTGCATGCTGCTGAAGGACTCGGCGCAGCGGCTGAAGAAGGCGGCGGACGCGCTGCGGCCGAAGGGCTATCGGCTGAAGGTGTATGACTGCTACCGGCCGCGCGCGGTGCAGTACGAGATGTGGAAGATCCTGCCGCAGCCGGGGTACGTGGCGAATCCGAAGTTTGGCTCGAACCACAACCGGGGCGCGGCGGTGGATCTGACGCTGGTGACGCTGGACGGGGCCGAGGTGGAGATGCCGACGAAGTTCGACGACTTCACGCCCGCGGCGCACCACGGTTACAAGGGTGGGACGGAGGCCTCGCGCAAGCACCGGGAGCTCCTCCGCGAGGCGATGGAGGGGGCGGGCTTCAAGCGCAACAAGATGGAGTGGTGGCACTACGACTTGCCAGGCGCCAAGAAGCTGCCCGTGCTGGACGTGCCCTTCACCCGGCCGAAGTAGCCTTCAGGCAAGCCAGGAGAGCTGAGATGAGGAGATATCCATCAGGGCCACTCTCCGCGCCGCTGACCTGGGTTCTTTGGATTGTCGTCTCATGCCTCCTTGAGTTCGAGCCATCCGCCCCCCTGGCTCCGCGAGCCGGAGAGAAGGATCTCTTCGGCAACATCGTGGAGCCCCCACGCAAGCGCAGCCGCCGCCAGTGAGCCAGGAAGGGACATCAAATGGGAGCGGCAAGTCTTCAGACTCAGCGTGCGTCATGGTCCTTCGTGATTTCATCTCTCATGGTGCTGTGGAGCTGCCAGGGGTGTGAGAAGGCGGGCACGGGGCCACCTGAAGCGCATGGAACAGCGAACACGGAGGTTCGCCGTCTTGACCCTGTGAACGTCGAGTTTGACATGTCTTCTGTGGAGCTCCCCGAGGGGCTCGAGTTCGGCCCTGCCGAGCCGCAGCCTTGGTTGAAGCACGCGGGGACCATGGATGCCGTGAACAGGTACGCCACCGCGGTGATGATCACCCGGGAGGGTGTGGCCGATGCGGTGCCATGCAGCGGTGTGCTCGTAGCGCCTCGCCTGGTCTTCACGGCGGGGAGCTGCGTGTGCATGCTAGGGGCATCCGGTGAGCCTGGTCATGGCGCAGAGAGGCTGCTGACAGCCTCCGCGTGTGCCGGGCGCGTGTCCGTCGCAACGGTGAGCTATGAGGCAGACCCAGGTCCCGAGCCCCCGGTGAGGATGAGCCGGTTGAGCAAGCAAGAGGGCTGTGTTCGCGCGCACCCCAGCCTGGAGCTTCGGGTGGACGCGCGTGGTTTCGTCATCTCAAGAAAGGCGGATCTCGCGGCTCTCTTCCTGAGTGAGCCTGTCAAGGGGGCTCTGGCGAAGGTGCTTTTACCTCAGGCCGAGGTCCAGGAAGGGGAACTCTTGATCATGGCTGGTTATGGGGTGGAAGAATTCAGGAGCTCGGCACAGTATGTCCGCTACTTCAGGAAGAACAAGACGGTGCGGCCTCCCATGCCAGGAGATGACAGGATCCTCTATGAACAACAGGGTGTGTATGTCTACGACGGCTTCACGGGTGGCCCGTGCTTCCGCGAGGACTCAACAGGCCGGTGGTTGGTGGGCATCGCAGGGGCTGGCTCCGAGGAGGAACTCTCGTGCACGAGTGTCCATGTCTATCGGGAATGGGTCCGCGAGGAGCTGCGACGGTCAATGCGAGGCGGGGTGCCCTGCCCGTGAGATGACAGCCTGGCCGCAAGGGGCTGGCTTGTTCGCCGCGGCCATCTTCTGCGCTGCTTCTCTCCTGGCGTGCGGAAGCAGTAGCGCGGCACGGCCCGTGAACTTCGAGTATGGCGGCACAGCGTTCGAGAGGGAGGCGGGGGCACTGGCGCAGGAACTCAGGTTCTCGATCTCAGGAGGACAGGTGGACGTCAAGCACCGCTATGACATGGCTGTGTTGATCAGAAGTGAGCGAGGGAACTGTAGCGGTGTATTCATCTCGCCCCAGCTCGTGCTGACAGCGGCCCACTGCGTGTGCGCACCCGCAGACCCCAAGATCTTGACCCGGATCGTTGATTCCTCTGCCTGCGCAAGAAGCGTGGTCGTAGTCACCAACTTCCAGACCATGGGCAGCGTGCGGGATGGAGCCCCGGATGAGCACAATGGAGAGGTCCGAGTGCACCCGCGCTTCCGAGCCGAGATGGAGGATGGGAGGCTGAAGTCAAACATCGCGGATCTGGCGGTGGTGGGGCTGGAGAAGCCAATCAAAGGCCTGAAGATAGACTTCAAGTTGCCGGAGCAGGAGGTCTCCATCGATGAGCAGCTCACCGTCGTGGGCCTCGGCGCAGCCCAGTATGGCGGGAAGGGTGATGGCGTCCGGAGGGTGGGCTACAACTCTGTCACGGATATTGTTCTCTCTTCGGGAGGGACAGGCGCCTTCCTGTTCCGGTCACCGGGAGCGCATACGCAAGCGGGCGACAGCGGAGGGCCTTGCTTCCGTGAGAACTCAGAAGGGCGGTGGCTTGTTGGCATCAACAGTGGCCACGCAAACAGCGGCAGGGTTTCCTGGTTCACGAGCACGTTCCATTACCGTACCTGGATCGCGGAGCAGCTTCGGGCAGGGGGCGTGGATTGAAAGCCCGGGAAGTCCACCTACCGGAGAGGCGAGCATCGCTACCGCACAGCTGGGCCTCAACGGCTGAGCAGCCTGTACACGGAGCAGGCCCACCTCCTCACGAAGGAGCGTGGGCGCAACCACTGGAAGGTGGCTGCATTGTTGGGAATGGCTGCCTCCCTGGAACAACCCTCGAAGAGCCCTGGGAATGAGTGGGTTCTCACCAACTCTCGGATGGCCGCTGCGGCAGCGAGCGCAGTTCCTGCTTCAGTAGAACGACTCCTGGTTTCAAGACCCCCGCAAATGAAAGAGCCCCAGGCTCGTGAGAACCTGGGGCCCTTCCGCTCAACCCGAGCGGACGCTCTG
>Ga0247822_10001105_pt1 | contig 16091 bp, 15 predicted proteins | sample 13C_Cellulose_Da_FD_192423 | JGI IMG/M metagenome (GOLD analysis project Ga0247822, IMG submission 192423) | Soil microbial communities from agricultural site in Penn Yan, New York, United States - 13C_Cellulose_Day30 | ecosystem: Environmental > Terrestrial > Soil > Agricultural land | place...
ACAGATAACGCCATTGCCGAAGAGGCGATCGCGTTTCAGCGTGACAATCTTTCGGGCACGTCGTTCGGTGCTGAAGTGAAAATCGCGGAGAAGAAGGTCGAACTTCTACGCGACGTAAACATTAGCCAGTTTGAGAACGAAGAGCACGCCGGAAATGCCTCGAGTACGCTCGCGGCGGGCAAGGCGATGTACGACCAACTCGCCGAGAAGATACATCTAAACGGTGGTGTGAAGATCCATTCGATCTCGAAAACTCCTGCTCGGACGACGGATATTTCTTCGGGAGATGCACTCGTTACTTTAGGTGTGGTCGAGGGGAATACTCGTGACGTGAAATCTGCGGAATTGTTCCGCGAGGTCGCGATCGATTCCGCTGAAAGTGGAAAGGCTCCGACGAAGATCCGATCGGGATATGGGTTGTACGAGAAGCCGGATCGATACGTGCTTCGCGATGCAGTTAACATCGTTGCCGCCGACGATCAGACGCCGACGACGATCAATGCGGGCCATGCGGTTTATGTACAGAATGCCGGTACGGCAGACCTGACGGGCGGTTCGGAGATCACGCAAGGCAATAACTACGGGAAGGGCGACGTTATTTTTGCGGAACTATATACGTCGAACAAACTAAAGAAAGCGACGATCCGAGGGAATGGATACATTCGGCAGATCGAAACGGATCGGACGATAGAGGTTTCGTCGGGTGAGCTGATAGCAAATCTCGCTGACGGCCAGACGATGACATCTGCGAGCGCTGTGTCGAACGCTTCGGCGGTGTTGACGCCGTCGAAGGCAGGTGAATATTCAAAGGTGACGATGTCCGCGCCGCGGTCGATAGCACTGAATTTTGCTAGCGGCGGCATTCTGCAGCAGATGGTAACGGATGGCCGAACCACGATCCAGTTGGACGTGCCGAACAACGCGCCCGATTCAGCTAATAAGCGCGTGACGGCTGATTCGGTAAAGACCTTTTTTGCGGCCGACGGCAAGAATATGCAGCGAGCGGAAGCGGTTGGAAATGCCGAGCTGTTTGTCGAACCGCTAAAGGCAAGCACGGAGAATTATAAGACTACGATCCACGCACCGCGCTTCGATTGCGGCTTCTTCCCGACTGGTAACAATGCTAAAGATTGCATCGGAGGAAAGGGAACGAAAACCGTTCGAGTTCCCACGGTTCCATCCGATCAACGAGGTAATCAGACGTTGACGGCTCAGACGCTGAACGCGGTGTTCGCGGAAGGCTCGCGTGATCTGCAGTCGCTGAATGCGAAGGGCGACGCGAAGTTTTCCGAACTCGATCGAAATGGTCTAGCGGATGATATCTCATTCTCGAATGCCGACAAGGTAGTTCGTTTACGTGGCGGCGAGCCGACGGTATGGGATTCGCGTGCAAGAGCAAAGGCGAACGAGATCGATTGGGATACGCAAAATCAGAAGTCGTTTCTTCGAACGGCTGTTAGCACAACGTATTACAGCCAGAAATCGACGAGAGGTGCGACTCCGTTCGGGCAAACTGATAAGCCAGTTTACGTGACCGCTGTAAACGCCGAGATCGATCATCGGGCCGAGACTGCGGTCTACACCGGCAACGCTCGCGGTTGGCAGGATAAGAGTTATATCCGGGCTGCGAAGTTTACGATCCGTCAGCCGCAGGGACAGTTCGATGCGGAAGGCGGTGTACAGAGTCTGCTCTACGACGTGAAGCGAAAGGAGAACGGTAAGGAAACAACGGTACCAGTTTCTGCATCGTCGGCCTCGATGAGCTACCTGCGCGATTCGCGGCTGCTGCGGTACGTAGATTCGGTGGATATTCGGCAGGGCTCGGATCGGATCACCGGCGGAAAGGCTGACGTTTATCTCGACGAGAATAATGAACTTTCGAAGACCGAGGTAGAAAAGAATGTCGTAGTGACCCAGCCTAAGCGACGGGCGACGGGAGATTTTGCGAGCTACACGGCGGCAAACGAAGTTGTCGTGCTTCGCGGAAATCCTGCGCGGGTTGAAGATGCGGAGCAAGGGACGTCCCAGGGCGGCCAGATGACAGTTTATCTTCGCGAAAATCGCGTTAATACGGAAGGGAAATCCACCCAGAATTCGGCCGGCAGAACGCGTTCGGTTTACAAGGTCCGGGAAAATTAGTTACATATCCTTGATGCCTGATAGTCGTCAATCCCAATCGGCCGCGAACGGCCACACTTCAAGCGGGTTCCGAAATAGTTTCGTCGCTAATGAGCTTCAGAAAACCTACGGCCGCAGGCGGGTCGTGGACGGGGTCAGCATTTCAGTCAGCGAAGGCGAGGTGGTTGGATTGCTCGGTTCGAACGGCGCCGGAAAGACGACGACGTTCTATATGATGGTCGGCCTTGAACCGACCGAGCACGGATCGATCCGTATCGGCGATTCGGATGTGACGCGATTGCCGATGTACCTCCGAGCACGGCTCGGCATTGGGTACCTCCCGCAGGAAGCGTCGATATTCCGCAAACTCACCGCCGAGCAAAACATCCTCGCCGTACTTGAAACGCGCAAGATAAATCGTCATGAACGCGTTGAGCGTTTGGAAGAATTGTTGGAAGAATTTGGCGTTGGGCACGTGCGCAAAACGCGTGGCGACAATCTTTCAGGAGGTGAGCGCCGACGAGTCGAGATCGCGCGTTGTCTCGCGAGCGATCCGCAGTTCATACTCCTCGACGAACCGTTTGCCGGAATCGATCCGCTCGCGATCGACGATATCCGCGAGATCATTATCTATCTAAAACAACGTGGCATCGGTATCCTCATTACCGACCACAACGTCCGCGAAACTCTCGGCATCTGCGACCGTGCGTATATCATGGCCGAAGGCCGGATACTGCGTTCCGGTGATCCGCAGGAACTGGTCCAGGATCCCGAGGTTCGGCGCAATTACTTGGGTGAACGGTTCACGCTATGATGTTGTAGCCGTTCACTTTGCCGTCGAAAAAGAATATACTAACCACATACAAGGCAATTTTGATGCCTTTCAGAGGTTTCGCGGACAAACTGCCCCCGTCTAGCTCGAAATGTCGTCATTAAGACTCACAACTTCAATGCAGCAAAAGATGATCCTGACGCCACAACTGCGTCAGCGGATCGAGATGCTGCAGATGACGTCGCTGGAGCTTCAAGACTTGATCGAACAGGAAATGGTGGCGAATCCGATCCTGGAAGAGGTCCAGCCGGGCGAAGAGATCGGTGAGATCTCCGACAATATCCTTGATCAGAATTCGAGCGGAGCGAACGACAGTTTTGATTCCGGCACAGATACTGCCGCTTCAAAGGAATCGACGGAAAGCGTCTCAGAGATCTATGAATCTGTCCGGGCCGAGATCAGTTCCGAGAACGGCAGCGGCGAGCTGGATCAGGGTGGCGAATTTGAGGTGAGTGAAGATTCACACGCTGAAGGTTCTGACGCATTCGAAGAGATCGACTACGGACGCGAGTTTCAGGAATATCTCGATCCCGGTTACAAGACTCAGGAGATCGAGTATAAAGAGGACGCCCCAAGTTTCGAACAGTTTCTGACCGAAAAGCCGTCGCTTAGTGATCATCTTGAGTGGCAGCTGAGCATGGTTGAGATGTCGGATGCGATGGAGCGGGCTGCGTCGAGTGTTATCGGAAATCTCGACAGCGACGGACGGCTTACGACGGATCTCGAAACCATCGCAGCTCTTGCTTCGTGTTCGGTTGAAAGAGCCGAGGAGGCTCGCCAACTCGTGCTTACGCTTGAGCCGGTAGGATGTGGAGCTCTGGATGTGCGGGACTGTCTGCTCGCTCAACTTGATTCGGTAGGCGAGGGCGACAGTCTTGCTGCAAGGTTGGTTCGCGATCATCTTGAAGACCTCCAGCCGCACCGACTTCAGCATCTCGCAAAAGCGACCGGGATCGACGTTCACGTACTTAACGAAGAGATCAACAAGGTTCGCGTACTCGATCCGTTTCCCGGCCGGCGATATTCCGCCGAGGACGCAGTTTTTGTCGCACCCGAAGTTTATATTGAGAAACTTGAAGACGAATATGTGATCTATTTTGCGGACGACGGCAGTCCGAGACTGCGGATAAGTTCGACCTATCAGCAGATCCTCGACCAGGGTGACGCAAGCCGCGAGACAAAGGATTTCATCAAGGAAAAGATGCGCGGCGCAGTTGATCTGCTCAGGAATATCGAACACCGACGGCAGACGATCTATCGCGTGGTTGAGTGTATCGTGCGGCGACAGACAGACTTTCTGGATAAGGGGGTCGAATTCATCAAACCGATGATGCTCAAGGATGTCGCGGAGGACATCGGGATGCATCTTTCGACGATCTCCCGCGTGGTTAATCGTAAGTACGCACACACGCCACAGGGTGTCATAGAACTTCGCCGTTTCTTTAGCGAAGGTATGATGAACGAAGAGGGCGAAGAGGTTTCGACGCGAATTCTAAAGCTGAAGATCAAGAAGATGATCGAGGAAGAGAATACAAAGAAGCCGATGACCGACGATCAGATCGCAAAGATCCTAAGCAAAGAAGGCGTAAAGTTGTCGCGGAGAACCGTCGCAAAGTACCGCGATCAAATGAATATTCCCGGCTCACGAGAGCGGAAGACGGTTATTTAGAACAACGGCCAGACCGAAATTGGCCGTATCAATTGGAGAAGCAATCTCATGAAATTCGAATACACAGGGAGACACATTGAGGTAACCCCGGCGCTCAGATCTCATGTCGAGGAACACTTCAAACGGATCGATCACCTTTTCGACGGACGCCCGTCAAAGGCACACGTAATAATCGAAGTAGAACGCGGCCGGCACAGGTCCGAGATCATTCTCAAATGGCGCAAAGAGGTACTTAACGCCACCACAACGAATTCGGATATGTACCAATCGCTTGCGCAGACGGTCGCCAAACTTGAGAAGCAAGCGCTGAAGATCAAGACGAAGATCACGGATAAAAACCATAAGAAGGCCAAGGCGGCGATCGCGGCTCCTCGAGCTGAGGAAGCACCTGCTTCACCGCGACGCGGACGCATCATCAACGCGCGTCGATACGCTATAAAGCCGATGTCGGATGAAGAAGCGGTGATGATGTTGGACGATGGGGCTGACAGCTTTCTGGTTTTCCGTAACGCCGGGAATCAGCGAGTATCAGTGATCTATAAGCGTAAGGACGGAAACTACGGACTCATCCAGCCGTAAACAATGCCACATAACAGCGAGTCAGGAGTCCGCTCGATCTCGATCAGCGAGTTCCTGGATGCCATCGCACAGCGGCATCCGGTCAGTTCGCTATCCTCTTCAGAGATCCTTTCAAATCATTTTCTGACGTCAGAGCGAGTCCAAAAGCTTGGACTCGCGCTTTCCGGTTTTGCGGACAAGATCCACAAAGGCCGGATTCAGATCTATGGCAACAGCGAACGATCTTACATCGCGCGTCTTTCTGATGAGGATATCTCAGTCGCATACCGTCGCCTTGATAAGGAAAACATAAGCTGCATTCTGATCACGGCGGACATTCAACCGACGGAGGATCTGACACATTTCGCGGACGAGAATTCGATTCCCGTCCTCACAACATCGATACCGAGTTCCGACGCGATCGCCGCGGTTTCATCGGTCCTGTCCGACAAACTGGCACCGGAGGTAACCCTGCACGCAACGCTGATGGAGGTCTATGGAATCGGCGTGCTGATCGTAGGAGATTCCGGTATCGGCAAATCCGAATGTGCACTTGATCTGATCAGCCGTGGTCATCGGCTTATAGCTGACGATTCAGTCAGAATACGCGAGGTCGGCGATAAGCTGATCGGCGAGGCTCCGGAGAGTATTAGAGATTTTATCGAGATCCGCGGCCTTGGGATCATTAATGCGCGGGACCTTTTCGGTGTCTCTGCTCTTTCACCATCGGCCGAGATCCGCTTCTGCATAGAGTTTTCAGAACTTCGATCCTCGGTTGCAGACCGGCTCGGGTTGGAGCCCCATATGCTCGAGCTTTTGGATACATCGATCCAGAAATATCCGCTACCCGTGATGCCGGGTCGAAATCTCGCAACATTGGTTGAAGCATCGGTGCGAGTATTTGTATCGGCCAAGGACGGGCCGAACGCGGTCACTAAACTTATTTCCGGACACGCAAATGCATTAGCCGCGGGCGGGGAAAACGACTGATCGACTATGGCTCGAAAGAAGGCAGCAGAAGCGATATCAGCAAACCCGTTCGTTGTTATCACCGGGCTTTCCGGTTCAGGGATGAGCTCGGCTACGAATGCGTTTGAGGACGTGGGGTATTTCTGCGTCGATAACCTGCCTCTGACAATGCTCTCGACATTTGCACGGCTACTTGTACCGAATTCGGAAGGTGCGGCTGCGATCGAGAAGGCGGCATTGGTTATTAACATCCGCGAACGACACTTCCTTCCCGATTTCCAGAAAGAACTCGATAAGCTTGGGAAAAAACAGCGAAGGCCGTACGTGATCTTTTTCGAGGCGTCGGATGATGTCCTGCGAAGGCGGTTCTCCGAAACACGACGTCCGCATCCGGCTGACACCGGGAAGAGCCTGCTCGCGGCGATCCGGTCGGAACGAAAGGCGATGATGCCGGTTAAGAAGATCGCCGATCTGATCATCGACACCTCCGACCTGACGGTTCACTCGCTTCGACGCTTACTGCTCGATAAATTCAGCTCGAGAGAGGACGGAACTCCATTCAGGGTCCAACTCGTGAGCTTTGGACACAAGTTCGGAAATCCACGAGATCTGGACCTCCTATTCGATGTCCGTCATCTGCCGAATCCATATTTCGACCGCGATCTTAAGCATCTGACTGGCGAAGACCGTAAGATCGTCGCGTTCCTCAAGAAATATCCGGAGGTAAACGAAACGATTGAGCGATTCGAAGGCTTACTTGAATATCTGTTGCCGTTCTACAAGAAGGAAGGGAAATCGTACCTGTCGATCGGCGTTGGGTGTACAGGCGGAAAGCACCGCTCGGTGATGGTCTCGAACGAACTTCGAAAGGCTTTGAAGCGGCGAGGGTATGACGTTTCGGTCAATCATCGCGATATGCAAAAATAGGACTATGAAGAAGATCGGCGGAGTCATAGTTTCTCACGGCCAACTGGCGAACGAACTGCTGTCGGCGGCCGAAACGGTAGTTGGTGACATCAGTCATGTTACCGCGGTTTCGATAGGCTGGCATGACGACGTCGAGATGGCTCAGGATCAGGTGAAACGTGCGATCGCATCCGTATCGCAAGGGTCGGGTGTGCTTGTGATGACCGATATGTTCGGCGGAACTCCGACGAATATTGCGGCGATGTTCCTGAAAGACGGCGAGGTCGAGATCGTTACCGGCGTAAATCTCCCAATGGTGATCAAACTTGCTTCGAACAACAAGGAGTTGAGTCTTTCCGAACTCGCTCAACAAGTTGAGTCGCAGGGGAAACAGTCGATCTATCGAACGGGGGCGTTGCTCGAGCCGCAAAAATCGAAGAAGGATGCTTGAAAGCACGATACTGGTGGTCAACCGGCTCGGGTTGCACGCCCGGGCAGCGGCTCAATTGGTTCGGTTGGCGGCCAAATTTAAGAGTGGGGTGACGCTCTTCAGGGCTGATCGGAATGTATTTGCAAATGCGAAATCGATCCTGAGCGTACTCGCTCTCGCGGCTAGCAAAGGGACTGAGCTGGCAATCATGGTTGAAGGCGAAGACGAAGAGACCGCTATCAAGGAGATCGAGAATTTGTTCGCTAATGGGTTTGGAGAAAGTCTTTAGGTATTGAATGAGCAGTGAAGTAAACAAAGGCTCGGTCGGGATCTTGGGAATACCCCTCGGGTTCGGTGCGGGCCAAACCGGGAGCGAACTCGGTGTGGAGGCGATGCGCCTTTCAAAGATCCGCGGCGAAACTCTGGCGCAGCATATTGCCGGACTCGGATTTTCGGTGACTGACCATGGGAATGCTGAGATCGTCCGTCCGGGCCATGTAGCGAACGGAGAGAATCCGAAATATCTCGCTGAAATGGTCGCCTCGAGTCGAAACACTTTTGAGTCCGTTTCGACGATCCTGAATTCCGGAGAGACGCCCGTGTTGCTCGGCGGTGATCATTCAGTTGCTATCGGAACCTTCTCAGCCGTCTCGAGTTTCTACCGCGGGAGCAACGAGGAGGTCGGACTGATCTGGTTCGACGCACACGCGGACATCAATACGCCGGAAACGTCGTCATCGGGCAATATCCACGGAATGCCGCTCGCGATCCTGCTCGGTGAAGGCCCGCAGGAGCTTGTCGAACTTGGCGGATTTTCGCCGAAGCTGAATAAGAAATATTTTGCACACGTAGGAGCTCGCGACCTTGATGCCGGCGAACGCGATCGCATCCGCTCGCATGGGCTGCGGGATCAGTTTTTTACGATGAGCGACATCGACAAACGCGGCATGCTCGCGTGTGTTGAGGATGCGATCGAGATCGCATCAAAGGCACCCGGCGGATTTGCGGTGACGTTCGATGTCGATTGTATTGATCCAAGATTTGCACCCGGTTCGGGAACGCTCGTTCGCGGCGGTGCCACATATCGCGAAGCTCATCTTGCTCTCGAGGTCATTGCGGAGCACGGCGGGCTGCGGTCGTTTGAGATCGTCGAGGTGAATCCGATGCTCGATCAGAGCAACATCACGGTCGAGCTTGCGATCGAGCTTGTGCTCTCCGCTCTCGGAAAAACCATCATCTAATTCGTTCTTTCTATGAAACCACGCATCGCAGTTATCTTCGGCGGCCGCTCCGGCGAGCACGACGTGTCGATCAGGTCGGCAAAGGCAGTGATCGAGAATATCGACAAGTCGAAATATTCCGTTGTCCCGATTGCGATCGATCACTCCGGGCATTGGCTCGACCCAAAGGTTTCCGCGGGGCTGCTTCCCGGCTCAACGGTTGAGATGATCGCATCTGACGTCGCGGAGATGTCCGATGAAGCAGTTGCCTTGGTTGGCGATCCAAAATACCGCGGCATGATCGAGATCAAAGATCAGTCACCGCTGGGTATTGATGTCGTTTTCCCGGTCCTGCACGGAACATTTGGCGAGGATGGGACCATACAAGGGCTCTTTGAGATGGCCGACGTTCCATATGTCGGCTGTGGAGTTCTAGGTTCTTCTTGCGGAATGGACAAGGTCGTGATGAAGGCACTGTTCAAGGAAGCGGGTCTGCCGATATGCCGTTACGACTGGTTTCTCCGCAGGCAGTGGGAAGCCGATGAAGACGCTATCCTAGACCGCGTCCAGCAGTCCGTCGGATTTCCGTGTTTCGTTAAGCCGGCGAATCTTGGTTCATCCGTCGGTATCTCGCGAGCAGAAACACGACAGGAACTCCGTCGAGGTATTGAGATGGCGGCGGAATACGATCGGCGGATCATCGTCGAAGAAGGCCTGAAGATGCGTGAGATCGAATGCGCGATCCTGGGCAATGACGAACCGATCGCGAGTCAGCCGGGCGAATACATTATTCGAAACAAGGACAAAGCGTTTCTTGATTACACAGAAAAATACGATGGCACGGGGAACAATGAGTTCGTTGTGCCCGCTCCGGTTTCGGCGGAGCTCGCGGCGAAGATCCAGGAGCTTGCGGTGAAGGCATTCAAGGCGGTCGACGGTGCCGGACTCGCTCGCGTCGATTTCTTCCTGCGGACTGACAACGGAGCGTTGTTGGTCAACGAGATCAATACGTTGCCGGGACTTACAGATGCGTCTGGTTATCCGAAGATGTGGGCAGGGTCGGGAAAGGCGTTTGCTATCGTGATTGATGAATTGATTGCCCTGGCGCTTGAGCGTCACGCAGATCGGAAACGTAACAAGACCTCGACGGTGTAGATTATTTTCCTTTCTCGGCGTTGTAGCCCTTTCGAGTGCGGATTGTGAGATTTGGTTTCGCGACGCGGAGTTCGATCACACGCCACTTGCCGTCCTTTTTCGTGTTCAGCGGCGAATATCCGAGTGTGTACTGTACGCCGAGGTCATCGACGATCTTCTCAAAAGCATCGCGCATAGCGGCTCCGCCCGGAGTCGAGACGAATGTCCCTCCGCTTTTCTCCGCGAGATTCTTTAGCGCACCCTGATTCTGGACTCTTTTTGCGTCCCCGACGGGCGACATATCGATCGTGTAGATCGCGATATCCGCCGACATTGCCGCCTTTAAGGCTTTATCGGCCGAACGGCTGCTCATTGTATCCTGCCCGTCTGAAAGCACAATTATCGCCCTTCGTTTCTCATCGCGCTTGGATAGATCGACCGCTGCCTGATAGATCGCGTCGTTCATCTTGGTCATACCGTCGGCCTTTAGGTCGAAGGCGGCCTCAGCGATATCGCGGCTATTGGAGAATGCCTGGACAAGTTCGATCTTCGAATCAAAGCGATAAATAGCGGCGGAATCAGAGTCCCGAAGGCCATCAAGAAACCGGATCGCGGCCGCCCGGGCCATGCCGACCCGCTCTTCCATGCTGCCTGACGTGTCGAGAAGGATGACCGCGGCGAACGGCGTTTGCTCGGCGGAAAAGTATTCGACCTTCTGCTCGACGCCGTCCTCAAAGATCTTGAACTGCTCTCTCTTCAGTCCACTGGCGTTGCGTCCGTCAGCTGTTTTGATGGAGGCGTTAACGACGACGACTGAGGAATCAATGCGGATCTCATCGTCGTCCTGCGCAAGCAGTAAGGATGAACCGGCGAGGAATACAACTAGAATTGAAAATGCTTGAAAAAGCGGACGAACCGCGTATACAGGAAGAAGCTTCTTGGAGGCGTCGACTATAGTCAATTCTTGAGTCTGAGGAAACGTGCTAGTCGTATCAGGGCATTTGAGCTTTCGATCGCAACGACAGAAACGCTGAACCGAGTCGATCGTTTGATCTCGCAAACCAATTCCTCGGTTGAACGCTTGAGGTAGAGGAATCCTTCGCGAACGTCTTTCGGTGAATCCTTCTCTTTTCCCGCCACAACGGTCGTCTCGCCGTCATCGTCGCCGCCTAGATCGTCGCGAATTTTGGAAACAAGCTTCTCAAACTCTTCGAGCTGCTTCCGCTCGGCATCGGTTAACTGCTCTTTCTTTTCGAAAGACTTCTCAAGGTCTTTACTGATCTGCAGAGCCTCCTCGCCGCGTTCGAGAAGGCTGGCGTATTCCTTTTTCTCGCGGGCGGTTTGCTGCTTCGCGAGCATATCCTTCACCATCTGGCTGTCCTCGTCGCCTTGTCGTTTGCGATCAGGGAACGGCCACGGATCATTACCCGCCGTCTGCGCGTTGAATGCTACGGCGGCGAGGGCAATGACAATGATGGCGAATAGAGTTTTCACGGTTAACGGTTATTTTTGTCCACGTCCTGAACGGGATCCAGGGAAACGCCGGTGACGGTCTCGACCAATACTTTCAGGAATTCATCCTCGGCAAGTCCGGAACTCTGCACGGAGCGCCACTCGGTCATTAATCCCGCGCCTTCACGTCCTTCGACTCGGGCATTCACCGAAACATTGTTCTGCACCCCGTCGATCGACTGAACTTCGATCACGAGAACATATCGACCGCGTGACCACGTTCTTTCGTAGCCGTCGAGCACGGCATAACGGCTAAGTTCGCTTTGTGCGATAACGGCGCCTTTCGTGAAGACGTAAGGCTGCGTGACGACGATACCGTCCGCAAGTCGGGACGCAGCCTCGTCGACGAGCATCTTCTGGTCTTTGATCACCTGCTTGATCGTCTCGACCAGAACATCGCGTCGAGAGGCCATCCGGTACGGATTCGCAAGTCGTGCGCGGACCTGAGTTTTGCCCTTACCCCAATCGAATGAGCGAGTTGCGTCGTTTTCCCGCGAAGATGTCGGGTTCGATGTGTCCTTGATCTTTTGGGTCTGCGTGTCGATACCCTTCTGCCCGGCGGCCGATACGACAAGCCCCGAAAGCAGGATCGTGAGGATGAAAATATTGCGCTTCATACTGCGAATAGGATAGCACGCGACTATACAGGAACTACCAATCGCTAAGATGAATGGGCTATGAACAAGGTTGCAAACGTGGTGATCACCGGAAGATGTGAGTATTTTCACGGTACCAGGCTAGGGTTTTTGCGAGACCTGCATCAAGGCTTGTTCGCGGGCTCCAGCCCAGTTTCTCACGCATTTTGTCGCCGGATAGGTATTGAGCGTCGATCTCGCGTTCGATCTTGGTTGCGAGGAGAACGTCCGGTGTAAGGTCGCTGCCGGCCGCACTGATGATGCGGTTCACGAGATCGAGGATCTGTACCGGTTCGTCAGAGCCGAAGTTGAATTGTTCGCTCTTGGTCTTCTCTATGTTGGCCGCGACTGTGAGATAGCCGTCTGCGACGTCATCAACATAGATAAATTCACGGATCGGCGTGCCGTCGCTGCGGATGATCGGTCGTTCGCCTTTCAGGACGGACACGATCGTGCCCGGTATCACGCGCGAGAGATTCACGTCGCCGGGACCGTAGATGTTAGCCGAGCGCGTAACTGAGATCGGCATATTGTATGTCAGAGCGTACGATCGAGCGATCAAATCCGTGCAGGACTTTGATACGTCGTAGGGGAAAATGCCTTGAAGTGGGAAGTCTTCGCTGTAGGGAAGTGCTTCGTGGGAGCCGTATGCCTTGTCGCTCGACGCGACGACAACTGCGGGCTGCGGTTCGGTCCGACGGCAGGCCTCGAGGAGCATATAGGTCCCGCGAATATTAGCCTCAAAGGTTGCGATCGGCGAACGATTTGCGGCGTTCACGAGTGCCTGAGCGGCCAGGTGGAAAACGTACTGCGGCTGGTATTCATTCAGCACACGCTCCATCAGGGCCAGATCGTCGACTGATCCCGTTATGACGGTAACGCGATCTCTCAGGCCCAGCACATCCAGTGAATTCGGTGAAGTGCGATCGCGTTCGAGTACTACGACCGAAACGCCTTCGTTGAGCAATCGCGAAACGAGATTCGCCCCGACGAATCCTGCTCCGCCGGTGACAAACGCCGTCTTTCCTTTCCAATCAAACGCCATAAATATTAGGCTACCAAACTTTCCACGGAGCCCCCGCGTCCCAGATCTCATTCAGCTCCACATTGTCCTTGAACGTGTCCATGCACTTCCAAAAGCCGTCGTGCCGAAACGCCATCAGCTCGCCTTCTGCAGCCAGTCGCTCGAACGGCTCCTTCTCGAGCACACATTTATCGTCGAGGTAGCTGAAAATGTGGCGTTCGAAAACAAAAAAACCGCCATTGATCCACTCTTTGAGCTTCGGCTTCTCGCGAAAGCTCTCGACGGAACCATCATTGCCAAGATCAAGCAGCCCGAAGTTCGAGATCGGATTTACGGCCGTAAGCGTCGCGATCTTACCGTGGCTGCGGTGAAACTCGATTAGAGCAGATAGATCGACGTCGGCGAGTCCATCGCCATAGGTGACGCAGAACGTATCCTCAGTAACGTGCGATTCGAGTTTCTTCACCCTGCCGCCCGTATTTGTTTCGAGGCCAGTATCGACGAGTTCCAGATCAATATTTGAGCCTCCATCAAGCTCGATCGCGGACGTTCCAGTTACTTCACCGGGGCTCACCACCGGTTGGTTGAAGTACTTTCCGAATTCATCCGCGAGATAGCCAAGGCTGAGCGTGAAATCCGTAAGACCGAAGGTCCTATAAATCCGCATCAGGTGCAGGATCAACGGTTCCGTACCGATCCTGAACAAGGCTTTTGGGATGAGGGCGCCGTGGCGGTCTAAACGCGTGCCTTTGCCGCCGCACAAAACGATAGTTTTCATTCGGGTTTTGTGTTCCGCTCCCAGAGTTTTGCGTATTTCAGAAAAACACCGTATGCCGTAAACATCGCGATCATCAAGCCCTGCACGCCGTCACGGAAACCTTGCTTGACGATGTATGCCCGCAAGAAGCCCGCGATCGAGCTATAAAACATCTTCGAGGCCGAGCTGACTCGTCCGCTATTGCCGAGAGCCACGGCCGCGAGCGAAGTATACGAATCTATGGTTCGGTGATACTCGCTCAGATCCTTCTTCGTGTAGTGCAAAATATGCCCGGTCAGACGTTCAACGTTTCCCTTGACGCGAGCCGTCTCGTGTGGAGCGACGCCGCCCCAGTATGATGACTCCTTTCGATAAAGCCGCATCTGATGATCGGGATACCAACCGGAATGCCTGATCCAACGGCCTGCGAACCAGGTGCTCCGCGGCATTTCGAATCCATCGGGAAGATCCGTTCGATCTCTCAACGCTTCGATCTCTGCCCTTAATTCCGGCGTGACTCGTTCGTCCGCGTCCATCCAGAGGATCCAATCCCCCGTTGTCTTGGAATCGGCGAACTCGTGCTTGTCTTTATAGCCTTTGAATTCGTATTCGAATACCTTGTCGGTGAACTCGGCAGCGATCTCTTTCGTCCGGTCAGACGAAAATGAGTCGACGATGATTATCTCGTCGACCCATTGAATAGATTCGCAAAGCTCTCGAATGTTCGCTTCTTCGTTGTAGACGATGACGCTCGCCGATATCTTCACACGGGAGATTATTGCAATTTCCCGCTGAAACTAAAAGGAGCGGCTACTTCTGGTCGATCGGCGACGTTACCGTGATGTTGTTCAACTGGAACGTTGTCGATGTAGCCTTCTGTAGATTCGCCAGTGCCTTGTTGTAGTCCGTCTCCGCTCGTATCTCCGAGTTTCGCGCGTTCGTCAGTGCATTCTCTCGTTGGAAAAGCAGGAACGACGTCGAGCGGCCCGAGTCGAACAGTTTCCGTTCACCGTCCAGTTGGATCTGTGCGTTCTCACGGGCCCGCCGTGCGGTCAGAACCCGCTGACGAGCCGTCTCCACTGCCTGAACCGCGTTTCTAACTTCGACGACGACCGACTGTTCCTGAATCCGGGTTCGCGTGTCCAACTGGTTCTTGGTGATCTCAGCTCCGGCAAGATTCGCCTTGGCTGTACGATTTCGGAACGGGAAGGAAATAGTCACGCCAACCTGAAAGTTCGGGGCGTCGCTGCGGAACAGGTTTCTAAGAGACCGGCTGAATCCGCCGTTAAAGTAGTCGGGCGAACCCGGAACCTCGATGTTCGGATTCGGTATCAAAGGCAAATCGTGTAGCGGCAACAGTTGGTTCAACCCCTGCCGAAGAAGTTCCTCATTACCCGAATACTGCGGGAACAGGCTCGATGCTGTCGAGACGTTCCCACGCGAAAGACCGTCCAGCGAAAACGTTGTATTCAGATCGATCTGCGGCCGCGTTTGGTTGCGGAAATAATTGATGTCTATCTGATTTATATCACGCTCATACTTCAGCCGCTGAAGTTCGTAGCGATTGTCCATCGCATCCTTCAGGGCGTTGTCGAGGCTGACGGCATCCGTGCTGAACGCAGGCCGGTCAGTCGGAACGAACGGCTGCCCCCATTCGGCGGATGTCGCGTCTTTCAGCAGAAGCTGCTTCAAAACGTTTTCGGCGGTTGAGACCGACTGCGTAGCGATCAATACCTCTGACTCGCGATTGGCAAGCTCGGTTTCTATCTCAGCTTGCGCAAGCGGAGCCGCGGCACCAGCGTCGATACGTGCTTTGACCTGACGTAGATTTTCACGCGATAGGTCAAGATTCGCCTGTCGGTTTTGCTGGTCACGGAGTGCGAAAACCAAGTCCCAATAAGCGTTCTGAACACGAGCAACAGTGTCGATCGTCGTTCGGCGGAAGTCAGCGTCGGTCTGCTCAAGGCGTCGACGAGCGATCTTCAGAGCCCGACGATTACTGTCAATAGAAAGATTTCTCAACAACGGCTGCGTATAACGGATACCGGTGCTCGAAAGAAAGATCGCGCTCGAACCGCTGCCGATCGAACCGTTACTGACCTGAGCCTGCGAGAACGCGTTCTCGGTGCGCGTGTTATTAAAAAAGAGCTGATAGTTACCGCCGCCGGGCCGGATCGACCCACGAACATCCGAATTCACAGTGAAATCGTTCGTTGCGGAACTTCCGGTCGTCGAGTTGCGATTGTAGGTCGGTGTGACCGTAAAGACCGGATCGTAGAACCCTTGGATACCGCGAATACTGGTTTCCTGGAGCCGCACATCGTCCC
>Ga0247822_10001106_pt1 | contig 16091 bp, 13 predicted proteins | sample 13C_Cellulose_Da_FD_192423 | JGI IMG/M metagenome (GOLD analysis project Ga0247822, IMG submission 192423) | Soil microbial communities from agricultural site in Penn Yan, New York, United States - 13C_Cellulose_Day30 | ecosystem: Environmental > Terrestrial > Soil > Agricultural land | place...
CTCCTCGTCAGAGCAGATCGAAGCCCACGCCCAGGCTGCCACGCGCACGTGGAGCACCTACCTGGGTGGCAGTGGCCAGGAGCGCATTACCAGCGTCGTCCAGGTCCCGAGCAACGGCAATGTCGTGGTGGGAGGCTGGACGGACTCGGCGGATTTTCCTCCGAGGTCAGGGCCGGCCGGCGACCTGGGGAGAGATGCCTTCGTGGCCATCTTCGCCTCGAACGGCACCATGCAAGGCGTGCCTACCCTCTTTGGAGGCGCGGGCGATGAGCAGATCAACGCGGTGGCCGTTGACGATCAAGGGCAGATCTACGTCGTGGGCACGACCCAGACGAGCAACATGCCGGGCTTCACGGTCATCTCCGGAGGCGTGACCGGTACGGACGCGGCCTTCCTGGCTGCCCTCGGCACCAATGGGGCACCCGATTGGATCATGTACCTGGATGGTCCGGGCTCCGAGACGGCACTGGGCGTGACCGTCGCGGGCAAGGACATCTACGTCACCGGCCAGACGAACGACTGCAAGTTCCTGGACATCAGGGCTGTATGCACCACCGCTGGCTGGGAGGGGTTCGTGGTGAAGGTGGACCTCCGGACCACTCCGGACGTCGCATGGCACACGTTCGTCCCTGGGAACCTCAACGACTCTCTCACCCAGTCGGTGGTGGATGGCTCGACGGTCGTCGTGGCGGGCACAACCAGCTCCGGCCTTTTCCCCTATCCCCCTCTGGTGAGGAAGAACTTCCCCCTGGGAGGGGACGACGCGCTGGCCATGGGGCTGGACGTGACCAGTGGAGCAGTCAGCTGGATGTATTTCCTGGGCGGCTCCGCAGATGACACGGGCGCAGGGATCGTCGCTGGGGCGAATGGAAAGATCGTGGTGGTGGGCTCCTTGGGGACCTCCACTCAGGGAAAGAATGTCTTCGCAACCTGGATGGACAGCGCGGGCGAGATCAGTCGGACAGAGAGAAAGGGAGGGAGTGAGGATGAGGTGGCGTCGAGCGTCGCGGCCGACACCTCTGGCAACATCTATGTCGGCGGTAGGACATCCTCGACGGACTTTCCCCACGGCCGGGGGTTCGACAGAGAGTCGGAGCTCGCCATTCCTCCTACTGAGGGCTTCGTGATGGTTTTCCCCGCACAGGCAGGACCTGGCTGGGGCTCCTACGTGGGCGGCAACGTCTACGACGATGTGCTGTCGCTGAGCATCCGGGACAGATTGTTGGTGATGGCCGGGGAGACCTCCTCGAGCACCGACCTGGTCACGGCTGGAGGTTACGACTCGACGTTGAGCGCTCCGCGGGATGGGTTCATCGTGGCTGTTACCGCCGACATCACTCCACCGCAGCCGGGCACGGTGAATGATCGTCCCCAAGATGACCTCGTTTTCGAGGACATCCCAACGCAGACCTCACGCGACTCCATCTCCGCCAATTGGGATGGGTTCACGGATGATGAGACGCCGTTCATATCGTACGAGTGGGCCATTGGAGCCAGACCCGGCGGCGAGGAGGTGTGGCCGTTCACGGCGACCTCGAACAGCCTCCAGAGATCGTTCATGCAGTCGGGCCTGTCGCTGAACCTGGGGTCGACGTACTACACCACCGTGCGTGCCATTAACGGCGCGGGGCTCGGTGTGACTGTTTCGTCCAACGGAGTGCGGGTGGTTCCCGTCGTCACGGACGGCGGCACGAATGGTGGCACGGATGGTGGCACAGACGGCGGCACGAACGGTGGCACAGACGGCGGCCCGGACGGTGGCCCGGACAGCGGCACGGGTGAGGAGCCGGAGGAGGGCGAGGTTCCTCTGATGGGTTGGTCCTGCACAGCCGCGAACGCGGGGCTGCCGATGCTCGTAGGCCTGCTGGCGCTGATGCTGCTGGCATGCAGGCGCGGCTCCCAGTCGCGGTGAACCCTCGGGATCAGCCCAGCAGGCGGGGCTCGCGCGCGTGGGGCCAGGGGATGTCCTCGCGGTCCGAGCTGCGGTGAAGGCCGAACAGCAGGATGCGCCGCTCCGGGTAGCCCTCCAGGTAGAACTTCACCTTCAGGTGCCACTCCTCCGAGGCGAGCGGGATGGATGAGCGAGCCGCATGGGCCGGATCCGACGAGTACAGCGTCGAGTACCCCGGCGTGTGGAGGTCCCCCTCCAGCACCACCACGCTCACCGGCCGCTGCCCCTGAGGCGGGTTCTGCAGCTTGAACAGGAAGTCCAACACCCGGTCCGCCTCACGCCGGTTCGGCTCTGCGCAGCCGCTGTGCATCAGCGCCTCCAGCCCGTGGTGCCCGTGCGAGAACACCACGCTGCTGCAGAAGAACAGGACAGAGAGAGGGTGCGGCCCGGGCTATTCCTGGATGTTGATGATGACGGGCACCCGTGCCGTCAAGTCATCTGGAACTCCCAGATTCACCTGGACCTGCTGGAACTTCGAGGTGTCGAAGACGCGGGTGTGAATCTCCTCCAGCGCCGTCTGCGTGCACCACCGAGGTTTGGGGATCGCCTTCTGGGCTCGCTTGATGACGCTCTTGGTGTTGACGCGCTGGCTGGGGCCAGTGGCGACGAAGAGCTGGCCGATGCGGTAGCGCTGGCCGAGCTGGACCGTGAGCAAGGGCCGCGAGGTGGAGGCACCCGCACCCGGTGCCTCCTGGAGCGTCACCTGTGCCCTGAGCCAGCCGAGCTGATAGAGCCGCCGATCGAGCACCTCCGCTAATCCCTGATGGCACTCCGTGCGGTTCTCGCCTGTGGCCGTAGGCGCTGGGAGGTCCGCGAGCACACACTCACGGAGCTCAATGCGCATCTGCTTGAGCCCGGTGACATCCATGGGAGAGAGCCGGGGCGTGTCCGGAGACCAGCAGCGCGAGAGCCGATCGAGCTCAGCGCCGGCGCGGATTCCCCGGCAGGACAGGGAGGCATCCTCCACGGGCGCCTCTGTGTCGTCGAGGCTCTGCCACCAGGCCTGCGAGGACTTGGGACTGCTGGCGCAGGACACCAGCGCGAGGCTGACAGGGACAAGGAGCAGGGCGCGGAGCATGGGTGGGTTCTCGTCCGGTTCATCGGTACGTGGGCCGGCAGGAGTAGACATCGATGATGACGGGGACCACCTTGTTCCTGAAGTCGGGCTCGCCACCGTAGACCCAGACCGAGCGGAACTTCTTCATCTGGAAGACGCGCGCGTGGATCTCCGCCAGCGCCCCCGAGGTGTACCAGGAGCCCTCGGGGACGGCCGCGCGCGCCTTCACGAGGATGCGCTGGGGGTCCACGCGCCCGCCTTCGTTGCCAGGAACGACTCCAGCGGGCCTTCGTCTTCGCCGGTCGAGGCGCCACCAAAGGTGACGCAGGAGCACAGCACCGAACAGGCGAGGACAGAGACGAAGGAGCGCACCACGGAGAGGTGTCCGCTACTCCGCCGCGCTGGAGGTCACCTCGGGGCGCGGGCTCTCACCCGGCTCCGGGGCAGAGGCCCGCTTGGTGCGCCGGCCGATGCTGCCCACCACGACGTCCAGCCACATGTTGCTGATGCCGTAGTTGCGGTCCGGCGTGGCGAAGTGGTGCGCCATGTGGTGCGCCCGCAGCGCCTTGCCCCACGCCGTGCGCGGAGCGAGGTGGTGCGTAGCCCAGTGGGTGAAGTCGTAATACAGGTAGCCCCAGACGATGCCGCAGAAGTACGGGATCGTCTCCGCTGGCCGTCCCACCAGCCACAGCAGCCCGCCAATGATGATGGCCAGCGGGATGCTCGCTCCCAGCGGCATCACCAGCCGCTGCGCGTCATCCGGGTACTTGTGGTGGTAGCCGTGGGCAATCTCATGCACCCGCCGGGTGAATGGGCCGTTGCCCTCCCAGTGGAAGAAGTACCGGTGGATGCAGTACTCCATGGCGACCCAGGTCAGCGCGCCCAGCGACACGAAGATCGCGCTGGTGCCTGGCGACGTCATCCCCCTGTAGAGGGCCCACGCGAAGAAGCCCAGCGTGAGGGGGATGTAGAAGATGAACGGCACCGAGGGGTGCACCTTCGAGCATGCCTCGAGAAAATTGTTCTCGAACATGCGGGCGCTCTGGTGGCGGAGATAGGGGCGGCTCATATCGCGCAACCTCTTCTAGCAGGGATCCGGCCAGACGCTGCCAGTCCTTTGTTCAGGTGAAGTGTCTCCTTATGTACCTGTGGCGCCCGCGGGTGTGCCGCGCTCCTGCGCCTTCCTCGCCGCCCACGCCTCGTTGAAGTCCGCGAGCCCGCGCAGCTGCCGGTCATTCAGCGTGGCCTGCCAGCGCGCCTCGCGCAGCGCTCGGTACGACTCCGTTACATCCGCTCCCTGCGCCACCAGCACCGCCAACCCCATCAGCGGCCCGCGCCCCACGCCGTGCTCGCAGTGTGTGTAGAGCCGGCCCCCGGCCTGCAGCCGCGGCAGGGCCCACTCCACGCCCTTCATCAACTGCTCCACGGAAGGAGGGTAGCGATCCGTCACCGGCAGGTGCAGCAGCTCGATGCCCAACGCCGCCAGCGCCGCCGCGTCGTCACAGCGCTCGGCGCGCAGATCGATGACGGCGGTGATGCCCTGCGCCGCCAGCTCCCGGTACTGCGAGCGCGACACCGAGCCGCCCACCCACAGCCAATCGTTCACCCGAGAGACGTTCATTCCGCGCCCCGGCAGCTTCGTCGTCCACTCCACCACGCGCGCCACCGACCGCAGCACCTGCTTGCGCACCCACCCGCGCACGCCCGGCACGTGGTGCACCGCTCGCAGCAGCGGAACGCTCACGGCACACCTCGGCGCGCGGCGGGCATACCCCTCTCCTCAGCTCTCATCCAGCGTGACTTCCATCAACCCCTTAACGTCTGGCTGCCCTGGGCGCTGCAGCACCGCCCGCATGAGGTACGTCACCGGCGAGCCCACCACCGGCTTCACCAGGCTGCCCAGCACCCCCAGGTCCTGCACTGGCGCGGTGCGCAGCACCAACGAGGTGGCGCGCAGCGACACTGGGCCGACCGCGCCGCTCAGGTCCGCCTCCCAGCCAGCCTTCTTGGCGTCGCCGGCCTGGCGGCGCAGCTCGAAGCGCTCCAGCATCTGCGGCTCGCTCCCAGCGGGCCACAGGTAGGCGGGGGTGAAGCCGCCATCAAAGCCCTCGCGCGCCAGCAGCAGCAGGTTCGACTCACCGCGCAGCGCCCGGAAGCGTACCCAGCTCCGCGCCAGCTTCGCCGGCGCCACCGTGGAGTGCGAGTGGTCTCCATAACCCCCGCCACTCAGCTCCAACAGCGCGTTGTACTTGGGCAGCCGGAGGCTCACCTTCGCCGTGCTGAAGGGCACCAGCACCTCGTGGCGGTAGCGCGCGGTGCCCACCGCCACCTCGGAGCCCTGGGGCGCCTGAGGAGAGGGCGGCTCGGTGAAGTGGATGTTCACCAGCCCGTTGTCCAGCGGCACGGAGATGACGGTGCCCGCGTTCGCGTGCATCGTGCAGGGGCCCATCCTCAGCGTGGAGGTGGCCGCGTCATAGCCCCACTCGTCCGAGCCCACCTTCACCTGCGGGCTCCACGCCTTCTGGCCGGGGCGCACCACCGTGGCCCGGCAGATGCCATGGCGCGAGCCCGGCCCCAGGTTGGTGATGGAGAACTGGGTGAAGACGAAGGTGCCGTCCTCCAGGTCCACCATGAAGGTGAAGCTCTCCCCATAGTTGTCACTGGAGGAGGGCAACGGCTCCAGCGGAGCGCCCGCCCCCGCCAGCAGGGGCAGGGTGAGCACGGACAGGAGCGTCAGGCGTGAGAGCTGTTCAGGCCGCATGAGGGCGCTCCATGAGCGCCTCCGGCGGGACGTTGAAGACGTAGTCCCGGTGGAGGGGCAGGTTCCACGCGAAGTACACCGCCCCGCGAGCCAACCACCATCCCACCGTCACCTCCAGTTGCGGGTGCAGCAGCAGCAACGCGACACCCCCAGCGTTCAACAGCGCGCTGGTGGCGCTCACCAACGTATAACGCGCGAGCTGCGGCGCCACCGCACTCTGGCTCCTGAAGGTGATGAGGCGGTTGAGGGTGTAGTTCACCACTCCACCCAGCACGCACCCCAGCGCCGTGGCGATGGCCGGCGAGAAGCTCAGCATCCCCACCATGACGGGCACCGCGACGACATAGTCCACGCCCGTGGCGATGGCCCCCGCCGCCGCGTTGAAGCCGAGGATGGCCAGCCCCGAGCGCTTCTGGACCGGCGGCGGCGCCAGCGCGTTGACGAGCGCCCGGAACCGCGAGAGCGCCGTCACGTTGCTCATGATGGCCACGAAGACGATGCCCACCACCGCCAGCCAGTGCATGGGGTGCTTCTGCTCGGGGAACCAGATGGCCTCGAAGATGGGCGCCATGGCCACGCCCACGCCCAGGAAGAGCACCCGCTCCAGGCGCTGCATGGCCCCGCCACGGATGTTGATGCCCAGGCCCTCGCCGCGGGCGCGCACGTACGGCACCAGCGAGGTGCCCAGGAACGCCACCAGCACCGGCAGCAGCACCCAGTTGTCCCGGTAGTACCAGGCCAGGCCCATGAGCATGGCCGAGTCCACATAGCGATCCAGCACCGAGTCCAGCGCCGCCCCGGCCGGGTTGGCCTGCTTGCGGATGCGGGCGATGCGCCCGTCCATCACGTCCAGGATGCCCGAGCCCAGGAACAGCCAGCCGCCCAGCGTGAAGCGCCCCGCCGCCACCGCCACGCCTGAGGACACGCCCAGCAGCCCCGACAGCATGGACAGCGCGTTGGCCGGCAGCCCCGAGCGGTAGATGACCTTCCACAGCGGCTGGGTGACCCAGAAGAAGTAATGCCGCAGGAACATCCCCACCAGCACCGTGCTGCCGCGCTTCAGCGTCTCCTCGTCCTGCGGGACGCCCTTGATGGCGCAGCGCACCATGAACAGCAGCAGGCCGAGGATGAAGTAGGCGCACGCTAGCAGCGCCGGACCCAGGGCCGTCCAGATTCGGGCAGAGGGAGAGAGGTCTCCCACAATCCAGGCCATCAGAGTATCAAGCACGGCTGTCTCCTCCGGGCATGAGGGGGACGGGCGCCGGGGCCGATAATTCACGCCGGGAGTACGCGTACTCCACGGCCATGCATGCGGCCAGGGCGGCAACCACTCCCGCCACCACATCCAGAATGTAGTGATGCTGCAGATAGACGGCGGAGAATGCCACGAGCGCCGCGAAGGCCATGGTGCCCACGCGCCAGACCCTGCCTAGCCGCCAGGTCTGCCAGACGGCGAGCACGGGGTAGGCCGCATGCAGCGAGGGCATGGCGCCGAAGACGTTGGGGTTCCGCGCGTAGAAGTTCGCGAAATATTGGATACCCAGCAGCGCGTCGAAGCGCGAGGTGCCGGCGGGGCTCGGCAGGGCGGCTAGGTCCGCGGGGCCGGGGCCGTACTTCATCACGTACCAGGGCGGCGCAGCGGGGTAGAGCATGTACGTCACCACCCCCATGGCGTTCACCAGCAGGAAGGACCAGCCCAGCAGATGGAAGCGCGGGTGCTTGCGGAAGAAGAACAGCAGCGCCAGCGCGAACACCTCGTAGAGGTAGGCCGCGTAGGAGAAGCCGCAGAAGAAGTCGAGCACCGCGTGGGTGCGCGTCTCGAACCAGGCCGGCCACGTGGTGCCGCCCGGAGCAGGGAAGAGGGCAACCTCCAGGTCCCAGAGATCGCCAGTGTGGATGCGGCCGCGTAGGCCCAGCCACAGCCACTGGCTGTCCAGCATCATGCCCGTGAGGTACAGAGGGAAGACTCCCCGCAAAAAGCGCCGCGGCGCGGGGCCGGCCCAGGCCAGCCCCGCGATCAGCAGGTCTACCGCGGCGTGCTCCCACCGCAGCCTCCCCAGCGCGGCAACGAGGACCAGGTGGCCCGCCGCCACGAGGGTGACGAGCCACTGGAACCCCTTCGCCCCTTTCTTATCGGGCGAGCGGGAGATCATCCCCGTAGTAGTCGAGGCCGAGGTGGGTGATGGGCTCCTCGCCAGCGATCGCGCGCAGCGTGTTCTTCAGCTTCGTCGTCTGAATGAACAGGTCGTGCTCGGGCTGCAGGCCCTCCTGCGCCATGGGGCTCTTGAAGTAGAACGACATCCACTCCTGGATGCCCTTCCACTCCAGCCGCTTGGCCAGATCCAGGAACAGCGCGATGTCCAGCACCAGCGGCGCCGCCAGGATGGAGTCCCGGCACAGGAAGTTGATCTTCAGCTGCATGGGGTAGCCCAGCCAGCCGAAGATGTCGATGTTGTCCCAGCCCTCCTTCGCGTCGCCGCGCGGCGGGTAGTAGTGGATGGAGACCTTGTGGCTCACCTTGCCATAGAGGTCCGGGTACAGCTCGGGCTGGAGGATGGTGTCCAGCACGCCCGCCTTCGTCACTTCCTTGGCCTTGAAGGCCTGCGGATCATCCAGCACCTCGCCGTCGCGGTTGCCCAGGATGTTGGTGGAGAACCAGCCCTGCAGGCCCAGCAGGCGTGCCTTCAGCGCCGGGGCAATCACGGTCTTCATCATCGTCTGACCGCTCTTCAAATCCCTGCCCGCCACGGGCACCCCCTCCTTGCGCGCCAGCTCCTGCAGCGCCGGGGTGTCCACCGAGGTGTTCGGCGTGGCGTTGGCGAAGGGCACGCCCTCCTTCAGCGCCGCGTACGCGTACAGCAGTGTGGGGTTGATGGACGCGTCATTGGCGTCCAGCGCCTTCTCCAGCGCCGCCAGCGAGTGCGTGGCCGTGGGCAGCCCCGTGTACGTCTCCACCGAGGAGGTGACGACCATCACCGCCCGCTTCGCGCCCAGCTCCTTCTTGAAGTCGCGGATGTCCTGGCGCAGCGCCTCGATGCTCTCGCGGTGCGTCTTGGTGTCCTTGGTGTGGTTGGCGGCGATGCGGCGCACGTACTCGGGGTTGTGCACGCCCTTCTTCGGGACGATCTTCTCCAGCGCGGGCCGCACCAGCGCCTGGTGCTCCTTGCTCAGCACGTCCGAGCGCTCGGCCACCTGCGCCGCGTTCTCGCTGATGATGTCCCACGCGCCAAAGGCAACGTCATTCAGGTTCGCCAGAGGGACCAGATCCTGGACGCGCACGGTGCGCCCGTCCGTGCGCTTGCCGAGGCGTGCGGAGCCCATCTGCGTCAGCGAGCCCACTGGCAGGCCCTTGCCCTGCCGGATCAGCTCTACACCTGCGATCAGCGTGGTAGAGACCGCCCCGAGTCCAGGAAGCAGGACCGCCAGCTTCCCCTCGGGCTTGGAGACTGCCCTTTTCGTCGTCATGTGTCGGCTTCCTTCGAGCGCGGGCGAGCCCGCTCCTCGTCACGCCCTCAAGTCCGCGTACGCGGCTGGCCCCGGCCTGGCACTGTCCCCTGGAAAGGGGAAACTCTCGGATGCGGATGGTTGATACTCTAAAGCGTTTTGAAGTTCAACGCCGCTCCGTTACCACGATTTCACTGGAATGCTCATTGCGCGGCCGTGCCGAGAGCACCCCACGTCCTGGAGCCAGTGAGTAAATATCCTTATATGCGGGAGAGGTGGGGCCGGGCTCAGAGACCCAGGTGCTTCACCATCTTCGCCCGGGTTTTCTCGTCCGGCAGGCGTCCGAAGCCCGCCTTGACGTTGTCCTCGAGGTGCTTGGGGTTGCTGGTGGCCGGGATGGGGCAGGTGACGGCCGGGTGCCCGAGGATGAACTTGAGGAAGTACTGGGCCCAGTTGCCGCAGTCGAACTCGGCGGCCCAGGGCGGCAGGGGCTTGCCGCGCACCTTCTGGAAGAGACCGCCCTGCTCGAAGGGGCTCATGACGATCACCGCCACGCGCTGATCGACGCACAGCGGCAGGAGCCGGCTCTCCACGTCCCGCTGGGCGATGGAGTACGGCAGCTGCACGAAGTCGAGCGTCTCCTCGCGGATGAGCTTCTCCAGCGCGTCGAAGGCCGACGGGAGGTAGTGCGTGACGCCGATGTAGCGGATGCGCCCGGCCTCCTGCCACTCGCGCAGCGTGGCCAGGTGGGTGCGCACGTCGACCAGGTTGTGCACCTGCATCAGGTCCATGCGTCCCCGGCCCATGCGCTGGATGGAGGTGCGCATCTGCTGCTCCCCCTCGGCGCGGCCCATGGTCCACACCTTCGAGGCGAGGAAGGGCGTCTGCGCCTGGCCGAGCTCCGCGAGCAGATCGCCCACCACCAGCTCGGCGCGATCGTACATGGGCGAGGAGTCGATGACGCGGCCGCCCAGCTCGAGGAAGCGCTTGAGCACCTCGCGCAGGGGGGCGCGCTCCTTGGGATCGGTGCCCACGTTGAATGTCTGCCACGTCCCGAGCCCGATGACGGGGAGCTGCTCACCGGTTCGAGGAATGGGGCGGGTGATCATGGCGCGTCTCTCTTCCTGGGCGGGGCCGGCTCCCATCAGCAGGGCGCTGCCGAGCCCGGCGGCGAGGACCTCGCGGCGAGAGGGCCTCGAGCGCTCCGGGGCGTCGTCGTGGTTGCGCTCGTCCATGGCGATAGCGTACCGCCTCCGCGAGATGATCTCTGCTCCCGAGTGCCGTCCGCCCATCTGCTTAGAACATTAGATTTCGAGGATGTGCACACTGCCACACATGAAGACCTCGTCAGCGTCGTGCTCATCTCGTTGGGAGGAGTCCAGCTCTTGAGTGGTTGCCTCCAGCGTGGCGTGCCGGAGGCGGCCAGGAGCACGCTGACGCAGGCCCGGAGGAAGCCTCCCGATAACCGGTGTCCGCATTCGGGACGGGACATCCCACCCCCGGACAGTCTCCGAGCGTTTCTGCTGCTGTACACGGGCAGTGAGGGGCCCATTTCCGGGTTGGCTCGGAACCTGCTTGATAGCCTCACCCATGGAGGCCGCAGCAGCGATGGATGCATTCCTCAGAGAGGTCCGGTTCGCCTGGCGCGGTTTGCGCCGCACGCCCGGCTTCACCCTCGCCGTGGTGCTGACGCTCGGGCTGGCGCTCGGCGCCAACACGGTGATCTTCAGCATGGTGCACGCGCTGGTGCTGCGCCCGCTGCCCTTCCCTCAGAGCGATGAGCTGGTGCGGCTGTATTGCACTCAGCCCGAGCAGAGCGACTCGAGCCCCTCCGAGCCGGAGACCGCGGCGTGGGGCGAGGAGACCGCGGCCTTCAGCGGCGTGGCGGGCTTCCACTACACCTCCGTCAATCGTACCGGGGGCGAGCTGCCCGAGCGGCACTCGGCGGCACGTGTCACCCCCAACTTCCTCGCGGTCGTGGGCGTCTCCCCCGTTGCAGGCCGTCCGCTCGCGGCCGAGGACGCGCTCCCCGGCGCGGCGCCCACGGCGCTGATCTCGTACACGATGGCAACGCGGCTGTTTGCGACCGCGGAGGCCGCAACCGGCCAGACGCTCTGGCTGGACAGCAAAGCGGTGCGCGTCGCGGGAGTGCTGCCCCAGGGCTTCGCGCTGGGCGATTCTGCTCGCGAGGTGGATGTCTGGATGCCTCTCCAGCTGAGGACCTCCTCGGAGGCGCAGGGCCACCACCGCCTGGTCGTGCTCGCCCGGCTGAAGCCCGGCGTATCGCTGGAGGCCGCGCGCCTGGCAGCCGCCCGCCGGAGCGCCCTGCTGCGGGGGGATGATGCAAGCGCAGACTCCGAGCCCGCTCATGGTGTGCACGCCTTGTCCTGGCAGGAGGCCGTGACCGGACGCGCGCGTGGGATGGTGTTCGCTCTTTGGGGGGCTGCCGCGTTCGTCCTGCTCATTGCCTGTGCCAACGTGGCCAACCTGCTGCTGGCTCGCGCGATTCACCGTCGGCGTGAGGGCGCCATCCGCACCGCGCTGGGAGCGAGCCTGGGCCGCCGCGTGAGCGAGGCGCTCGCCGAGAGCGCGCTGCTGGCCCTGCTGGGAGGCGCGGTAGGGCTGCTGCTCGCACTCTGGGGCACCGATGCCCTCTCCGCGCTGCTGTCACCCACGCTGCGGAACCTCGCTCCGCCGGAGCTGCACCTGCCGGTGATGCTCTTCACGGCGGCGTTGTGCGGAGGCGTCGCGGTGCTGCTCGGATTGGTGCGTGCGTTCGACTCCTCGCGTACCTCGCTGCTGCCGCTGCTGGGCGGGGGGCATGGCACCACTGGCGCCCGCCATCCGCTGCGCTCGGGGCTGGTGGTGGTACAGCTCACGCTGGCACTCGTGCTGCTCACTGGCGCGGGCCTCCTCATGCGCACGCTCGCGCACCTGTCCGAGGTGGACCTGGGCTTCCATACCGAGGGAGTGGTGTCCGCGGCCGTGCAGCTGCCGGAGCAGCGCTACCCGGACGAGGCCGCTCGCATCCGCGCCGCCGCCCATTTGGAGCAGGCCCTGACAGCGCTCCCAGGGATCCAGGCGGTGGGGCTGCAGCGGGAGATCCACCTGGGGGGCTCTACCACCTCGTCGGGGATCCTCGTGGAGGGGGCAGCGGACACAGGGCCGCGCCGGCACGCCGAGCACCGCGTGGCCAGCCCTGGCGTCTTCGAGGCCCTGGGGGTACCGCTGAAGCGTGGCCGCCTCATTGAGGCGACGGATGCCAAGGGTGCACCCCTGGTGTCGGTGGTCAACGAGTCCTTCGTGCGCTCCTTCCTCAGCGGACGGGAGCCTCTGGGTACCCGCATCTCTTTTGACGGAGACGCCTGGTGGACGGTGGTGGGGGTGGTAGGGGACGTACGCCACCGAGAGCTGACGGCTCCTCCGTCACCGGCCTTCTATCTCCCTGTGGCCCAGGCAGCGCCGGGGCAGGTGTTCCTCATTGTGCGCGGGACGCCCGTGCCAACGCTCGCGCAGGTGCGCGAGGCGGTGCGCAGTGTGGATCCCGAGCTGCCAGTGCCCGCGCTGGAGCAGCTTGGCGCGCTGGTGGAGCGAGGCCGGCAGCGTCATGTGCTGTTGTTGCGCCTGATCTCCGCGCTCTCGGGGCTTGCGCTCGTGCTGGCGGCGCTGGGCATCTGGGGTGTGGTGTCCTATGGCGTTACCCAGCGCAAGCGGGAGTTGTCCATCCGCCGCGCCCTGGGAGCCACCGAGAGCAACCTGGTGGGGTTGGTGGTGGGCTCCGCTGGGCGGCTGGTGGCAATCGCGCTCGTGGTGGGGCTCCCGACGGCGGTAGGGTTGGGGCAGGTGGTGCGCAGTCTCCTCTATGGCGTCACCCCTACGGACATCCCCACTTTGCTGGGAGGCGCGGCGCTGCTGGGCCTGGTGGGCCTGAGCGCCGCGTGGCTGCCGGCGCGGCGAGCGGCGAGAGTGGATCCGGGCCTCAGCCTGCGGTCCGAGTAGGGCTACTTGTCCACGAGGCTGTAGCGCACCAGCTTTCCGCCCGGCACGTCCCCTGGGAAGAAGTACGCGTATTTCTTGTCGGGGCTGATGGCCATGCCCTCGTGCCCGAGCACCTTGTTGATGTGATAGGTGCCGTAGGCGTTGTCCTGATCCGCCGCGCCCAGGCGCACGCGCGTCGAGCCGTCCGCCAGCTTCTCTGGCACTTCGCGGATCAACTGCACGCCCTCGGTGTCGATCGCGTCCACCTTGAGCAGGTGAACCCGTCCGTATCTGACGCCATCCGTTTCGCGGAGGAGGCCTCCGCACAGGATGTGAGCATCATCCCAGGTGTCGCAGTCCTGGTACGCCGTCGTCAGCGTGTTGGTGATCTTGACCATGCTGTCGTCCGCCGCCGTGCTCTTGTCATGCGGATCGACGTAGTAGAGGTTGATGGAGTCCCAGTTCATCCCGATCAGCCGCCCATCGGGGATGAGGCCGATCGTGCCGATGTGATCCTCGATGGTGATGGGCGCAGCACCGGCCAGAGGCTCAAGCGTGCTCACGTCATAGAGGATCATTCGGGTGTGGCTCAGGGCCTTGTACACCGCATTGGCGGACCAGATGCCGCCGCGCGCGGCGTCGTGGATGATGCCGGAGGGGTGGCCCAGTGGCAGGGGGGACACGCCGACCTCGGCGATCTCCGTGATGTCCCGCTTCGTCCAGCTCACCGAGCTGCTGTTGGCGAGCACCTCGCTCAGCTTCGCCTTCAGCAGGAAGGCCTTGGAGTACCTGTCGCGGTCAGTGGTGGAGCCGAACAGCGTGCAGCTCAAGTAGATCTGATCACCGACCAGCTCGAGGCCCTGCGTGTGGCAGGCCTTGACGTCTGGGTACTGCTCCAGGACATCGGCCGCGAAGAGGTTGGGATCCATGCCGAGATCGAAGACTTCCGGCTCGGCGAGCATCAAGGCGGTGTTGTCCAGGACCGGCTCCGGCTCGTTATTCTCGCCGCAGGCCACGCACAGTACTGCGGCTGATACCAGCCACGTCATCTTCCTCAGCATGAATGAGCGCTCACTTGAGAAGCAGGGTCCCCGTCCTGGCCCTGAGCGGATGCGCCACGTACAGGGTGCATCCCGCGTGCAAACCTAATGCGCGGTGGGCTGGCAGGTAAAGAAGGGCGCGAACCGAGGACAGGCTCCGTGGCTCAGGGTGGCGGGACCCGGATGTGGAAGACGTAGCGAACGTTGATGGGCCGGTCTTGGTACTGCACTGGAAGATAGCGGCGGGACTGGAGCATGCTGATCACGGCCTCAGACATGTGTGGCAGGCCCTTGAGGACGTGACAGCCCTTGACCTCGCCACGGCAGGTGAGGGTGCACCGGACGGCCATGAAACCTGAGACATGGGCTGCGAGCGCCTCGGAGGTGTACTCGAGCGGGGCTCCAGCGAGAAGCACCGGTTGCGTCATGACCGAATAGAGGAAGGGCCTGACGTCGTCGCTGGGCCAGGAGCACCGGGGATCGTGCAGCTCCGGGAAGGGATCCTCCCGAGCGGACTCAGCTCGCTCCGGGGGCTTCATCGGCTTCTCGGCAGCCGAGGGCTGCTCATGCATCTGCGCTGACAGCCATAGCACGCCGGCGAAGATCCCCAGGTGCGAAAGCCATACTCCCCCGGCCTTGATCCCATGGGGGACGACACGCCGGACCTGCTTTGTGTAGGGCTGGAACATGGAATGGCTCCTCTGTGTCCTTTCGGCAGGCGTGCGTGATACCGCGATCCTCGGTGGGTAAGCTGGGGTACGGCGCGCAGCGCGGCTCCGAGCGAGGGGCCGTGACAGTGCGGCGGGCTACCCATCGCGCGCAGAGAGGCGAGGCATAAGGGACGGCCGTGCGCGGAGAGGAGCCCGCAGAAGCAGGCTCCTCAGGGAGTCCTTGACGTGCTCAGCTCGTCGAGCGTCTGGCGGTAGTTCCAGGTATCCGTCCGGTCAGCGACGTGCTGGAGGGGATTGAGGACGGACGGGTGCCGTGCTCGGCGACGATCGCGAGTTCGAGGGAGCACGTGAGCGTTGAGGACGGAGCGAAGCGCGCTCAGGCAGCAGCGGCGGTGTCCTGCGGCGGCTGCCACAGGTGGGGGAGCAGCTCGTCGATGCGCGAGTTGGGGTGAGTCTGCACGCGTAGCAGCACGTCGGCCAGATACTGGTCGGGGTTGATGCCGTTGGCCGCACAGGTGGCCACCAGCGCGTAGAGGCCCGCGAGGTTTTCGCCGGCCTGCTCGTGGCCGACGAAGAGGAAGTTCTTGCGACCCAGAGCGGCCTTGCGCAGCGCGCCTTCCGAGCGGTTGTTGTCCAGCGGCAGGCGCTCATCGTGGACGAAGCGGCCCAGCGCCTGCCACTGATTGAGGGCGTAACGGATGGCCACTACCATGGCGCCCTTGGGAAGGTGCAGCGGACGCTGGACCTGAAGCCACTCGTGCAGACGCATCAGCACCGGGGAGCTCTTCTGTTGCCGCAGGGCCCGGTGGGCTGCAGTCCGCACGATGCCGGCTTGCTTGGCCTCGGCCTCCACGCGGTAGAGCGCCAGGATGAAGTCCAAGGCCTGCTGCGCCTGGGGCACGGTGGACAGAGCGTCGAAGAATTTGCGGCGCACGTGGGCCCAGCAGCCCACACGCAGCCGTTGCCCTGGCACGGTGACGGGGTTGTAGCCGGTGTACGCATCCACCACGAGCGCCCCCTCGGTGTCACCCAGCACCTGTTGGGGCGTCTTGCCAGAGCGGCCCATGCTGAAGCGGTAGCCAATAAGCCACTGGCCCTGCTCATTCTGGGTGAGGAAAGTCCACAGGTAGCCCAGCTTCGTCTTCTTCACCTCCAGCACGCGCAGCGGCGTCTCATCGGCCCATACCAC
>Ga0247822_10001107_pt1 | contig 16090 bp, 18 predicted proteins | sample 13C_Cellulose_Da_FD_192423 | JGI IMG/M metagenome (GOLD analysis project Ga0247822, IMG submission 192423) | Soil microbial communities from agricultural site in Penn Yan, New York, United States - 13C_Cellulose_Day30 | ecosystem: Environmental > Terrestrial > Soil > Agricultural land | place...
ATCTATCTCAACGTCGCGGGCTCGTTGATCTTCAATCCGCCCGCGACGTTGAGATAGATGTCGTTGGCCCCGATGCGCACGCCACAGCGCGTTTCGAGCACCGCGAGAACCATCGAGAGCCGCGACGAATCCCAGCCCACCACCGCACGCCGCGGCGTGCCGAGAGGGGAGGGCGCCACCAGTGCCTGGATTTCGCACAGCACCGGCCGCGTGCCTTCCATGCCGGCGAATACCGCCGAGCCCGCGGCATCCTTGTCGCGCTGGTCGAGGAACAGCGCCGAGGGGTTGGCGACCTCGCGCAGCCCCAGCGTCGACATCTCGAACACGCCGATCTCGTCGGTCGCGCCGTAGCGGTTCTTCACGCCGCGCAGGATGCGGAAGGTGTGGCTCGAGTCGCCCTCGAAATAGAGCACCGCGTCGACCATGTGCTCGACGACGCGCGGCCCGGCAATCTGCCCGTCCTTGGTGACGTGGCCCACGAGCACCACCGCCGCGCCCGACTTCTTGGCGAAGCGCGTCAGGGCCTGAGCCGATGTGCGCACCTGGGTCACCGTCCCCGGCGCGCTCTCCACCCGGTCGGTCCACAGCGTCTGAATCGAATCGATGATAACGAGGTCGGGGGCAGGGCCGTTCTGCAGCGTCGCGAGGATGATCTCGACATTGGTCTCGCTGGCGAGCAGCACCGGCTTGTCGCCAAGCCCGAGGCGCTGCGCGCGCAGGCGCACCTGCGCCACCGCCTCCTCGCCCGACACATAGACGATACGCCGGCCCCGGTCCGCCAGCGCAGCCGCGGCCTGCAGCAACAGCGTCGACTTGCCGATGCCCGGGTCGCCGCCCACCAGCACCGCCGAGCCCTTCACGAAGCCGCCACCGGTCACCCGGTCGAGTTCGGCTATCCCCGATTCTACCCGCGCCGCGGTTTCAGTCTCGCCCGAAAGCGGCAGCAGTTCGATAGGCCGGCCCCCGGCCATTGCGGACTTGGGCCCCGCGCCAACCCCCGAATCGACGATCTCCTCGACGATGGTGTTCCACTCGCCGCAGGATTCGCACCGGCCCTGCCACTGCGTGCTCGTCGACCCGCAGGCCTGGCAGACATATGAGGTTTTGGTGCGCGCCATGAAGTGCCCCGGAATCGAAGGATCAGTTAGCCGGACTATACCGTCGATGGCAAGAACGAAAAGTGAACGACATCCGCGCCCTTTATTCGCTTGGCGAGTGGACGGCGCAGGCTAAGGTACCAGCCGACCAGAGCTTCGAGGGGGGAGATGCGATGCGGTTCGATCGGAAGGCCATCTACGTCACCGGCGGAGGCCACGGCATCGGCCGCGCCACCGCACTGCGCCTTTCGGCCGAAGGCGGGTCGATCGCCGTCTCCGATATCGACGCCGATGCGGCGGAGTCCGTCGCCCGCGAGATCGTCGCCTTGGGCGGCACGGCCTTTGCGACCATCTGCGACATTACCAGCCGCACGGCCGTCGACGCCTCCATCGCCGAGGCGGTCAGCCGTTTCGGCAAGCTCGACGTACTGGTCAACACTGCCGGCGGCGACTGGGACGAGCCGGCGCTGGACGAAATCCCCGACGAGCTCTGGGACCGCAAGGTGGACGTCAACCTGACCAGTGTCTTCCGCTGCATCCGCGCCGCGCTGCCCAGCCTGATCGCTGCAGGGCCGGGGAGCAACGTCGTCACCATCAGCTCGATCAACGGCAACTGGGCATTCGGCGGCTACGCCTATTCCTCGGCCAAGGCCGGGCTCGACATCCTGAGCAAGAACCTCGCTGCCCGCTATGGCCGTCAGGGCCTCCGCTTCAACGTGATCAGCCCCGGTACCATCCGCACCCGCAACTGGACGGTCCGCGAGGATGACGGCGGCAAGCGCGCCCGCACCTACCCGCTCGGTCGCCTGGGCGAGCCCGAGGACATCGCCGCCGCGGTCGCCTTCCTCGCCTCCAGCGACGCCTCCTGGATTACCGGCATCAACCTGCCGGTCGAAGGCGGCATCCTGACCGGTGGGCTGCACAACCTGATCATGGCGGGGTGAACGAGCCAGGCGCGCTCGAAATTGCGCTGATCCCCGCAACGCTCCCACAATGGAGCCGGGCTATCATGCGCATCCCGATCTGCGGACCCCGCCATGTCGCAACCCGAGGTATCAGTCGAACTGGACCGCCTCGAGGACCTGTTCGCCGCGCCTCAGATCGCCCCGTTCGAGGGTCGCTTCTCGAGTCGGACCGGGGTGCAACAGCTGATCGACGCGATCGAGGATGCCGGCCTCGCGCGTACCGCTGAGCCCATCACCGTCGTGATCCGTACACCGGAGGGTGGCGACGTCGCCGTGGTCGCGGCGGCCATTCGCGGCTATTGCGACGAACGGCTCGCGCGTGATGCGTCGGAGCTGCGCATGCTCAGGCGCGCCGGACACTATTCGCTGCGGATCGGTATCGCGCTTCTGGCCGGCTGCCTTCTGATTTCGGCCTCGATCAGCTCCATGTCCTTCCTGCCCGGCTTCATCCGCCGCGTGCTGGGGGAGAGCTTCGGTATCGCGGGCTGGGTCGTGCTTTGGCGCCCGATCGAACTCCTGGTCTTCGAACCCTGGCCGGTCCGCCGGGACGTGCGCATGCACAAACGACTGCGCGATGCTTCCATCCGCGTCGTTGCCACTGGTGGCGCCGCCGCCGGGTGATCAGAATGTGCCGAACATCCGGTCGCGCATCTCGGTATCCGAAGCGGGCATGTTGCCGCCCGGCGTAGCGCGGTCCACCGCTGCGGGGATCGTCGTGGCCAGCCGCTCCAGCAGGTCCTCGCGGGACAGCCCGGTGCGCCGTGACAGCTCGGCGAGGTTCTCGGCGCCGACGGCCTGCTCGACCTGCGACGGCGACAGTCCCTGCGTCGGCACGTTCGTGTTGACCCACGAGTCCGCCGTATCGGCCTGGCCTGACTTGCGGAAGCTGTCCATCAGGTCGTCGAGGCCACCCGTCAGCACGTGTCCGTTGCCATTCCCGCTGCCCGGGGCAGGTGCGGGCTGCCCGGCCGCCTGGGGGCTCCCGCCCCCGAACAGCTCACCCAGTCCGCCGAGGATGCCAGAAAGGCCATCCTGCACCGGAGTACCATCCGGGTTGGTGCGGTTCTGCAGGCCCTTGAGGGCGTCGGAGATCTTGTCCCGGTTCTGGTAGCCCGCCACGGCCAGGAGACCGAGAAGGGCGAGCATAGAGGGCATACCGTTCTTCGCCATGCCAAAACTCCTTTCGAGTGTCGGCTGCTAGGTGCGGCGCCGCATGTAGGCGCCGTAGATAAACAGCACTATCACCGCTCCCACGATGGCCCCGAGCAGCCCGGCGCCTTCCCCCGGCTGATACAGACCGAAGGCCTGGCCGAGGAACGAGGCGAGGAAGGCCCCGACGATCCCGAGCACCGCCGTCATCACGTAGCCGGACGGCCCACCGCTGTTGGGCAGGATGAGCTTGGCGACGATGCCGGCCACAAGGCCGATCAGCAGTGTCCAGACAATACCCATCGATGCTTCCCAACGACCAGCCCGCGGGAGGTGCGGACGTCGCCAGAACGCGCTGCGATGGAATGGAGTTCCCTGCCGGGGATCAGGCCGACGGCGCGGCGGTCTCGATGTAGTTCCGCGAGTAGCGGCCCTTGAGGCTGGTCAGGATCTCGTAGCCGATGGTGTTGGCGATGTCGGCATGGTCATCCACCGTCACCTGCTTGCCGATGACTTCGGCCATCTCGCCCGGCGCGGGGGGCTGGGGCAGGTCGGTGATATCGACACCGAACATGTCCATCGAGATGCGGCCGACCACCGGGCACGCCTGCCCGCGGATCACCACGCTGGTGCCGCGATGGTTGTTCGAGGACGAGAGCGCCCGGAAGAAGCCGTCGGCATAGCCGAGCGCGACCACCGCGATGCGGCTGTCGCGCGACACCGTCTGCAGCGCGCCGTAGCCCACCGTCTCGCCGGTCTTGACGTCCTTGGTCATCAGGATCGGCGCTTCGAGCGTCACCACCGGCGACATCGGATTGCGGCGTCCGGCAACGGCGCGCCCGCCATAGAGCGCGATGCCGGGGCGGACCATCTGGAAGTGGTTCTCCCGGTTGGTCATCAGCCCGGCCGAGTTCGACAGCGACGCCGGAACGCCCGGGAATTGCGCCATCACGGAGGTGAACAGCGCCAGCTGCGTGCGGTTCTTCTCGTGCGCCGGCGTATCGGCGCAGGCGAGGTGGCTCATGATCATCTGCGGCTGGTAGCCGATCTGCTCGATCATGCGCTTGACGATCGAAGTCTCGTTCAGCCGGAAGCCGAGCCGGTTGATGCCGGTGTCGAAGTGCAACGCTGCCGGCAGCGCCTGGTTCGACTGCAGGCAGGCCGCCAGCCATTCCTCGAGCATCGGGATCGAGGCGAGGCAGGGCATCAGCCGCTCGCCGACATAGAGCGGCGCAGAGCCCGGATAGAGCCCCGAGAGGATGAAGATGTGACTGTCTTCGGGGAGGGCGGCACGCACCGCGATGCCCTCGTCGGGCGTTGCAGCAAAGAAGAAGCGGGCCCCGGCCTCGTAGAAGGCGCGCGAGGCCTGGGCGATACCCGTGCCATAGGCGTCGGCCTTCACCACCGCGCCGGTCAGGGCGCCGCGACTGACCTTGTCGAGCGCCTGCCAGTTGCGCTTGAGCGCTCCCAGGTCGACCGTGAGCCGCCCGCCGTAACCGGTCGCAATGGCCGGTGCCGCCATCACTATTCCATCCTCTCCGGCAGGTAGTCGGCGCGCGCGAGGTTGCCGAAGCGCGTGAACTGCGCCTCAAAGCTCACCTGCACGGTGCCCGTGGGACCGTGACGCTGCTTGCCGATGATCACTTCGGCCTTGCCGTGCACCTGTTCCATCTCGCCCTGCCACGCCAGGTGTTCCGGCGTGCCCTCCTTGGGCTCCTTGTTCTTGAGGTAGTACTCTTCGCGATACACGAACAGCACCACGTCGGCGTCCTGCTCGATAGAGCCGGATTCGCGTAGATCCGAAAGCTGCGGATGCTTGTCGTCGCGGTTTTCCACCTGTCGGCTCAGCTGGCTGAGCGCGATGATCGGCACCTCGAGCTCCTTGGCCAGCGCCTTGAGCGTGGTGGTGATCTCGGTCAGTTCCTGCACCCGGTTCTCGCTCGATTTTTTCGACGAGCCGCTGAGCAGCTGCAGGTAGTCGACGATCAGCAGGTCGAGGCCTTTCTGGCGCTTCAGCCGGCGGGCGCGGGCTGCGAGCTGCGCCACCGAGATACCGCCGGTGTCGTCGATATAGAGCGGCACCTGCGCCATCAGGTTCGAGGTGTCGACCAGCTTCGAAAACTGGCTCTCGTGGATGTTGCCGCGCCGGATGTCGGAGGACGAGATCTCGGCCTGCTCGGCGAGAATACGCGTCGCCAGCTGCTCGGCGCTCATTTCGAGGCTGAAGAAGCCGACATGCCCGCCATCGATGGTCTTGTTGTGCCCGTCGGCCTGCACTTCGCCGCGGAAGCTTTTGGCCACATGGAAGGCGATGTTGGTGGCGAGCGAGGTCTTGCCCATGGCGGGACGCGCCGCGAGGATGATCAAGTCCGAGCGCTGCAGCCCGCCCATCAGCCGGTCGAGGTCGTTGAGCCCGGTGGCGGTGCCCGACAGCGTGCCGTCGCGGCCATAGGCTTCGCCGGCCATCTTGATGGCTTCGGTCAGCGCCGCCGAGAAACTCTGGAAGCCGCCGTCGTAGCGGCCCTTTTCAGCGAGATCGAACAGCGCCTTCTCGGCCTCTTCGATCTGCTTGTTTGCCGTCGCCTCGACATCGGAGTCGTAGGCGACCTGCACCATCTCCTCGCCGATCTGGATCAGGTTGCGGCGGATCGCGAGATCGTAGATCGACTGGCCGTAATCGGCCGCGTTGATGACGGTAGTCGCCTCCGCTGCCAGCCGAGCGAGGTATTGCGGCATGGTCATTTCGGCGGTCAGCTGGTCGGCCAGATAGGTCTTGGCAGTGACCGGGGTCGCCGTCTTGCCGGCGCGGATGATCTTGGCCAGCACCTCGTAGATCGTCCGGTGGATCGGCTCGTAATAGTGCTCCGGCATGAGGAAGTCCGACACGCGGTAGAACGCCTCGTTGTTGACGAGGATCGCGCCCAGCAGCGCCTGTTCGGCCTCCACGTTGTGGGGGGCGAGTCGGAAGGGCTTCTCCCCGTCCGGATGCAGGCGATGCACGTTGTTGTCGGCCATGGCGACTCGGGGACTCTCCGTTTGTTAAGGATCGCTTTACCAGCCTTACGCAGCCGGCCCCACCAATTGTGACCCACGCGTGACCGAATCGGGCCGCCGATGAGGCAGCCCATTGTGGTTAGTGTTGAAAGCGGGGGAAACTGTGGCGGCTGATTTACGAATCGGTGGAAGGGCTTGGGTCAGTCCAGCACTGCCATCTCGCCCAGTGATTCGAAAAGCGGCCCAAGGTGCGCCTGGTACTTCTTCCAGCCCTTGACCGACGAGCTGTAGATCGGCTGCCGCACCTGCCACCGGCTCGGGGTCTTTACCAGCCGCTCGGTCTTGTGGAAGTCGAGACAGGCCTCCTCCCACTCGAGCTCGAGGAAATCGATTAGCTCCCGGCTCTTGCCCTCCTGGTCGGCAATCAGCGCCTCGTAAGAGAAATCCAGCATCCGGATCGGCAGCACCTCGCGCCAATGCGCCATCAGCCGCCGATACTCGCGATAGTAGCGCCCGAGCACCGCAAGGTCGGTGTTGTACCCGTGGTTCTCATTGAAATGATGCGTGAAGCACGACACGCAGTTGTCGATGGGGTCGCGCATGCAATGGATGACCCGCGCCTTGGGGAACAGCAGGGCGATCAGGCCCAGATGCTCGAAATTGTGCGGCATCTTGTCGGTGATGCGGAGCCCTGGCCCGCCGACCCGCGCGAGCGTTTCGAGATAGTTGCGCGCGAGATCGCGGGATTGCGCCTGCGTCAGCGACAAGAGCGCCTCGGCATGGCTGCGGCCGTTGGCGAGAATGCGCATCAGGTCGCCGATGGCGCCCAGTTCTCCTCCACCGCCGACCCGGCTGTGGCTGGACGCGATCTGCTCGGTCAGCGTCGTTCCCGAACGCGGCATGCCAAGGATGAAGACTGGTGCTTCGCTTTCGACCCCGTAGCCCTTCCGTTCTTCGAAGAACCGCGGCGTCAGCCGTTCGACGAGTTCGTCGTGACGGATGGTATGGGTCGATAGGCTGAACGCCCTCGTTGCGTCGCCCTTGGCCGCGGCGAACAGGTGGAAGGCGGCATCGTAGTTTCCGAGATCGGCCTGTGCCTTGCCTGCGCTGTGCCGCAGTTGGGAGACCAGTTGCTGATCCTTCTCGGACGAGTCCAGGAGTTCGAGCATCCGGGCAGGCTCCGGGTCGCCGGGCTCGAAGCGACGTGCCAGAGCCAGTCCGACAAAGGCGGGGACCAGGCTGGCGTCGAGCGACAGCGCCTCGCGATAGAGGGCCGTCGCTTCCGCCGGCTGTCCCAGGTCGACAAGCACGTCGGCGAGTCCGAGCATTGCCTTGGTAGAGTCGGGCGCGCGGCGGTATGCGTCTTCGTAGGGCTGCCGCGCGGCTTCCGACCGATTCAACAGCCGATACGCCCGACCCAGGTTGCACAGCGCGTCGACGAAATCAGGTTGCAGGCGAACGGCCTTGGCCAGCGCCTTCTCTGCTCGCAGGCCATCCCGCATGGCGATGTGCGCCGCCCCCAGGTTGTTCAGGTACTGGACCTCGTTCGGGCGAAGCGCCAGGGCTTTCTCGACAAGCCGAATGGCCTCGACAGGCTTTCGCGCCTCCATAGCCAGCGTGCCGAGCAAGTTGAGGGCGTCCGCGTTGCGAGCATCCTCTCGCAGCACCGACTGGTAGCAGAACTCCGCCTCCACGAAACGCCGCTGCCGCTGCAGATCCATGCCCCTGCGAAGGAGCGCGAGGTGATCGTTCTTGTTCCGGTTCCGGCGAGGTGGCGGCAAGGGTCACTGTCCCCAAACGAAGATGCCGGCGACAGGCGCCGGCATCTGATTTATCTGGCTGTCGCGATCAGAAGCTGAACTTCAGACCGGCCTGCACGACATGGCTGTTCACGTCGCCATTCTCGTAGACACCGTCGCCATCGTTGTCGTCGAAGTCGACGCCGAGGATGGACTTGTAGCGGTAGCCGAGGTCGAGCGCGACGTTATCTGCAACATCGACAGCAACGCCGAAGCCGAGCTGGTAGGCAAACCCGATTCCGCCAGGACCGTAGCCATAGCTATTGTTGTTGAAGTGCGTATCGGCCGTGGCATAGCCGGCACCGATACCACCACCGATGTACGGCGTGATCACCGAGCCCATGTCCAGATCGTACCAGAGATTGCCAAGCAGATACGTCGTGCTCAACGCACCTTCAGCATCGCGCTCGGGACTTCCCTCCCGAATATAGCTGGAGGCTTCTACGCGCCCGAAGGAGAGTTCGACTTCGCCGCGGAGATTCTCGAACACCTGGGTGCCGACCGCGATGCCGAGCGTGTAGCCGGCATCGAAGCTAACCGAATATTCGGTACCATAGAAGTTGGTGTCGACATCATTGGTCCACACCCCGCCCGCAAACAGGCTCACATACCAGTCACCGGATTCGGACGCGGCAACGGCCTCGACCGGCTGATCAACGATCAAATCCGCCGCGGTGGCCGCACCGGCCACCGAAATTGCCGCGGCGACGGTCGCTGCGGAAAGAAGACGCTTCACCATTAATACTTCTCCCAAGAAATACTGCCAGCCGTATGGCAGAGTCGGTAGTCCGGTGAAAGGCGCTGGATTGTCCAGAGCTTGAATTCGTGTGGTATGTCGTTGGCGCGCAACACGTTTTGCGAATTCTGTTCATCTGCTGTTCAGAAACGCAGCGCCTTTCGCAAGTAGAGAGCAGGTATTGCTCACGGGGAGGGCGCGAACTCCTGGGCGGTCGTTGCGGACCGTCGCCAATTGGCTATGGTGCGCAACTCTCGGGGGGCGCAAGTGCAGACCAGTCTACAGGTGATTTCCTATCCGAAGTCCGGCCGCACGTGGCTGCGCGTCATGCTCGATGAGGCCGGCATCGTCGCCAGCTATACCCATCTGGGCTGGAGCCATCAGGGTGCCCGTCGCCCCGATGAGTTGACCATCGAGTTGGATCCGCGCTTCGCGCGCCATGTGGCACTGTTCCGCGACCCGCGCGACACGGTGGTTTCGGGCTACCATCAGGCCACCGCCCGTTTGCGGAAATACAGCGGTCCAGTCTCCGCCTTCATCCGGGACCCCCGCCACGGCATCGAGAAGACGATTGCCTTCAACCTTGGCCTCGCGGCGCTCTGCGCCGGCCGGCCGGATAGCCTGGTGCTCACCTACGAGGACATGCTGGCCAGCCCTGCCGCAGGGCTGCGTGCGGTGGCCCAGCTCGTTGGTCACGACCTCGATGCCCCGACAGCCGCACGGATCGCCGAGAACAACGAGTTCGAGCGGATGCAGGCGCGCGAGCGCGCAGGGGAGTACAACGCGCGCTACGGCGCCGCGTTCGGCTCGCACGCCGACACGCCCGCGGTGGCGCTGAAGGTCCGCCGCGGCGTCGCTGGCGGCTATCGCGACGAGCTTTCGCCGGCCGACGTCGACTATGTCGATGGCTTGCTGGCCCGGGCGAACTACTTCGAGCGCATGGCTGCTTTCCTGGGCTGAGCCACTTCAAGGCGTGAGATCGACCATCGCAATGAGAAAGGCCGGGATCGCTCCCGGCCCTAATCGCCCCTCGCGGATCAGCAATCAGAATGCGAAGTTCAGGCCCACCTGGAAGACGTGGCTGCTGAGGTCGATGTCCTCCAGCGTGTTCCCCCAGTCATCGTCGATGTCCAGGCCCGGCACCGCCTTGAAGCGGTAGCCGAGGTCCAACCCTACGTTCTGGGCGACATCGAACCGCACGCCCGCGCCAAGCTGATAGGCGAAGCCCGAGCCGTCGAGTTCCCAGAGATCGGGCGTGAAGTCGTCGATACCCGTGCTCACCCAGGCCACGCCGATACCGCCACCGACATAGGGGGTGAAGCCGTTGCCCACGTAGAAGTCGTACCAGAGGTTGCCCATCAGGTAGACAGCATCGACCGAGTCACCGTCGAAGGTGGTGTTGTAGAACTCCGAATATACGCCGGAAATGTCATTGCTCGTGCCCGACAGTTCCACTTCGACGCGCATCGCGTCCCAGACTTTCGTGCCGACCACGACGCCGAGCGCAAAGCCGGTGTCCGTCGTGAAGTCCCAGTCGCAGCCGCACATCTGGCCAGTAAAGTCCGGCGTCCACGCAGCGCCTGCGAATACGCCGACGTACCACATGGGTGGCGGCTCAACGACCACGATGGGCTCCTCCGCCAGGATGTCCGCCGCAAGCGCAGGCGCCGATACCAGAAGGGCCGTGGCAGTTGCGACGGCCGCAAGCAGTTTCTTCATTTCCGCAATCTCCCAGAGCGAGTCAGTTATTGACTGACTGATTCATTGCGCTTCGAATAGTTGTGGAAATGTTCACGTGCGAAGATGGCCTAATACATGTAGCAAAGGCGCCACATTGGTAAATATAGGTAGCTGGTGTACTAAATCGCACCAAGATAGTCTGACTAAATATCTACAGGTGCGCCGCTGAGATGCTTGGTCAGGGCATGTGCGGCTCGACCGACCTGGATTGTGGCTGCGACGCGGGCGCACATATAGGGGGCGCACGGCCCGGATCTCATCAGCCCCGGTGACGCCTCCTAGTCGTAGCCCTTCGCCCACGACGATCCTGTCGCCCGCCAGCCTCAATCGGGCTCGCCGTCGCGCTCCAGCGCAGAAACGACCCGGCGCAGCATGTCATAGAACGCCGGGCGCTCTTCGGGCTGCAGGGCGCTGGTGGCGATGCCGTTCACCTCCACGGCGACGCGAAACGCGGCCTCCGCACGCTCGAGCCCCAGCGGGGTCAGCGCAATCCTGGCGCTGCGGCGGTCGTCGGGGTCGGGCGTCCGAACGATGAGCCCGTCGCGCTCCATGCGGTTCAGCGTGTTGGCCATGGTCGGCTGCTCGACGGCCGCCACTTGCACCAGCTCCTTCTGCGTCATCGTGCTCCCGTCCTGCAGGGCGAAGAACACCGGCATCGGTCCCGAGCCCGTGCCGATGCGTCGCTCCAGTGACCGCGCGAACAGGCGCGCCGCCCAGTTGGTCAGGTAGCCCGCCGAGGTCTCTCGTTCGTAGCTCATGTGCATAGCTTGCTATTGATGTGCATAGTGTGCTATTTAAGGCTTCGGGAGTGCTGGACGCAAGGAGTTTCCGATGTCCGCAAAGAGTACTGCGACGCGTTACGGCAGCGTGGCTATCGCCATCCACTGGCTGAGCGCGGCAATGATCCTGGTCCTGTTCGCCACCGGCCTGCTGGCGGCAGGGCAGGGCGATCCCCTGGCCAAGCTGGCGCTGCTCCGAGCCCATGTTCCGTTCGGGGCGGGGGTGCTGATCCTGACCCTGTTTCGCATTGCCTGGTGGTTTGTTGCCGATCGTCGTCCCGGCGCGCCGGCGGATCAGCCGCGCTGGCAGCAGTGGGTCGCCAAGGGCGTTCACGTCGGCCTCTACGTCGTGGTGGTCGCTGCCGCCGCCAGCGGCATCGCGACCCTGGTCGTCTCCGGAGCGCTGCCGGCCATCCTCGGCTCCGCCGCGCTGCCAGATTTCGAAGCCGTTCTGCCGCGCCTCGCCCATGGCGTCATCACGCGCCTGATGCTGGTGCTGCTCGCCCTGCATGTCGGCGCAGCGCTTTACCACCAGTTCATCCGCCGTGATCGCCTGCTGGCCCGCATGGGCGTGGGCACTGCCTGACAAGCAAAAAGGCCGGGATCGCTCCCGGCCTTTCGCACATCTGCGCTTGGCAGCTTGTTCTTACTCGTCTTCGAAGGCGTCCGCAGCGGCGGAGCCGGCTTCGGCCTGGCCGGCGGCGAACTGCTCAGCGGCCTCGTCGTCGTAGTTGATCGCCGTCAGGTCTTCGCCCTTCGACTGGCGCTCGGCTTCGTCTTCCGAGCGGGCAACATTGACGGTGATCGAGACGGCGACTTCGGCGTGCAGGTTCAGCGGCACGGTGTGAACGCCGACGGTCTTGATCGGGTTGGCGAGGTCGATCTGCGAACGCGAAACGGCGTAGCCGTCCGAGATCAGCGCATCGGCGACGTCGCGCGAGGAGACCGAGCCGTAGAGCTGGCCGGTTTCACCCGCCTGGCGGATGATGACGACCGACTTGCCGTTGAGGCCCGAAGCGACGCCGGCAGCGGCCTCGCGGCGCTCCTGGTTGCGCTTCTCGATGTCGGCGCGGTCGCGCTCGAAGCGCTTGCGGTTGGCCTCGGTGGCACGGAGTGCCTTCTGCTGCGGGAGCAGGAAGTTACGGGCGAAACCGTCCTTCACCGACACTTCGTCGCCGATGTGGCCGTGCTTGCCGATACGCTCGAGGAGAATGACTTTCATTTTGCTTTTCCTATGCTGTCCCGTTCACGAGTGAACGGTTAGGAGCCGCCGGCATCGGCAGCCCCAACCAATCCCGTCGGCGAGCTGGCGCGCTCTGTTGCGCCAACCGCCAACTTACGCATCGTTCTTACTGAACGGCGTAGGGCATGATGCCGATGAAACGTGCGCGCTTGATGGCCTTGGCCAGTTCGCGCTGCTTCAGGGCGGAGACCGCAGTGATGCGGGAGGGGACGATCTTGCCGCGCTCGGAAACGTAGCGCTGCAGCAGGCGGACGTCCTTGTAGTCGATCTTGGGCGCGTTCGGGCCCGAGAACGGGCAGGTCTTGCGACGGCGCTGGAACGGACGGCGAGCCGTAGTCGTGGTCAGGTCTTTGATGGCCATTTGGCGCTTCCTTCCGTGAGATTAGAACCGGCGAGGCGGACGACGGTCGCCGCGGTCGAAGCCGCCGCGGTCGCCACGCGGGCCGCCCGGACGGTCGCCGCGATCGTCATCGCGATCGCGCTTCTGCATCATGGCCGACGGGCCTTCCTCGAGCTCATCGACGCGGATGGTCATGAAGCGCAGGATGTCTTCATTGATGCCCATCTGGCGCTCCATCTCGGCCACCGCGGCGTGCGGAGCGTCGATGTTGAGCAGGGTGTAGTGAGCCTTGCGGTTCTTCTTGATGCGGTACGAGAGCGACTTCAGCCCCCAGTACTCGTTCTTGGTGACCTTGCCGCCACCGTTGGCGAGCACCTCGGTCAGGGCCGCGGTCAACTCTTCCACCTGCGTGGGGGAAACGTCCTGGCGAGCCAGGAAAATATGTTCGTAAAGGGCCATAAGCGCCTTCCTTCCAGAGAGTTACACTCTGCAGTCCTTCGGCGCGGAGCCTCCTTGAAGCCGGAAAGGCGTCAAAGCAGTCTTCTAAAGAGCGGGAACACGGGAGGACGGGCGAACCCTATCCGGCAAATAGCCGAACCCTCCGTTCAGCCCCCGGCCGAACGAATGCGAGGCGGGCTATAGGGGAAAAGGCCACGAAAGGCAAGCGGCGCAGGTGCTAGGCGAGCATCAGGACGAACGCGGAGGCGAGGGCGACAACAAAGGCGGAGAACAACAGCCAGTACGACCAGCGCACGAGTCTCCGGCGCGCTGTGCGAGCCAAGCAGACACCAACATATGGGCGGCGAGGAGCACTGGGTACGCTACGAGTGCGACAATGCCGATCGCTCGACCCACGAGGTTTCGATCCGATGGCGACTCGGGCGTGTGTAGCAGCCAGGGCAGAACCGCGAGCAGGCACAGGGCAGCAGTCACCAGCGGTATGGCTGTTGCCCATCTTCGCTGCTTTCTGCTGGCCGGCGGGGTCGGTGCGTCAGTCACTGGCGCGGTCGGAATGCTTGGGCACCTCAAACCCCTGTGACACCAGCAGCGACGTGATCGACGGCGTCAGCGCCCGGCACCCGCAGTTCTTCGCGTGCTCATAGTGCCATTCGGCCCGCTGCTTCTTGGTCGGGTTCGGCGGCATCCGATGCGCCTGGTGCCATTCGGAGTTGATCTTGCCCATGGCCAAGACCCCTTTTTCGCATTGTGGCCATTGTGCCATGCAAACGCTGCGGCTTAGAACTGGCAAAACGCAACCGGGGCAATACTCTATGACCGCCGCCGTCCGCTCTGCCCCGAAGCTTCCCGATCGCAACGCCGTCCGCGCCACCGAAGCGGTCATCCGCAGCCATGTGCGTCGAACGCCCGTCGTTGACGCCTTGCCCGAGGATTTCGGGCTTCACGGTGCGCCGCTGAACTTCAAGCTCGAGTTCATGCAGCACTCGGGCACCTTCAAGGCGCGTGGCGCCTTCGCCAACCTCCTGCTGCGCAAGGGCGCCGATCGCGGCGTGGTCGCGGCCTCCGGCGGCAACCACGGCGCCGCCGTGGCCTACGCCGCCATGAAGCTCGGCATCAAGGCGCACATCTACGTGCCGCGCATCTCCTCGCAGGCCAAGATCAACCGCATCATGCAGTACGGTGCCGAGATCACCGTGGGCGGGGACACCTACGCCGATGCCTATGCCGCGAGCCACACCTTCGCCAAGGAACACGGTCTCATCGAGGTCCACGCCTATGACGGCTACGAGACCTTGTGCGGGCAGGGGATGGTCGGCCTCGAGTGGCTCGAGCAGTCCCCTGGCATCGACACCCTCCTCGTCGCCGTCGGTGGTGGCGGGCTGATCGGCGGCATCGCCGCGGCTGCCGAGGGCAAGGTGCGCATCATCGGCGTCGAGCCGGAGAACGCCGCTACGCTCTACGAGGCCACCAGGGCGGGCCACCCGGTCGATGTGCCCGTCAGCGGCGTCGCCGCCGACAGCCTCGGTGCCCGCCGTATCGGCGAACTCTGCTTCGGCCTCGCCGGCTATATTGACCGCACCGTGCTCGTCACCGACGAGGCCATCACCGCCGCCCAGAAGAAGATCTGGGACGTTCTGCGCGTCGTGGTCGAGCCCGGTGGTGCTGCCGCCATGGCCGCGCTGCTCACGGGCCGCTACGTCCCCGCCGGCGATGAAAAGGTCGGCGTCCTCCTTTGCGGCGCCAACACGACAGCGGTGAAGTTCGACTGAACTGGCAACCTGTTGCCTTGACTTTGCCATCCCCCTCCGGCAAACGCCGCCGCCAACTGGACGCCTGTCCGGACGGGGCTTAGGCTTGCCTCAACATAAGAACGGCGGAGGCCACCCGTGACCAAGCGCGCATTCACCTTCCCCGGCCAGGGCAGCCAGGCCGTCGGAATGGGCAAGGACCTTGCCGACACCTACCAGGAGGCTCGCAACGTCTTCGCCGAAGTGGACGAAGCGCTCGGCCAGAAGCTTTCCACCATCATGTTCGAGGGGCCGGACGAAACGCTCCGCCTCACCGAGAACGCCCAGCCGGCGCTGATGGCCGTCTCCGTGGCGGTGACCCGCGTGCTCGAGGCGCGCGGCGTTTCCCTCAAGGATCATGCCGCCTACGTCGCCGGCCACTCGCTCGGTGAGTATTCGGCCCTTGCCGCCGCCGGTGCCTTCAGCCTCGCCGATGCGGCGCGGCTCCTGAAGATCCGTGGCCAGGCCATGCAGCAGGCCGTGCCGGTCGGGCAGGGCGCCATGGCGGCGATCCTCGGCCTCGACCTCGAAACCGTTCTGCGTGCCGCCAATGATGCCGCCGACGGCGAAGTCTGCGGCGTCGCCAACGACAATGCCCCCGGGCAGGTCGTGATCTCCGGCCATGTCGGCGCGGTGAACCGCGCCATCGAGCTGCTGAAGGCCGCCGGCGCCAAGCGCGCCCTGCCGCTGCCAGTGAGCGCCCCATTCCACTGCGCCCTCATGCGCCCCGCCGCCGATGCCATGGAGCACGCGCTCAACCAGGTGACGGTCAACGCTCCGGTCGTCCCGGTCGTCGCCAACGTGCTGGCTGCGCCGATCTCTGATCCCGAAGAGATCAAGAAGCGCCTCGTCGAACAGGTCACCGGCATGGTCCGCTGGACCGAATGCGTCGGCTGGCTCGTGAAGGACGGCGGCGTCACCCAACTGGTCGAGCTCGGCTCGGGCAAGGTGCTGAGCGGGCTTGCCAAGCGCATCGCGCCCGAAACGGCCGCGGTGTCGGTG
>Ga0247822_10001110_pt1 | contig 16082 bp, 21 predicted proteins | sample 13C_Cellulose_Da_FD_192423 | JGI IMG/M metagenome (GOLD analysis project Ga0247822, IMG submission 192423) | Soil microbial communities from agricultural site in Penn Yan, New York, United States - 13C_Cellulose_Day30 | ecosystem: Environmental > Terrestrial > Soil > Agricultural land | place...
CGAGATCGCGCCGGGCGGGGTCGCCGGGCTGATCCTTTTCTATGACGAAAAGCTGTACTGCGGCCTCGGCTTCGACGGCGAGCGCTTCGTCACCCACCAATATGGTATCGAACGCGGCCGCCCGGCCAATCCGCATGGCCGCACGATGCGGATGCGGGTGACCAACGACCGGCATATCGTCACCTATGACACCAGCGGCGACGGCGGAAAGACCTGGCATCGCTTCGATCGCGGTATGGAGGTGTCGGGCTACCACCATAATGTGCGCGGCGGTTTCCTGATGTTGCGGCCGGGACTGTATTCGGCGGGGGCAGGCGAGGCACGCTTCCGCAATTTCACCTTCGAGGCGCTGGCGTAGTGATATTGTTTCGCGCAAAGACGCGAAGACACGAAGAAGGCACGCGCTAAGGTTCGGCGTTCGCCTTTTCCACAAGCGATGAAACCCGCGTGCCGAACGTCGGCATGGGGCTGGTTAGCGGTCATAACAGCGCGGCCCAGCGATAGGCTTGGCTGAGATCATCCGATCCACGGTTATTTCGGATTTCCAGAAATCCACACCTGGGACGGGACCTAGCGGTATCGTCTCTTCCCTGCCGATAAAACTGACTAGAAACGCATATAGGGGATAGCATCGCCGCTGTTCGTCATAGTCATCATAGTCTGGACCCCGAGAAACCTCCTCTGGATTATACAGAAGAATGGATGTTTGATCCAACTTCGGTCGCTTAGCCGGCGCTGAGGTCTCACCCTCAACGAAGGTCGAAGCCTCAAACTCATATATCCAAACTCCTTCATATTTCCGCTGATTTTCGCTCTGCGCAAAGGATGGAGCCGCGCACGCTCCCAAGCTGAAAAGCGTAAGCAAGCTAAGAGGCGCAAGTGAAGTAAGAAGCCTAAAACCCATATGTGACGATAACCCGATTCAGAATGACCGCAATCGGTCGTTTGCGGCCATTTTTGGCCGGGTTCGAACCGGGTGACCGGAATGGGGTGGGAAGCGGGCCGGCAGCCTCCGGTTAAATACTGTAGAGAAGCAGTCTTTTCTCCGCTACCCATCGAGAATGTTCACTTCGATTGTGGCAGCGGCAGCGTTGCAGTTCCAACCCTTGCTCTCTTTTCGGCGTTCTCCCTCATTTGACCAGCCGATTTCCGTCGAGATTGGCCTTTTGAAAACCGAGGGCCGAGCAGCCTATTGGTTCAAGAAAACGGCAATTGAAGGCGACAAAACCTCTGTCTGGTGGACGGACACAGAACGCTGTCCCGCCGCACGCTCAGCGCTACGCAAAATTCGTAACTTGCAGATGCCACGCGTGAACGTGCCATTCCTCGACGATAACGAAATTAGGGCCACTGCCGACGGAGTGATTTATGAGTTGTGGGGTAATGCAAATTATCGCAGCGGCAGCGCCTATGAATTTAAATTAGCGTCCAACACCGGGACCCCACTCGCAGACTGGGTCGATGAAAGCCTCGAAACGCTATCACATTGCTGGTCGAAGGAAGAGCCCTACAATCACATATAGCGGCTGCTTTGAAGGGTTCGCGCGCGCGTTAAGATGGGCCTCTTTCGGTCGTTTCTGGTCATAGCGTCGCACACTACCGCCGCCCCGGCGGCACGATGTCTTCAACCACTTCGACGTGCTGCCAATCTCGGCCATCCCAATAGCCCGCGTGCGTCGCCCCGGCCTTGATCGCGTCGGGGAGGATCAGCGTGTGGCTTTGTTCGCTCGGCGTGACCGGCTTCCATCCATCGCCGATCGCGATCAGGCCATACCAGCCGTTGAAAAGCTCATCCCTACCCATCAGCCAAGCAATCGGGCCGGATCGCACGCAGGTCAAGCGTCATCCCAAGCAGCGGGAACATGTGACCGATCTAGGGGTATCTCGCGGTGATGCCGCGATATTTTTTCAACATATGCGATGACTTCGAGTGTCTCGATGACGAAGGCACGGACCTACCGAACCTTGTGGCGGCCATCGACCATGCCGTCTCAGGCGCAAGGTCACTGGCGGCCGAAACGGTAAATGCAGGCCACATAGTCTGTCATCATCGCGTTGACATATTGGATGAAGCCGGGAACATTTTGTACGCGGTCCGTTTCGATGAGGCCATAATAATCCGGCCCTGACCATAGCTTCTGGGGGCTATCTCCCGCCGCTAGCCCCCAAAGATAATTAGGCTTCGCCGTGATCGGCAGCGGAATTATAGCACCACAACTTGGCCGGATGGGACTCCCAAGCGACCCTGGGTTCTCATCACTGGTGGGGGGCAATGTTCGCGTTTGCGGCATTGCGGGGGCGACGCGGAATGACCCTCGCGTCGCCCCTTTTGGCTAGGGCGCCGTCCAACTCAGTCGCGAGCTAAGCTAACCTAAATCAACGCACGCCGAGTTGTTTTCGCTTAAAGACGACTTCGAAGGGCGGTTGCCGCCCAACAAGCTCGACCTGACGGGATGTCTAGCGACCCAAGGCTCTCGTCGGGAATGGGGGCGATGCTTGCAAATGCTGTCATCGCTGGGGCGGCGCGAGGGGGGCTTCGCGCCGCCCCGCTTTCATCACCTATATGATCTCGATCAATAGCTATCGCAGCGACTTGCGGGTAAGGCAGTCCAGCAACCCAAGGGGCGGATTCGTTCGCCTCTGAACCTACGGCGATCCGGCGGGGTCGCCGTTTTTGTTTCGGCGCATGTGAGTTATCTTTTTGCAGTGCAGCAACGATGCTGGATGTGCCGCGTAGTGCTTACAACCCCGTCTCCTGACCCGCTCGTCTCACGGTGATTCAGGAGACGCGGCCCAAGGATGCAGGCGTCGAAGATGCCGAGACATATCGACGACCGCCAATTCCCCCACGAAACGGCGGTCGGGCCGGGGCAGTAGGTTGGTCCCCATGGCCCCGGCCAACTCGATCAGTCCGCACCGGTCGCGTTGTCCAGTTTCATCGCTACCGTCCATCCCCAATTATTCAGCGCTGCGTTTTCCGTCTGTCGATGCCCATGCTGCACTAATCGGAGTGCCTCCAACTCGTCATCGACTTGGGTCCAAGGCAGTGAGTTGCCCGAACGGAGCAGTTCGATGAGCCTGCCTCTCTGTGGGCCGGTAAGTCCGGCCAGCGTTTCCTCAGCATCAAACATTGTTCGCACCTTTGGGAGAGTTTGGCGCCGTCCTTTCCTGGACAGTCGGTCTGATGATGCGCAGGTGTCGTGCTCGGCTGCAAGAGCGGACGTGAGCATCGTAGTTTGGGATAGGCACCAAGGTCTTTGCTGTCTCTCTCGGCTTTGATATTTCCCGCGTTATGGAGTCGTCGTCTAGGGAGAGTTGGCATGCTTCCTCAAACCGAAAATTCCGTGATCGCTTGCGCGCACGCGCTTCTAGAGCAGTACGGAGAGCGCGCCGAACAGAAGGCGCGACGTCAGATTTCTTGGTCTCGGGCTCGCAAAGCTGAGCGCGAAGTTGCGTTTTGGACGGCAGTTTTGGAGCGGTTGCTCGACAGTTCGTTGCCCGTCTCGCGTATTCATGTGCTGCCTGACGAACATAAGAGGCAAAGCCCCTAATGGACAGTTCGTTCGTCGCCGGGCTTGGTCCCAGGATCTTTAGCAGCGCTTTCTGACGATAGCGGCAAGACCGTACCCAAAAAGCGTTTCATCCTCATCGCGGCGGCCGCCGCTTGGGCCTCGGCCTCAGTGCCGTATGTTTCCGTGAAGGTGGCTTCCTGTTCGCCGTCAACAGCCACCAAAAACCAGTCGCCATGTTCGTCCGGTCCCCGAACTTCTATCTCAGCCATGACAGTCCCTCGGATCGGCGCAGTCCCCACTGCTGGCCATCTCTCGTCCACTACGCCGTTCGTCAGCGATATCGACCCAGAAATTTCACGATCCGTGCATCTTTTTCGAAAGTCGCGCGATTAACCGAAAGGCCCGTCTGTCGTTCTGCACCCCCACCCCTCGATTCCGGGCGGGCCTTCCCTCCGCATCATAAACCACGCACCCCGGCTTTTGAGGAGGCTTCTTGACGCCCATCCCGTTTCCGATACACCCGCACGCAACTTCCACCTGTCTTAGCGACCCGGGGCAGGTGCAGGGGCCAGCATAAGAATGCCGCTAAGGCCACGATCCGGGGGGACCGTGGCCTTAATGCTCAGACGGCCTGCCATGCACGAGGTTGAACGCAGTTTATTGATTGTCAGGGTTTCGCACCCAAACACTTCGGCATCAATGTCGGAGACGGTATGGCGAAGGAGCTGGTGCTAAGAGATGCGAACGTCGCTGGCGTCCCGGCGGCCCAGTATATCCGGATGTCGACTGAGCATCAGCGCTACTCGCCCGACAATCAGAAGTCAGCGATTGCGTCGTTCGCGGAGGCCCGCGGCTTCGAGATCGTCAAAACATATTTGGACGCGGGGAAGAGCGGGCTGACGCTCGCGAAACGGGACGGCCTAAAACAATTGCTCAGTGACGTACTGTCGGGTGACATCAATTTCAAAGCGATCTTGGTGCTTGACGTCAGCCGCTGGGGGCGTTTCCAAGACACCGATCAGGCCGCGCATTACGAGTACATCTGCCGTGAAGCCGGGGTCCATCTTCACTATTGCGCCGAGTCATTCGAAAACGACGGCGGCGCGCTGTCGTCGATCGTCAAGCATATGAAGCGTGTGATGGCGGCAGAGTATAGCCGCGACCTATCCGCACGCATTTCCCGAGCTCAGCGACAGCAGGCCAAGCTCGGCTTTAAGATGGGAGGAATGGCGCCTTTCGGAACCCGCCGGCAGGTGGTCGATGAGAATGGGAAGCGGCGGATGACGTTGAAGCCCGGCCAGCGGAAGGCGCTAAGCACCGACAAAGTCGTGTTCGCGCTCGGCCCGCCATCGGAGGTCGAGGTGGTTCAACGGGTCTTCCGTGATTACGCCATTCGCCGAAAGAAGATGACAGAGATCGCCCGTTGGTTGAACGACGAGAAGCACCGGCATCCGAAAGGTGGAGCATGGACGCCTGATATCGTGCGCTGCATGCTCAAAAATGAGATCTACATCGGCACCCTCGTTTTTGGCCGCCGGTATATGAACCTCGGGCGCACCATTTGGTTCGACCAGAAAGATTGGATCAGGGTCGCCGTGGTGCAGCCGGTGGTCTCGGTCCAGCTCTTCGAGGCCGCGGCACGTCGGTTCAAGCGCACCGCAGCATCAAAGCGCCCCCTATCCATGCAAGAGCTAACCGAAGGTCTCGCCCGTCTCCTCGCAGAAAAAGGCAAGTTGTCGCATTCAATCATCTCCCGATGCCCTTACTTGCCGGTGTCGTCTGTCTTCACCCGTCGATTTGGCACGCTGGAGGCGGCATATCGCGCAGTCGGTTTCAAACCCCGTCGGCATTTCCAGGTGAACGATGCCGGCGTCCCGTACAGCGACGAAGAGCTGCTCGATCAGATCCGGCGCATCTATCGGGAGAATGGACGCCTCACGATCGACATCATCGACAAAGACCCCGATGTCCCGAGCCGGTCTTACTTCATCGCGAGATTTGGCGGCTTCCGGAATATTGTCCGTCTCGCGGGCCTGCCAATACCCCCGAGATCGCAGCGCGACATCGACGGAGAGGCGCGACAACGAGCTTATCACGAGACTAAGGCTGGCAGGAGATCGCCGCGAAGCCGCAACGATGACGGCACTCGCATTACCAACGCTCAGATCATCTTGGCGCTCAAAACGATGCTCGCCGAAACAGGCTACCTTTCTCGCACGCTGATCGATGCAGACCCGCGGGTTCCGATGAGCCATACCGTTGCAATCCGGTTCGACGGCATGCTCAACGCATATTCCGCCGCAGGGTACTATTCGACCCAAAGCCAAGTGAACAAGGCCGCGATGGCGAGAGCTAGGCGGACATGGGTATCGCCCTTTTTGCGCACCTAAGAAAATATCGGCAGGCCCCGTCCAACTCCCGAACAGGATCGGAGTCCTTATGGTCCCGACGACGTTCGGGCCTGCCGTTCCCTTGCGGGAAATGGATTACGAGGCCGACGATAACGCGGGAGGCGCCGAGAAAAATGGGTCGTAGCTTTCACCGCTCTTCCAGATCGCAAGCATAACAACGGCGAGCTTCCGGGCGACAGCGGCTCTTGCCCTTCCGCGGCCTCTCCGCTCCTGCAACTCACCGCCCCATGCTTTAAGCCGCGTATCGCCGGAGTTGGCCCGGAGATGCACGCTGGCGGCCACAGAAAGGTGCCACCGTGTCAGCGTGCTCCCCATCTTGCTGATGCGGTACCGGGCAACGCTGTTGCCGGACTGGCGCACTCGGGGGACGAGCCCGAGATACGCTCCCACATCTTCGTTTCGCTTGAAGCGGTGCGGGTCGCCAATGGCGCTGTAGAACGAAAGGGCGGTCAGCGCGCCGACGCCAGGAATATCCATGAACCGGCGGCAAGCCTCGATTCCCTTCGCCGTCTCAAGGATTTGTCGGTCCATCAGCTCCACTTGCCCACGCATGCGCTCGCACAGCGCTAGCATCGGTTCGACATCCTCTCTTAGGTCAATTTTCTCGTGCTTTTTTAGCCTCGCCACTTCCTCCCGAACCTCTCGGCGAAGGGCGCCTGCGGTATAGGACCGCTTCAACTTGCCACCGTGCAGGCGGAATAGTGAACCGATGCCCGCTTCTCCGGCGACGCGCATTCTGATGAATTGTTGCCGGAGGGTCAGCAGGGAACGGATGCGTTGGCATTCTGTGCTCTTGATGACGACCTCTGAGACCACGCCCCTGCCAGTCCGGGTAACTTCCGCGATACACCGCGCGTCGTTTCTGTCGGTCTTATTCCCCCGCATACCTAGGTAGGCGCTGATCTGACGGCATTCAAAAACCACGGCTGGGTACTTCATCCGCGTCAGACTTCGCGCGAGGTGAATGCTTGTGCCGCCCGCCTCCATACCCACAGCCACGATATTGCCGCGCCGCATTGGTCGCAACAGACCGTCGAGAGCAGCGGCTGAGGTCGGCAAAACCTCCTCACACATTTGTGACCCCTGATCGTTGACGACGCACACATTCATCGTATCCGCGCCCACATCGAGGCCTACCCAAAGCCGCTTGGACATCACTCGCGCTCCAATGCGATGCCAGCGCCAAACTCAAGTCAAGGTCATGGCCTTATTCAAACTGACGGCGTCTTGGCAGTGGCAGGTTGGCCCGGTTCGATTAATGGCAGGTCACTAAACTTGGAGACCGGACGGCAAAGTATCTCACCGCGGGCTCTGTTGATTCGACATTCTCACTTCGACGGTGCAGTTTCGCGCCGGGGAGAAGGGGAAATGCGAGTAATCGCGATCACAGTAGCGTTGGTCGTCGCCGGGATTCCTGGCGCGGCGCAAAGTCATCCGGGCGGGCTGGCGGCAGATGGATGCCACAACGACAGGAAGAACGGCGGCAGACATTGCCATCGATCGTCGGGAGGCTCAGCGCCTTCCGCTTCCAAGCCGCAGCGTCTATTGGGAGGCGAGACCTATTACCCGAACTGCGCGGCAGCACGAGCGGCAGGCGCCGCACCCGTCAGACGGGGTTCGCCCGGATATGGTGGCCACCTTGATAGAGATGGTGATGGTGTAGGATGCGAGTAGCCCGGCAGGAGAGCGGCAGACGAGTGCCTGCCGCTCCCATTACCTAGGCCGCCTCGGCGATCTCGCGATCTGCTCGCATCGCTGTGGTGATGGCTGTTTTCAAAGCTGCCGCTCGGTCCTCGCTGCCCTGCAGATCGCGAATGATATTCCGAAACCCATCAGAATCCACCCGGTGCAAAGCCTGTACCAGTTCGTCCGGATCAAAGTCGCTCGGAGGGTCAGCGAAGATCGAAACCAGCGCATTGAACACCGAAGAACCTTGAGCCAGTGCAACGCCTTCAAAGGCCTCCGACAATGCTGTGAGCGCGGCGGAGACTATGGGTTCATCGTGCCGCCGCAGGGCGGCCGCGATTGACGATGTAAATGTGATCTCTCCTGGCAGCCGAGATGCCGCCGACATGTTGCGTGAAACCCGAAGTCCAGCGTCTGTCACCAAGCGTTGGATTTCTAGTGCGTCCTCGTCTGCTGCTGCGAGAGCAGCGTAGAAGTCGTCGAGGCGGTTCATCGATTTTCGCGCCCGGTTGGCAAGGATGAACATGCGGGCCTCATCTTCGGGTGTTTCATACGAAAAGAGGCAACAGGGAAGGTGCGGAAGATCTCCACGACGCACCGCTGCGGCCCAGCGGTGTTGTCCATCGATAATCACCTTCGTGCCGTCGGGGCGGCGTGACACGATCATGGGAGCAAACAGCCGCCAGTCGAAATTCGCTGCAATGCTTCCGATCAGGCGGCGGGAGGCGGCATTTTCGATCGAGCGTTGATATGTCGGATCGACGCTGAGGCTTTCGGCACTCACCCATTCGATGGAAGGCGGCGAGCCAATTGCGTCCCGGTAAGCCGCCTTTTTCGCGGCCGATCCTTGCTTGCCTTGCCCAACTTTGCTCTTCGTACCGAACTGGGCAGATTTACCCGGCCCAATCGCGGTCACAGCGCTCGCTTCTTCGGCGGCGAACCCCGCCACCAAGTCTGGCACTTCCTCCGGCGTGCGACACCAAAGGTCGCCGCGGTGGTCTATCACGACATGCCCAAGGTGAACGCGTGCCGCGCCCACGCGCGTCTTAATGAGAAACGTGCCGTTCGGGCTCGGCTCGCCACAGAGGGATTCCCGCACCCAGTCGGGCATAGGCTTTCCGTCATTCGACCAGTGGCGCAGTGTCTCCGGAATTTCGATCTGAGCGTGCATGTTCATTACCGTTCTCCTGATGCCTCGTGCGGATTTCGCGCACGGCAGACGCAAGGTGCCTGTCAGCATCAAGTTTCGGGAATCGACCAAACCTGCCTACGTACCGCTTCAGCTATGGGTGCCGGAGAGGTCCACAGAAAAGGGCGGCAAGGTCGCACCCTGCCGCCCTCGAAAAGCCTCTTCGGAGCGCCGATCAACTGACGCGGAATCGGTAAGGCTCGATCCCTGTGGGCGCGGGCAGGATGATGACGGTTTGATCCTCGCCGTCGTGCGTCACCATGGGCAAATCGGTGCCTCCCCACTCCTCGGGGTCAGCGATCGGGCAGCCGGGTCCGAGAAGCCAGTTGCCATCCACACCGAAATCATCCTCGGCTCGGCCTCCGTCCTGCTCGTCGCCGTTCGGCTCAAGGTCGGTATCGGGGTCCAAGTCGTCGAGCAGATCAATGATCTGCTGCGCCAGCCGCTCAAGCTGAGCGCGGGGCAGCGACGGGATGATGGACAGGGCTATGTCAGCGGGCAGCTTGCCAGCCCCGCGAAGCCATAGCACGCTCATGACCGCGCCTCCCTTCCATCACTTATGCGCAACGACTCCCTGACCCACCAATCAAGCTTGATGCGCTCGACGTGCCATGGCCTGCTCCCGATGGGGTGCTGGTCGCGGCGCGCGAGGTGGTGTGCCATATAGTGCGCTGCCCGCTCGGCCTCGGCGATATGGGGCGTGTCGGTGAACAGCGCCCAAAGGCGCTGCCCTCCTTTCTTGCTCGCGGCGCTCACCGAAGCACCGTGAAGGCCAGTTCGACCAGTTCGATTGTGAACCATGACGCGCCCAAGGCAGCAGCGATGCCCGCCAGCGTCATAGGGGCGGTGCCGCCCTTCGGACGGGCGCTCATGCCACTCCCCCGAGCAGCCGCGCGTCTGCAATCAGGACGTCCAACAGATCGTCGATGGCCTCTAAATTGGCCATATCCTCGTCTTTGAAGATCGCCAGCTTGTCGGCCAGCTCCGTCACTGAGGACACCGGGCAGCGAACGGCAGCAATGCCAGCCTCGGACATCGCCTCAACCAGTGGTTGATAACTGCGCTCATACGCACGTTCCGTAGCGAGGTCGGCGGCGTCGTCGGGGCGGCATTCGTCGCGGTGGCTCTCATACGCGCCCTTGGCCGCGACGAAGGCGGCACGGCGCATAGCGAACGGGGAAAGCGCGCTCACTTGCCTTGCTCCCGAAGCGAGCGAAGCGCGGCGATCATCAGGCGGTCCGTCCAGTCGCGCTTGTTGCCCTGCGCTTCGAAATATTCGAGGTCGGCGGCATAGCAGCGCGGCTCGTCGTCTGCCGTATCGAACACGTAGGTTGCCGCGAGCCACAGTTGCAGCTCTGCCCCGCGCGGCGTCGTGGCGACCGTGGCGCGAATTTCTTCCTCGGCGGCGTCGATGGTTGCCCAATAGGGCGATTGTGCGTCGGTTTCACCCCCGGTGGCGGGGTCATCCGGCAACGCGCGGGCTGCGTGAAACGCTGCCGCCCTGCGCTCGAATGCGGCGATGATCGCGGCGTCCGGGTTCGTGGTTAAGGTGGTGGCGCCCTCGGGCGCGGCGGTGCTATTACGCTCCATAGTCGTATTCCCTGTACTAGAGGGTTTGCGATAGGACCGGGGATGGGACTGCAATCCCGCCTCGGTCCGCCTCGGGACGACCCCAAGGTGATAGACGTTCTATCATGGTTAATCGCGTTGCGTCAATCTCCCTTGTGATGTAATCTCTATCACTATGCACAGGACACAATGCAAAATGGCCCGCTCCGGCTTGGGCTGGTCAGCAAAAGACTTAGCAGCAGCCGCAGGCATCGGTTACGCGACGGTGGCCCGCTTTGAGAGCGGCGATAACGTCGCGGCGGAATCGATAGACGCCATGCGCGCTGCGCTGGTCGAAGCTGGCGCCCACTTCTCGCACAAGACTGGCCGCGTCGGGGTGACGGTGCCGGAATGACTGGCCTCGCAGCCGCAGTTGCGGCATTTAATTTAATCTGCACCGGTACCACGACCAGCGGGGAGCTTTTGGACCTCGGGAAACCGAAGACGCCGGTCACGGTGATCCTGCGGGTTGATCTGGGAGCGAACCGTTGGTGCTCCGGCGATTGCAAATCCACCGCTGAAATTAAAGAGGTTCGCGAAAACTCGATCATTTTCCGCATGGGCGAAGATGATAACGGCGATGACTTTTTCTATGTAAATCGTGAGACAGGCGAACTTTTCGACCGAACGAGGTCATTCACTCTCAAATGGATCACGCTGACGCAAGGCAACTGCGAGAAGGCGCCGTTTACCGGATTTCCAGTAAGGAAATTTTAGCCCTCCCTCGCGTTGGCGGCATGGTTTCCGAGTGCCAGGCGCAATCTTGACGCGCTCCCGATCCTCGGCGACAAGCCCGCTTGGAGGGCCTGACTATGCGCCGCGCTGCAATGTTCCTCGGTATCGTCTGGATGGTGGCCTGTGCCGCTCTCTGGCTGTGGGTCGGCCTGATATGGGATTTCGATCCTCTCGCGACTTGGCCCCGCCTTTCGAACTGGTCGGTGATCGCCCTGCTCGCTGATAGCAAGCTGGGCCTGACAATGGGGCCGATCCTGCTCGGCGGCATGGGATACGCGTTATACCGCTGGGGCACCTCCGCTTCCCCTACTTCGCGATAGGCCTAATCTTGCCCGCTGGGAGTCGCTGGACGCGATTTCAGGGGTGAGCGCTACCCACCTACCGCAAATCTCCCTTGGCGCTGTACGGGCCTTATTTTGGCAGCAGTACGCGCCCGCGCGCGTTTTAGGGGCGGACCTGTCAAAACCTGACATCAGCGGGCTTGGCGATGCCGCAGATACGCGGGCGCGCGTTTAGGACAAGTCAGTTCCGCAAGCCCTTGGCATGCCGTCGCTTTTCGGCGTTCCCTGTTGAGGAATGTTGAAGTCTCGGGCGGCAATTTCGGACACCGTAAAGCGAGCGACAAGTCAGCTCACAATCCGCCTTTGCGATCATAGGCTTGCGGCGACGATCCGCCCGAATTTTTGAACGCCTCTACGCGCCATTCTTTTAAGAGAAAAAGACGCGCGCGAATATAAGCAAACCCTAGGTTTTCTGCGGGCTACAGGGTCAAAACCCTTGACTTTTGGCGGGTATTATGATACCGCTGCGACCATGGCGACGATCAGTGACAATCTGGATTTTTGGCCGGGGAGTAGTCGCCTCCCTTCCCGGTTTACCGCCCCGCTGCCGCTGGTCGTCGTCACCGCATTTCCCTTGGAGGCTCGCCTTGGTTCACCCCTTCCCGACTGAGGTCGCGCCTCACGCTCTTGCCGGTGATAAAACACCGGGAGAAACACCGAAGGCGGCCAGCGTCATCCGCGCCGCTCGCAACGTGCGCCATGACAATATGGCCCTGCTCTATTTCGCCGGATTGATTGCCAGCCACTACGGCTTGGACTGTGAGCGCGTCCTAGACGAGCTTGAAACCGTCTCGGGCAACATGCTCGATCTGGCCTATACGCCACAGGGCCTAACCGCCCTTGCCGACGCAATCGCCTGCCAGCTTGGCGCGACCGACTGCGCCCCGCTTATGTCCACGATCCACTGACATGAGCGCTGATCACATGGCGGACTTCGTGGCCGCTGCGAACGGCGATAGCGCCGCTTGCCTTCGCCTCTCCCGTATCTCGCGCGCCTCGGTCCTCTATGGCTCCGATGATGTCCTGTTCGCGTCGATGGAAGGCGCGATGCTCGCCCGTCTGGCGGCGGTGCGGGGCGACCGACAAGCCGCGATCCTGCTGGGTGAACACCTTGTGGCGATTTCCGCTGTCTACGCTGCTGGCGGCGACGACGAAACGGCCTGCAACATCGGCGCGGAAGCCATGGCGATCCTAGAGCTATGCGAGGGCCACCCCCCTGAGGGCTGGGATCGTGCGGCTTGGTCCGATCACGTCCTGCAAGTGGTCACGGCGGCGGCTGAATTGGCTGACGGCCCGATGATGCACGCAGCCACCCAATACCGCGCCGTGTGGGCGCCTTTTCTCTCCGCGCCTGCTGAACCCATTGGAGGAATTTGAATGACCGCCCGCCAGCCGCAGACCTCGAATGAAGCCGCGATGCTCGGCCTGCTCTCCGCACAGATGGGCGGTGGCATATTTGGCGGTGGTCGTCGCCGCACCCGCCCGCTGCGCGATGGTACGGGGGCAACCGGGCCGGGTGGTCTTGGCGCCCCCCTCAATCCTGCCGCCGCTCCTGCCATGACGGCAAGCCCCTACGCGGCGCCGCAAGTCGATGCGCCCCCGCCGATCACCGCTGCCCCGCCGCCGCCTGCCGATTGGGCTAACCAGCTTGGGCCGGAACTGCTCGGCAACCTCCCGCAGCAAACGCTGCCGACGCAGACCTTGCCGCAGTCTCCCCCGACGCGCGGCGGATTGCTCGCTAACCGCGGAATGTTCGGCAGCGCAGCGCCTCGCCAGCCTGTCGCCATGGGCGCGGGCATCGGGAGCGCTATGCAGCGCGGCGCGGACGGTATGGCCGACGAGGCCGCAGGGGCGATGCCCAAGAAACAGGGGATCGATTGGCGCATGATCGCGGGCATTGTCGGCGATGCGCTCGGCGGCCTCAACGGACAGCCCCCGCTCTATGCTCAGGCGATGTATAAGGAGCGGGCCGCCCGCGCCGACCAGCAACGCCAGCTTGCCGAAATCACCCTGCGCTCGCGCCTCGACGCCGCCAAGCCGGATTACTTCACCGTCAACAATGACCGCGTGCGGTACGATCCGACGACCGGGGCGACAGAAACGCTCTACACCGCGCAAGAGGACTTCGACCGCTACGCTGCCGCGCTGGGCGCTGAGCCGGGTACGCCGGAATATGACCGCCTTGTCCAAGACTATGTGCTCCGCTCGGCTGGCCCGACCGCAAGCGACTTCAACATTGCGGAAGAAGAAAACCGGCAGGAAAACCGCATTGGGCTTGAGGGCGTTCGGCAGGGCAATCGCAGGGAACTGCTCGACCAGCGGTTCAGCAATAGCCGCGCCCTCAAGGGTGCGCCGACCTATCGTCAGGCCAACCCGGTCGCGCCAAAGCCGCGCGCCTCGGGCCGCTCTGGCGGTGGCATCCGTGAAGGCCAGACCGCGACCGGCCCCGGTGGCGCGAAGATGGTCTATCGCGGCGGCAAATGGGTGCCGCTCAAGTGAGCGAGCTTCCCCCCGGCTTCACCCTCGACACGCCTCCGCAGCGCCCGCGCAAGCCGGTGCGCCTCGACGCATACCAGCCCGCCGATGACGTGGTGGATCTAGGCACGGCCCCGGCTAGCAAGACGCTGCCGATGCTGCCCAACTCCCCGCTCTATCCGACCGGGCGGATTGTGGACGGTGACACCTTCGGATTGCAGGGCGGTCGCAATGCCCGCCTGTTCGGGGTGGACGCTTTCGAGAAGGGCCAGATGGGGTATCGGCCCGGTCAGGCGCCGATCAACCTCGGGGACCTCTCGGCGGGCGCTCTGTCTGCCTATATCCGTCCATCGCAGCCGGTATGGTCCACCGGCAAGCAAACCTACGGGCGCCCTGTCGTGACGCTCGGCAGCGGCCCCACTGACCCCGCCTTGCCGTTGCTGCGGCAGGGTACGGCTCTAGCCGCTCCTGAATATCTCAAGACAGACCCCGCCCGCCGCGCGCTCTACATGGAGGGCGAACGCCTCGGACGCCTGAACCTGCAAGGCGCCCATGGCACCGAACATCTCTCGCCTGAGGCCGACCGGATGTTTCGGCGCGGTCATGTGAAGCTGCGCCCCGGCGAAAGCATCGAGTTTACCAACGACCTTCCCGAGCTTCGCCCCGAGTTTCAGCGCCTCACGGATGCCGAGACAGAGGACTACGGGCGCTTCTTCGCTGGGCAAGCCGGTAACCCGAATTTCAGCCAGGAGGATATTGATGCCTACTGGCGCGGAAAGGGTCGCCCCGCTGGGGCCATGACTGCCAGCCCTGAATTTATCGACGCGATCCGCAAAGGAGACCGCTACAGCGGCAACATCGACTATTCGTCATGGGATGCCGCGACCCTGCGCGACTTCAAAATGGACAACGGCTTTGCGGGTCTGCGCCCTGAGGTTCGGGAAAGCTACGGCGCCCTGCTGAACGACCCCAAGGCCAACGAGGAAACGCTAGCGCAGTTCGCGAACACCAACGGCCTGACCTTCGACCCCCGCGACGTGAAGGAGTTTTTCGCGGCGCGCGCTCGGGGCGAGAATCCGAACATCCCTATCCCGATCATCAACCCGGGCGATGGCGCTTTCGGTGCTGCTGGTCGCGGTTTCGGTGATCCCATCGGGTTCATTGATGAAATGGGCGCGGTGGCCGATACGCTCGGCGGCACCGACTACCGGGAAAACATCTGGAACAGCGACCGCTCTTTCGGAGACATCTACGACAACAACACGCGCCAAAATCGCGCGATCATCGACTATGACGAGACGAACCACCCCTATGCCCGGTTCGGTGGGCAACTCGCCAGCGGCATCGCCATCCCTTTCGGTGGCGGTGTTCGGAGCGCCTCGGGCTTGGCGAAGGTCGGCGGCGCATGGGGCGGGGCCTACGGGTTCGGTTCTGGCGATGGCTCCTTGATGCAGCGCCTTGCAAACGTCCCTGTCCCGGCTCTGGCTGGTGCGACGGGTACGGTCGCTCTTGGCAAGACGCTACAGGCCGCCGCGCCGCTGGCGGCTCGCGGCTGGGCGAAGATGACGGGTCGCGGCGCTGACATGGCACCCGGTTCCCTCTCGTCGGCTGTCGCCAATGATGCGCCCGATCTGCCGCCGGGTTTCCAGTTGGATCAGCCCCCGCCCTCGTCGCCCCTTCTCAATCGAGGCTCGGGGCCAGCGGAGCGAGCGAATTTCAAGGCGCAGCGCAAGGCCCACTATGAAGCAACGCAAGACCAGCAAACCGGCGCGGCATCAGTCGATGCTGCACGCGGCGAGTTGCAGCGCGGCGATCCTGTCCACTTTATAGCCAAGGATGGTGAACTGGTCATTGTTCGCCAGACAGGACGCGACCAGTTCAACTTTGATGCGGGTTTGCAGGTGGGCGACTACTCGCTGGGACAGCTAACAGACATTGCCAACAGGAACGGAATGCGCCGGGTCGCTGCAGACGTGGCGAGCGACGCGCTACCCTCCCTTTCGTCGCCCCGCGTTCCCGATGTAATCGACGTCAACGCCAACCGGACAACCCGCCTTCTCGACGGCCCCACAGAGGCCATGATGAACGCTGCATCTGCCCGCGTCCAACCGGGCGACGTGCTGCC
>Ga0247822_10001111_pt1 | contig 16082 bp, 14 predicted proteins | sample 13C_Cellulose_Da_FD_192423 | JGI IMG/M metagenome (GOLD analysis project Ga0247822, IMG submission 192423) | Soil microbial communities from agricultural site in Penn Yan, New York, United States - 13C_Cellulose_Day30 | ecosystem: Environmental > Terrestrial > Soil > Agricultural land | place...
GTCGGCTGCTATTTGAGCGGCTGGAAGCCGAATTTTCCGCCTGCTCCCGTATTCGAGGGCGCGTTGGTGCCTGACGAGCCTTTGCGTAGGTAGGCGTACGAGCCGGGCACGACTCCCTGGCTGGCCAGGACGGCCTGTCCGGGCCAAGTGCGTGTGACCATGACGAGCGTGTCGGGCGGATCGGATTCCGTCACGGCGAGCGGGATGATTTCGCGCTCGGGATCGTTGGGCTGGAGGCGGTCGTAGAGTTGAGGAGGTGTGAGGTACTTCTCGGTGACGATGAGGTTCGTCCACTGGGCGTAGGTGAGGGGTACTCCGTTCGAGCAGGTCCAGCGCACGGGGCCACCGGAGGTTTCCTGGTCCAGTGTCATCTGTTGCATGGTGAGATGGATGACGGTCATGTTGCGAAAGGTCTCGACGGCTTTTCGCTGGGCGATGTTCGACTGGAAAATCGAAAAGGCCACCGTCATCACGGCCGTCAGGATGACGAGCATGACGATGATCTCTGTGCGGGTGAATCCTGACGTGTTTTTCACGGACAGGACTCTAGCGCCTGCGCGCCGTGCGTCCACGCGTTACTTCTGCTCGATGACGACGGCCGTGCCGTAGCAGAGCACCTCGGTGGCGGAGCAGTCTTCAGCTCCGACATCGGCGGATTCGTAACGAACTCCCACGATCGCATTGGCGCCGAGCTCCTCCGCATGCTTGATCATGGCGTCGTAGGCGTGCTGCCGGGCGTCTTCGCACATGTTGACATAGGCGCCGATCCGGCCTCCGATGATGCTCTTGAGACCGCCTAGGAGCCCCTGGGTGAGGGTGGGGGAACGGACGGTGATCCCGCGGACCATGCCTTTGTATTCCGTGATCTTACAACCTTCGATATCGAACGTGGTGGTGACCAGCATGCGCTTAGCTAAGCGTAAAATGAGCCGGCGAACAAGGGCCGCTTTTTCCGTCTGATACTCGTTGCGCGGGGGATTTGTTCTGCGATGATAGAGTTTTGTGTCAAAAGCCACCCGAAATGACTCTTTGCAGGGCCGCGATTTCGCGCCGCTTTACGCCACTGGCTTGCTGGATTCGGCTCCGGAGCCGATTTTCGACCAGCTGACGGCTTTGGTGACGAAAATCCTTCGAGTGCCCGTTGCGTTGATCTCTCTCGTGGATGGCAAGCGGCAGTTTTTCAAAAGCCAGTGTGGCTTGCCGGAGCCTGTCGCGACCGATCGGGAAACGCCGCTCTCTCATTCGCTATGCCAGCATGTGGTGGCGCAGGGGGACGCTCTGGTGATCACCGATGCCCGGACGCATCCTCTCGGCCGGGAGAATCTCGCGGTGCGCGACCTCGGCGTGATCGCCTATGCCGGCATGCCGCTGCATGATGCGGAGGGAAATGCCCTGGGCGCGCTCTGTGCGATCGACTCGCGTCCTCGCGAGTGGACGGGCGAGGAACTCGAGATCCTCCGAACGCTGGCCTCACAGGTCATGGCGGAGATTCATCTGCGCTCCGAGACGGAGAGCCTGCGCCGCGCGGAGGAGCATCGCAGTCGTATGGCCCGCCTCGACCGGCACGATCTCCGGACCCCGCTCAATGCCTTGTCTTTGGCCTTGCAGGCGCTTCCGATTCTCGGGCCGCTGAATGAACTCCAAGCCGACTGCGTCGCCAAAGCGCTGAAGAACTGTCGCTCCGCCGTCGACATGGTGGACAAGATGCTCGATGTGGCTGTGATCGATCACCAGGGGCATGGCGCCCTCGATGTGCGTCCCCGTGGTCCACGGGAAATCATCGATCTCGCCATCGACCAAGTGGCTCCGCAGGCCCAGGAGAAGTCGATTCAACTGGCCACGATGGTCTCCTCTGAAATCCCGGCGGTCGTCTGTGATCAGGATAAGTTGGTGCGAGTATTGACTAATCTCCTGAATAATGCGGTGAAGTTCACCTCGGTCGGCGGATGCATCGCGATCTCCGCGAAACATCGGAACAACGACGGGCATAACTCGGTCGTCTTTGCCGTGGTGGACAGCGGCGTGGGCATCTCGGATGAGGACAGCCGCCGCGTTTTTCATGAGGGCTTTCGCCTCTCCGCCGATGGACAGGCGAGTCGTTCGACCGGCCTGGGACTGACTTTTTGCAAGAGCGTGGTCGAGGCGCACGGAGGTCGTATTTGGCTCCAAAGCACGCCGGGACAGGGCAGCACCTTTGCCTTTGCCATTCCGGCGCTCGAAGACGAAAGCGCGGCCTAGTTCATTTGCCGACCGCGGCACTGTCGTTCGCTTGATTGCCTCCCGGCGATCCGGTAGCACTGCGCGTTGACGTCGAGAAGCAGCATCGCGCACCTCCTGGTGGGTATGACCGTTTTTACGGTGCTGCTCGTGGCGGGATATTTCTTTTTTGTTCAGACGAAGGGCGGGCAGGCTTTTGATAATGTGGCTTACTTCGGCCATCGCGCGGTCGACCGTGCGGCCCTGCACTACGACTCCGATCTGCTGGCCAAGGTGAATGTCCGGGTACTGCTGATCGTGGCTGGTGTCTTGTTTCTCATCGCGCTCGTCCGGCGGCGATGGTTGGTCGGTCCGGCCATCATCGGGACTTTGGCCTTTGCCGTGCTGGGCGCGGAGCTGTTGAAGCACAATCTCCCGCGGACGGAACTCTCCGCCCCTAGCGGATCCGTGCCCGTCTATTTTCATCAGGATACCTACCCCAGTGGTCATACGACGGTGGGAACGTCTGTCGTGCTCGCGTTCTTGTTGCTGGCTCCGGCGCGCTGGAGGCGATGGCTGGCGGGTGTGGCCGGTTTTGTCAGCGCTTCGTACGCCACAGCGGTGCTCTTCGAGGGGTGGCATAGACCATCCGATGCGCTCGGAGGGATTCTTTGGTCGGGCCTCTGCCTGGGTATGGTGGCACTGTGCCTGCTGGCTGTTCATCGGAATACGTCGCCTCCGCCTCCCGTCTCCCGCGGGGCATTAGCTTTTGGAGGTACGCTCTGCGTGGCCGCTCTGCTGCTCGCCTTATTTAATGGAGGGGCTCTAACCCCGGAGCAAGGCGCGCTAAATATCCCATTTCTCGTCATGACGGTCAGTATCGTCTTATTAGCTTTCGCCGTGACGGGTTGGCTAGGCTGGGTCCTATCGGGCGATGATGCGCTGTGATTTGCGAATCCCGGATTCGCTCCGAGGTTGATGGCTTTTTCCTCGAAAAATACTCGGACCTAAGGGAAGAAACTGTCGGTTGAGAAAAATCAGAAAACCTGTTTGACAATCTCATTCATTCGTATGAATAAAGGGTCATGCGACTATTCGGGCCGACACAGAAGGATATTGCGGAAGCTTTGCAGCTTTCTCAGTCCACAGTGGCACTGGCTCTGAACCCGAAGCAGCAACATAAGTTGCAGCCTGAAACGGTAGCGCACATTCAGGCGAAGGCGGTCGAGCTTGGATATCGTCCACAAAAACTCGCCCGCATCCTGCGCAGTGGCCGTAGCCATACGATCGGTGTCGTTTACCGACAGGGTCACTATCACGCCCCGCAGGAACGCGTGAAGTTTCTCGCGCAGCAGGCCATCAGGGCTGGCTATCAATTGATCGCGGTGGATTTGGATTGGTTTGGCAAAGATAACAAAGGAGTCCAGGACTACCTTTTGGGCGCTGCGGTCGAGGGGGTTGTTTTGGTCAATCTTCCTTTGCATAATCTCGAAACCTGGGAGGAGTTCTTCCGTGATCGGGGACTGCCGGTAGTTTCTCTGAGCAGCCTGGCCGCTGAATGCTGGGACGATGCTCAAGCCGATTTGGAGACAGCGTTTTTCGAGATGGCTCAGCATCACCTCGCCCAAGGCAGCCGGCGGCTCACCTTGCTGACATCATTTCATGACAAAGGTTTTCGAGGGCCGAGTTTTTCGACGATTCTCGGAAGGGTTAATGGATTTAGCCGTGCGGTGCGTGAGGCTGGAGGCAGCATTGTCGCCGATGAGGAGACGCGAAACTACCTTTTACTAAAAAAGGAAAAAGCTGCCGGCGGTGGTCTTGTTGGGGAGATTTATTCCCCCGTGCGCACGGAAGAGCATCATAGCGCCTTCGAATTAGGAAGAGTGGTCGCGGAGCAAATGATTCTCGAAAATCGGCACACCGATTCCCTGATTTGTAATAACGATGAGATTGCCGCTGGTGCGATGGCTGCTTGCTTGCATTATGGAACGCAAGTTCCTGGCGCTTTGAAAATATCCGGGGCAGATGATGCGCCGTTTTCCCGCTACTGCGGTGTTCCGCTGACGACTATTCGCCAGCCATCGGAGGAGATGACGCGCTGGTGTATCGAGCGCATCGTGCAATTGATTGAAAATCCGGCCGAACGCACACGGCCGCAGAAGCGCACCTTTCCTTGCGAACTGGTCTTCCGTCGTTCGAGTGGAGTTTTTTCGGAGCCTCTTCAGGCATCCAGGTCGCCGCAGGGCGTTTCTTAAAATGAAGCGCTGATAGCGCGCTTTCCCCCGCTGGAGCACATCCAGACGCAAGGCAGAACATTATGAAAAGATACAGTGGTAAAAACGCTGTGATGGCTGTTGCCGTCATGGCGGGGTTGAGTGTTGGTTTTTGTGAGGCACAGGCGGCAACGGTCAATGACTGGTACGCCTACTACAGCGCAGATCGTGGCGACCGCGTCGAGGATGGCGGTACGGGATCGCCGACTTATTACCTGGCGAACCTAAATACGGCCAGATCGATAAACACGGTGTGGTCCTACTTCGATTCGGTGTCTTTGGTGGATGGCGGATCGATAACGTTGAGCACTAGTATCTCTATCGATTTCAAGTCAGCCGCGTCGGCGCCTTTCGACACTTTTCGATTTGGTCTCTTTCAGAGCGGAGCGACCCGCGCTACGACTTCCACCTTTGGGAGTGATCGCTATGTATCGACGCTGCCAACTCCTGATCCCACGGTCGACTGGAAGGGGTTCTTTCTCTCAGCGACCAGTACGGGCGCAGAGAACTACATCTATCGAAGAACTTCCGGGTCCTACTCATCGACGAACGTCACGACGATGTCGACGGCAATGAGTGATGCCGTGGCTAACCCGACGTTTATGGACAACACACCGATAGCGTTGACGCTTACTTATTCTCGAGTTGGAAACGACTTGGTCGTCTCTGGGTTCTTGGGAGAGGACTCTTTTGCGGGAACCTATGTGGGGGCGTTTTCCAATGGATACAGTAATGTCTTTGATACGCTGGGATTTTATAGCAGTAACACAAGCGGGAATTTACAGTTAGCCAGCGTGAGCTTTTTAAACACAACCATCACCGCTATCCCAGAGCCCTCCGTCACGATGCTATTGATCCTGGCTGGCGGAGTGGGGCTCTTTTGCGTCGGAAGTCGCGTGCGCGCTGCCTGAGACAATCGGAGGATGTTTCTGTGCGAATAAAATTTCTGCTAGGGGTGGCTGTGTGGCCTTGCTTTCTGATGGTTAGTGCCTGTGAGCCGGGTGCTAAGCCATCAGTGGCCGCGCCTCCTGTTGAGTCAGGTTTGGCTTTCGTGACCGATGGGACGGCAGGTGGCACGATCATCCTGGCAGATGAAGCAAATGACTCGATTAGTGATGCTGCTGAGATATTTGCTCGCACGGTGCGGGAGGCCACGGGCGCTTCGCTGCCGATCATTCCGGAAAGTGAGGCGGGAACTTTGCTCGCGGACCATCCTCGGCTTTATCTAGGACCTACGGCGGCTGCTCGCGCTGAGGGTCTGGATGTCTCTCAGCTGCCGCTCGAAACTTATCGGATTCTTGCCAAGGGGAACGCTGTCTTCGTCGTTGGCAACGATGAGTCGGAAAGCGACACTAAGACCGTCTCTCGCCCGACGCTTTGGGCGCTCAATGAAGTTCTGGAAAAACAACTCGGGGTGCGGTGGTTATGGCCCGGAGATCTCGGAACTTACATTCCTAAGAAATCGGATTTTGTCATTCCGTCTTTCGACGTTACCTATCAGCCGTCCCTGCTGATTCGTAGCCTGAGGCTGAACATCTCGAAAAATCGGCGATTGGCTGCGGCGGAGGCTCAGCGCGATGGTCGGCTCAAGCAGGAAGCTTTACTGTGGGCAGAGAATCATCAGGCCGGGCAGCGGGGAGATATTAAGTTCGGCCATGCTTTTGGTCATTGGTGGGATAGGTATTCAAAGGATCACCCGGACTACTTTGCGGAGCTGCCGGACGGAGTGGCGGCCCCGTTTCCCAATGCGGACCGCGTCAAGCTCCGGTTGGCGAACCCCGCTGTCATCGAGCAGATCGCTCAGGAATATGAAGCAGCGGGCAAACCTCAATATTGGAATGTCTGTCCGAACGACGGCGGAGGTTTCGATATTAGCGAGGCGACTCGCGCTTGGGATATTCCCGCGGGCCAGTCGATTGACGATATTTTTACCGCGCGGGCAAATCTCACGGCGCGGTATGTGGAGTTTTGGAATCGACTACATCAGCGTCTGGTGCAGGTGAATCCTGACGTCGTTCTGACGACATACGCGTATTCAGCTTATCGCTACCCGCCACCACCTCAGCGTCCCCTGACAGCGAGGGCCGTGCTGGCCATCGTCGATACCTACAATGCCTACGATGCCTGGCGCGCCTGGAGTGCCAATGGAACGGAACTCGTCCTAAGACCCAACTGGTGGCATCAGGGTGGAGACGCCCCGTACCTGCCTCTGCGAAAGACGGCGGAGTATCTGAAATTCGCAGCGCAAAACGGCATGGTCGGTCTCGATATGGACTCCATCAATGGCTACTGGGCAACTCAGGGGATCAATTATTATCTGGCGGCGCGCCTGATGACGAATCCCGACCTTTCGCTCGAGTCTGTGCTCGATGAATACTCCTCCGCCTTTGGAAAAGGGGCACCCAAGATCAAAGACTACCTGGCTTACTGGCAGATAATCACTGATGAGTATAACTATCCTCTGAATGCGGCCTCCGAAGACGCGGCGAATGTGCCGAGCCGATATCAGGAGCTTGTCCGCCAGAAGAAGGTCCCGGCGAGTATCTTGAACGGCAGTAAATATGCGCTGCCCTATCTTTACAAAGACGAGGTGATCGCTCCTGCACTGCAACTGCTCGACCAGGCGGAGAAGCTCATCGGAGATTCGGACGAGCTGGCCTCGAAACGAGTTGAGTTTTTGAGGCAGGGTCTTCGCAGCCTGCAAGCAACCCGCGATCAAATAGCTCTCGGCCAGAAACTGAAAGAGCGTCCCACGGAAAAGATCAAGGAAGAGTTTGTCAAGGGTTCAGCCGCACTCGATACGCTCCGTGAGGAACTCAGCGCAGATCATGCGATCTGGGCCGAGTCGATCGCGTGGCATGAGAATCGCTACAAGGTGCTCATCCGCCCGGCGAACGTGGGCCATCACGAAATCAACCTCGATGGAATGTAGGTCATGAGAAAAAACGCATTTACGCTGGTAGAGCTTCTGGTCGTGATCGGGATCGTTGCCGTGCTTACGGTGATTATCTCCGGAGTGACCGTGAAGGCGCGGGAAAGTGCCCAGAACGCTAAGTGCGTGTCGAACCTCCGGACTATCGGCTCTGCCGCGCTGCGATTTTTTGCCGATCGGAATGGCGATTTCCTGCCGACCAAATATTGGGAACTCTATCCGAGTTGGAGCGTCACAGCGAAGCAGGGGATGCGTGACTATCTGGGCATTGAGAGCGATTTGATCAATCCGACAGGTGTCCCCGAGTTTTATAGGGATACCGTAGCGACTTGCCCTTCGATGCGCAGACTCTATCCTAAAGTTTCCACCCCTTTGCATCGGACATACACTTACAATTACTATCTCAATCAAAAAAATCCGAGTTCGGCTTACGATAGCCTGCCAAGCATCATGCGACCGGATCTCGCGACGGGATATCGACGCCTGTCCAATGTCTCCAAGCCTGCCGCGATGTGGATGTTTACCGAAGGTGTGATCGGCGGAGACGGGAGTTACTTTGGTACAAGTCTGTCGAGCGCTTCGTCGGAGCCGGACATGTCTTTTCCTCACCGAGGTAAGCAGAATTTCGTTTTTCTCGATGGCCATATCGAGGCCCTGGGGCGTGAGGAGTTTCGGAAGCGAGCGGAAAAGAGCGAGTTTTGGGGGAAGGTTGACTGAGTTTTGAAAAATGGCGTTATGAAACCGATTCTATTTTTAATGTTATGGTTTGCAGGTGCGATGATCGCCCGAGCTGGTGGCGTGACCGTATTTAGTGAGGATTTTGACGACATTCCTCCTTACAAGCCGAAAGGGGAGCTGCCTGTGGGGGTAGATATCATCAGTCATGGTGAGTGGGCGAAGGCGGGCAGTGGCCACCGTCCAGCATATGTCAATGGCGAGGTCAGGCTGTCCGCGCCCTATTCGTTAGGCATCCTAGCTACACCATCCTTTGAGAAAGGAGCGAGGGCATTGGGCTTTTTCGGGATCACTAATAAGGAGAATGTCTTGGTGTCGGATGGCCTCTCTCTCAAGATGGCTTTTCAGGTTAGCAATATGCTGGACGGGCTCTCTTTCGGGATCCGCAATGCGGAACATAAAAACGCGGCGTTGGTGGAAATGGCCGGTAACGGCGTATTGAATGCCAGCTTTTCCGGTGTTCGGAAGGAGTTGGCGAGCGTGGAGGTCGGGAGGTGGTACTATCTCGAGTTTCGCATGCCCTCGGACGCCGGCTCCAAGAGCAAGTACACGGTCACTCTCTATGCGGAGGATGGAACGACCGAACTTGCTTCTTTAAGCGGGGAGCTTGCCCAGGCGGCGGGCGCGGGGGCTCTGGCTTATTTTCACGTGGGTCATTCGACGCTAGGGGAGTCTGTATATTTAGATAACATCACGGCTGTGGAGAATCCGTAGAAGTCTTGATCATCGTTATTTGATGAACGGACCGAGAAAAAAACTTGGTCGATGATTTACAGATGTCCCTCGCTCATTAATAGAAATCGCCATGCAGGAGTTTTTTGAAGAAGTTTTAGTCCCATCATCGCTCGACGGTTCTTTGGAGCCTTCATTGCTCTTTGTCCCGGAAAAGCCTGAGGTGCTCGTCGTAGGCCTGCACACTTGGAGCGCGGATCGGTTTAACCAAGTGAAGCCAATGTTCCCATTCTGCCGGGAGCGTGGCTGGGCTTTATTGCTCCCCGAGTTTCGCGGCCCGAATTTAGAGACGAACCCCCGCGCCTCCGAGGCCGGAGGCTCTGCCTTGGCGAGACGTGATATCGTGGACGCGGCGGAGTGGGTGATCCGCGAGCGTTTCGCGGCCCGTCCGGCGACATTTTTACTGGGCGGTAGTGGCGGAGGACATATGTCTTTGATGGTGGCAGCCCGGGAGCGGTTTTCGTGGACGGCGGTTTCGAGCTGGTGTCCGATCACCAGCATCGCCTCGTGGCATGGGGAAAATGCCGGCTACGCACCCCACATCGAGGCTCTGTGCGGAGGAAGCCCCATGCGGAGTGCGGAGATCGATACGCAATACCGGGAGCGTTCGCCGATCCACTACGCGGCAGGCCTGCGTTCTGTCCGGCTTCAGTTGGCCCATGGTCGTCACGATGCCTCTGTGCCATTTTCTCACTCCTGGCGCTTGGCGCAGGAACTGATCGGCGCGGAGGAGTTTTATCCGTCCATATTCGACGGAACGCACGAACTCCGTATGGCTGAAGCCTTCGCGTTTTTTGACCGCTCTCTCCGAAACGCGGCTAGTGCTCAACTCACTGGGTAGACCCATTCGCTGAGTGAGCGTCTGGAGTCTCACTGCGGAAGCTCAGAGAAAGTACCCCTGTTTACGGTGGGATTCTCTTTGGTGAATCAGGGTTAGACACTATTGCCTTCGAGCTCGGGTGCTGCGACTCTGGAGAAGATGCCGCGCAAATCGGAAAATCCCCCTGAGCCCGTCGGGCCGCAGACCTTGTTGCAAGGGCCTGAGGTTTTTGAGGCCATTTTTACCAATGTAGTTGCCGGTATGGCCTTGGCTGATCTCGATGGGCATTTGCTCCGAACGAATGAGGTTTACTGCCAGATCACCGGATATCTGGAGGAGGAGTTGGTCAATCTCGACCTACTGACCATCACCCATGCTGATGATCGCGTCCGTAAGGCGGAGGAACTCGAAAAGGTCCGTCGGCAGGAGATCTCCCAGTTCGTCATCGAAAAACGCTACGTGCGGAAAAATGGGGCCGTCGTCTGGGTGCAAAATAGTGTCTCCGGGCTGCGAGACTCATCCGGGGAGTTAAAGGGCTTCGTTGTCGTGGTCGAGGAGATCACGGAACGCAAGGCCGCTACGCAGCAGCTCGCCGAGAGTGAGGAGCGCCTGCGCCTCATCATTAGCAGCCTCCATGATTATGCGGTATTCACGTGCGATACCCACGGTTTCGTTACTTCATGGAACGATGGCGCCCAGCGTATTTTCGGATTTCCCGAGGATGAAATCTTGGGGCAGGCGGCTGAGATTCTCTGGACGCCGGAGGATCGGGACAAGGCGGCCCCCGCGGCCGAGATGGCGGTGGCGGCACGACGGGGCTGGGCAGAGGATGCCCGCTGGCATTTGCGCCGGGACGGTTCGCGGTTCTGGGCCAGTGGCACACTGAATGCCCTCCACGACGCTCAAGGGGAACTCCGCGGCTTTACGAAAATCTGCCGGGATCTCACTGAGCAGAAGGAGATGGAGATGCAACTCGTCGATACTCGGATGCGGCGAGAGGCCACGCTGGGTGCGGCGGAGGTCGGCACTTACGTTTGGGAGGTGAATACGGATCGACTCGTCGCGGACCCGAATATGGCGCGTCTGTTTTTCGGTGACGAGACCCGGACGGTGTCCACGGGCGCCGAGTACCAGGCGCGCATCCATCCAGACGACCGGGAAGCCGTGGTGGCGTCCATCGATGCGACGATTCGCGGCGAAGTTCCGGCGTTGGATGTCGAATACCGCGTGGTGCGTCCGGACGAGTCCACTCGATGGGTGATCTCGCGCGGTCAGGTGCGCCGAGATGTGCGCGGGGAGTCTGTTCAGCTCCCCGGCGTGATCATCGACATCACCGATCGCAAGCGCAACGAGCAGCGTCTGACGGAACTCACAGCCAAGCTCAACGAGCAGGCCAACCTCTACAACACCGTGCTGTCGTCGACCGACGACTTCGCCTACATCTTCGACCTCAAAGGGCGCTTTCTGTATGCTAATCGGCGTCTTCTCGAGGTCTGGGGCAAGAAGCTGGAGGACGTCGTTGGCAAAGACTGTTTCGAGTTGGAATACCCGCAGTGGCATGCCGAAATGCACATGCGCGAGATCAGGCAAGTTATCGAAACAAAGCAGCCGATCAAGGGCGAGGTCTCCTATACCGCGCCGACTGGTATTTTCGGGGTTTATGAGTACATTTTCTCCCCGGTTTACGGTCCCAAAGGCGATGTCACTCTGGTAACTGGAACCACTCACGACGTCACGGAACGGCGACAGGCGGAGAAAGACCTGAGCACGATACGCGAGCGATTTGCTATCGCCGTGGAGGCGGCGGATATCGGCACGTTCTTCTGCCCCGTGCCGTTGACGAAGCTTTTTTGGAACGATAAGTGCCAGCAGCACTTCTGGGTGCAAGGGCGCGAGTCGGTGGATTTTAATACTTTCTACCAGTGCCTCCATCGGGATGACGTGGAGCGTGTGCGGACCACCTTTAAGCGCGTCCTCGAGAACAACGAACCCTGCGATATCGAATGTCGCACGGTTTCTCCTCAAGGGCAGGTACGTTGGATTCACGCCATCGGTCGTAGCTTCCGGGACGAGAGCGGCGCGATCACGCGCTTCGACGGAGCGACGATTGATGTGACGGCTCAGAAGGCGCTCGAGTCGGAACGCGAGTCGCTCTTGCGCGCCGAGCAGGCTGCGCGTATCGAGGCGGAACGGTCGGGTCGGATGAAGGATGAATTCCTAGCGACGCTGAGCCACGAGCTTCGCACACCGCTCAGTTCGATTCTCGGATGGGCGCACGTTTTGCGGACTGGGAAGTCGACCGGCCCCGACTTGGAGAAAGGCCTCGAGACCATCGAGCGCAACGCCCGTGCTCAGGCCCAGATCATCGAGGATCTCCTCGACATGAGCCGCATTATTTCGGGCAAGGTACGCCTCGAGGTGGATCGGGTGGAACTCCAGCCCATCGTCGAGGCTGCGATCGAGACCGTGCGCCACGCCGCCGATGCCAAGGGGGTCGCGATCTCTCTCGTGATGGACGCGAAAGACCAAGTCGTCAGTGGCGACCCGAGTCGCTTGCAGCAGGTGTTTTGGAACCTTCTTTCGAATGCTGTAAAGTTCACCCCCAGAGAGGGCAGAGTCGAGGTCACCCTCCGGCAGGTCCTTTCTTACATAGAGGTCTGCGTGGTCGACACGGGATCGGGCATCGATCCAGCCTTTCTTTCGCACGTGTTCAGCCGGTTTCGGCAGGCCGATGCCTCTTCGACGCGCCGACACGGCGGGTTGGGACTGGGACTCGCCATTGTGAAGCAGTTGGTGGAGTTGCACGGCGGCACCGTGCAGGTACGCAGCCCGGGTCCGGATCAAGGTTCGACCTTTACCGTGACTCTTCCGCTGGCTGTGGTTCATCGCACGGACGAGGGTGACGACGACGAAACTCCCGCTCATCGCGCGACCTCATTAAGATCGGCCCCTGTTATCAGTCTGGGAGGGGTGAAGGTGCTCGTCGTGGAGGACGAGGACGACGCCCGCGAGCTTCTTTCCCGGGTTTTGGAAGAGTATGGGGCTACCGTTCTGAAATGCGGTACCGTAAGTCAGGCCATCGAGATGGTGCAGGCTGATCGACCGGACATCATCATCAGTGACATCGGCATGCCGGACGAAGACGGATACACGTTTATCCGGCGCATCCGGGGTTTGGACGACGAGGCCATCCGGAGCACACCAGCCATCGCGCTGACCGCCTATGCCCGCTCCGAGGACCGCGTGAAGGCTTTTCTCGCCGGATACCAGATGCACTTGGCTAAGCCGCTCGAGGTGACTGAGCTCATCACGGTGGTGGCGAATCTCAAAAACCAACGGGCCACCACCTAGTGGTGTTCGGTTACTTGCGCTTGTCCCAGTAGGTGAATTCGGCTTCAAAGCACGATCCGTCGAGATCAGTCACCGTGTTTAAGAGGTAGGCTTTGGCATCGCCGATGGCTTTGTTATAGATCGTTGGAGCCAGTTCCTTCAGGAAGAAATCGAGGACGAGTCCGGCTTTCATGTCGCCGATTTCGTCTTCCAGATTTTCCCGAAAGTACGCCTTGATCGAGGCGACCATGGTCTTTTCCGTCTCGGAGGGGAGCTTGAGGGCCATCCGTTTTTACTAGAGGGAAGACCTCGATAAGCGAAGCCGGGAAATGACGAATCTTTCCGCGGGGCGGGACGATTTGTAACGCTGGCTTGCCAATTTTGAAGCGATTCGTCATAGTCACTTACCCGTCATGAGAGACGCGCGGCAGCCTTTTATCAGCGAAGGTGGACAAGCTTCCGCCAGCGTTCCTTTTTTCCCTCGACCCGGTTTTCTACAGAGCCGGTTTATCCCTTTTGAAAAGCGCGTCGTCGCGCAGCCAAAGCCATGAAGTCTCTCTCGCCTTGCTGTCTGGGTCCGTTGAGTCTGTCGCTCAGCGTGCTGCGGCGCAGTGGGGCGGATGAGCGGCGGCGGGCGTTGTTGGCGTTGGATGCCAGAGTGGCGACGGCCAGTTCATCGGCTTCGATCGAGGGGCTTGTGGTGGAGTATGGCGATGTCCTGAATTTTCTCAGAAGCCTGCAGGCTTTTTACGCACAGCAGGAATCCCTGGCCGCTCTCCGCGTGGCGTTACCGCATTTCGACATCCTATGCACGGGCGACCGTTCTCTCACGGTCGAGGTGCGCCTTTCCCCGGATTTTCGTGAGGAGTGGCATGTCTATCGATTTTCTCCAACCCGCGCGGACATCCGTGCGTTTATCAACACCCTGGAAGTCTCGCTTGTTTCCGTCCCATTGCCCACCTGAACACGATGCCGCAGCGTAAAAAAATCTATACCGTCAAACGTTCGCTTACGGTTCGCGAACTGGCTGATCTGCTCGATAAGCGCCCCTACGAGATCATCGCCGAGTTCATGGCCATCCATATCTTTACCCACACGACGCAGCCGCTGGCCAGCGAGCAACTCGGAGCCTACTCCGAGCGGTATGGGATCACGTTCACCGTCGTGGAGTAGTTGGCCTCTTAGGCCCGTCGAGCCTGACGGCGGAAGTGAAAGAGCGCGAACACTGCTCCGATGATCACGAGCGCGATAGTGGAGGGCTCGGGGATGGTGGTGAGACTATCGGCCGTTTGCCACGCCAGCGCGTAGTCGGTCGAGCCCGAAGCGGACACGACCTGAATGAGGTATTTGCCGGACGCTAGGCCCGTCGCCCAGATGCATTCCAGATTCTCCGTTCCTGAGATGCTCTGCTGCACGAGGGTCAGCTCGTTGTTCTCCCCGACGAGGTAGAAGTAGAGGTTCAGGTTGGCCAGCACGAGCTGGAGGTTGTTGTAATCACTAAGCGTGGCCGTGTATTTTGCATTCCACGTCAGGGCGATGCTGACGTCGGAGTTTGCGGTCAGATCGAAGTAATAAGAAACCGTCTGGCTGGCGGCGACGGTGCCGTAGTCCCAGCCCGTGGCAGCGACGACCGCCTGCGGGGTGGCGCTGGCGGTTTGCTCGCCTCCCGCCATGATGTGGTAGTTGTTGTAGACGTTGAGTTCGCCTGCGCCGTACACGGAATCGAGCGGCATCGTGTCCGTGCGGAGCCAGTTTTGAAACTCCGTCTTGGTCGCTCCGGCGAGCATGATGGCTTTGATGGTTTCTGATTTTTCGGCGTTGGAAGAAGCGCCGTAGGAGGTCCTCGCCTGTTGAATCAAAAGCGTGGCGGCGGAGGTCACGATGCCAGTGGCTTCGCTGGTCGTTCCGACTGGAGCGACGATGTGGGGACGCTGCACCGCGGAGGTTGGGGTGGAGCTGTGGTTTCCGTTTGTGATGCCGACACTGATGACGTTGTAGGCGGCGGACAGAAGTTCCCGATCTGCGTTGACTTCGTTATTCACGCCTACGACGGAGACGAAGTCATCGCGCTCGATCGCGTAATCCAGGCGGCTGAGGATGATTTGAGAACTTGCCGAAGAGCCGACCCAGCTGTGGTTCTGCACATCGTTGGATTCCGTTCTAGGCGCACTGAATCGAGACTGGCTGTTCAGAAAACCGCCATTGATCCAGTGATTGGCTTCATAGTTTGTCACGGCACTGATGCCGTAGCCCATGCTGTTGTCGCCGTAGATATGTTGGCCCACCATGTCCGCGTGGCCGGAGACAGCCGAGATCGCTCCCGGGTAGGCGCTGCTAGACGCATTGGTAAACGACACTCCTGTGTAGGCGCTGGTCGTCGGCAGATAATAGTAGGTCGTCGGATTGGTCGACGTCGAGCTGGCCTCGGCGTGCGTGACCGAAACTCCTGCTCCATTTGGCGTGTTCGCGCCGAGTTCATTCAGGAGAGCGGTGTATCCGATGTCGTCCTTGTAGTCTGCTTGAGCGGAAAGAGTGAGACCCGCCAGCGCCAGAGCCGCGAGTTTTCCGAGGAGCCATTTGTCTCGCTTGAGAGAGGGTAGGGGCATGGTGTTCTTCCAAAAACACCAGACCGGGCCAAAAGTTGCAAGAATTGGCGGCCAGCACTCGGCGAGCCGGGCATCCGCGCTCGTCGTATCGTCCGAAGCATCCTTTACATGCGACCTTTGCTCTCTACCCTTTGGGCCATGAAGATCCCACTTCTCGCTCTTCTGGCCTTTACCGGTACTGTCCTGGCTCAAACTGCGCCGGAGACTTCCCGCAAGGTACTCTTCGTCCTCACCAGCCACGATCAGCTCGGTGACACCGGCAAAACGACCGGCTACTTCCTCGGCGAAGCTGCGCATCCCTACGAGGTGCTGACCAAGGCGGGCTATGCGGTCGAGTTCGCCAGTCCCAAAGGGGGCAAGGCGCCCGTCGACGAGAAGAGCCTGAAGCTCGAAGATCCCGTGGATAAAAAACTCTGGAGTGACGAGGAGTTTCAAAAAGGCGTCAGCCGCACTTTGTC
>Ga0247822_10001112_pt1 | contig 16071 bp, 18 predicted proteins | sample 13C_Cellulose_Da_FD_192423 | JGI IMG/M metagenome (GOLD analysis project Ga0247822, IMG submission 192423) | Soil microbial communities from agricultural site in Penn Yan, New York, United States - 13C_Cellulose_Day30 | ecosystem: Environmental > Terrestrial > Soil > Agricultural land | place...
GTTCCATTCCATGGTCGAATTCGTTTCATGGGTCTGTTCACTTTCAATCCAATCATTAATTTGGTCTTGGGTTGGACAACGAACTCAATACACGAACGCATGGGTACCCACTTGAAGAAAAATCCTCGTTGTTTTCGAGTAACCACCGTGTTGTACACTGGTGGTACAGTACATGAACTGAGTTGGGTGTAGGTAACCGATTTCCCGCCAAATCCCGTGTACGCCCCAGCCGAGGACAACACCGGGGTATCAGCAATGCGAACTTCATTTTCTCGAACTTGAATGTGGGTTACTGGTTGGTTGGTCACAATCTCCCCGTACACGGCATTACCATGGTTATCGTACACACGTAACCGTTGACCAACCTTGGAATCAATTACATACCACTGAACCGACGGGTCGATACAGTCCATATCCATTCCATTTGGAAACGGCACCGTGGAAACCGCTATGCGATAATTGGATCCTTTCACTTGGAAACTACCGTTACACAAATCGTTTTTCCAATACCAAAAATCGTCCACCGTGGATGTCAGTTGATTTGGTGTATCTGTATATAACGTACGAGCCATCCGTTTACCCTCGAGTGTGTCCACACAGTCATACCCCGTTTTCTCGATCACGCTTGTGGACGTAAGCAAATAATCGATAATTTGGTCTTTATCATAATTAGGAAATCGTTGAATAAGCGTTGCGACTATTCCGGATACAAGAGGCGTGGCCATGGATGTGCCGCGCTTGGTGAGAACTGCGGTGCGTGAAGCGATACCGGCGCCCACAATCTCGTCCCCTGGTGCATATAGATCCACGCAGTCACCGTAATTGGATGAACTCAATTTCGAATCGCTTTGGGTGGTTGCACCTACGGTAATCACATTTGCGGCTCGTGCGGGGGAATAGTTACACGCATCCGAATTAAAATTAGCGGCTGCGACCACGACAATGGCCCCACAATGATACAGTTCATTCACCATTTCGTCAATCACGTCGTTTCCACCAGCTTGGATGGATAAATTAACCACGCCAATCTTCTTACGTTGTTTGATGGATTCACATGTCCATGATATCCCGTGGGCAAGGGACATCACACTACCCTTTCCGTCACAATCCAATACCTTTACCGGAATAATTGTTGCTCCGCGTGCGATCCCATACATAAACCCCGCCGCAGTGGATGTTACATGGGTACCGTGACTATTACAATCCGTATAATCAAACGGAGGAAGCACAATGTCTCGGTCCTTAAACGCTTCATGGTCCAGTCGAATTCCAGTGTCGAGGATGTACACATCCACCCCAGTGCCGTCCCACTCGGATGGTGTAAACACACCGTCACGACCTTGATAATCCACTCGGTCCAGATTCCATTGGGCAATTTCAATCTCCGTGTTATCTACTAGTGATTCATCCGTACTGTTCACGAGATAATAGAATTTATTCCCGATCTTTACACCCGGTGTATCTGCCGTGTTTATGGTCGAATCATTTGTGATGAGGAGTTTCTCCGCTAAGCATGCCCAGCTTAAAAATAGCAATATAAAAAGAATCATTCTTTATTGTGTCTGTCCATATATCGTCTGGTATCCGGATGGTTCTACTCTCGTGTATATCCTTGATCGGTAAAATAATACAAGGTATCCAAACAGCTCATTGAACTTTTCGGGTTTTGTTGCATGACCCGGATAAATTCCCGTCCTTCCCTGCTGAGAGACAACAGGTACAAGTGCTTACAGTGCATTTTCACCATGAACACAGACTTTGCTTCTTTAAAACGCCGAAGGGAATCTTCATACACTGTTTGGTTCGTCGTGAACAATGCGTGCCGGGAAGGGACATCCCCAACACTTGACACAAACCACTCGTGTTGATCACTCTTCTTCATGCTAAGGCGGTTGAGGATACCCCTCATCACACGACAAAGAAATGTAAATGTCTCACACGGTAATAAGCGCAACGCAGGGGTTGTCGTGTCTTGCATATATTCACGTGTCTGTTGTAGTAGACCAGACGGGTAACGCCTTGCATTCCTCGCGAATGTCAAATCAAACCATTCATTAAACAGCTGTTGGGTCCCCATGACACGGTTGACAACTGTGCTACTCGCAAATTGTTCGCCTGTTGTGAACAATCGAACATAGCTATTCGCGACCCATGTGCGATCCAGAAACGGATCGAGAAAATGCTTCTTATAAAATGCCCACAAGTATTTCCGTAGTACGAAAACCTGGATCGGGCGCGGCCTTTCAACCATCTTCTGTTCCACAAATTCGTACAAGACCCGAAACCCCAATTCGGTGCCGTTATGACTCAACTCCAAATAACAAATATCCGAACCAATCGTTCTCTGAGAATACAAAACAGACCTCAATACCGTTTCGTACATCTGTTTGACGGATAACAACGTTTCCGTGTTTTGAAATATACTTGAAAACAATTCGATCTTGTGATAGATGCACCCAATGGATCTCGTAACCCTTGCCATGGAAACCAACTTCGTGAACAAGTGATACGAGTGATCCACGTCATCTGTCTTACCTCGTGTCATAAGCGAGACAATCCTCAGTGGGGTTACACGAGCCTCCAATGATTGGATAACCGGATCGAAATCTTCTGGTTTGCATGCCACACACAGCTGTCCGTTTTCTGATCGGGGTAAATAATAGAAGCAAACCGAATCCAGAGACTGCGTGGACGATGGAATGGTCAACGGACACAATGGGTGTGTTCTATCCGATTCATAATCCAACTTCACAATCATATCCCGGTCCAGTGCATACTGTATCAGGAGAGACACGAGCCTATCCGCTTGAACAGTCACGCCAAATTTTGGAAACGCCATAATCAACATGCAGAGATGATGCGGCGGGATATTCATTGTACTACTTGTTAAATTAAATAACGGCATGTCTGACTTCAAAGGAAGCAATTGCCTTAACACGTCCGTAACACTTGAAATTCCATCGTTACGAAAATGATACTGGCCGTTGACATGTGAGATCGTAGATCCTGGTGTGACATATAGTGGATGCATATGACGAATCGTATAGTTTGTCAGTTGGTCCACGCGCACGTGGCGATCCTCTTCCGCCATGTTTGGGTAACCAAGAAACCGGATTCCGATCATTTCAAATCCCGTGGAGGCCGCATTCGCGAACGACTGGATTTCGGGTAGGTATGTATACACCACCACTTTTCGTCTGGTATACTGGTCCATACGTTGAATCACGGACATGATCATCAAGAAGACCAGTTCATGATTACCCGTGTAACAAACATCCAGTGTGGTACCATTTAAGGTGCTGTATACCACCTCTTGGATAACAGGGTACAGGAACTGGATCGAGGGTGGCAAGGTCGTTCGGTATTCGTCTTTTTCTCGAAACACCACGTATTTGTCATTGTTGATCTTAACGTCGAAAAATCGTTGGGACGCTTGAGCGATCGTGTTCCTGATCACTGTGTCCGTGACAATCACTGGGATATCCCAGTATGAATCCCAGCCTCGAATCATTTTTTTGTGATTTGTGAGCCAAACAAAAAACACATGGACAGTAAATCAAGTTTAAATTTTAACGACGTCTGCAACATACACGAACCATACGACACATGAACCACATGAACCACACCGCCATCCAAAATACAACACTAGCAAACATAAAGAAGTGTACCGTTTGAGTGTGTGTCTGTTCATCGACCGTGTGATTTCCCTTGAGTCCATGCATGAGTAATTCGATGAACGAATTATACGCGACTTGTGGTTGTACGTTCCACAGGTAAACCAAACCTTCCACGACAAATACAAGCCCGTTGATTATGCCACACATAAGCAGAATGCATTGGTAGCCGAATCCAACCACGATCAGTCCGATGAGGGACTGGGACATGTTTGTGAACACTTCCTGTACACCGTCCGCGGACGTGGCGTTCTCGGTGTACGCCTTGGACGCGAGTTCATGACAAGTTTGAAACATTTTTTAATAATTTGTGATTCTTTACCCGTTATACAACCAATCGTAATAATACGCTTCAAGTTTGGGGTTATCAAAGGTAGGCGTTTGATTTTCAAAGTGGTACTCCCTAAGTTCGTTTTGTACACCAGAGAACATGATTCCAATCATCACTCGTCCATTTGCATTCCTTTGTTGTTTCCGGCCCGTAATGAAAAACTCTACTTCTCTAAATGCCGTGGACGGGGTGTGTTTACGCCGAGAGGTAAAAACAAGTTGGGCTTTTGCGTTATACAAGTAGAAACGATAAAAACGATGCATGTCCTTGTTATACACGATTTCGCCAATGTACACATGGTGGAGGTAATACCCCAGTAATTTGAATCCGTCTGGTAGAAAACAAATGGACGCGTAATCGTTCTGACGTTCGTTCGAGGTGGATAGATTTGGTCGTATCAATTCGAAACACTTTAACGATGTTGGTAACGCACCATAATCTACGATATACCCGGTCTTGTTATGTTCGCGTATCACACACTTCTGAACACCAAATCCTAACGTCGTGTACACGTGTTCAATTAGTTTTTGGTGTGTCGCCATGTTTGAACACCCCAATCATTTGTGTCAACAATCCTTGAAATTCGTTTAGATGTTCTTTGTGCTTACGAAAATATACGATACACTGTTCCTCCAGAGGACCGGTATCTTTTAACAGTAAACAAAATCTCAGTCTGCCTCGTTCCGTTCCAACCTCGGGAAGAATGTCCATGTATGTGCCAAGAAATACACGAAGATTCGTTCGGGCCTTGTCCCACTTTGGACCTGAATCCTTCACCTCGTCAAGGAGTTCGAAACAACGCGAGAGGCTCATCTGTGCAAGAAATGATAATTGTGATTGCCATCAACCACAGTATACCATGTTTGGCCGCCCCGTAATGTTCACCGAGTTTTTCCTGGATCGGATAAGCAGGTCTGCCCTGTACATACCAGGTAAATTCTGACCACAAAATAAACAAGTAACCCGCAACAAACGCCAATATGCCTTCTATTAGCATGGGTCGGATGGGTTCTACCAGAATATACCACAGTGGTACAATCCTGTGTTGAAAGAAAAGCCCGCACCAAACAACAACGTATTTGTTTGTTGGAGGAAGCACACCCGTAACCTGGCGAACGAGTACAGGGTCGTCCCATGCCAGTAAGGTGGGATCGTAACTGACAATGGCCGAGTACAATCCAAACACCCATAACCCCATGAATCGAGCAATGACTTTATACGGGTGAAAATCAGTAAACATGGCAATGATGAGCCACAGTTGTCCATAGAGGGTAAAGTATTGTGTACCCCTTGTAAGCTCCACGACCAAAGGATGCCATCCTCGCTTGATTGCGTCTTTCTGACATTCTCGATGAAACGGTTTGATATTGGCACATGCAATAATATACGTTACAGTGAAAAAGAATAAACTCATTTTAATAAAATCTCATCTAACATTTGTGACACCAAGAGTCGAAACTTGTTTTTGGATTTGTGATATCGGCCAAAATAAACCCGGATATTATCCTTTAAAAGCCCTGTTTCCTTGAATAGTATAAATAAACACCCACCGCAATTTGCCCGATCGGTACGTAAACGTTCGAGGGTAACGAGGATGCGTTTGAGGTTCGATCTCGAACGAGTCCATTTCGTTCCGTTACCCTTGACCTTGTTTAATAGATTGAATGCAAGTTGAATCGACATTTTGTGATTCTCATTTGTGTGTGTGACAGACAATACGGTTACAATCGTTTCGTTATTGTAAATACCTTTGTAACTGATCATGTTCAAAAAAGATTCGCATCGCTTTATCTAACGAAGCAAGTTCCGGGACGGTCTGTTTACTTCTGTCCCCGGAAACCGTCTTCAACTTGTACAACTGGACATATTCTTGGTACGCGTCACACAATTTCGACGCTTCAGACACGAACGAATCGGGTATGGTGTCATGTATCAACCCGTAACGCATACACTCTTCCAAGTCGTCGTAATTTGGAAACCCTACTGGTCGTGTACCGAGTAGATCCCATAGGGTGAATAGAAGCTGATATAACAAAGACACCGAATACGGTACACTGTTGTCCTCTGTCAGTAACCGCTCCATATTTACACGATGGCTCTCCATATTCCTGGCCCCTGCATCGGCTTCCATGATGAACTTCAATAACTCCTCGTATGCCTTTCGCTTGAAAATAATCGGGTAATGGTCGATATCGATCGAGTCCAAAAAAGACGAGTCAAAATTATCCATGACTTCAAAACGATAACCGCTTTTCATTGCACGGTAAGGAGTTTCACGACCGAGTTCATCTTTCACGATTTCGGAAGGTCGGAAATAGGTCATGTAATACATGGGGTACGTCAAATTCACAATGGCTCTTATTTGTTCGTTTTTGGGTTTATTGGATATCCCAAGAACAAAGGTTAACATCTCCCCATATGAAAGAAAGGTGGCATCTCCTGCGTCCAACTTTACGAACCGACACGGACCTTGGTTGTTGTTCATTTCATCCGTATACATGTCACGAAGTCCACAAATCAATGACTTCATTTCGTCCATCAAGCTCGTGTCTGTCACGTACTTGTACCAGAACGTATCACCTGTGTCAAATGTCAACGTGATATGAGGTACAAACTGCCAATCCGTCCGAATATGCCGAAGCAGACTCTTCAATATTTCATACTGGTGTTCAGGGATCCACTCAAATTGACACACACTGTACACCACGGTTAACTTCTTTAAACTTTTCAGTGCAACGGGGATGGAATCAAAGAGCGAGTTATACAGCTGAATTGTTCGGTTACCAGTGGTGGACTCGTCGATGTCACCCACACTTATGGTTACTTCTTCCAATACGTCTGAATGACGAAAGGCCACCGATTCTCTCGACCCGTCCGAGAATTCAATGTGCATCTCGCGCCATGGTCCGTGCTGGACACACGCAAAATAACGTGCCGGGATCCGACAATGAAGATACGAATGTTTCCCCAGCGCGATGTACGCCATGAGAAACACCAAGTGCAAACAGCGTTCGCCCAATTGGTACATGAATATCTGTCGATAATCCGCATCTGGATGTTTCGATATGAACTCCCTAAAAGCCATGAAGTACACACCTTTTGTACTCTCCAGAAACGCACGTGTACGTTCCTTGCCTTGGCCAGCTATCAAACAAACCTCATTGTCGTGCCCGATTTCTGCTATCCGTTCGTGTGGTACACACCGTAGGATGATCCTCGATGTATCTGTTGTTAGGACGAGATAACGCCATCCCTCTTGTACAGAAGGTCTTTGTTGTTCGTAAATAATAGCTGATAGATTATCTGAAAGATCGGACGTACAATGAATACATGTGGAAGACTCTTTCACGAAGTGTTCTAGAGAAGGTTCGGTTAACAATACAAGCAAAAACATGTCGAATAAAAGGCGATGTGTACCAATGTAACGGATGGATCGAATGTCTTGTCGGTTCACTGCATGGATCACTGAACGCCAGATACCCGTGTACGTCAGGTGGTCAACCACGATATCGTCCTTCATTCGAACGACCCACTCCTTATTCTCGATCGAGGAATCAAACCACGGAACAAATTTGGTGGCCATTTTATTTGTGAGCCTCACAAATTTGCAAATCATGTCGACGACATTAAACATGTTCGTACATCAAGTACGACGTCCTGGGTGTACCTACACAAGCGAAGAACTCTTTGACAAGTTCGCTCTCACGACAGCGACGAATCACCCCGACAGACGAGTGTTTCACTATGGAAGCAAGATGTACGGAATCAAATATGAATCTCAGACCAATTTCATTCGTCTGGACACGGATACTGAATGGATGTTCCCTCATCTTTATCGACCAGGTGATATTGTGTTCATTACAGTAATGGACAAATCCAGACAATTTTTCAACACAGAGTTGGCGTGGCGTTTGTTAACTACTACACCACCAGTGGTACACATGTTTGATCGATATGCAGAGATCAAGATTGATCCACGTTGGTATCAGATGCACGAAGAGGAACCCAACAAATCAACTATCGAGTAACGGAGCGATACGGTCCACAAGTAAATCACCATATCCACGTGTAAACGGCTCTAATAATTCTCGCCTTCCTGTTGATGCAATTCGCCATAGCGCATGATGTTTTATCTTTGCCTGATAAAATCGAGTCAAGTTCACGGAGATGCATTCATCCGGTAAAGGAACATAACGAACACGACTTAAGAAGAAATGCAATAATTCATATTTTAAGGGGTGGTAGTCCCCTTTTTGTATGGCACTTGCTTGCACTTTTATGACATTTGAGTATTTATGTAAATACTTGAAAATGAACATCAGTGAAACATCATTACCAGTATGTTGTTTGACAATTGCCCTGAATCGTTCCTTCTTTTGTATGATAGGGAGCTCTCTGTGATCTCGGTCACTTAACGGCAAATACATATCCCATCGTGTAATTCGGGATTCATCAGAGTCTGGTGCCAGATACCCCATAAAGGTTCCATCTTCACCGAGTGGTAGGCGATGATAGAAAGATTTATATACGTCCCACATGTAATCTACCATGCCCTCGAATCGATCATCAGGTAGACGTTTCACGACATCGTGAATATGTTTTGCACCAAGAAAAGACCCATGGTCGCGCCAAATCAGGGTACAGACATTTGATGGATCCACCCCGTTGATGTACATGTCAGACAGTAAATTCATGAAGTCGGTTGCCGCGTCGAGCTGCGACGCGGTAAACCTGAACATATTTTCCAGTTTGATCACAATCGTATGGAGATTTGTATTCTCTTCTCGAAAGAGAATTTCAAACAACAGAGGTGCCGCATCAAACTGCGACAAATTTAATCGAACACATTTGCGCGAGGGTGAATGTTGAAGAAACGAACCCAGTATACCAACAGGTTCCATTTTCCCATAACGCGATAAAATGAGATTCTGTATGTCACACTCTGGTGTAAACCACTCCGTTTGGAGTGGCAAAGGGGGCTCATGGGAAGTCTGCTTCAATTCAAGATGAAGTGTTTTCAATCTCGCGTTCTCGATCAATTGAAATGCCTTAGCAGAGATATCACAGAGGAGATTCACACCTCCGAGCGCAACAACTGCACATAAGTGAACAACTGTATACGGATTGGATTCGCAATCGTACAATACTACTTTCAGTTCGGGGTTGTCAACAAGCCAACCCCGATATATCTCCTGGTATAAATCGAATGTACATCGATCGAACTTGTGTTCTATTTCGTGTATCCGGTATGTTGTTTCTCCGTTGTCGTTTAGGACGGGTCTTCGCACACTGTATGCGTTACCTGACCCGATGAACATATGACGTTTCAAACAATACGAATAACCATCCGCGCCATTCACATCGACCACGCTTTGCCTGAACCCAACCTTTTCTATCCCGCCAATAAGCGATAGGGTGTCACAATCATGATCAAATGCGTCAATCTGGATAGTATCTTTCAATTGAATAACAATGTCAGGTTCCAACAGATGTTGAATGGCGATAATTTGTAGCAACACCGAATCACGACTGCTGAAACTGATTTGCGTCGTGTCAGGGTGCAACTTGTAATACTCGACGAATTTTCTGTACACGACCGGGTAATCCGCGGCGTGAAATCTGTATGCATCAGGCGTCACGACTTGGACTTGAGTCGGGGTGACTGTTACCAATTCCATCTTTGTTATGTGTGTTTACAAAACTACCAATATATCCTCGTACCCGCGACTAAACGGTCGACATCAATCATTGAGTAAGGGAGCGATACGGTCCATAAGTAACTCGCCGTATCCGCGTGTAAACGGCTCTAATAATTCTCGTCGCCCTGTTGATACAATTCGCCACAACATATTGTGTCTATCCATCGCACGATAAAACAGAGGTAAATCTCTTAAGATAAACGCATCTGAAACTGGAATGCTCTCAGCGTGCCTCTGGAAGAATGACGAGAGTGCCCGTGGAGAAGAATAAAAACCATCATTGGTTGGATATTCCATTATTTTTGTGAATTCCCACATGTACAGAAAGATTCGCCCCAATGAAGCATTGTTACCAAGCTGTCGTGTGATGATTGCCTTAAACCGTTCCTTCTTTTGTATGATAGGATACACATCAAAGTTTAATCCGTGTACGCGAATCATTGGCTCAAATCGATTCCAATTTGGGATACGGGATTCGTCGGAGTCGGATACCAAGATTCCCTCGTAATATCCATCTTCGTCAAGTTCCAACACATGATACACAGATGTATATTTATCCCACATATAATCCACCATGCCCTCGAATGGATCATTCTTTATGCTTTTCACCACTTCGAGTATACGTCTGGCACCAAGGAACGACCCATGGTCGCGCCAAATCAACTTGCAGACCTTTGATGGATCGGGCAGATTGATGTACATGTCCGATAATATATTCATGAACTGTGTCGCGGCCAAGATTTGCGATTCGTTAAACTCGCGAAGATTGTACAGTTTGACAACAATCGTGTCGAGGTTTGTATTCCGCTCGTTAAAAAGCACTTCGAATAATCCTGGTGCTATTTCGCGGTCATATGACCCCAAATTTAATCGAACACATTTACGCGCGGATACGCGTGTAAGAAATGAATTCAAGATCTCCGAAGCCCGGGGTTCAGCCAGAGGTGCCAGAATGAAATTCTGTATACTGCATCCATGCACAAACCATTCTCGGGGTGGTTCAGGTGGTGTGTATTCCAATCTCTCATCTGGCCAATCGATGTGAAGAGTTTTCAATCTCGCGTTTTCGACCAATTGAAACGCACCCAAAGGGAGATTGGTGCGGAGGTTTACCTCGCCAATCGCAATAACCGCACATAAATGAACAATCGCATATGGATCATATCCACAGCGGTTTAGGATTATTTTCAGATCGGGATTGCCAACAAGTAAACGACGGTATATCTCCTTGTAGAAATCAAATGTACATCGATCATACTTGTGTTGCCGATCGTGTATCAGTTTGCTTGTTTCACCGTCGCCTAGGACGGGTACGGACACATCGTACGCGTCACCAAACCAGGTGAAAATGTTAAGTCCCAAATAATGGGAATGATCATCCGCACAAGTTACGACAACCCTACTGACTTGCCCTCGGCGTGCCTCGCGGTACATATAACGAACAAGCGTTAAGGCGCGACCATCATGATCGGACGCGTCAATCTGAATGACACCTTTCAGTTTAATAACAATGTCAGGTTCTAACAGATGCTGAATGGCGATAATCTGTAACAGTACCGAATCATGACTATTGAAACTGATGTGCGTCGTGTCAGGATGCAACTTGTAATACTCGACGAATTTTCGATACACGATCGGGTAATCCTCGGCGTGAAACCTGTACGAATCAGGCGTCACGACTTTGACTTGAGTGGAGGTGAGTGGCACTAATTCCATCTTTATCATGTGTGTGTTACAGATTCATTTAAGTATGCCAGGTGGACTAGGATCGATGAACTCGGCATCGACTACTTCACGAACCATATCCGAACTGAATGTGGATTCACACGGGCGATGTGTAAACGGTGGAAATTTGCGTATACCGGTCTCGTAACAGTCATATGCAACTTCCTTTATTGGATAGCCTCTGTCGTAACCACTGATATAGACGATCCTAATGTGATAGCCTTGGCAGCAATCCATCCCGTGGTCATCGAGAAAATACGTACCCGTCTTACCCGAGTGGTCTGATTCGATATACGATAAGTTATTCTCATGAAAGAACCTCGTGAGAAACGAGTTCATCCATCCTTGGCGAACATATACAAGTGGCATTTTGTTGTGTGTGTCTTTACACTTGTGGTTTAAGTTTCTTAAAATATAGTGGTGCACATGTGTGTACCTCTTTGCTACACGCCTTACACGTAACAACGTCGTTCTCGGTGGGGGCTTCCAAACAACGATTACAGATAATATGGCCACAATCCATCATCCACGGGAAACGTCCATCGGTGAACCGGGTATTACATCCCATACCCACACAAGTGAAGTGATGGGTGTCCCCGTACGGTATCACGGCGTCGTTCAACGAAGCGTTCCAAGCGGCCTCGAGACCTTCGTGTAGCTCCTCCCTGTTTGCCACGTCCTTCACTTCCACTGCGATGGGAGTACGATGCATGAGCTGGACCGCAGCGGTTCGGAGGGCGGCAATTCGGCTTTTGGCATGCATCAATTTCCGATCGTAATCCAATACCATCCGGATCATCTCCGCTTGAGACAACCGGTAAAGGCCTTCGTGGTCCACACGCGCGTATCCTCTTCGTGGTTTCTGGTCCATTTTTTTATTTCAGTTGTGTGGTTCCCATAAGTTGTGAAAACTTCAGGGATACCTTTGTCACGAATTGAGGGTGAACATCTCGTGCATGTCCATCGTCCTCATAGTGCACGGTGATAGGCCTGTTACTCATCAGTTTACAAGCAAGATGTTTTTCCACTAATTCGTCACCGAGGAATACATACGGTGTCAATATGACAATATCTCCTGGTCTGCAATAGGTATCGAGTTCAGCATACGACGGAGAATACGAAATCGGGTCGCGACCACTGAATATGAAAAATACATTGCCATTCATATTCTTTTCATACTCGGGTGGAACAAAGCCAATACCCGTATTATACGCGGATGGAAGGATGACGAATATCCGCTTTTCAGGGTATCGTATAGATAACACACGGAAAAGCACCAGCCAGTATTCGTCATACTCCATAGTGTATTTTAGTTGGCGAGTGTCATGCTGATAATAGTACGGGCGAGACGTGATCGTCTCACGAAATGCTCCTTCCAGCTTTACATGATCAAATGGCATTTTCTTTAAATTTGTGATTTACAGACTCGAATACATAAACAACCCAACGGACATACCCATCAGACAATAAGCAATCATCGCGGCTGTTTCCTTCTGTTGTCGCCGATGTAACGGTTCAAGTTGGAGTTTCAACTTGGCGTTCGCTTCTTCTTCCTCGCGTTTCAATCTGGCCTTGTATTCGCTCATTGCGTGGTTCAACTCGGCCTCGTTCAGTTTCTTCTTGGCATTCAATTCTTCATCCAGTGCTTTTTGGTGAAACTTGGCCTGACGTTCCGCCTCGGCGGCTTCTGGATGCCGTGCTACCCATTCCGCTTCCTCCTGTTCCTGGCGACGCTTACTGATCACCCGAAAGTGTTCGGCCTCTGACTTGATCAAGTCCATACGAGCCTTTGCGATTTCCTTCTCTTCTTTTTCCGCGATCCGAATTCGGGCAGGCGACACCCTGTCTGCGATCAAGACAGCCAGTTGTTGTTCGTCCACGCCGACGTACGATTTCTCTTCGAGTGGTGTTGCGATTGGAATCGACATTTTCACAAATTTGTGAGAGCTCACAATCATGGGTCATTCTTGGGATATACGAGAACCTTCTTGTTTTACGCTTCGTAAGCGAGGAGCACGGAAGTCGCCATTGTTCCATCGTGTGGCGCAGTATTCGTGTGGACATCTATCCCTCTTCTATACATTGGAAGAATTGAAAAAATTTGAAAAAGCCGGGTATTCTATTTGGTTCGATCGAACGGAACGATCCGATTGGAGTGAGTTATGGGAAGAAATCGAGAAAACACAAAGCAAGAGTTTCGACACACTCAACAAAGGACAAACCACAATTGATGGAATTACGTTCATTCAAATTTAACTCGTAAAAGCTACGGATAAAATGCAAGAACGACAATTCAAGCTTTCGCCTGATTTTCTCTGTACAATTACTGTCGTTGGGATCGTCGTTGCGGTCCAAGCATCCATGTTTGCTTACCATATACACTGTCGAGCCTTGCAGTGCCCAGACGGGAGCGTGTTTCAAAAGTATGAACGATGTAAAGACCCGTACGAAGTCCCTGCGACAAGGTGCACGGACGGATCCGCGCCGTACGAGGTCTACACGTGCGAACCAAGTTTTGCCAGGGTAGAATGGGACAAGACATGCTTGGATCATGTGTACATTGGACATTTCTTGTATGCGTTAGTGATATACCCGTTTAGTTTATGGTTGATTTTGAAGATTGCGTATTATACATAACTATGTACGAACAACTATGTCAAACACTTTGTCCAGCCAGTCGTGCACAGACACTTCCATATACTCGGGACGATCAGGCACGGTATATCCCACTGGGCCATACGGTGTATGTGACACAAACGTTCGTAACATTTCACCTCTCAACTGCTGTAACCAATCAGGGGCTATCTCGTCCTCTGTAATCACCAGACCGGCCTGTAAGACATGAATACGAGGAAACTTGCGTAAGATCGACATCAGCATCCGTCCCTCGTTTTCATCGTGGATGAACACGTAGACCGCAATGCACGCGGGGTTTGCTCTCAAGTAACTCTCGACCTCATCGAGTTCCAGCTCTTGTTCGTAAACGTGTGGACTCACGAGTGAGGAGACAGGAACGAGATCCTTCTCCGTATAAGGGATCGCGACAAAATCAAAGAAGCGCCGGAAATCTTGGACTCGATCCGGGTTTACAAATGTACAATCGCGAACGTACAACTTATGCAGGATGTTACGGCGCGCACGGTCCTTTCTGAAGTTACCTTCAAGCGTACAGTCAATTAGATCCAACTCGTGTGTAGGCCAATGAAACCTCTCGCATGTAAGATCCACGCGACACTTCTCAAATTCGATTTCCCTGATCACTGTAGTGTCCGGGAACCGCATATCACACAAACCATGACGAAGCTTTCTAAAGGTGACACGATGAACGAGAAACGGCGTCGTACTGAATGCACCATAACTGAAGAGATTGTGGATGTCTGATCCGTCGATTATTCTAGTATCCACTTCTCTCTTCCCTGACCGCATATCGACCCGGTAATTATCACCTATCTGAGTGATCACACAGGTTCGAAAGACGTGCTTGTCCCATGTAGAAGATTTATATGGGTCAAATCTTCTCTTCCGGGGTTCCGGGGCAGCCCCCTCGGATGACTGAGGTCTCATCTTCTTCATTTTGTACGTGCGTAATGATAAAATTGTGTGATTGTTTTTTGTCGTTTGTTTTTCGGGTTTACAGTTTAGGTATGTACCTATTTGATTTTCCTTTGTTTCTTTCGTTCCTTCATCATGTCATCAAACATGTGTTCATAGATACGCTCCGTTTCCATCCGTTTCATCTGTTCGTGGCGTGACCAATCCCGCAATGCCGTCTTCTCGTCTTCCCGCAATTGCTTCTCTCTTGACTGGAGTTCCTCGATCTGAATATGAACACGCTGCATCTCTTCACGTGCATCATCGCGTCTTACAAGTGCTGCTCTGCAATTTGCGTCCAATTCCGGTTTGAACTCTCTGCAGTACGCATCTTCGATCTTCTTTCGTAACTCATGGGGTACATCCCACATTCGGGGTTTCACAGTCTTTGGTTTGTAATTCGCACGCATGTACGCGCGCGCTTGTTCGACTAGTGTATCATACGATTCCGCCATCGTTTCCAAATTTGTGAGTTCAACTCCGAGAAAACCTCGAGTTACAGAAACTTGCTTTTGTGTCGAGTGTTACCTGGTACGTGTTGCAGAAACTTGCTTCTGTGTCGAGTGTTACCCGGTAGCAAGCGGCGCAAAAGCAAGTTTCTGTAACTCGAACTGTTTCCAGAGTTGAACCCACAAATTCACCCCAGAAGAACTCAAAATGGAGCAACTCGAGCAACTCAAGCAAAAAGCACGCGAGCACGTCAAAGCGTCTGTTATCGTAAAGGCGCGCCCAGAACCAAGTGACCTACCTGCGTCTATTCGTATTCCGCTTGAACGGGCGTTTCTGGAGGTCAACTACCCTGAATTCGCCGAATTAAAAAAACAAATCAAACAGCTTGAACACGAAAGCAGGGACACATACAGTCCATCCTCAACCACAGGACATGGATTACGTATGAGCATGTTGATAGACTTTTCGACTCTACTCAACCAGCAAGCAGACAAGCTCGCCAAGGCCGGGGCGTACACGGGATTATTTGATGATCTCGTGAAAGATCGTGCAGCGCGTCTGCGAGCACAAAGAAAGAAACAGAAATTATCTGAAGAATAAC
>Ga0247822_10001113_pt1 | contig 16070 bp, 11 predicted proteins | sample 13C_Cellulose_Da_FD_192423 | JGI IMG/M metagenome (GOLD analysis project Ga0247822, IMG submission 192423) | Soil microbial communities from agricultural site in Penn Yan, New York, United States - 13C_Cellulose_Day30 | ecosystem: Environmental > Terrestrial > Soil > Agricultural land | place...
CGCCGGACAAGAGTGGTTTATATCATTCGGTGAAGGGTTAAAGGCCTGAGGATCTGCAGGAATGAAGTTTTAGTAGTCACATGCGATGTGGCGTAATTGGTATCCGCCGCGGCGGACAGACTTTGGATCTGGAGCCATTTACGCTTCAACGCGAAAAAGGACAAGTAGTCACTTGCGGATGTGGCGTAATTGGTAGCCGTGCCAGACTTAGGATCTGGTGCCGAAAGGCGTGGGGGTTCGAGTCCCTTCATCCGCACCTGAACCCTCGCTGAACATTGCCCGACAATGAACAGTGAGGGTTCTTACATTATTTATTCTGCCGATCAGAAGATCGTTTTGAAGTTGCCATCATAAAACAGTAAACAGTCAAGCTTTGGAAATAACACTCGACAAAACAAACAACACCGAAGGTCTGATCAAGATCAAGCTCAATGAGGGCGATTATCAGTCGAAGGTAGATGAAAAAGTAAAGGACTATGCACGCAAAGCCACCATCAAAGGCTTTCGTCAGGGTAAGGTGCCCACAGGTGTGATCAAGCGCATGTTCGGCAAGTCGATAATGGTTGAAGAAATCAATCATCTTCTTTCTCACAAGCTGTCGGACTATATCAAAGACAATAACATCAGGATCATTGGCGAGCCCCTGCCCAATCAGGATAAAGCCGCGACGATAGACTGGGATCAGCAAAAGAACTTTGAATTCGAGTACCAGATCGGTATGGTCGAAGATTTCAAATACGACGTATCACAAAAGGTAAAGGTAAAATCATATCCCATCGAGATCGACGACAAAACTCTTAATGAGACTCTTGACGATCTGAAGAAGCGCTTTGGCAAAGTTGATTACCCTGAAACGAGCGACGCCTCCTGTAATATATTCGGGGAGTTGCGCTCAACGACAACTGATTTCAAGCGTGAACATGCGTTCATAGAGATCGACAAACTCACCAAGAAGGAGCAAAAGAAATTCGTCGGGTTAAAGAAGGAAGATGAGGTTGAGTTTGATATCGATGCAACATTTTCAGATGCTGCAGAGAAGGAACAATTGCTTGGATTAACTGGTGAAGAGGCCGTCGCCGTGACAGGCAACGTTGCTTTCAAAGTGACCAATATTTCCAAGACAGAACCTGCCGAAGTCAACACCGAATTGTTTGACCGCGTGTTTGGAAAAGATGCCGTAGCAGACGAAGCAGCGTTCCTGGAAAAAGTAAAAGAAACGATCGCTGAGAACTATAAGCGGGAGTCTGACCATTTCCTCGATCATCATATTGAGGACTTTTATATATCGAATACGGACATCAATCTGCCGGACGAATTTTTAAAGAACTGGTTGAAATCTTCCAGCAAGGGAGAGTTGACTGACGATGTGATTGCGCGTGAGTTCGAGGACTACAAGCGTGGCCTGAAGTGGGACCTCGTCAAGAATCGTATTGCCGACGATAACAAAATCTCGGTTGAAGCTGATGAAGTTCGTGCTAAAGCCAAGGACCTGATCCTGGCACAGTTCGGTGGACCGGCAATTGCCGCGCAGCTCGGTGATCGTCTGGATGCCATCGCAGACAACTACCTGCAAAACGAGAATGGTCAGAATTTCATGAAGATCTACGGACAACTTCGCTCTGAGAAGATCCTAAAGTTTATCCGCGAGCATATCACCGTGCAGGAGAAGAAAGTGAGCGTAGAGGAGTTTAAGAAGATTGTGCAGGAGCATAAGCACTAGAATAATTGACAGTTGACAATTGATAATCGACAATTGGGAGCCCCGCATCGGCGGGGCTTTTTTTATGAAAGTCCACGGCAAACTTGTCACTGCGGGTAAGGGAGCTTACAGGCGAGCACCGGGGGGACAACAATAATTCCAGCTCCTTTACGACTTATATGCGAGGGCGGACGACGGAGGCGCACCCTAATTGTCGATTTTCAATTGCCAATTATGAATTGTCAAACCATTTTGCCCATATCACGGTTCTATGGTTGTATTTTAGATTTACCTTAACTATGATTGCCCGGTCGTAAAAGATCCGGCGACCGAGCAAGTTCTTACCCTGGATCGCCATAAAAAAGACAGTATGAATTATAACAATGAATTTAGGAAGTATGCTGTTCATCATCTGGGTATGAGCGGCAATACCATTGACAGCTATGCTCAGAAGATTGAAAATATGACAACTGCAGTCATTGAGGAGCGTCCCGGCAACTTCCGCGCTATCGATGTATTTACCAGACTTATTTCTGACCGGATTATTTTCCTTGGGCTGCCTGTAGATGATCAGGTGGCGAATCTTTTGACGGCTCAGCTGTTGTTTCTTGAATCGTCGGATCCCAAAAAAGACATCGTGATGTATATCAATAGTCCCGGTGGTTCAGTTTATGCGGGCCTGGGCATTTACGACACGATGCAATACGTAAATCCTGATGTTGCAACGATTTGCACCGGCCTGGCGGCGTCAATGGCTGCCGTGCTCCTTACTGCTGGGGCGGCGAAGAAGCGCGCGGGTCTGCCTCACTCGAGAGTCATGATCCATCAGCCGATGAGTGGCATGCAGGGACAAGCTTCCGACATGGAAATTTCACTCAAACAAACGCTTGAAGTTAAAAAAGACCTCTACAACATCCTGGCGAAACACAGCGGGATGAAGTATGAACGCATCGAAAAGGATTCCGATCGCGACTACTGGATGCGTGCTGCCGAGGCCAAGGAATACGGCCTGATCGACGAGGTTTTGGAGCGCAAGAAAAATTAGCAAGTTTCGCTAGCACCGCAATTAGCGCCGATCTGCCAAATAATGACTATCTTTATCCCTTATTTGGCAGTCGGCGCTCTATCTTTAAAGACGAATTATGGCTGAAGTTACCTGTTCATTCTGTGGTAGGAACAAGAAAGACGTGGACCTGATGATTTCAGGAATTCACGCCCATATCTGTGACAAGTGCGTTACCCAGGCGAATCAAATTCTGGGCGAGGAGAAGAAGAGCAAAACTGAAGCAGGGTTCTCACCCAACTTCAAGCTGATCAAGCCCCTTGAAATCAAGAAATTTCTCGATGAATATGTGATCGGCCAGGATGAGGCCAAAAAGATCATGTCCGTTGCTGTCTACAATCACTACAAGCGATTGATGCAGCGTAAGATGGACAACGATGTGAACATCGAAAAATCAAACATCATCATGGCTGGTGAGACCGGTACAGGTAAGACTTACCTGGCCAGGACACTTGCTAAACTTTTGCAAGTACCTTTCTGTATCGCTGACGCTACGGTTCTCACTGAAGCCGGCTACGTGGGTGAAGATGTTGAAAGTATATTAACGCGCCTTCTTCAAGCCGCCGACTACAACGTAGAGGCTGCTGAACGTGGCATCGTTTATATCGATGAAATAGACAAGATTGCCCGCAAGTCGGACAACCCCTCCATTACACGCGACGTGAGTGGCGAGGGTGTTCAGCAGGCACTTTTGAAATTATTGGAGGGTACCGCAGTGAACGTTCCTCCTCAGGGCGGACGTAAGCATCCGGATCAGAAGATGATCACGGTGAATACGGAGAACATTCTCTTCATCTGTGGGGGTGCCTTTGAAGGTATCTCACGTTTCATCGGAAACCGCTTGAACACAAGGCCCCTCGGTTTTGTCGCTGGTCATGAAGGTGGAAACGCAAAAAATATGGATCGCGACAACCTGTTGCAATTCATCACTGCGCAGGACCTTAAGAGTTTTGGTCTCATTCCAGAACTTATCGGTCGCCTTCCGGTAGTATCTTATCTCAATCCACTTGATGCGGATGCGCTTCGTAAGATCCTTACTGAGCCTAAGAACGCGTTGCTCAAGCAGTACAAGAAGCTGTTTGATATGGAAGAGATCGAGCTGGAGTTTAAAGATGGTGCTATCGACTTCATTGTTGAAAAGGCACTTGAATTCAAGTTGGGTGCGCGGGGACTTCGTTCAATTTGTGAAGCGATCATCAACGACGCCATGTTTGAATTACCTTCCGAAAAGAATATCAGTCATCTGGTCATCAATCGTGCCTACGCGGAAGAGAAGTTTAGCAAGTCTCAGTACAGCAAATTGAAGGTCGCGTAAGACACTAAGATTTTAGAAAGTTTACAAAGCCGCTCCAAGCCTGGGGCGGCTTTTTCTTTGTTATGCTGTGCTGATCATGCTTCACTACTAATTATGCTGCGAGGAGGAAGCCTACGGCTAGCCTAAACCCATCAGACACCATGCGTACGTTCAATGGAACGACAACAACCAAAAAATGTCCAGTGAGCCAAACCAGGGTCACTATAAGGTCACTATAATGTCACTATATGGTCACTATATGGTCTCCGTTATGCCCAGGTACAGGACTCACAGGCGAGTGCCTGATATTTTATAATCCTGCAAAAAGAAGTAGATTCCCTTTTGTGTTAAATCCCCAGGTTGTCTTAATAGTTCCATGAAGGAAAAGAAGGATAAGAAAACGTCTAACGCGAAAAAATCTAAAAGGATTCACCCTGTGGGTGAGGGCAAGATACTTGTCAAAAGTAAGAGGTACGGCGACCATCCCCGCAGCAAGAGGGGAACAATAAAAGTAGCCGTACTGAACGACGATATGAAAGTGTCGGGGGATCAGACCAAGTTGGCGAACCGGTATGCAAAGGCTATTAAGGATCCATTGGATCCATTTCGCGAAATGTTTCACGATGGCACGATGTGGACTACGTTGCTTTCGCTTTTTAAAAGGCAATTGTGGCGGGATGGACTAGTTGATCTTAAGGCCCTGGAGGAATTCCAGTGTCACTCCGAATATCCGCTGACTCGTCTCTTTCAGAGAAAGATCTCGGCATCCGTGTCAGCTCAAGGAGTGACACTTGATGTTGAAGTAGTTACTTATGGGGGTATCAAAACGCACTCCGAAAAGGCGAAGGATTATCGTCAGATATTGATCGTGATATTTTATGATGACAATTTTGAACCAACAGTTGAATCAGAAACCGTTTTCTTCAAGTTAGGAATTGAAAAGCGGAACAAACAAAACGTTAGTATTCGGATTCCTGGCGGAAGTATTGTTGCGCTGTTAGCCTTGCGTTGTGATCATTGGAAAAACGGACCTGCTGGTGGGTATAGCAGTCGAGGTCTGGAAATTTTGAAGCTAATTGATCTTCGAATTAGTTAGTTGTGGCTTCGGAGGTAGTCACTTTCAGAGCACTTCACTTTCAGAGCACTTCACTTTCAGAGCACTTTACTTTCAGAGCACTTCACTTTCAGAGCTCTTTACTTTGCAGGCTGAACTCGCGGCGATTCCTTAAGATACTGAATGATGAGTGCTGCAGCATTGTCGGAAGCGGAGCCCGTGTCGAGTACTTTGATGATCTCGTCATAGGCTGCAATCATATCGCGCCGATACTCCGGATCTGCCACAAGCCGGCTGACCTCTCCATAGAGATAAGCAGCCGTCATATCGGACTGTATAAGTTCTTTTACGACCTCGCGCTCTGCGATCAGGTTGACCAGCGAAATATATTTAACGGTGATCATAAATTTAGCAAAGCCGTAGGTAAGCGGATTCGCCTTATACACAACTACCTGAGGCACGCGGAAGAGAGCAGTTTCCAATGTCGCTGTTCCAGAGGTAACGACGGCTGCTTTCGCATGTAGCAACAGGTTGTAGGTATCTTCAAACACCATCGTCACATTTGACATATAGGGCAACTCGCCATAAAGAGCATTATCGAGGTTATTAACTGCGGCCACGCAGAAGTGTTGATTGCTCATCCTTAGAATCATCTTCTCCAGCTCTGGAACGATATACATAAGCTCTTGTTTCCGGCTTCCGGGCAAGAGAGCAACATACGATTTGTCTAGCAGGCCATGCTTAGTCAGGAAGTTGTCGCTCTCGACGTGTTCTTTAACAGCGTCGAGCACCGGATTGCCGACATAGTGAGCCTCCCAGTTGAACTTCTTGTAGAACTCTTTTTCGAATGGAAGGATGGTAAACAGTTTGTCGACGTGAGGCTTTAGCCAACGAGCTCTGCCGGGCCACCATGCCCAGTATTTTGGAAGGATGTAGAAGTAAACTTTATAATGATGCTTCTTTCCAAACTTGGCGATCTGAAGATTGAAACCGCCGTAGTCGACAAGTATAATAACGTCAGGGTTATACGCCGTAATATCTTCGCGGCATCGTCGGATATAACGTTTTATTTTGAAGGCATTGGTGAGCAGTTCGGCGAACCCCATGATGGCGAGTTCCCGATAATGCACGGCCAGGTCGACGCCCTGCAGTTGCATGTAGTCGCCGCCAAATCCACGAAAGGACGCCTCAGGATCCTTTTGTTTCAGGGCCTTTACAAGATTACTAGCATGCAAGTCTCCGGAGCGCTCACCGGCAACGATGTAATACCTCATTCTCCAAAATATTCGACGTAGTTCCTGGGTGTTTCATAGAGGCGTATGCTGTGCAACTGTCCGTTGCTCGTTATTGTCGGCAGCATCGCCTCCAGGATCTTCCAGATCTCCATTACCAGGGTTTCGCAGCTCGCGAGTTTTCCCTGCATAAAATCGACGTCCAGGTTAAGGTTTTTGTGATCCAGCTTATCGATCACTTCTGTCCTGATCAGGGTGCTCAGCTTCTTCAGGTCCACGACAAATCCTGTCAGTGGATCCGGCTTCCCTTTAATCGTAACGATCAAATCGAAGTTATGCCCATGCCAGTTCTCATTCGCACAAGGCCCGAATACTTCGACGTTCTTTTCTGGAGTCCAGGCTGGATTGTAGAGCTTATGCGCGGCATTGAAATGTTCCTTTCGGCTGACGTAGATCATGCGATAACTTCCAGTGCAAATATAGATTCCTGCCCAGCGCTTACCAAACACCTCGGGCAGGACAAAACCTCCGCGCGTACGCGAATGATTAATGCTGTCCGTTCTGCACCCCGGAGACCCGGATAGGATACCTTTTCCCAGAGACAGGCCAAGTGCCACTTTTCATGCATCATTTTGATAAGCATCATTTTGATAAGCTTCATTACGATTAACGAAGTTCAAAAACATCATTTTTTTAATGCCGTTTATCCATTATGTCAAGGATAGTTCGCCAAATATTAGCAGTTTGAACCCTTATTTTATTGCTGAACGTTGGACAATGAGATGGTTCGTCTTTGTGCTGTTTTCCTGTGCTGTTAGCCAGGTTTCGGCCCAAACCCTCAAGGATATTGTAATAGATCAAACTTCTAATGGAAAGGTGTTTTCTGCGTTCCTGCAGGAAATCGAACAAGCCTACGGTATTGACTTTATTGGCGACAAAGAACGTTTGCAGGCTCTGACCGTGCAGGGGATTGACAAACCTACGCGCCTGATGGATTACCTCGACACATTCTCCGGGATTGTGGACGTGGTCAAAGTAAATGAAAAGATTATCGTTTTGGCCGACCGTGGTATTGTAAAAAGCGCGCTGGTCGGTTCCAAGCCACAATACCTTGTGCTTGCCGAAAAGTTACGGGGCACCATTCGCGGTAAGGTTACGGATGCGCATTCAGGATCCTCTCTGGCGGGAACACAACTCTATGTCCCTGCTACAAAAAAAGGAGCCGCGGCCGACGAAAATGGTGCATTTTCAACAGCCGTACCGAATACTCCTTTGGTTGTTACGCAGATAAAGTTCTCGGGGTATGACGCGGAGACAGTCGTAATTGGATGGAGCCGATATTCCGAGATTGTAAACCTTGATATCAAGTTATTTCAAACTTCGAAAGAACTGGAAGGTGTCACAGTGACGGCCGAGCGTATCAACGAAAATGTCGTGAGCCAGATCTCCGGCGTTGAGCGCCTCAGCATCGAAACCATCAAAACCATTCCAACTTTTATGGGTGAGGTCGACCCCATACGAAGCCTTACCACATTGCCTGGTGTTTCTACCGCTGGCGAACTGGCCTCGGGTTTTAATGTGAGGGGTGGAGAATCAGGGCAGAACCTGGTTTTGCAGGATGGGGCCACCATCTACAATCCATCGCACCTGTTTGGATTCTTTTCTGCGTTCAATCCCGACATGGTTAGTGACATCACGCTTTACAAGGGCGCCGGGCCGGCAAGTTTCGGCAGCAGGATTTCATCTGTTCTGAATGTATCGCTTAAGAAGGGCGATGCAACCAAGCACAGTGTTGCCGGAGGGATTGGTCCCGTAACGTCCAGGCTATCGGTTCAGGGTCCTATTATTAAGAACAAATCCTCGTACATGGTTGGTGGCCGTATCTCCTATGTCAACTGGCTCCTTCATGCGACGGACGATATCCGTCTCAGGCGCAGCGCCGCCAATTTTCACGACATCACGGCGAAGGTGCTTCACACCTTTAACGACAAGAACTTTATCACCCTGTCCGTATACAACAGCTATGATGATTTCCGGCTTGAAACCGATTCCCTGTTCAGCTGGCAGACCTTTAATGCAACACTCAAGTGGGATCATACGTTTTCCGACAAATGGTATTCAACACTCACGCTTACCAATAGTAACTACCGCAGCGATGTTGACAGCCAGGATGAGATTGAGCGCTTCAACTATCACAATGCCATTAAGAATCTGGGGGGACGATTTGACCTGACCTACGCAATGACAGAGGACACGAAGTTTGCAACCGGCCTGGAATCAACCATGACCCGACTGGAGCCGGGCAAGTTAGTGCCCGCAGAAGGTTCGTATAATATTGCTTTTCAGGATATGCAGGATCAGCGAATGATCGAGTCAGCCGTATATGTGCAGGGCGATGCGAAGTTAACGGAACGTCTATCCGTCTCGGCCGGACTTCGCTATTCGTATTTTGTAAGACTAGGGAAAGAGGACATTTACACCTACGATTATAGCAACATGAACGGTCGTTATCCTTCTGTTTCAGATACCGTATCATATTCTTCGGGACAGGTCATCTCCACTTACGATGGGCTTGAGCCAAGGCTTTCCCTGCGCTTTCTGGTTACGCCTAATGCTTCCCTGAAAGCGAGTTATTACCGGGGCTATCAATATGTGCATCTGATCTCAAACACCACGTCCACAACGCCCCAAGACTACTGGGTGGCCAGCGGTCCGATACTCAAACCTCAGATGGGTGACCAGTATTCGATGGGGTACTTTCAAAACTTCGCTGACAATTTGTTCGAGTTCTCGGTAGAGGGATTTTATAAGAACATTGACAGGCCCGTTGATTACATCGAAGGTGCCGACATCACACTGAACCCGATACTTGAGGCAGGTCTTTCACAAGGCAAGGGTATGGCGTATGGAGGCGAACTGTTTCTTAAGAAGACGCGGGGCAAGTTTAATGGCTGGCTTTCATATACCTATAGCAGAAGCCTGAGAAAATTTGAAGGCAATGAGGTCTCTGATATTGTTATCAATGAAGGCAAATATTATGCATCGGCCTTCGATCAGCCTCACAACCTGTCATTGATATTAAACTACCGCGTTGGAATGCGGGGATTCTTCGCGGCAAACTTTCACTATAGCACCGGTCGTCCTATCACGATACCCGTTTCGAAATTCAGCTATGATGTGTATCTCGCTGTGCTGAACTACTCTCAACGGAACGAGTATCGCATCCCAGATTATCATCGACTCGACGTTTCTTTCACGCTGAAGGACAGGCCGCATAAGCTTTCACGCTATCGCAGTGAGTGGATATTCTCGGTCTTTAATCTATACGGACGGAAGAATGCATATTCAATTTCGTTTGACAGGTATGGAAAGGCCAGGAAACTTTCGGTGCTGGGCACAGTGTTTCCATCGGTCACTTACAATTTCAGCTTCTGATGATGAAGAATATTCGATTTGCGCTGGTGATGCTGTTGGTTGTTGGTTGCATTGAACCCTATCAGTTCAGAATTACGGATACCGATCCCGGGATTGTTGTTGAAGCCACGCTTTCCGACAAGTCGTTCAACGATACGAGGAACTATCCTTCTGATGGACGCTACTTCACTGTAAAGCTCAGCAAGACCAGTGACGTGATCAACGTGAGATCGCAAATGGTGAGCTATGCGACTGTGCTTTTGTCCAGTGAGCAAGGTGAACAGTGGACTTATACGGAAGAGGATCCTGCAAATAAGCCTGGCATTTATAAACTCCTGGATGAGGACTTCAGGGCGGTACCCGGCGTCCGCTATAAATTGTTAATAACAACGCCTGACGATACTTTTATTGAGTCGGACTGGCAGCAAATGCCTGACGACGCTCCCGCTATAGGCCCGATCACATACCAGGAGACCACAACGCAACGCATCATACTCAATGTCGTGAGTGACATTAAGGGAGTTACCTCCAAAGTAACGCTTCCCGCGAATGAGACCGGCTCTACGATCTACTATCGCTGGAAGTTTTTGCCGACGTGGTTGTATGACGCTCCGCTGGCGTCAACGACCGATGCCATGGTTAAGTTCTGCTGGGCGACCAGCACACTTTACCTTCGCGACTATACCATGCAGGCCGATGACGAGGGTGGTTACCAAAAAGACCTTTTCTTTCTGGATGTCGAGCAGAATGAGCGTGTGCTTCACGAATTTTCTGCATTGATCGAACAGCAGGTCATGAATGAGGATTACTATTTTTTCTGGAAAGAAATGCAGGACCTCAACAAGGCAGACGGCGTATTTGCAACGCCACCCTATAATCTGAAGAGTAATCTCACGGCATCAAAAGGCAAAGCGTATGGGTACTTTGGTGTGGTGCGTGAGCAAGGTGTACGCTGGTACTTCAACAGGACGGAGCTTTCTTATAATATACCAAACTGGCTGCCGGAGCAGTGCAGTAATCCCTGCGGCCCGGGATGTCCTCCTCCCCCCTGCTACAACTGCCTGAGATATGAATTTGGAGATGTAACCAATGTAAGACCCTCGTGGTGGGGCCGATAACATCGGTCACACGCTGGAGGCATTCCGCTGATCATCTTACGAATACTGGCAATTAAGCAGTCAATTATTGAGAACAGAATGGTGTCTGCTTTCATTTTTCATAGTGAAAGTCACGCGGACAAATGCCAGGATCAAGTTTATACTATATTCTGCGGGAGATGCTTCGGGAGTTTCTTAGTAATGCCTGTGCCTCTTCACCAAACAGATGTACGTTAACGTTTTGACAGACCGTTTACCGGTAGTGCGATATTGCTGCCAGTGATGCGGCAATCGATCGCCTCATGAAGGCTGCACTCATAGAAACACTAATATTGAAAAAGGCTGCCCTTTTGAGGCAGCCTTTTAACAATGACTAACTATTTACTTGTTGGCGATTAGTTCGCGTCCCAGAACAGCTTAGCAGCCGGAGAGTCAGCATTATACCGACCAGCCGCTGTTGACCATTGTGCACCGTTTACCGTCTGCTCGATCACAGGATAGATCATGCGGTTAGGAATAGTCAACGCAGTTGGAATGCTAGGTCCGCTTGGAGGAGAAAGTTTAGGGAAGTCGAGTCTTCTCCACTCAGTCCATGAATCCCATCCGCGGTTGTTCAGTGCGATCCACTTCTGAGTTCCGATCTTCTCTTTCCAGTCACCAGCAGCAGTAGCATAAGCTACATCTGTCCGTGCGAGGTAAGTATCAGCATCAGCCTGCGTACCACCCCAATAGATGATTGATTGTTCAACCGCTTCGTTATAGTAACCAGCTGCAGCAGCGGCACCACCACCGATAAAACCGCGTTCAGCAGCTTCGGCGAGGAAGAAGTTCACTTCTGAAGCATCCATGAAGAGGCCTTCAAAGGTAGGTTCGATGATCTTCGCGCTTACGTGCGAAAAGTCGGCATAAGCATTCGAAAATCCATAGTTACCACCTACATACTCGCCATCAACCTGCGTGAAATAGAATTGTCTTCTAGGGTCTTCGCGATCGTTCATCGCATCGATGATTGTGCTAGCCATTACAAAGTCTTCGCGGCTTGAGAACAGCGGATTAAGATTCGCTGATACCGGATTGTTGTTCGGCGGAGCACTGATGTAAGGGAATCTGGCACGATCTGCGTTGTCAGTGATGACTCCGCCTGCAACTGCCTGCTCAACCAAAGTCTTGGCTTTGCCTGCATCTACGTCGGCCAACAACATACCCATTCTAAGCTTCAACGAGTTACCAAACTTTATCCATTTGGCTGCTGATCCATTATAGATCACGTCGTTGCTGTTGGTAAATGTACCTGCAGTGGTTTTGATGGAAGCGATCGCTCCGTCCAAACGAGTCAACAGATCCGAATAAATCGTTGCTGCGTCGTCATAAGCAGGCAATACATTGTTAGGATCCAAAGCCTCACTGTAAGGCACATCACCGAAAGTAGTCACCAGGAAGTTCCAGCAATACACTTCAGCGATTTCAACGAGTGCAAGCTGGTTTGCCTTTAAGTCAGGTGCCAGGGTTTCGTCGTTGTTGATCAAGCGCTTTGCTTCCTTGAGGTCCACAAGTGCATCACGATACGCTGCATACCACTGATTTTGAGAATAGAGACGCTGCGTCATATTGTAACGAGGCTCATCCAAATAAGTGGTTGTTGCCCAATACTGGACGAACATGCGGAAGTTGTTGGTATTTACGTTCGGTGTCGTAACGACATCGATAATTCCCTTGAGTGCGTTGGTAAACAACGTACGGGGAGGAACAACAGTGGCCTTCTTCTGATCAACATTCCAATTGTCAAGGCTCTCCACGCACGCCGTCATCAGCACAATCGGAAGAATGAAAATGATTATTCTTTTCATATTCGTTCAGCTTAGAAGGTTAGTTTAACATTAAATCCATAGGATCTCAACATCGGATAGGCACCGCTCTGGTAACCGCTGATGTTGTAGTTTCCTGAGCTCAGACCGTCTTCAGGATCGGAATACTTCATCTTCTTATCGATGATCCACAGGTTGCGTCCGATCAAAGACACGTCGATTGCTTTAAAAGCCTTGCTGAGACCAAGAGCTGCAACTGGCAACGAATAAGTAATTGTTGCTTCGCGCAGTTTCACATAGCTCGCATCATATACATACCATGAGTGAGGTGCACCTGAATAACCGTTAGCAGCGTAACCGAAAGGCAACTGACCGTCACCATCCTGAGCTTCGCCATACACAGTGTTCGCAGATCCGTCGGCTTGTACACCAGGGAGGAGGATACCACCACCTTCGTCAACAGGCGTACGCTTGTCAACGCCGCGGTCGTTCAAACCAACGCTTTCAGGATACAGACCTGTTGCTTCACCATACCACTGGTCGAGAGACCATACGTTACCACCCCTGCGGATGTCAACGAGGAAGCTAAGCGCAACACCCTTATAAGAAAGTGAGTTGTTGATACCGCCGATCCAGTCAGGCATCGCGTTACCGATGATAACGTTAGAAGCCGTTGTAGTCTGATAATATCCGGCAGAGTTCACTGTGCGTTCGCCATTGGTATAGACGAAATCCTTACCACGGATCACACCGAAAGGATATCCTTTCGCTGCGTTGAATGATACACCACCCTGAACAGAAGATACACCGAGAGGATAGTTTGTTACTTCTCCGGTTCCTTCGCCGTAGAGGTCAACAACCAGGTTACGGTTACGTGTGAAGTTGAAATTGACCGTCCAGCTGAAGTCATTTGTTTGGACCGGAACAACGTAGAGAGAGGCCTCAATACCTTTGTTGGAGATCTCACCAGAGTTCACCCATTTACCAGTGTATCCAGTCGCACCACTAACGGTAACGTTGAGGATCTGGTCGAGTGATCTTGACTCATAATAAGTAAGGTCAACACCAACGCGGTTGTCTAAGAAGTCAGCTTCTACGCCTACTTCCCAGCTCTTTGTGCGCTCGGGCTTAAGGTCCGCGTTGTTCTTAGTGTTTGGCAATGAGAACAATGGGATAGAACCAATACCTGTTGGCTTGTCATAAACATCGTACACTGCGAGTGGTTGACCGGCATTACCTACTTCTGCGTAGTTGGCACGGACCTTACCATTTGACAGCCAGTCTGCATCGATCACTTCAGAGAATACGAAGTTAGCAGCTCCGGAATAGTACCAGTAAGAATCATGTGCAGCGGGAAGCGCTGTAGACTGATCTCTCCGTACAGTTCCTTCGATGTATGCCAACTCTTTGTAACCGAATGTCAGGTCAGCGAATATACCGTCAACGCCCTCACGGATGTAATCTTCAGTTGGAGGGTTGATCGGGCTAAGTGAGTTCGAAAGTGAATAAAGACGTGGTACAACCAAGCCACCGTTTGTAGAGGCGCGGATTGCCTCAGTCTTTGTGCGACGAAGGTTGGTACCAATCAATCCGTTGAATGAGAAGTCTTCTCCGAGCTTCTTCTTAACGGTGAACATGAGGTCATAGTTCTGTTCGCTGTAAGAGCGATCGTAGCGTGAATAAGAGCTTGTTCCTGCGCTACCCACGGCTACACGTTCTTCCTGGAAGTCTTGCGTTCCATCGTATGCTGCGCGACCCAGTACACTCAACCATGGAGTGATCTCGTAGTTCAAGCTTGCATAACCGAAGAAGTGGTCACGTGAATCGTTTGAATAGTTTTCATAACGTGACCAGTATGGGTTGTCAGAATAAAGCGGACCAGTAGCAGCTGCGTTCCAGTTCCAGGTTACGTTCTGACGGTTACGGAAATAGGCTTCGCGTTGCTCCTTGATGTCAACGTTAGTTTGCCACCACTGACGGAAAGTCTGGTTAGGGTTACGACCATTGTAACCAGTTCCATAGCGACCTACACCTTGAATATTAGTGTAGTTAGCAGATGTAGTGAGCGTCATTTTCTTGATCAGCTCGGTTGATGCAGTGAAGTTGAACATGTTGCGATCAATCGTGCTGTTAGGAAGCATACCCTTTTCGTCTACGCGGGTGTAGCCTACTTTGTAAGTAGTCTTGTCTGTACCGGCGCTGATACCAACGCTTTGGCTAGACGTTACTGCAGTTTCGAAATAGCTGTTAGCAGGGTCGTTTGCAGCCGCTACCCAGGGACGTGACTTGTGGAAATTCGGAGAAGCAGGATCGAGTGCATCCCAGTGATAAACTGGCTGGCCATCGAACTTAGGTCCATAGGATGCGTCATCGCCATACACAGGTGTAGGGAGAGAGCCGTCATCGAAAGTTCTGTTTGCACCGAAGCGTGGAAGATAACCTCCTCCATACTCTTTTTGATACTTCACATAAGTGCTCTTGTCGATCTGACCCCAGGTGAGACCTGAGTTCACAACAACGTCGAATGAGTTCTTGCGACCCTTCTTCGTTGTGATCATGATCACACCGTTTGCAGCACGCGAACCGTAAAGCGCTGTAGCGGCAGCACCTTTCAGTACGTTTACAGAAGCAATGTTGTCAGGGTTGATATCCTGAGCGGCATTACCGTAGTCAACACCTACACCACCAGTTTGCTGTGCATTGGTGTTAGTAGTGGCGTTCGTAACAGGAATACCATCAATTACAAACAAAGCCTGGTTGCTGTTTGTAAGGGACTTGTAGCCACGAATGACCACGTTTGTCGACCCACCCATGGTGTTGCTCGCCTTGATGTCGACCCCTGAAACTTTACCGGAAAGGGAATTAACGAAGTTAGTTCCACGTGCGGCTGTAATTTTGTCGCCGCCAACCTGCTGTGCTGCATAACCCAGCTCATTCTTGTTCCGCTCGATACCGAGCGCTGTAACGACAACTTCGCTAAGTTGTGTTACGTCTGCTTCCATGTTCGCATCTACCACCGCACGACCTGCAATGTCGATCTCCTGACTTTTGAGACCAATAAATGTAAACACCAGTACATTCCCGCCTTCGGGCACTGACAGAGAGTACGAACCATCGACGTCTGTCACCGTTCCTGACGTGGAACCTTTCACAACAACGTTAACCCCGGGAAGACCAGATCCGTCTTCGGCAGAGGTTACGCGACCTGTAACGGACCTTTGTGCGAGCACGTCAGCTGCGCAGAAAGTGAATACCGTCACAAGGCATCCCAGTAAAATTCTCCTCATAATTTAGTTTGGTTAATGATAAAATTGCTGCTTAAACCTTTGGAGTTTAAGCGTTCAAACTTAGATCATTTTGACTTTCGGGAAAAATTCAGATACACCATTTCGTGGTATGTATGGTGTGATAT
>Ga0247822_10001114_pt1 | contig 16055 bp, 8 predicted proteins | sample 13C_Cellulose_Da_FD_192423 | JGI IMG/M metagenome (GOLD analysis project Ga0247822, IMG submission 192423) | Soil microbial communities from agricultural site in Penn Yan, New York, United States - 13C_Cellulose_Day30 | ecosystem: Environmental > Terrestrial > Soil > Agricultural land | place...
CCTCGACTTCGAAGACGTGAAACAAAGGCAACTGGCAATCCGCTTCGCCACGCATGATTGACTCTCCATCCGTGATGGAGAGAGTTTAGCGCTCCAAAAACTCCATGCAACAGGGGTTTCTCAGCAGCCTGCTAGTCCTTCTTCGTGGCCGGCTGGCGGAAGCTTCGCTCGACCTTGTCGTTCGGGTCGGTCGAGACCGGCCCATCCCGCCACAGCCACCGCATCATGTCCGGCAGGATCGCCCCGCCGAACTTCTGCCCGTGCCCGTTCATCCCCCACGCATAGTTCACGTCGTAGCCCTTCTGAGTCAGCGCCTTCATCAGCCGCACGTTCTGGTGGAACCAGTCCATCCGTTCGTCGTACTTGCCGCCGCGCATCCCCCGGTTGTCGTTGCGCCCGTCGCACAGGTAAACCCGGATCGGCTTCTTCTCGGCCGCCAGCACCTTCTCCGGGTAGACGTGGCCGCCCCGCAGGTTGACGAAGCTACCCACGTTGCTGAGCACCTTGCGGAAGTGATCCGGCCGCTCCCAGGCGACCGTGAACGCGGCGATGGCCCCGGAACTCGACCCGCCGATGCCGTGCATCTCCGGGTCCTTCGAGATGTTGTAATCCTTCGCCAGCGCGGGCATCAACTCCTCCGTGATGACACGGGCGTACCGGTCGTCGAGCGAGTTGTACTCGGTCGGCCGGTTCGTATCGCGGTCGCCCCAGTTCCGCGGGGTGGGTTCCGGCTGATCGGGCCGCCGGCCGGGGTTGATGAACACCCCAATCATGACCGGAATCTCCCGCCGGTAGATCAGGTTGTCCATGACGTTCTGGGCCCGCACGTCCCCCGTCTCGTTCTTGAACGCCTGCCCGTCCTGGAAGACCATGAGCGCCGCGGGAACCTTCGGGTCGTACTGGGCCGGGACATACACCCAGTACGTGTGCTGGGTGCCCGGGAAGACCTGGCACGGCAGGGTGAACGGCCCCTTGATCTCGCCCTTCGGGACGCCCTCCTGCGGGAGCGAGTCCGGCCCCAGCCGGTACTGCGAGTCCGGGTTCGGGGCGGGTGGCTGGCCCGGCGCCAGCGCGGGGTTCAGAATCGCCACCCCGACAAGAAGGCAAGTGGCACAGGTGATCGCAGTTCTCATCCGGCAACTCCCCGACAGGCCAGGCAACGGAAACCGGTGGTACAGGGTATTCGACCGACGAAGCCGCCGCCAGCAGCGAACGGCCGCCCTGTGCCGCCGGGTTCAGGGCGTTACAATCCACCCCGTTCCACCCGCGACCGTAGTCGAGGTTGCCTTGATGATCGTCCCGACCCGATCCCTGCCGGTGCTGGCCGTACTCGCCTTGACCGCTCCTCATGGGGCCGCGGCCGACCGGGACGGCTGGACCCGACCGCCCGCCCTGAAGCCGGGGGACACCATCGCGTTTGTCGCCCCGGCCGGACCCGCGAACCCGGACAGGGTCCGCGCCGCGAAGGAGCGATTCGAGAGCATGGGGTTCCGCGTCCGGGTTCCGGCGACCCTGACCGCTCGGAAGGACCGATACCTGGCCGGGTCTGACGACGACCGCGCCGCCGAACTCAACGCCGCCATCAAGGACAAGACCGTCCAGGCGGTCTTCGCGGTCCGGGGCGGGTACGGGCTGACCCGCATCCTCGACCGGATCGACTACCGGGCGCTGCGCGACCATCCCAAGATCATCACCGGGTTCTCGGACCTCACCGCCCTGCACCTGGCGATCGCACGCGAGTGCCGCCTCGTGACGTTCCACGCCCCGATGCCGCAGGCCAGCCTGCACCGCGACGACGGCGGGCACGGGTACTCGGCCGACGTGTTCTGGCGGACCGTGCGGGCCGACAAGTACCCCAATGGCGGCGCGGGGTTCACGATCCCGCTGCCGGCGGACCGCCCGAAACCGAAGGGCTTGGTCCCCGGTAAGGCGCGGGGTCGGCTGGTCGGCGGCAACCTGTCCCTCCTCGCGGCGACGGTCGGCACCCCGTACCAGGTCGAGGCGGACGGCAACATCCTGTTCATTGAGGACACCGGAGAGGCGGCGTACCGGGTGGACCGGATGCTCTCGCAGTTGCGGCTGGCCGGGCTGCTGGGCAAGTTCGCGGGCGTGGTGGTCGGCACGTTCGACGGCACCGATGAGCGGGAGCTTGAAGCGGTCCTCCGCGACTACTTCGGCAAATCAAAGGTTCCCGTGATGACCGGCTTCCCGGTCGGGCACACCGCGTACAACGCCACCCTGCCCCACGGCGGGCTGGCGGAGATGGACGCGGACGCCGGGACGGTCCGGCTGCTGGAGGCCCCGGTCGCGGTGAAGTGACGCCGGGCGTCACGGTCGGGTCCGGGCATAGAATGACGGCCCGCGGCGGGTGAACTTCGACCCGCCCGCGGTTACACCCCGGCAGGAACCGCGATGCCCCCGACCGGCCCGTCCCCCGCCCTGTTCTTCGAGACGGTCAACGCCTTCCAGCGGACTGAGGCCCTGCGGGCCGCGATCGAACTCGACCTGTTCTCCGCCGTCGCCGCGGGCCGGCGCTCAGCCGCGGAGATCGCCGACGCCTGCCGGGCGTCCGCGCGGGGCGTCCGCATCCTGGCGGACTACCTCACCATCCTGGGGTTCCTGCGCAAGCAAGCTGACCAGTACGAGCTGACGCCCGACTCGGAAGTGTTCCTCAACCGCGCGTCGTCGGCCTACCTCGGCGGCGCGGTGGACTTCCTGCTCACGTCGCCGCTCCGGGAGTGCTTCGAGAACCTAACCGCGGCCGTCCGCCGCGGCGGGACGGCCACCTCGGACGAGGGGACTGTCTCCCACGACAACCCGGTGTGGGTCGCGTTCGCCCGGGCGATGGCGCCGCTGATGCACCTGCCGGCCGAGTTGCTCGCCGGCCTGGTCGGCGGGGACCGGGACCGGCCGCTACGGGTGTTGGACGTAGCCGCTGGGCACGGCCTGTTCGGGATCGCGATCGCCCGGCACTACCCGAACGCCACCGTCACCGCGCTGGACTGGGCGAACGTCCTGACCGTGGCGGCCGAGAACGCGCAACGCGCCGGCGTCGCCGACCGCCACACCCTGCTCCCGGGGAGCGCGTTCGAGATCGACTGGGGCGGCCCGTACGACGTGGTGTTGCTGACGAACTTCCTGCACCACTTCGACGCGTCCACCTGCGAGCAACTCGCGGCGCGGAGCCTCGCCGCCCTGGCGCCGGACGGCCGGGCACTGACGCTGGAGTTCATCCCGAACGCCGATCGCGTCACGCCGCCGGCCACCGCCACCTTCGCGCTGACGATGCTCGCCACCACGGCCCGCGGCGATGCCTACACGTTCGCGGAGTACGAGCGGATCTTCGCCGCGGCCGGGTTCGCCCGCAGCGAGTTCCACCCCCTGCCGCCGACCACCCAGCAGGCCGTGGCGTCGTACAAGAGTTGACCGCCCACCCGCGCTTACCCCCACACCGCCTGGACGAACAGGACGGTCCCGGCCGCGATCAGGCCAACGTGAACCGCGACGAGGAACGCCCGACCGGTCAGCCGCCGGTTGATCGCCCGGCCCAGGACGACCGCCACCGCTGCCGGGGGCAGGGACAGCAAGTAGTATCGGGTCACGTCCGGCACCCACAGCCCGGCCGCCCAGTACCCGACCATGCCGACCAGGCTGGCCGGCAGGAAGTACCCCTGCAACGTGGCCCGGAACTGCTCCGGCGGCCACCGGCGGAGCGTGCCGTACACCACCAGCGGCGGACCGTTCACCCCGTAGGCCCCGCCCAGCACGCCGGCCGCGAACCCGAACACCCACGCCAGCCGGTCGTCGGTCAACTCGACGGGGGTCCGCCGCGCCAGGCAGTACGCCGAGAACGCGACGATGACCGCGGCCAGGACCGCCTTCACGACCGGCTCGGCGACGGCCGTCAGCGCCAGCAGGCCCAGCGGGATGCCGACGAGCGTGGGCACGACCAGCCGCACGGCAGTGCGGACGCGGACCTTGTCCCAGTCCTGCACCACGACGACCGCCGCGACCGTGACCGAGAGCAGGACGGCCAGCGGAACAGCGACCGTGACCGGGATCAGCAGAGCCAGGAGCGGCACCGCCACCAGTGCCTCGCCGAACCCGAGCGCCGACCGGACCAGGGTGGCAACGAACACGACGGCCAGGACCGCGAGGATCGGGTCGTCCGCGCTCATGGAGCTATTCCCACCCTCGCATGGACGAGTCCGAATCGGCGTACCGCGTCACTTCTTGACCGGAGTGTGTTCGGGCCGGGCCGGGTCGTACTTCGGGTTGCGGGCCGGCATCTGTGCCCCGACGGCTGTTCGCCACGCACGCAACTTGTCGTGGAGGGCCTTCGCCCGGTCCGGCTGCGCGGCGGCCAGGTCTTTCTGCTCGCCGGGGTCGGCCTTCAGGTCGTACAGTTCCGTCCGGCCGTCGGCGAGGTACTCGATCAGCTTGAAGTCCCCGGCCCGGACCGCGCTGTACGGGGTCGTCCCCTGTTGCTGGTAGAGCTGGTAGTGCGGGTAGTGCCAGTACAGCGCGTCCCGCGTCAGCCCGCCGGTGCGGCGCAAGAGCGGGGCCAGGCTCTCCCCGTCTGGCCGGTGCGTCGCCGGCCCCGCCACCCCGGCCATCTCCAGCAGCGTCGAGTACAGGTCGATGCTCATGGCCGGCACGTCGCACTCGGTCCCCGGCTTCGTGACGCCCGGCCAGTGGACGATCAGCGGCACCCGCACCCCGCCCTCGTAGCACCCGCCCTTGCCCGCCCGCAGCGGCTTGTTGGACGTGGTTGGCAGCCGGCCGCCGTTGTCGGAGGTGAAGACGATCACCGTCCGCTCCGCCAGCCCCAGCTCGGCCAGCTTCGCCCGCACCCGGCCGACGGTGGCGTCCACCGATTCGACCATCGCGGCGTACCCCGGGTGCGTGTGCCGCCGACCGGGCTTGAGCCGGGTTTTATACTCCTTGACCAGTTCCGGCGGCCCCTGGATCGGCGTGTGAACCCCGAAGTGCGACAGGTACACGAAGAACGGCTTCTCCTTGTTCGCCGCGATGAACTTCACCGCCTCGTCGCCGAGCCGGTCGGTCAGGTACTCGCCGTCCTTCCCCTCGGGCAGGGTCGGGATGCCCCACGGCGCGAAATACGTCTTCGGGGCCGGCTTGTCGGTCCCGGCGACGTTGCGGTCGAAGCCGACGCGATCCGGGTAGAACTCCGGGCCGCCGAGGTGCCACTTGCCGACGCAGGCGGTGGCGTACCCGGCGTCCTTCAGCACCTTCGCGATGGTGGCTTCGCCAGCGGGCAGGTGTTTCGTCCAGTCGGGTTCGAGCAGGCGGGGGTTGGCCGGCGGCAGGCCGGGGATCCAGTCGGTGACGCGGAGCCGGGCCGGGTACTTGCCGGTCAGGACCGCGGCCCGCGTCGGGGAGCAGACGCAACAGGCCGAGTAGGCGTGGGTGAACCGCACCCCGTCGCGCGCGAGGCCATCGACATGCGGGCTGCGGTACAGGTCGCTGCCGTAGCACCCGAGGTCGGTCCAGCCGAGGTCGTCCACCAGGACCAGCACGACGTTCGGCCGGGTGTCGGCCGCGACGGCGGGACCGACGGCCGCGGCGAGCGCGAGCAAGGGGAGAGCGAGCCGCATCGGTTAACCCTCAGGTGTTCAGGGTCCGCAATGACAGGTCCGCGGACGGCCGGGTGTCGGCCTTGTCCGGGGCGTTGCCGTGGAGGTCTTCGTTCTTGGCGGGCATGATCGCCTTCCTGCCGCGGTCCGAGGCGCTCGAGTCCTGATCCAGTCTAGGCAGACGCCCTCCCGGGCCGCGCTCGTGTGGTGGTTTCAAGAGTGTAGTCAACCACTGTGGAATACAGGAACGGAGCGGGTTAATATTGCTTCTTGAGAACAACCCGGACTCGTAAGCCGACTCGTATCCCTCCCCGGACACACCTGTGAGCACCTCACGCCCTCGCCGTCCGTCCCGCCGCCGGCCGCTGCGCCTGGAGGGTCTGGAGGACCGGTGTACCCCGGCCCTGACCCTGTCCATCACCCCGGGCGGGTTCATCGAAACGGCCGGCCCGTCCGCGGCCACCGGGACCATCACCCGGACCGGCGCCACTACCAACCCGCTGACCGTCAGCCTGCTCAGCAGCGACCCGTCGGAGGCGACCGTCCCGGCCACGGTCACCATCCTCGCCGGGCAGGCGTCCGCCGCGTTCCCGATCGCCGCAGCGGACGACGCCGCAGCGGACGGCACCCAGCGCGTCCGCATCACGGCGTGGGCCGACGGCCCCACCCCGACCGGAACCGTGGCCTACGACCCCGCGTTCCGGCGTGCGTACACGTCGGCGGTGTTCTCCGTGTACGCGCTGGCCGTCCAGCCGGATGGGCGGATCCTCAGCGCGGCCTGGGGGAACAGCACCCACCTGACCGTGACCCGCCACCGGCCGGACGGCACCCCGGACCCGACGTTCGGGTCCGGTGGCGTGGCCAGCGTGGCCGGCACTGGGTTTCCCCCCTCGTCGATCGCGGTGGCCCCGGACGACAAGATCGTCATCGCCCGCCGGTCGAGCGTCCTCACCCGACTGAGGCCGAACGGGTCGCTCGACAACTCCTTCGGGACCACCGGGAACGTGGCGGTGAACATCGGCGGGATCGCGGCCGAGTTGCACGCGGTGGCCGTCCAGCCGGACGGCAAGGTCGTGGTGGCCGGGTGGTACACCAACCCGTCCAACACCCGGGAAGCGATGGTCCTGCGGTACAACACGGACGGCACGCCGGACGCCACGTTCGGGACGGGCGGCGTGGCCCACGTCACCACCTACTCCGGCGGCGACGCGGCATACGGGTTGACGCTGCTGCCCGACGGCAAGGTGGTGGTCCTCGGCACGACGTACACCAGCAACTCCAGCATGCTCTTCGCCGCCCGGTTCACCCCGGCCGGGGCGCCGGACCCGACCTGGGGGAACACCGGGGCGGTGACGCTCGACATCCACACCAACTACGACATCGCCTCCGCCGCGGTCGTCCAGCCGGACGGGAAGCTGGTGGTGGCCGCCAACACCGGGGTGGTCCGGTACAACCCCGACGGCAGCAAGGACGTGACCTTCGGCCAGTTCGGGGTGTACGCCATCACCCCGTACCAGGGCCTCGACAGTTCGACCCGGCTCGCCCGCCTGCCGGACGGCCGGCTGGTATACGGCAACGAGATGCTGGAGTCGGTTTCCACCGCCAAGCTGATCCTCCTGAGCCCGGACGGCGTGCAGGAGTCCACGGCCGTCCTGTCATCGACCGACCGCTCGTACTTCGACGGCGGGATGGCACTGGGCGCCGACGGGTCGGTCTACGTCGGTGTCGATACGTTCACCTCCCCGACCACGACCGAGGACCGGCTGGAGCGGTTCGTCGTGACCGTCCCGCCGATCGCGCTGGCCACCCTGGACGTGTTCGATGACGACCCGCTCCCGCCGCCGGTCAGCCCGCCGACGCCCGTGACGCTCAATCTGACCGTCTCGCCGGGGGCCGTGTCGGAGAACGCGGGGGCCGGCGCCGCCACCGGCACCGTCACTCGGTCCGGCCCTGTGGACGCCGCGCTGGTCGTCTCACTGCGGAGCAGCGACACGACCGAGGCGTCGGTCATCTCATCGGTGATGATCCCGGCCGGGCAAGCGTCGGCCACCTTCCCCATCGCCGCGGTGGACGACGCCCAGTTCGACGGGACCCAGCGGCCGACCATCACCGCCTGGGCGGGCACGGCCAACCCGGAAGGGGTCATCACCCGCGACACCAGTTTCCTCCCGCCGTTCCCGAGCGATAGCTGGTCGGCCGGGGCCACGACCGTGCAACCGGACGGCAAGGTCGTCTCCGTCGGGCGGACGGCCAACGCCCGCACCCGGCTCGTCCGCCACCTGCCGGACGGCACCCTCGACCCGACCTTCGGGGTCAACGGGGTGGCGGACGTGTGGATCAGCGCCGAGTTCGACTCGCCGACCGCGATCCTGGTCCAGCCGGACGGGCGGATCGTGGTCGGCGGGTCGGTGTTCGCGCCGCAGTCGATCGACATCGTGCTGGCCCGGTTCAACCCGGACGGGTCGCTCGACCCGACGTACGGCGTCAGCGGCCGGGTCGGCCTGGACCTCGGGCCAGACCAGGGCAGCCAGTTGTTCGACTTGGTCCTGCTGCCGGACGGCAAGATCCTGGCCGGCGGCAACGTCCGGGTCCGCGACAACGACAGCGCGCTGGCCGTCCTGCGGTTCAACCCGGACGGGTCGCTCGACGCCACCTACGGCGTCGGCGGCCGGGCGGTGATCGACGTCACCAACGGCCGCGACTACGGGTACGCGATGGCCCTCCAGCCGGACGGCAAGGTCGTGCTGGTCGGGCAGGCGACATACAGCAACGTCTTCCTCCCGACCGTGACTCTGGTCCGGTTCACCGCCGACGGCCAGCCCGACGCGACGTTCGGGTACGCCGGCCGCGTGCAGACCGACCTGCGCAGCCAACTGGACGAGGCGGCCACCGACGTGGCCCTCCAGGCGGACGGCAAGATCGTCATCTCCGTGGTCCTCGCCCGGTCGGGGACGACCAACCCGGTGCTGTACGACCTGGGCGTCGTCCGGTATCTGTCGGACGGCACACTGGACGCGACGTTCGGCCAGGGCGGGCTGGTGGTGTACACCAGCGCCACCGCGTACATCGAAACCCGCGTGGCCGTGCTCCCCGATGGCCGAATCCTTCTCGCCGGCCAGCCCAGCCAGTCCGGGACGATCGGGCTGGTGCGGTACAGCCCGACCGGGACGATCGAGGCGAGCAACTTCACCGCCCGCAGCACCACGGTGGGCGAACTGGTCGTCCTGCCGAACGGGACCGCGTACCTGTTCGGAGTCGTCAACTCCACCAACACGGTCTACCTGGATAAATTCGCGGCCGGCGGCCCGCCGACCGGCCGGGCAGTCCTGGAAGTGCTCGACAACGAGAGTCCGCCGGTCTCGCCGCCCCCGCCGCCCCCGCCGGCGGCCGGGCCGGCCGCGTTCCATGTCGCGTTGACCGTCAGCCCGATCACCGTCCGCGAGAACGGCGGGGCGAACGCCGCCACCGCCACCGTGACCCGGTCCGGCACGCCGCTGACGGATGCCCTGGTCGTCAGCCTGGTGAGCAACCGGCCGGACCTGGTCACGGTCCCGGCGACCGTGACCATCCCGGCCGGGCAGGCATCGGCGACGTTCGCCGTCTCGGTCATCGACGACGCCATCTGGACCGGCCCCTGGACGGTGACGATCACCGCGACCACGGCCGGCTCGTCCGTGTTCGCCCCGGACCCGTCGTTCGGGACCGGCGGGTTCCGGGACCTCCCGGCCGACATCGGCTGGAGCCAGAGCGGCCTGGGCCTGGCGCTGATGCCGGACGGCCGGGTCGTGGTGGCCGGCGCCAGCACGTCGTCCACCGCCGTCCCCAGTTGGGTCGTCTTCCGCACGCTGCCGGACGGCCGGCCAGACAACTCGTTCGGGGTCGCCGGCACGGTGGTCAGCCCCTTCCCCAACGCGCTGCCCGGCATGACCGGCGGGGACGCCAACGCGGTGGTGGTGCAGCCGGACGGCAAGGTGATCGTGGTCGGGACGGCCAACGGCGGGTTCCTGCCGGCCGACGACTGGGTGATCGCCCGGTACAACCCCAACGGCACTCTGGACACTGCCTTCGGCAATGGCGGGTTCTTCCGGTACGAAATGCCCACCGACCGGTCGGCGTGGCTATACGACGTGGCCCTCCAGCCGGACGGCAAGATCGTCGTGACCGGGAGCGGGACATTCAACTTCGCGGTCGCCCGGCTGACGGCCGACGGGCAACTCGACCCGACGTTCGGCGTCGGCGGGGTCGCCACCCACGATGTCGGCCCGGCCGGCTCTCAGCAGTACCCGACCACCCTGGCGGTGCAGGCGGACGGCAAGATCCTGGTCGCCGGCTGGACCAGCACGACCAACACGGTCCGGGTCGCCCGGCTGAACGCCGACGGCAGCCTGGATTCCACCTACGGCGTCGGCGGCGTCGCGGTCCTCCCGGTCGCCGGCGGGCGGGCCAGCGTCATCGCGATCCAGCCGGACGGCAAGGCGCTGGTGGCCGGCTACGGTCATACCGGCGGCGGCCGGTCGGACTGGATGCTGGCCCGGATCACCACCGGCGGCGCCCCGGACCCGACCTTCAGCGGCGACGGCGTGTCCCTGCTCGAGTTCACCGGCGAGAGCGACACGGTCAACGACCTGGCGGTCCTGCCGGACGGCCGAATCCTGGTCGGCGGCGTGGTCGCGGTCGGCGCCAACAACAGCCGCATGGCCTTCGCTCGCTACCTGCCGGACGGCCGCCTCGACCCCAGTTTCGGCCGCGGCGGGACGTACACCGCGCCCGCGTCCGGAATCGCGTTGAACGAGGTCTACGCCCTCGCGGTCCAGGCCGATGGCCGCATCCTGGCCGTCACGGACCTCTTCACTCCCGGCGTCCGGCTCGGCCGGTTCTGGCCCGGGACCGGCAGCCTGCCGGCCACGGCCTCCGTGACCGTGCTGGAAGACGAGGCGTTCCCGCCCACGACCCTCACCGTGTCGATCAACCCGACGAGCTTCACGGAGACCGGCGGCGCGATCGGCACTGTGACCCGCACCGGCGACCTGAGAGCCGCGCTCGTGGTGAGCCTGTCCAGCAGCGACACCACCGAGGCGACCGTCCCGGCGACCGTGACCATCCCGGCCGGGCAGACGACGGCCACGTTTGGGGTGTCCGCGGCCAACGACGCCCTGCTGGACGGGCCGCAGTCGGTCACGATCACCGCCACCGCCTCCGCCTCAAGCCCGGAAGGGACGATCACCCGCGACGCCACGTTCAACCTCGGGGCCGGCCGGTCCGTCGCGTCCTACCGGTCGGTCATGGCGCTGGCCGCGGACGGCACGGTCATCCTGGTCGGCACGCGGACCGGGTCCGCGACCGGCAACGGGACCGACATCTCCGTGGCCCGGTTGTTCAACAACGGCACCCGCGACACGACGTTGTTCGGGTATCAGGGGAACGCGAGCTTCGACGTCACCGGCCAGGCCGACACGCCCGAGGCGGTGCTGGTGCTGCCGGACGACCGCATCCTGATCGCCGGCACCGGGCTCAACGGCCCGGCCACCGCCCTGTTCCTGGTCCGGCTCCTGCCGGACGGGCTCGTGGACCTGACCTTCGGCACCGAGGGCCGGACGCTACTCGGCGGCCCGGGCGGGACGACCTGGGTGGTCCGCGGAATCGCCGTGCAGCCGGACGGCAAGATCCTGGTCTCCGGCAGCGCGGACGGGGTGATGGCCGTGGCCCGGTTCCTGCCGGACGGCACCCCGGACGGCACCTTCGGCACCGCGGGGACGGCGCTCGCCCCGTTCGGCGGGGCCGGCCTGGGATACGCGATCGCCGTGCAACCGGACGGCAAGATCGTCCTCGGCGGCGAGGTGTTCCCGGGCACCACGACGGCCCAGTTCGCGGTCACGCGGTTCAACGCGAACGGCACCCTCGACCCGACGTTCGGGATGATCGTGGTGGAAATCACGGGCGGGGCCGAGGGGGTGCGGGAGATGGTCCTCCAGCCGGACGGCAAGATCGTCCTCGGCGGGCCGCTCTCCCGCGCCGGCACGTCGCCGCTGCTGTACGACGTCGCCCTGATCCGGCTCAACCCGGACGGCAACTTCGACACCGGCTTCGGGGCCGGCGGGGCGGTGATTACGCCCATCGGCGGGACGATCCCGACCTTCTCGCTCGGCCTGCTGCCGGACGGCCGGCTCCTCGCCGCGTTCACCCAGACCAGCGCGACCGGCACCACCCCACAGGCACGGCTCTTGCGGTACTCGACAGCCGGCACGCTGGAGGTGAACCACCCGTCCCAGCTCACCCCGACGATACTGGAGCAGGTGATCGTCCGCGGCGACGGGTACGTCTACCTGCTCTACACCCAGAACACGACTGCGTACGTGGAACGGTACCGCGGGCAGGCGGCAGTCACCGCGCAGGCGTCAGTGGAGGTGCGGGACGACGAGCCGTTCGCCCAGACGGTGGGCGACGCGTACTCGGTGGCCGAGGACACCCGGCTGGTGGTGGCAGCCCCGGCGGTCCGCGGCAATGACGTGTTCCGGCCGGACGCCCCCGCGATGACCGCGGAGGTGGTGACCGGCCCGGCCCACGGCACCCTGACGCTGGGCGCGGACGGCCGCATCGACTACATGCCGGACCCGAACTACTTCGGCCCCGACTCGTTCACCTACCGGCTGGTGGCAACCGGGTTCGCCAGCAACGCCGCCACGGTGGCCCTGACCGTCACCCCGGTCAACGACGCCCCGACGGCGGTGGGCGACGCGTTCACGGTCCGGCAGGGGGACACCCTGACGGTCGGCCCGCCGGTCGGCGTGGCGGGGGACAACTCGCTGGTCATGACCAGCGAGCCGGGGGACTTCGTCGGCGGCGGCCGGAACTACAACTTCGGGCCGAACAGCGGGATCTACACCCTCAACGGCAGCCCGTTCGGCGCGGTCATCGGTTTCACCGGCACCACCCCGGGCGTTTGGTGGAACATCTGGCTCGCGGCCCCGCTCGGGCAGACCTTTATCCCCGGGACGACCTACCCGGGGTCCGGCTGGAATCAGAGGAACGAGACCGATGCCGCGATCAGCATCAGCGGCGAGGGCCGGGGCGCGTCGGAGCCGATCTTCGGCGAGCTTCGGATCCTCCAGGCGGAGTACGACCCGCACGGGTTCCCGACCCGGTTCGCCGCCTCGTTCGTCCAGCGGAGCGGCAGCCGCATCGCCCCGGCGCTGCGCGGGGAGGTTCACTTCAACTACCTGCCCGGCCCGTGGGGCGTGCGGGCCAACGACACGGACATCGAGCCGGACTACCTCACCACCCACGTCGTGACCGGGCCGGCCAACGGCACGCTGGTCCTCAACCCGGACGGAACGCTCCGGTACGTCCCCAACGTCGGGTTCAGTGGCACCGACTCGTTCACCTACCGGGTGTTCGACGGGGCTTTGTACAGCGATCCCACCACGACCACGATCACCGTCACGCCGACGAGCGCGGCGACGGCCGGCAACGACACCTTCGAGGTCAGCGAGGACCGCCCACTGTGGATCGGGCCGGACATGGCCGCCGTCGGCGAGTACCGGCTGACGATGGTCAGCGCCCCCGGCGAGTACGTCGGGGCCGGCCGGTCCTACGACTACGCGCCGCCGACGTTCGCGTTCACCTCCCGGACGTACCGGCCCGGGCAAAACATGGTCGAGGTGTACGTCCGCGACCCGAACAACACGTCCGACTACTGGCACCTGGACTTCGCCGCCCCGGAAGGCAGCCCGCTGCTGTCCGGGTTCTACACTGGCGCCCAACGGTGGCCGTTCAACGACCCCGGCCGCCCGGGGATGGACGTGTCCGGCCAGCACCGCGGCAACAACACCCTGGTCGGCGGGTTCACCGTCCGCCAGCTTGTCTGGGACGAGGCCGGCAACCCGGTCCGCTTCGCCGCCGACTGGGTCCAGAACGGCGACTTCCGCGGCACGATCCTGCACAACTACATCCCGGGGCCGTTCGGCGTGCTGCTCAACGACGCCGACCCGGACGGCGACGCGGTCACGGCCGAGCTGGTCTCCGGGCCGTCCCACGGTACGTTGCGCCTGAACCCGGACGGGTCGTTCCGGTACGCCCCGAACCCGGACTTTGTCGGCACCGACTCGTTCACCTACCGCGCCCGGGACGGCGGCCGCGTCCTCGGGGCGCCGGCGACCGTGACCCTGAACGTCAACCCGGTCAACGACGCGCCCCGGTTCACCCCCGGGTCGAACGTGACCGTGGCGGAGGACGCCGGCCCGCAGACAGTGCCGGGGTGGGCGACCGGCATCGCCGCCGGCCCGCCCGACGAGTCCGGCCAGGCGGTGACGTTCGAGATCGTCGGCAACACGAACCCCGCGATGTTCGCGGCCGGCCCGGCGGTGGCCGCGGACGGCACCCTGTCCTTCACCCTGGCGGCCGACGCCAACGGGTCGGCGGCGATCCAGGTCCGCGCCCGGGACGACGGCGGAACGTTCAACGGTGGGGTGGACGTGTCCGAGCCGCGGACCTTTACCATCGCCGCCACGGCGGTGCCGGACGTGGTCTCGGTGGTGGTCAACGGCGGGGCCGCCCAGCGCTCGCGGGTCACCGAGCTGGAAGTCACGTTCGACATGGAGGTGGACGCCACCCAACTCGCCACCGCGTTCGCCCTGACGAGGCCGGCCGACGGGGCCGTGGTCGGCGCCATCGGCGTGACCACGCGCGTCGAGGGCGGGCGGACGATCGCCACCCTGACGTTCAGCGGGGCCAACACCGACTTCGGCTCGCTGGCCGACGGCCGGTGGGTGCTGGCGGTAGACCGGACGAAGGTCCGGTCCCTTACCGGGGTCCAGATGGCGGCCGACCAGACGGCCGCCCTGCACCGGCTCTACGGGGACGTGAACGGGGACGCGGCGGTCAACGGCTTCGACTACAGCCGATTCCGCACCGCCTACGGCGCCACGGTCGGGTCCGTTGCGTACCGGGCCGACCTGGATTTCAACGGGGACGGGGCGATCAACGGCTTCGACTACAGCCGCTTCCGCACCCGCTACGGCGTCGTCCTGCCGTAAGCGCGGGTCAGGCGGCGTAGTGGGTGGCGACCTTCCGAACGGCCGCGGCCACGCTGCGGACGTACTCCTCGGTCATCGCCTCGTGGACGGTCAGGCGGACGCAGGCCTTGAGGATCGCCTCGGACTCCGGGCACTTCACCTTCGTGTAGTCCATCGAAGTCTGCCCGGACTCCTTGACCGGCCAGTGGCCGGCGAAGAAGCCGTGCTTCTGGAAGACCGGGTTGCCGTACAGCGGCACCGGGATGTACCCCGCCGACGCCGGCACCCCCTCGGCGGCCAGCGCCTTGACGAACTCCGCCCGGTCGCACCGCAACCCCTTCGGCGTCAGCCGCAGCATGTAGAACCAGTACGTACAGCGGTCGTCGGGGCGGACCTCGTGCGGCTCGACGCCGGGGGCGCCGGCGATCCCCTCGCCGAGCAGGCTGCCGAGCGTTGCCCGTTTCGCCGCGATCGCCTCCAGCCGGTCGAGCTGGGCGGCGGCGACCGCGGCCTGTGGCTCGCTCATCCGGTAGTTGGTGGCGAAGGCGTCGAACAGCCCGGTCTTGCCGAGCCGGTCGAAGCCCTTGTCGCCGAATCGCTGCAACAGCGGGCCGAACTTGTCGTCGCCGGAGGCGACCACGCCGCCGTCCCCGCAGGTGACGTGCTTGGAACTCTGAAGCGAGAAGCAGGCGATGTGCCCGACGGTGCCGACCGGCTTGCCGCGGTACGTCGCCCCCCACGCCTGGGCGCAGTCCTCGATCAGCACGAGTTTGTGCCGGTCCGCGAGGGCCTTCAGGGCGGTCAGGTCGCACGGGTTGCCGGCCAGGTGAACGGCGATGATCGCCTTCGTCTTCGGCGTGATCCGCCGTTCCACGTCGGCCGGGTCGAGGTTGTAAGTGCTATTGCCAACGTCGGCGAAGACCGGCACGGCCTGCTGGTAGATCACGCCGATGACCGTCCCGACGTCGGTGATCGGGGTGGTGATGACCTCGTCGCCGGGCGCGATCCCGGCCGCGGCGGCTGCGATGTGCAGGGCTGCGGTCCCGGATGAGCAGGTCATGACGTGCTTCAGCGGGCAGACGCCGCGGAACCGCTCAATCAGCGCAGTGGTCTGCGGCCCCTTCCAGTAGAAGAGCGAGTCCTGCCCGATCATGGCGTCGAGGCGGTCGCGCTCGGGCTTGCCCCAGCGGACCAGCTTCGGCGCCGGCCCGGGCACGGCCTTCGGGCCGCCGTGCAGGGCGAGCTTCGCCGCGGCGGGCTTCTCGTCCTGGCCCGGGAGGCTGCCGGCGACCAGCGCGCCGGACGAGGCGGCGAGGAAGCGGCGGCGGGTGGGGTGGTCGTCGGATTTCATAGTGGGGTTCCTTCTTGTAGGGTGGGTCGAGTCTTCGAGGCCCACCTCCGGTCCCCCTCTCCCCTTGCGGGAGAAGGGTTTGTGCGAGAACAAGGC